>Ga0209415_10006558_pt1 | contig 20628 bp, 20 predicted proteins | sample PeaSoiSIISIP2007_FD_187696 | JGI IMG/M metagenome (GOLD analysis project Ga0209415, IMG submission 187696) | Peat soil microbial communities from Weissenstadt, Germany - SII-SIP-2007 (SPAdes) (version 2) | ecosystem: Environmental > Terrestrial > Soil > Wetlands > Peat | place: Germany...
ATCAATCGCGCCGGCGGCGCCTCGGGCCGTCCTGGGGGGGCTCCTCGGGGTGGCGCCAGGACGCGGCGCCGATGGGCTCGGAGGAGACGTCGATCGGCCCCCCGAGCTGGACCAAGCGTCGGGCGCGCTGGCGGACGATGTTGTTCTGCACGCCGACGCTGACCGCCAGGTAGAGGAGGAGGCTGGCCGACGCGACCCCCGTCGGTCCGTGCAGTGCGTGCACGAGGCCGAAGGCGCCGTAGTGGACGGCGATCGACACGAGCCAGAGGGCCATGGTCAGCCACGTGCCCTGCCGCAGCACCCGGCCGCCGGGCCCGCCCCACAGCCGCACGGTGTAGCCCCGAAGCACACCCATGAGCCCGGCCCCCACCGCCACGCTCGCCAGCACCGTCCCCAGCACGCCGAAGCTGACCCGGTGGGTGTCGGTGTAGTCGATGAACTGGATGACGCCGAAGACGGCGATGAGCACCGGCAGCTGCGGGCCGAAACGGAGCGGCACCCGACGGATGGCGCGCTGTCGGTAGAGGATCCAGGCCACGACCGCTGCGTCGATGACCACCGTCACGTCGCCCACGGGAAGACCCTATCGCCGGCGCGTGCCGATTCTTCCCGCGGCCACGCCGCGCTCGAGGTCGAGCAGCGCCTGTTTGGTGGAGAGGCCGCCGCCGTAGCCACCGAGGGTTCCGTCGCCGGCAATCACCCGGTGGCAGGGGAGGATCACCGGCAGGGGGTTGGCCCCGTTGGCGCTGCCGACGGCCCGGTAGGCGTTGGGGTGTCCGACCGCCCGGGCGAGCTCGCCGTAGCTGACCGTCTCGGCATAGGGGATGTCGGCCAGCGCCATCCACACCCGGCGCTGGAAGTCGGTGCCCTCGAGCTCGAAGTCGAGCGTGAAGGCCCGCCGAGTGCCGGCGAAGTACTCCTCGAGCTGGCGGGCGGCCCGGGCGAGCGGCGCCGGCACCGCGCCGCTCGAGCGTCGGGGTCGAGGCAGCTGCGTCGGGAGGAAGACCTGGACCAGCCGGTGATCGTCCCCGCGCAGCACCAGGCGGCCGATGGGGCTCTCCAGTGCGAGTTCGTGGCTGGTGCGGTCGGTGAGCGTGGTGGTCGTCATGCGGCGACGGTTCCTTTCTCGAGGGTGCTCCACAGGTGGGCGGTGGCGTAGGCCCGCCAGGGTCGCCAGCGTTCCGCGGTGGCGACGATGCTGGCGGTGTCGTCGGGATGCCCGAGACGCGTCAGCGCGTGGCGGACCCCGAGGTCGGTCGGCAAGAAGGCGTCGGGGTTCCCGAGGGCGCGCATGACCACGCAGGCGCTGGTCCACGGTCCGATGCCGGGGAGGGCGACGAGGCGGGCCTCGAGCTCGACGGGATCGACGCCGGGGTCGATGCGCAGGTCGCCCGCGGCGACCGCGGTGGCGAGGGCCAGGATGGCGCGTCGGCGGGCCGCGGGCATGGCGAAGGCCGCCGGGTCCGCCGCCAGGATCTCCTCGGGGCCGGGGAAGGTGTGCGTGACCGGCGGTCGCGCGGTGGCGAGGGGGCGGCCGGCGTGCGCGATCAGCCGCCGCGCCACGGTGCGCGCACCGGCCACGGACACCTGCTGGCCGATGATCACCCGCACCGCGACCTCGAACCCGTCGACGGCGCCCGGAACCCGCCGCCCGGGCCCGGCCCGCACCAGGGACCCGAGCATGGGGTCGCTCGACAGGGCGTGGTCGACCGCCTCGGGATCGGCGTCGAGGTCCAGCAACCGCCGGCAGCGGCTGACGGCCGTCGACAGGTCTCGCAGGTCCTCGAGCGACAGCACGGCCCGGATGCCGCCCTCCTCGGGGGAGAGCTCGACCACCGCCTCGCCGTGGGGCAGCCGCAGGCTTCGCCGGTAGGCCCCATCGACGAACGCCTCCAGGCTGGGGACGGTGCGAGCGGCCAGGAACCCGAACATCGCATCGGCGGCGTACGGCTTGCGGTGCGCCAACAGGAGACTGATCGCCCCCGAGCCCGACGCGACCCGGTGGCGGCTGCCGGCCCGCAGGGCGCTCGGCGTCTTGGCGAAGACCGCGCGCACCGTGTCGTTGAACTGGCGCACGCTGGCGAACCCGCCGGCGAACGCAACGTGGGCCATGGACAGGTCGGTCGTCTCGATGAGGATGCGGGCGGTCTGCGCCCGCTGGGCGCGCGCCAGGGCCAGCGCGCCGGTTCCCACCTCGGCCACCAGCACCCGTTGGAGCTGGCGTTCGCTGTAGTCGAGCCGCCGGGCGAGGCCGTGCACCCCCTCGCGGTCGACGACGCCGTCCGCGATCAGGCGCATGGCGCGCGCCACCGCGTCGGCCCGCTGATTCCATTCGGGCGAGCCGGGGCTGGCATCGGGGCGGCAGCGCATGCAGGCGCGGAACCCGGCGGCCTGGGCGGCCGCCGCCGTCGGGTAGAACCGGACGTTGGCCCGCTTCGGCGTCATCGCCGGACAGCTGGGCCGGCAGTAGATGCCGGTCGAGGTCACCGCCGTGAAGAACCACCCGTCGAAGCGCGGGTCCTTGGCCTGCGCGGCCCGGTAGCAGAAGTCGAAGTCCTCCACGGGCCCCATGATCGCACTTCGGCCGCCGGCCGTCTGGCGGGTTTCGGACATCACCGTCTTGCTACGGTCACGACCAGACAGACGGGGAGGGGACGCCGTGCGCGTGGACAGCAGCGGGGTGGGAATCGAGGTCGACGTCGCCGGCGAGGGCCCCCCGGTGGTGCTGCTCCACGGGTTCCCCGATTCGGGGCGGCTGTGGCGCCATCAGGTACCGGCCCTGGTCGAGGCCGGCTTCCAGGTCATCGTCCCGGACCAGCGCGGCTACGGCCGCTCCGACAAACCGCCCGAGGTCGACGCCTACGGGCTCCTCCAGATCAGCGCCGACGTGGTCGCCGTCCTCGATCACCTGGGGATCGAGCGGGCGCACGTGGTCGGCCACGACTGGGGCTCGCCGGTGGCCTGGCTGGTCGCGACGTTCGCGCCCGAACGGGTCGACCATCTGGCGGTCCTGTCGGTCGGGCACCCGAGCGCGTTTCGCGCGGCCGGCCTCGCGCAGCAGACCCGCTCGTGGTACATGCTGCTCTTCCAGTTCGAGGGGATCGCCGAGACCTGGCTCACCGCCAACGGCTGGGCCAACTTCCGGGCCTGGAGCCAGTACCCCGGCGTGGACGACGTGATCGCCGACCTCGAGCGCGACGGGTCGCTCACGACGGGCCTCCATTGGTACCGGGCCAACGCGGCGCCGGCGTCGTGGATCGAACCGCCACTCGAGCTCCCCCCGGTGGCCGCACCGACCATGGGCGTCTGGAGCACGGGGGACTTCGCCTTGTTGGAGCAGCAGATGGTCGGCTCGGCGGCGCACGTGTCGGGCAGCTGGCGCTACGAGCGCCTGGAGGGGGCCGGGCACTGGATGCAGCTCGAGGCGCCCGATCGCCTGAACGCGCTCCTGCTCGACTTCCTGCCTCCGCCGGGCTGACTCAGGCCGACTGGGGCCAGGTGATCCGGGCCAGGCGCTCGGGCCGCACATAGCCGTTGTCCGCGAACCAGCGGGCCGAGCTCTCGATCGCCTCGCTCGTCGGCCGGCTGCTGTAGCCGAGCTCTCGGCGGGCCCGGGAGTCGTCGAAGATCATCTTCGTCATCGACATCTGCGCGGCCTCGAGCGGGACGTGGGGCTCCCGACCCAAGAGGCGCGCCTCGAGCAGGTGGGAGACGACGCCGGCCACCAGTCCGAGCCGCCGCGGGAAGTGCCGGTCGACCCGTGGCAGACCCGTGCAGTCGGCCAGCTGGCCGAGCAGACGCTGCATGGTCACGTTCTCCCCGCCCAGGATGTAGCTGCGGCCGATCACGCCCCGCTCGAGCGCCAGCAGGTGCCCGTTGGCCAGGTCGTCGACGTGCTCGACGTTCATGGCGGTGTCGACATAGCCGGGCATCCGCCCATTCAAGAAGTCGAGGACCACCTTGCCGGTCGGCGTGGGCCGCCGGTCCCGGGGGCCGAGCGGGAACGTCGGATGCACGAGGGTGACGGGCGCCCCCTGCGCGGCGGCCCGGAGCACCTCGTGCTCGGCCACGTACTTGGTCTGCTTGTAGTGGCCGTGCAGGTCTTCGAGGCGCGCGTGGACGTTCTCGTCGGCCGGTCGTCCGGCCGCCGTACCCTCGAGGCCGATGGTGGCCACGGTGCTCGTGTAGACGATCCGTTCGCAGCCCGCCGCCAGTCCGGCGGCGATGACGTTGCGCGTCCCGAGGACGTTCACGTCGTAGAAGGCGTCGGGGTCCCTCGACCAGAACGCGAAGAGCGCGGCGGTGTGCAGAATGCAGCGGGTGCCGTCGGCCGCCGCCGCGACGTCGCGCGAGCTGCGGATGTCCCCCTCGCGGCGCTCGACGTCGAGCCCGTCGAGGCTGGCGTCGTCGCTGCCCGGTTCGACGAGGGCCACCACCGCGGCGTGGCGATCCAGGAGCGCCCGCGTGATGGCCGATCCGATGAACCCCGCGGCGCCGGTGACCAGGACCCGGTCGCCCCGCTTCAGTCTCACTCCGCCGGTGGCGGTCCTGCGTCCGGCGTCCCCGTCGCCCCCCGGCTGCTGCGGAGCGAGCCGAGGGCGAACGTCTTGGCGACCTCCACCATGAGACCCGAGCCCCGTTGGGCGTCGCGTAGGACGTCGTCGAGGGCGTCGACGAAGTAGTCCACCTCCTGATCGCCGGCGATGAGCGGGGGCAGGAGCTTGATCACATTCATGTTGTCGGCCGCCACCTGGGTGAGGATCCGGTGGCGGTGGAACAAGGGCACGACGATCGCCTGGGAGAACAGGGCGCTTCGCATGCGCTCCATGGCGAACCAACGCATCCGGAGCGCCCGGGAGGTCGGTGGCCCGAACACGAGGCCGATCATGAGGCCCTTGCCTCGGACCTCGTGGAGGAGCTCGTAGCGCTCGAGGAGCGGCTGCAGCTTCTTCTCGAAGGACTCACCGGTGCGTCGGGCACGGTCCACGATGTCCTCGTCGTCGAACGCCTGGAGCGTGGCCAGCCCCGCCACCATCGCCAGCTGGTTCCGGCCGAAGGTGCTCGAGTGCACCATCGCGCGATCCATCGAGCCGAAGACCTTCAAGAAGACGTCGTCGGAGCAGAGCATGGCGCCGACCGGGATGTACCCCCCCGACAGCGCCTTGGACACCGTGATGATGTCCGGTCGCAGGCCCCAGTGCTCGTGGGCGAAGAAGCGGCCGGTCCGACCCATGCCCGTCTGCACCTCGTCGGTCACGAGGAGCGTCTTGTAGCGCCGGCAGAGGTCGGCGGCCTCGTGCCAGTAGGCGTCGGGGGCGACATTCACGCCCTTGCCCTGGATGGGCTCGACGACGAAGGCGGCCACGTCCCCGCTCCGGAGGGCACGCCGCAGGGCCTCGATGTCGCCGAAGGGCACCTCGATGGTCCCGGGGAGCAGCGGCCCGAAGCCGGCCCGGAACTCCGTGCCGCCGTTGAGCGAGAGCGCTCCGGTGCTGAGACCGTGGAAGGCGTGGTCGCAGTAGACGATCTTCGAACGCTTGGTCGCGTACCGGGCGAACTTGATGGCCGCCTCGACGGCCTCGGTGCCCGAGTTGCAGAGGAACGCCCGGCCGATGCCGTCGTGAGCCCGGGCGACCAGCTGCTCGGCCAGGAGGCCTGGGAGCAGCGCGCAGTCCATCTGGACCATGTTGGGCAGGTCGAGGTCGAGCGCCTGGTGCAGCGCCTGCTTGATGGCGGGGTGGCTGCGCCCGAGGGCGTAGACGCCGAAGCCGGCCAGGAGGTCGAGGTAGCGCTCGCCCCGGTCGTCGTAGAGGTAGCAGCCCTCCCCGCGGACGTAGTAGCGGTCGAACCCGAGCGTGCGCAGGACGCGGACCATCTGGGGATTCATGAACTCGCGATGGAGCGAGAAGTTCTCCCCATGGCGCTCCCGCAGGACCTTCGCCACGTCAAAGGGCACCGCTGGCCCTCCTTCCGGCCGGCTGCATCCGATCAGGGTAGTGCCGCAGGGCCCGGCCGCCCTCCCCTCCGGCCGGGCGTCAGGACGCGGCGCTCGCGTCGGCCCCCGAGACCACTTCGGCTGCGGGCTCAGAATGCCCGCGCCATGTGAGACCACCTCGGAGCTCCTTGACGCCCGAGAGAATGAATACACTCCAACTCGGATCGTAACCTAAGGGCTCTTTGATGCCAATGCTCGATCGCAAGTGGTGGACTCTCATCGCCGTATGCACGGCCACCCTCATGCTTCTCGTCGACGTCACCGTGGTGAACGTCGCCCTTCCCGCCATCCAGCGCTCCCTGCATTCGAGCTTCAGCGATCTGCAGTGGGTGGTCGACGCCTACGCGTTGACCTTGGCCGCCTTCCTCCTCACCGCGGGGGTCGTGGGAGACATGTACGGCCGCCGCGTGGTGTTTGCCACGGGGTTGGGTGTGTTCTCGGTGTCGTCGCTCCTCTGCGGGCTTGCCCGGTCATCGCTCGAACTGAATCTGGCCCGCGGCGTCCAAGGAGTCGGGGGCGCCATCATGTTCGCCACAGCGCTGGCACTCATCGCCTCGGCGTTCTCGGGCAAGGAGCGAGGTACTGCGTTCGGCATTTACGGCGCGGTGGTGGGCGGAGCAGTGGCCGTGGGACCACTCATCGGCGGAGCGATCACGAGCGGTCTCGGCTGGCGATGGATCTTCATCGTCAACGTGCCAATTGGCTTCGTGGCCATTGTGGTGACGCTCACCCGGATACAGGAATCGAAAGACGAAAATAAGCGGCGAATCGACTGGATCGGTTTCGTCAGCTTCTCAGCAGCACTCTTCATGCTGGTCTTCGCGCTGGTGCGGGGAAACGACGAAGGCTGGGCCAGCGCGCCGATCGTGAGCCTGCTCATCGGTTCGGCCGTCCTGCTCATGGTTTTCGTCGTGGCCGAGCGACTTCAGTCCGAATCGATGCTGGACCTCGCCCTTTTCCGGAGACCGGCCGTGGTCGGCGTCTCCGTGGTGGCCTTTGCCCTGTCGGCATCGATCTTCGCCATGTTCTTGTACATGACGCTCTTCATCCAAGACGACCTCGGTTACGGGCCGCTCGCGGCCGGGATCCGCTTTCTCCCGATCACGATGCTCACGTTTTTGGTGGCCCCCATCGCCGGCAGACTGACCGTCCGCGTGAAGTCCCGCTACCTGCTCGGCACCGGGCTCTTGCTGGTCGCCGTGGGCTGCCTACTCATGTCCACCATCCACACCGCCTCGGGCTGGACGGCGCTCTTACCCGGATTCATCGTCGCGGGGATTGGGATCGGGATGGTCAACCCGGTGTTGGCATCGGCTGCCATCAGCGTCGTGCCGCCCCAGCGCAGCGGCATGGCCTCGGGGGCTAACAGCACCTTCCGCCAGGTGGGCATAGCGACCGGCATCGCTGGATTAGGGGCCGTGTTCCAGAGCCAGATCCAGCACAAGACCCACGCCGCTCTCGGTGCCAGTCGAGTCGGGCAAGAGGTGCTGGCCCACGGCGGTGCCGCCTTGAACGGGGCCCTGGCCGGTGGCGCGGTGCGCGAGGTGGCCGCCACTATCCCGTCGGCGCCGGCCCGTGCAGCCCTACTGAGCGCCTACCGGGTGGGCTTCGCCAGCACACTCGACCACCTCATGATCATCGGGATGGCGGTGGCGGCGGTCGGCTCGTTCTGCGCCTATGCCCTCGTACGCCAGGCCGACTTTGTTCCGAGCTACAGCGCTGCAGATGGAGCCCCCGACGAACTCGAAGTGGTGGCATATTGAACGTCGTTGCTGACGCCGACGGCAGCCGACGTCGCGCCCACAGGGTCGGCCAAGAGACGACGGGGCGGCAATCCGGTCTCGGAGTACAAATTAGAAAAGCGCCCGATCCCCGTCAGTTCGTGGGACGGGCGTTTTCGCGTAGGTGCCATTCCCACCATCGCTTCGATGTCTTCCCTGCTCCCCACCTAGCGGGCCTATCCGGCGTATTGGGGCAACCTGGGGCCGCCCGGTTGCGGCACGTATGGGCCACCAAGCCGGCGCCCCTTTCGGGCAAGCGGAACCCTCACCAGATCCCAGGGATGAGACGTTTGGTCTGGGCCGAGTAAGCGCCGTAGGGCTCACCGAGCACCCGCACCAACTCTGACTCTTCGACCTTGATCCGACGTAGAAGCGCCAGCGACGGGAGCACGGCGCACAGCACCAGGAAGAGCCAACTAGCGAACGCGATGCCGAATCCCACGGTGATGAGAAGCAAGCCCGTGTAGGAGGGGTGGCGCACCCAGCGATAGGGACCCTCGGTGATAACGGGCTGGCCCTGGTCGACCTCGACTGTGGTGCGGAAGGCTGCTCCCAGAGTCTTAACGGCCGATACCCGTAGGACGAGGCCGAGCCAGACGATGACGAGTCCCACGGAGCGGAACCAGATTGCACCCGGCACGACGAGTACGTGCAGGGTCGCAGCCAAGATGCCAGACACCACTACCGTTTCAACGACGAGGAATGCGTTCAGGAGCCGAGTGCCGCGATCAGCATCGGCGCTTGCCCTGCCGTGTCGGCGGTCGCGCACGATGAGCGAGATCTCAAAGAGGATCCATCCGCCCATCGTCACGTAGATCAGCGCTTCGAGCACTGCCATCGCGTTCACCGTAGTCTCGACCTACCGCGAGGCCATGCTAAGTAGCCCTCCCGTATTCTCGTGAGGGATCAGCCTGGCGGATGAACAGCGATCCTCCTGGCCATCCGCTATTGCCGTTTACCCAGTGAGACGATTTCCTAGCTCGCGGGACTATCCCAAGGTGCGGTCGGGGCGTCGCTGCGACTGAGGGCTCCGCTCAGACGTCCTACGCCACAGGTCCACGGCGATGCCGTCTTCGATCAGGAAGGCAAACGCGAACTCTCCGGCTGGGATCTTCGTGAGTGGCTCGTGGGGGTGGGGCTCACCCGGTTGAAAGAAGACCAGGGTCGCTCCTTGAGGATCCCGGCACTGCGCGTAGTGCTCCCCGTCCGCTTCGGTGATCTCGCCTCCCAGAGCCTGGATCTGCCCCGCCGGATCGGCCGGCCGCGGCGACGCAAAGCAGAGGGTGGCGGAGGACGCGTCGGGGTCATCGACGAGCACCGTGGTCATGGTGGTGTTGATCGTGTAGTGATGCACGTGATCCCGGTAGGGGACACGTTCAGCTTCCCAGCCGAAGAGGGAACCGAAGAAGGCCATGGCCTGATCGGCATCCCTGGCGCACAGGTGGACGGGGCGCAGCTCGCCTAACGGTGTGGCGCTCACCTCGGTGGTTGTTTCAGTCATGCCGAGCTCCTCGGCGAGACGGGTCTTCAGGGCCATGGTGAAGCGCGGATCGGGGCGGACCTTGGCATAGGGCCGCTTGAGCAGGTTGACGGGTCAGCGGGCACGGCCCTCTCCCTGCTCATAATGGTTCCGATAGGCCGAGCGAGCTCGCGCCAGCAGCGCCTCGGCTCAGTGGCGCTGCTGCAGAGCCAGCGAGGACATGGAGCCCAATCCTACGGTCCGCCAGTGACACTCGATCCGCCCGCCGGTCGGTCGGCCGCGATCGCCCGGCCCGCCCCCGGCGCGACCGGGCCAACCGTCGGGGGGAGCAACCGAGAACCGAGCCGGAAACTGGAGCGGCCTCCCGGGCCGATCCCGCCGGCGCCCACCGCGCGCTCGGACCGGGGGCTCCTCGCCGCCTAGATCACCCGTTTTCCGGCCCTGGTCAGGCATGATTGTGCCTCGTCGGCCGCGGCGCTGTCGGTGGTCGGCCCGTACGAGGAGCGCCCGATCGTGCCTGATGGACAGACGAGTCGTCTCGACACTGAGTCGCTGGTCTTGAACGGCGTCCCCGAGCTGGAGTACCAGCCGTTGGTCGACCTGGGCTCCGGGCGCCTGCTTGGGTTCGAGGCGCTGCTGCGCTGGCGCCACCAGAGCGAAGGCATGATCATGCCCCGCCTCCTCATCCCCTGGCTCGAGGCCAACGGGGACATCGTCCAGGTCGGGGAGTGGGTGATGGCCGAGGGCTGCCGGCAGGCCGCCACCTGGCCGCAGAACATCCAGCTGGCCATCAACTGCTCGCTCGTGCAGCTCCGCCGGGGCCAGGCCGCGGCGGCCGTCGTCCGAGCCTTGGAACAGTCGGGGCTCGCCCCCGGCCGGCTGACCGTCGAGGTGACCGAGCACGCCATGTCCGAGGAAGTGGCGATGAAGGACCTGCGGGCGATCAACGAGCTGGGCGTGGAGCTCGCCGTCGACGACGTGGGGACCAGCTGGACGTCCTTCGACGTGCTCCGGCGCATGGCCATCAACACGGTCAAGATCGACCGCTCCTTCGTCGGCGCGCTCGAGCCCCACCAGGGCATCAACCGCATGGTGGTCGAGACGGTGGTGAGCCTCTCGCACTCGTCGGGGATGTCCACCGTGGCCGAAGGGGTCGAGACCAGCCTGCAGTCCGACATCGTCCGGGAGTTCGAGTCGGACGCCGCGCAGGGCTACTTCTTCGCCCCGCCACTCAGCCTCGAGCGCGCCAGCGAGCTGGCCCACACGCCCGGGTACTGCTTCGCGCTGGACGGCGAGGGGTGGATGCGCACGACCCAGGACGCCGACGAGGCCCGCGACCCGCTGGTCGTGCACGAGCCCTTCCGGCTCCGCCACGGCGCCGAGGCCCCCAGGTAGACCGCACCGCGGCTGTCCCCGCTTTGGGGACGTCCGGGCACGAGCTGCTAGACACATTTCCCGTGAAAGTGGTTGTTCCTGTCGAGTCGCGCGCGGGCGAACGCCGGGTCGCGGTCGTGCCTGACGTGGCGAAGCGCCTGATCACCAAGGGGTGGGAGGTCGTCGTCGAGTCCGGTGCCGGCGAGCAGGCCTGGTTTCCCGACGAGGCCTACCGGGAGGTCGGCGCCACGGTCGCCCCGACGGCGTCGGTCTACGACGGCGCCGCGGCGACCGTGCGGGTCAATCCGCCGACGGCGAGCGACGTGGCCCCGCTGCCCGCCGGCATCCTCCTCTTGAGCTTCTTCCCCCTGGCCGACGCCGCCGACGCGCTGCACGCGCTGGCGGACAAGCGGGCCAGCGTCTTCAGCTTCGACCTGTTGCCCCGGATCAGCCGGGCGCAGAGCATGGACGCGCTTTCCTCTCAGGCGACGGTCACCGGCTACCGCGCCGGGTTGGCCGGCGCCGAGTACCTGCCCAAGTTCTTCCCGATGTTCATGACGGCGGCGGGGACCGTGCCGCCCGCCAAGGTGCTAGTGCTCGGCGTCGGCGTGGCCGGCCTGCAGGCCATCGCCACCGCGCGGCGACTGGGTGCGGTCGTGCGCGCCTACGACGTCCGGGCGGCCGCCAAGGAGGAGGCCGAGAGCCTCGGCGCCACCTTCGTCGACCTGGGGGTCTCCGCCGAGGGCACCGGCGGCTACGCCCGGCAGCTGACCGCCGACGAGCTGGCTCGCCAGCAGTCGGCGCTGGCGGCCGAGGTGGCGGCGTCCGACGTCGTGATCACGACGGCGGCGGTCCCCGGCCGTCGGGCGCCGGTGCTCGTCACGGCGGACATGGTGCGCGCCATGGCCCGGGGCGCCGTGCTGGTGGACGTGGCCGCCGACTCGGGCGGCAACTGCGAGCTCACCCGCGCCGGCGAGACGGTCGATGCGGACGGCACCACGGTCCTCGGTGTGAGCAACCCGCCGTCGGGGATGCCGACCCATGCGAGCGCCCTCTACTCCCGCAATGTCCTCAACCTGCTCGACCTGCTGGGGCCCGACGGCTCGGTCGACCCCCGGTGGGACGACGAGATCGTCGTCGGCTGCTGCCTGCTGCGCGACGGGAAGCCCGGCAACGACTCGGTGGCCGAGCTGCTCGGCCTCCCGGTGGCGGCCCCGCCGGGGGAGGGGTCGTCGTGACCAACGGGCTGCTCGAGCTCGCGACGATCTTCGTGCTGGCCGGGTTCGTGGGCTTCGAGGTCATCTCCAAGGTCCCGAGCATCCTGCATACGCCGCTCATGTCGGGGTCCAACGCCATCCACGGCGTCATCGTCGTCGGCTCGATGATCGTCCTCGGCGGCGCCCACACCGGTGCCGAGGAGGTGCTCGGCTTCGTGGCGGTCGTGCTGGCCACGCTCAACGTGGTCGGCGGGTTCGTCGTCACGGACCGCATGCTGCACATGTTCAAGGGTCGCGGTGCCGAACGGCGCGGCGCGACCACGGCCGATCCCGGCCCCGGGGCGCCGCCAGCCGACGCGGAGCGCTCCGAGTGAGCCGCGGCACCTTCATCGACCTGTGCTACCTGGTGGCGGCCGTCGGGTTCATCGTCGCCCTGAAGGCCCTGAGCTCGCCCCGCCGGGCCCGGGCCGGCAACCTGCTGGCGGCGGCGGGCATGGCACTGGCCATCGGCGCGACGTTCGCCCGGGCCGGCCTGAGCCATATTCCGCTGATCGTCGGGGCCATGGCCATCGGCGTCGCCATCGGCGTGCCGGCGGCGCGCCTCGTGAAGATGACCGCCATGCCCCAGATGGTGGCGGCCTTCAACGGCGTGGGCGGGGGGGCCGCCGCGGTGGTGTCCATCTCCGAGTTCATCAGCGGCGACACGAAGACCATCGCCACCTACAAGGTGCTCGAGGTGGTCTTCGGCGTCCTGATCGGCAGCGTGTCGTTCTCGGGCTCCGCGCTGGCCTTCGCCAAGCTGCAGGAGCTCATGCCCGGCCGGCCCCTCACCTACCCCCTCCAGCAACCGGTCAACGCGGTGCTGGGCGGCGGCGTCCTCGGGCTGGTGGTGGCCATCGCGATCACCTCGTCGACCCCGCTCCTCTGGGTCCTGCTCGGTCTCTCCCTCGTGCTCGGCGCCATCTTCGTCCTGCCGATCGGCGGGGCTGACGTACCCGTCCTCATCTCGCTCCTCAACTCGTTCACCGGCCTGGCCGTCGCCGCCTCGGGCTTCACGCTGAACTCGAACGTGCTGATCGTGGCGGGCACCCTGGTCGGCGCGTCCGGCATGTTGCTCACGCGGATGATGAGCGCAGCCATGGGGCGATCGCTGCCCAACATCTTGTTCAGCGCGTTCGGGTCGGTGGTCACGGCCAGCGGGGAGACCGGCGGGCCCGAGGGCCGGTCCGTCCGCTCGAGCACGCCCGAAGACGTGGCGGTCCTGCTCGCCTACTCGCGCAAGGTGGCCATCATCCCGGGGTATGGCCTGGCGGTCGCCCAGGCCCAACACGCGTTGCACGAGCTCGTCGACCAGCTGAAGGCCCGCGGCGTGGACGTCTTCTACGCCATCCACCCGGTGGCGGGTCGCATGCCCGGCCACATGAACGTCCTCCTGGCCGAGGCCAACGTCCCCTACGAGGAGCTGAAGGAGATGGACGAGGCCAATCCCGAGATGGGGTCGACCGACGTCGCGCTGGTCGTCGGCGCCAACGACACGGTGAACCCGGCGGCCAAGACGACGCCGGGCAGCCCCATCTACGGCATGCCGATCATCAACGCGGACGAGGCGGCCAACATCGTGTTCCTCAAGCGGTCGATGCGCCCGGGGTTCGCCGGCATCGACAACGCGCTCCTCTACGACGACAAGACCGTGCTCCTCTTCGGTGACGCCAAGGACACGCTGCAGAAGCTGGTCACGGCCGTCTCCCACGCCTGACGCGGGCCCGCTCAGCGGCGGAAGGCGGACTCCTCGTACTCCTCGGCCGCGGGGGCGACGGGGTCGGCTGCCCCGCCCGTCGGGGCGTTGAGCGCCCGGTTTCCCCGGTCCGCCACTCGGGCGAAGACGAGCAGCCCCTGGGTGGTCGCCCGGGTCGAGAGCACCTCGACCACGACGTTCTCCCGGCCGATGAGGTGCGCCGCGTCGTTGACCACCACCATGTCGCCGTCGGAGAGGTAGCCGAGCGCCTGGCGCGGCTGGTTGCCCTCCTTCACCAGGTCGATCACCAGCTGCTCGCCGGCCGGGTGGTCCGGGGTCAGGTCGTTGGCGAGCGGCCGCAGGTCGGTCACCGGGATGCCCCGCCGTTTGGCCAGGTCCTTCACGGCGCCTGAGCACGTGACCAGCCGGAGGCCCAGCCGCCGGGCCATCTCCACCAGGCGTTCGTTCAGGTCGTCGATCTCGGGGAGCTCGTTCTCGGCCAGGTGCACCGGCACGCCGAGCTCCCGCAGGACCTCCAGGCACTCGAGCCCGCGCCGCGCCCGGCGCGAGCTCACCTCGTCGGGGCCGGCCGTGAGCGTCTGCAGCTGGTCGATGACGAAGCGGGGCACCACCAGCCCGCCCACCAGGAGGCCGTAGCGGCCGAGCACGAGCAGGTGGCGGGTCATGGCGGCCGATGTGTCGACGAGGAGGGCGTAGCCGGGCGGCGGCTCCACCGGCGGCGCCAGCACGCGGCCCAGACCGGCGGCCGCGACCACCTGGCGACCCTTGGCCGCGCCGACCTTGTAGCCGATCCAGGTGAAGGCCCACGTCACGAGCGCGGCCACCGGCCAGGTCACCGGCGAGTGCACCAGCACGAGGAGCGGCACCGACAGCGCGGCCCCGAGGAGAAAGGCGGCCATGCCGGTCAGGATCCCGGCGAACAGCTCTCCGGGTGGGGTCCGTGCGAAACGGCTGACGGCGCGGGGACTACTGCGATCGAGGAGGCGCCCGATGATCCCGCCCAGCACGTAGGCGATGAGAGCGCCCAGCACCAGGCCGACGGCCTGGCCGGTCGAGTGACCGACCGTGCGCCCGGCCTCGGAGCCGGCCAGCGCTCCGAGCAGCACCAGGATGAGGCGGAACACCTCGACGAAAAGCACTGCGGCCCAAACTACCCGGGGGCAGTGCCCAAATCGGCGAGGGTCGGCTCCCCTGGGGCGCCCCCACGTCCGGCGTGGCGGCGGTCAGGGGCGCCGGATCGTTGGCGCTCCGGTGGCCGCGAGCGGCGCCTTCGGGCCGCGGCCGGCCCCGGTTGCGGACCTCGACCGGGACCGCCAAACTGACGCCGCGCGCACTCGGGCCGAGTTTGGTCGGGGCCTGTCGAGGAGCCGCGACGCAGTGGGGGAGCGGACACGGACGACGGAGGGGCTCGGTGGCACACCGCGGAATTGGGTTCTCACGCTCCGATGCCGCCGCCTCGATCGAGCTGTTGCTGCTCCATCCGATCAGCCTGTCGACCTATCCGTGCCGCGTCACCGTCGATCTGGACGGCGTGTTCCTGCAGCGGCTGCGCAGCCCCGGGGAAGGGCGCCTGGCCGAGTCGCCGCCGCTCCTCTTGCCCTGGCGCGGCCTGCACGGGCTGCGCGCCGACGACTCGGACGTGACCCCGTCCGGAGTGCGGCTGCAGGTTGTCGAATTCATGACCGACGACGGCGTCCTCTCGCTCCTGGCCTCGGCCGTCGACACCTCCCGGCTGCTCTCGCTCGTGGAGCGGTGGGCGGGCCACTGGCGCCGGGCTCGCTCCCCCCTCGTCCACCCCTTCGCGTTCCGCCGCAAGCGGTCCGACCCGGCCTTCGCGTGATCGGAGCGGTGCGACTTGCCGGTTGGGCTCCCCGGGAGGGGGAGCCCTAGGCTCGACGAGCGCACCTCGGCCCGTTCGGTCTAGAGAGCCGAGGCGTCAGGTCTTCCTCGAGAGGTCGTGGCCGTGCTCTCCTACTGGTTCGCCGACGCCGGACTGGCACCGCTCTCGGGCCACCAGTTCTTCTCGAGCCAGTTCGACGCGGTGCCGGTGGTGCTCATCGTGGGAGCCCTGGCCGGCTACCTCTGGGGCGTCCGCCGCGTCCGCCGTCGGCACCCGCGCCACCCGTGGCCGGTCCTGCGGACCGTGGCCTGGGTGGGCGCGCTGGCCGTGACCGCCGTCGCCATCTTCAGCTTCGTCGGCGTCTACGACGGAGAGCTCTTCTACGACCACATGGTCCAGCACCTGCTGCTCATCATGGTCGCCTCCCCGCTCTACGCCCTCGGCGCGCCGCTCAAACTGGCTTTTTGGGCGACCGACGGCCGCGCCCACCAGCTGGTGACGCGTTGGTTGCGGTCGTCGCTCGCGCGGGTCCTCGACCACCCCGTCGTCGCCTTCGTCCTCTACGCGGTCATGATCCCCGTCACCCACCTCACGTCGCTCTACAACCTCACGCTCGAGAACGAGAACATCCACAACGCCGAGCACCTGCTGTTCCTCGCCGTCGGGTACCTGTTCTGGCGCCAGGTGTTCACCGGCGAGTTCAGCGCCCGCCGCGTGTATCCGGGGCTACGCCTCGCCCTGCTGGCCTTCGCCATCCCGGTCGACACGTTCACCGGGCTCTCGCTCGCTTCCAGCACCCACGAGATCTTCCCGGCGTACCTGACCATGCACCGCACCTGGGGCCCGAGCCTGGTGGCCGACCTGCACGCGGGCGGGGTGATCATGTGGGTCGCCGGGGACACGCTCATGTTTCTGCCCATGATCCCGATCGCCCTGCAGTGGATGCACTTCGAAGAGCGCCGAGCAACACGGGTGGACCGCGCGCTCGACGCCATCCTGCCCCTCGGACGGGGCGCGGGTCCGACCGTCGTCGACTGATCCGGCCCGCACCGGGCGAGCCCTGCTGGCGGGGGTCGCGCCTAGCCTCGGGTCGTGCCGACTCGCCGGAGCGGACCGCCACGGCCCGGGATCGGACGCCGCCGCGGAACCGGACCGGCGGGGGACTCGTTCCCGCTGACCGAGGCGGTGCCCTACATCAGGGCGCGCCGGCTGCCGGAGCCGAGTGTCGGGGCCCTCCTCCGTCGCAGCGGGGAGATCGCGGTCGTGACGGGTCGGCACTTCGCGCCGCTGGCGCTGCGGCAGCTTCGACACCTGAGGGCCGGCCCCCTCCCAGTGACGGTGATCGCCCGGCCGCTGCGCCTCGCCTTCGAGGAGCTCGGGGGAACCTTCATCAAGTTCGGACAGGTCATGGCGTCGTCGCCCGGGCTCTTCGGCGAGGCACTGGCCGACGAGTTCCGCTCCTGCCTCGACACGGGGCCGATCGTGGCGTTCGCGGCGGTCCGCCAGCGGGTGGAGGACGACCTCGGCTGCACTCTGGAAGACGCGTACGCCGAGTTCGAGCGGGAGCCCTTCGGCCGGGCCTCCATCGCGGTCGTCCACCGCGCCCGCCTGCACGACGGCCGGGCCGTCGCGGTCAAGATCATCCGCCCCGGGATCGAGCACCGGGTGGCCACCGACCTCGACCTGCTCCAGCCGTTGTTCGAGGTCCTCGTCCGCGCGACGGGCGACCAGGTCGCCGGATCGGTCTTGCAGCTGGTGGACGGCTTCCGCATCCAAGTCGGCGAGGAGATGGACCTGCGCAACGAGTCCCGGGCCATGGTGCACTTCCGCCGGCTCTTGGCCGAGGTGTCCCTCCCCCGGATCGTCGTGCCCGAGCCCTATCCCGAGCTCTCCGGGGCGAACGTGCTCACCATGGAGCTGCTGGACGGCGTGCCGATCGACGACCTGGCGCGGGTCGCCGATTGGGGCGTGGATCCGACCCCCCTGGTCGAAGACGTGGTGCGGGCCTTCCTCCTCACGACCGCGCGCTGGGGGGCGTTCCACGGCGACGCCCACGCGGGCAACCTGCTGCTCTTGCGCGACGGCCGGATCGGCATCATCGACTGGGGCATCGTCGGGCGCCTCGACCCCGAGACGCATCGCTTCTTCCTCCGGCTGCTGGCCGCCCTCCTGGGTGACGAGTCGGCCTGGGCCGACCTCACCCAGCACCTGGTCCGCGTCTACGGGCCGGCGCTCGGGACGGCGGTCGGCCTCGGCGAGGCGGAGATGGCGGCCTTCATCCGGAGCCTGATCGAGCCGATCCTCACCCGCCCGTTCGGGGAGGCCAGCCTGGCCGGGGTCATGGAGGCGGTGCAGCTCCAGGTGGCCAAGACCCAGGGGGTGGAAGCCCACCAGCGCAGCCTGGGGGCGGTCGTCCGCCGGCTGCGTTTCCAGCGGCGGGTCCGACGGATGGCCGACCGCTCGGGCGGCCTCTTCTCGGACTTCGACCGCGGCACCTTCCTCCTCGGCAAGCAGCTCATGTACTTCGAGCGCTACGGGAAGCTGTTCCTCTCCGACGTCCCGCTGTTGAACGACCCGGTCTTCTTGGCCCAGCTCCTGGACGACACCGACCGGGGCGTCTCGCGGCGCGAGCCGGGGAGCACCGGGCCCTCCCGGTAAGCTGAGTTGCCAGGTCGCCCATTTGTTGGCGAAGGGGAGGTCAGATCCGTGAAGGTCGTCGTCGACTTCGACGTGTGCGCCAGCAACGCCGTGTGCATGGGCCTCTTGCCCCAGGTCTTCGAGGTCCGAGACGACGGGTTCCTCTACATCCTCGACGAGCACCCCGCGGAGGACCTGCGCGAGGAGCTCGAGGTGGCGGTGCAGAGCTGCCCGACGGGAGCCATCTCCATCGTCGACGACGAGTGAGGCCGGCGCGGTGAGCGCCCCGCGGGTGCGCTTCGCACCGTCGCCCACCGGCGAGCTCCACGTCGGCGGCGCGCGGACGTCGCTCTTCAACTGGCTGTTCGCCCGTCAGCGGGGCGGGACCTTCGTGCTGCGCATCGAGGACACCGACACCGAGCGCAACCGGCCCGAGTGGGTGGACGGGATCCTCTCGGCGCTCTCCTGGCTCGGCATGGAGCCCGACGAGGGACCCATCCTCCAGTCGAGCCGGTTCGACCGCTACCAGGTGGCCATCGACGCGCTGTGGGCGTCCGGGGCCCTCTACGCCTGCGACTGCCGGCGCGAGGACGTCGACGCGCGGACCAGGCACAGCGACACCCCCGGCTACGACGGCCACTGCGCCGAGCGAGGGTTGGCCCGCGGGGAGGGGAGGGCACTGCGCTTCCGCGCCCCGGCCGAGGGCAGCACGGTGGTCCGCGACCTCGTGCGCGGGGCCGTCACCTTCCCCCACGCCTCGATGGAGGACTTCGTCTGTGTGAAGTCGTCGGGCCAGCCCCTTTTCGTGCTGGCCAACGTCGTCGACGACCGGGACATGGCGATCAGCCACGTCATCCGGGGCGAGGACCTCCTGCCCACCACCCCGAAGGGGATCCTGCTCTGGCAGGCGCTCGACCGCGCGGGCGCGGAGGCCGGGGGGCCGATCGAGCTGCCGGTCTTCGCCCACCTGCCGATGCTGGTCAACGCGCAGCGCAAGAAGCTCTCCAAGCGCGACGCCCACCTGGCGGTCGAGTCCTATCGTGACCAGGGCTATTTGGCCGTGGCCTTCCGCAATTACCTGGCCCTCCTCGGCTGGAGCCCGCCCGGCCAGGCCGAGAAGGTCGGCGTCGACACGCTGATCAGAGAGTTCCGCCTGGAGGACGTGCACCACGCGCCGGCCTTCTTCGACGTGAAGAAGCTGGCGCACCTGAACGGCGAGTACATCCGGGAGCTGTCGGTCGAGCAGTTCGTGGCGGCGGTCAAGCCCTGGGTCGCGCCCGACTCGCCGGCCCCCGGCGGGCTCTCGGCCGCACCGCCCCCCTGGGACCCCCAGCAGTTCGATCCGGCCGTCTTCAGCGCCATCGCGCCGGCCGTCCAAACCCGCGTGGTCCTCTTGGAGGAAGTCCCCGCCATGGTCGACTTCTTCTTCCGGCCCGAACTGGAGATGGCCCCGGAGGCCTGGCGACGCGTCGAGGCCGATCCGCAGGCGGGCGAGGTTCTGACCGGCGCGCTGGCCGCCTACGAGGCCTGTGAGTGGCAGGCGGAGCGGTTGCACGAGACCACCGTCGCCTTGGGTGAGGGCCTCGGCCGAAACGGCCGCAAGACCCAGGAGCCGATCCGCGTCGCGGTCACCGGGCGGACGGTCGGGCCGCCGCTCTTCGAGTCACTCGAGCTCTTGGGGCGCGACGAGGTCCTCCGCCGGCTGCGGGCCGCGCTCGAGCGGCTGGGCCCTGCTTGACGCGACGACACCCCAATTCACCGGCGCCGCGATGATCTTCGGGATCTGGCGCGTCGCGTTGAAGATCGTGGCGGCCTTGGTGGTGGCGGTGGTCCTCTACGTCGTGGTGACCGGCGTCCAGGTCTGGCTGACCTCGCGCCTCTACGAGCCCCGCCACGCCGGGGCGATCGTGGTCATGGGGGCGGCGCAGTACAACGGGGTGCCGTCGCCCGACCTGAGGGCCCGCCTCAACGAGGCCCTCTCCCTCTACAAGGCGGGCTTTGCCCGGCTCGTCGTCGTGACCGGCTACAAGGAGAAGGCCGATCACTACACCGAGGCCGAGACCGGCGCCCGCTACCTGGAGACCGCCGGCGTCCCGGCGCACCAGGTCCTCCAGGTCGGCGGCAGCGACAGCTACGAGAACCTGGCGGACGCCGACCGGGATCTGAAGGCCCGAGACATCAGGACGATCCTCATCGCCACCGACGCCTTCCACGAGGACCGATCCATGGCCATCGCCTCGGGCCTCGGGCTGAAGCCCTGGCCGACGCCCACCAAGACGTCGCCGATCACGGGGTGGTCGGTCATTCCGTATTTCGCCAAGGAGGCGCTGGACGTGAGCTTCGGCCGAATCGTCGGTTACCACACGCTGAGCCGGTGGCACGTCGGCGTCGGTTGACCTTTGCGCAGTCCCCGACGCTGAATAGTCGTCTAGGGGTGCGAGTCCGCTCGGCCGTCCGCTAGCCTGATCCCGCCCGTTCGGGGGTGGTGTAATCGGCAACACGGCAGGTTCTGGCCCTGTTATTGGGGGTTCGAGTCCTCCCCCCCGAG
>Ga0209415_10006559_pt1 | contig 20628 bp, 15 predicted proteins | sample PeaSoiSIISIP2007_FD_187696 | JGI IMG/M metagenome (GOLD analysis project Ga0209415, IMG submission 187696) | Peat soil microbial communities from Weissenstadt, Germany - SII-SIP-2007 (SPAdes) (version 2) | ecosystem: Environmental > Terrestrial > Soil > Wetlands > Peat | place: Germany...
CTGCCGTTGCTCGCGGCGCGGGTCGCCCGGTGGCGGCCATCACGCATCAGTACAGGGATATCGGAACGACGGGATGCGGGGGGAAGGATACGGCCCCCTGCTGCGGCTCGAACCAGTAGCGCACGTAGAACATCAGGCGGTTCGGCGCGTAATACGCGGAGCGGTCGATATCGAGCCAGCCGCCGATACTCCAGTGGGCGCCGGAACGGTACTCGACATCCGCGCGCAAGCTGCCCGCCCAGCCGCCGCCCGCGCCGGCCGCATGCACCGGGTTGCCGGCCAGGGCCTGCAAGCCGGCATCGGTAGGATAGTAGGCAACGTTCTGCTCGTACGTCCAGTCGCGCGAGGGCACGGCGCGCAGGTCGTAGGACCACAGCCCGTGCCGGCCTTGCGCCTCTACGGGCACGCCGATCGAGAGGTAGCGCTGCGGGCTGTAATAGCCGCCCTGGCCGAAGGTGTAAAAGCTCTCGTTTGACTGGTAATGCCAAAGGCTCAGCACGGCCCCGGCACTCAGGCGAAAATCGGCCCGGTGGATCCATTCGCGATCGAGCACGGTGCGCGATTGCACGGTCGAATTCGATTGCACGTCGCGACCGGTGAGCAAACCGAACGACAGGCTGGTCGAGCCGCTCCAGCCATGCGCAAAATCTCGACCGGCACGCAGGCTCAGCCCGGTATCGGTGACACCGCCCCAAACTGCGCCGGTAACCGGATCGGCGGCCCCGGCGTAGCTAAGCAGGCTGTTGTTGAGGATGCGCCGCGACAACTCGGCGCTCAGATCCGTGTCGTGCCAGGTGCCGCTCTCGCGCCAGCCGCCAACGACGTTGGGCACCTTGAACCCGGCACCGACGACGCCTAGATCAAAACGCCGGTCCTCGCCACGCCATCCGCCAGCGGCCGATACGCCTTCTGCATGCTCGTCCACCGCCTGCGCAAGGCCCCCCGGTGCCAGCGCCAGGACCTTGCCAAATTGCGCTGAGTTGGACAGTGGAGCCGGCAAGGTACCTGCGTCCAGGCGCACGGAATCGAGCTGGGCGAACCAATGACCATCGTAACCGCCCGGCCAGACGGCCAGTACCGGGACCTCGGTGCCCCGCAGGGTCGAGGTGCCGTCGGAGGCGCTGCGCGAGTAGCCCAACCACGCCGTGTCGATGTGCGGTTGGCGCCGCGCCTCGATCGCCGCGAGCTGCAGCTGTGCCTTGCGCTGCACGCTCTCCTCGGATGGGGCCCCGGTTTGCTCGGCGGGATTCGGCGCCACCGCTTGCCCGTTCTGCTGCGCCAGCAGGGGCACGGGGGAGGAAACTGCCTGCGCAGCTGCGGGCGGCGCATTTTCCACCTGCTGCAGGTACTGCACGGCCAGAGCGAACTGCTGGTCCCGCTGCGCCTGTCGCGCTGCTTCGAGCAGCACTGCCGGATCTTGCGGGTGGCGCGCGAGCAAGTCGGCCATCCATTCGTGCGCCGTCGGACGGTCCGCGTCCATCATTTGCAGCGCCTCCAGGTGCAGCGCCACGTCCTGCGGCGGCAACAATGAGCGCAGGGCGTTCCAGTCGGCACGCGTTGCCGCCGCATCATGCTGCGCCCGATGTGCGCGGGCGCGCAAAAGAACGAGCTCCGGCAGCACCTGCGGATCGGCTGGCTGCGCCGCGGCCATCTCCTCGATCAAAACCAAGGCAGCCTCTGGTTCGCCGGCATCGATCAGAGCCCGGGCAAATTCGCGGCGCTCCGACGGCGCCATCGATTTCGCGTCGCCGCCAAGCGCATCCAGCAAGGACCGCGCCTGCTCCATGTCGTCGGCGGATATATCCGCGCGCGCCACCCGCAACCGCCGCGCGGTGTCGTCGCCCGCCTCGGCCAGCGCCTGCTGGCGCCAGCGAGCGTCGTCCTCGCTGTTGCCGGCAGCACGGGCAGCACGCGCCAGCCGCAAGTCGCGCTCAAAGCGCAGACGCTGCGCCAGGTCGCGCATGCCGGCGGTTTGCTCGGCTGCCGGAATCGACTGCACGCTCGCCAGCGCGGCATCGTCGCGTTCGCTGGCCGCCTCGATCAGCGCCCCCGCATAGCGCGTCTGCGCGTCCTCCGGTGCCGCGCTCTGACCCTCGTGCATGACCTGCTGCGCGAGCACGGGAAGGTTCAGGCGCAAGTACAGCCGCGCAAGGTCGTAGCGCAGCCAGGGATCGCGCGGCAGCAAACCGACGCTGCGCTCGAGCAGGCGCAAGGCTGCGTCCGGATGCTGCGCAGCCGTGCGGCCGATGGCATCGCGCACGGCGCCGGCGTCCAGCACATCGGCGACCGCGACGTTGGCCTTGAGCGGCAATTCCTGCGCTTCATCGAGGGCCGCTTCCACACGTCCCTCGTGCAGCCACAGCGACAGTAGAGCGCGCCATGCACGCCGGTCGCCGCTGTCCTGCGCCAGCAGCTCGCGATACAAGCGCTGCGCCTCGGCGTCGCGGCCCTGGGCCACGCGCAGGTCAGCGAGCAAATGGACGGCCTCGTTCTGATCCGGTTGCGTCGCCCGCACCGACTCGACCAGCTGCACGGCGGCGTCGAGCTGGCCGTCATCGCGCAGCGCGCGCGCGCGCTGCAACGCGCTCCAGTAGCGCGCCGTCGTGGCCAGGTCCAGCCAACGCGCGCGCAGCGCCGGTTGCAGGCGCTCCAACTGGCTTGCCTGTTCGAACTGCTGCAGCGCCTCGTCGTTGCGCCCCTGGCGCAGCCGCAGCAGGCCCAGGGTGCCGACGGTTTCGCCATCGTCGGGGCGCAATTCGAGGCTGCGCTGCAGCTGCGCCTCGGCCTGCTCGAGCGCGCCGGCATCGAGCGACCGGACCGCCTGCAGCCGTATCTGTACGGCCGGGTCCTCTTCCAGGTGCTGCGCCGCAAGCCGCGCGGTCTCCACCCGTGCGAGCTCGGCACGCACATCGGCATCGGCGGGGAACCGCGCCAGGAAGCGGCGTCGTTCCGCAAGACCCTCGTCGTCATCGGCCAGCGCGAGCAGCGCATGACGCCACGCGCGTGCCACGCGCTCCGGCTCCACGTCGTGCCCGCGCGCCAAGTCGGCGAAACCGCGCAGCGCCTCGGCGCGCGTATCGGCGTGCTGCGCCAGCAGCTCGTACAAGCTAAGGCGGTCGTTCGGATTCGGATCCGCGGCAATCCGCTCCTGCAGCAGCGCCCGCAGGTTCTCCCAGCCTCCCCGCGTGCTGGCCAGGATCGGGGCAAACTCGTTTGCCAGGTCCCCGGGCGGGCGGCCGTTCGGGAACAGGGCACGAGCCAAGACCAGCGCGCGCGCGCGATTGCCGCCACGAATGGCCAGGCGCAGTTCCGCCAGGCGCGATTTGTCCTGCGTATAGATGCGCACCAGGTCCTGCAGTTCGCGCACCGCCTCGCTGTCGCCGTGACCGCGGCGCAACAGCACGAGGGCGTGGCGGGCTGCGCCGATGTCACCGCTGCGCAGCTCCAGTTCCCCTAGCAGAAACAGCGCACGGGGTTCGTCGGCCTGCACGGCGAGCAGCTTTTGCAAGACCCTGCGTTCGGCATCGGGGCGCTCGAGCGCCTGCCAGAGCCGCGCGCTGCGCAGCAACTCCTCGATCGCGACACGGTCGGGTTCGCGCACGCTCGCCAGCGCCGGCCCCGCACCCGGGCCGGTCGCGAACAGCAATGTCAGCGACAACCCGAGCAGGGGCGTACAACGGCGCATCAGCGCGAGAGCGTCGATGGGGCGCATGCTTGCCATGCCGTAACCAGGCTGCCGTCGGCAGCAAAGGCAAAGCGCTCCTCGCGCCAGCCGATGCCAAAGAGGCTAAGGGCCTGTTCGTAGTAGGCGTCCGGCCGCGCTGGGTGCGCCTGCAGCCGCAACTCCTGCGCGTGAACGGCCCCCGGACGATCGAGCCCGGCCAGAAACGGCAGCAGCGCGGCCGAGAACCCGGCCGGGCCGGCACCCTGAACGTTGCCGTCGCTGACGTCGACCGATTCCGGCGCAACGCCGGAGCGCTCGACCAGATCGGCCATCGGCGCAAAATGCCGCAGCAACTCCGCGCGCGCCGGATCGGCCGGCGCCGTAATGCCCAACCAAAGGTAGACACGAATTGCGTTGTAGCTGCCGACCCGATCGCTTGCCGGCAGCGAATCGAGTTCGAAGCCCCCGGCTTCGGTGCCCTGGACCGCGCCCTTGCCGGCGCTGCGATAGAACGCCCAATCCGGTGCGAATCCGTGTGGTGCCGACTCGCGCAGCAGACGGCGGGACGAAAGCAGCAACTCTTCCCAGCGGGCATCGCCACTGCGCGTCGCCAACCAGCGCATGAGAAACAAAGGAGCGTAGCTGGGGTTGAGCCGCCAACGCCCGGCTTCGAGCGCAAAGCCGTGCGCGCCGGGCAGCAGTGTCCTGCCCAGGCCCGGCAGCACGGCGGTCTCCTCGCGCACGATCCGCTCGGCGAGCAGCGAGGACAGTGCCAGGTAACGCCGCTCGCGCCACAGACGGCCGGCTTCGCCCAGCGCATACGCCAGCCAAAGATCGGCATCCGCGGCGGCATTCTCGTCGATCACCCCATAGCTGCCATCGTCGCGGCGCCCCCACTGCCAGGCGGGCAGGCGCACGGTCAGATCGCCGCCCGCGAGATTGTCTTCAGTCCAGCGCAATACCCGCTCGAAGCTTGCGCGATCGTTTGCCACCAGGGCGAAGAACAAGGCGTATCCCTGCGCCTCGGATACCGACTGTCCGCGCGGCGACGACGGGTCCAAGACGCGCCCGCCCTCGCGCAGGAACTGTCCTTGGAATGCCTGCCACGCCGGCCAGGCGGCACACGCACTGTCCGCCGGCGCCCCCGCTGTGGCATGCGCCGGCACCATGGCGACGTTCGCCGCCAGCAGGCAAGCACAGGCACCGGCTTGCAGCAGCCGGCGCCGTGCGGCCGCGCCCCGCGCGGGCCTCACGAACCAGCGGCCAGGCGCCGCGCCGCCATCCGTCGCATTGCGCCAAAGACCACCAGCGCGAGGAACACGCCCAGCAGCAGCCCCAGCAAAACGAGGAGCACGGGGTGGCTGTGCAGCTGGAACCAGATCCAACGCCACCAGCTTAGGTGCCCTACATAGTAGGTTTCGCCAACGCGATAGGACTGAAGCGCCTCGCCACGAAGCAAGACGAGGTCACCGTGCACGTCGCGCACCTTCGACACATCAATGAGCGCAGCCGCCGTACGCGGCAGCGTTTCGGCATCGGTGGCGTTGAGCACGACGACCGAACGGCCGCTCTGCAGGGGCGACTCGAAGCCGAGAATTGCCGCCAGCGGTCCCTTGGCGGAGAGCTCGGACCAACCATCGTGCGGAACGGCGTGCGGCGTCGCACCGCTGAACCATTCGGCCCCGGCATCGGAAAGCCGACCCAGGGCCGAACTCGCCCGCACTCCGGCATCGATCCTGGCTGGCAGCGTGGCTTTCCAGGCCTCCAGCAGCGGCGCGGCAACGCCGCTGGCGATGACCAGCAAATCGCGGTCGCCGGCCTGTTGGGCTTGGCTGGCACCGAGCAGCTCGAAGCGCGTCGCAGCCACGCCGGTCACAGCACCGAACTGGCCCAGTACGGTCAACGCGGTCTCCACCTCGGGGGGCTTCGGCACATCGGGCACGATGAGCGCCGTCTGCGCGAGATCCGCATACTTCGTGAAGGGAAAGCCGCTGTTGGCGAAAAACGCCAAGTTCGGCATGGCGGCGTAGTGCTCTATGTGACTCAGGTCTAGCGTCGAATCCGGATCGATCGCCGCCTGCGCCCCGCCGAGCGTCGTTCGGCAGCGGCCTTCGTCCTGCGGTGGAATGTCGAACACGAACTGGAGCTGGTTGTTGGCGCCCAGCTGGAACGCGGGAACGGTCAGTTCCTGGGCCACCAGGGTCCCGGTGTCCTCGAGGAAGGGCAGCTCCAGGCGTTCGGAATTGCCGCTTTGGCTGGCGGCATGCAGGGGAAAGGACTGCACGAACTCATCGTTGATACGCACCGACAGGTTGGCCTGCCCGGACTCGTGCGGCGGGGTGAACCGAAACCGCAGGTCGACCGGCATGCCGCGCGCCTCCCACGTGAAGATGTCTGCCGGCAAGCGCAGATTGACGCGGATCGGTCCGAGCACATGGCCGCTGACCTGAAGGTCGCCGGCACGCTCGACCAGTTCGCCGATGCGCACCCGATCACCCGTCTTGACGATATTGGGTGCCTGGTAGGGAAGGCTGGCCTGGGGCAGTCGGACCGAGCGCACCTCCGCGCGTTCGCCGCTCAGAGCGGCCTGGCCCAGTACCAAGGCTTCGGCAGCGGTGCGCAGCTGAGCCGCATCGCGGCCCAGTACCAGCAACAGCTTGACTCGCGGATCATCGGGGTGCGACATGATGGCCAGCGTCGGCACCTGGACCTGCGGCAGCGCGAGGGTTGCGGGCCGCTCGTCGTTGGTTGCCAATATCACCGCGTGTTGCGCCGGCAGGGCATCAAAGAGTGCCGGAAAGTGCGCACCGCGATAGCCTGCCGCGGCACCGAACCAGGAAGCCAGCACCCCGGCGGTGCGCAGGGTGGCCAACGATGGCTGGCGCGTAAATACAAATGGCAGTTCCAGCCGGCGATTGTCGCGGACATCGAAAAACGGCGCCGGCATCGTCGCCAGGTCGTTGCGCTGCTCCAGCGCACGCGTCACCAGCTCCAGGGTGCTTTCATTGCTGATGCTGGCCCACAAGCTGGTATGGAACGGGAATTCACAGTCGGTCGTGTAATGCCCGATGAATTGAAAATGCAGTTTGGCAAAATCCACGAAGTACCGCGGATCCAGATCGATATCGATCTGCTGCGGCGTGCCCAGCCGCTCCTTGGGCACGCGTACGCTGGCCAGCGGCTCGTCATCGATCATTACCTTGAGCTGGGACAGGTCCGGCAGCAAGGCCGGCGAGAACGTGAAATTCAGATGCAGTCGGGCGCTCACGACCGACTCATCGAAGCGCACGGTCAGCGGCAGATAGGCGCTGCTATCGACGCCTCGCAGTTCGATCGGCCGGTACGCCCCCAGATCTCGCAGGCTCATGGTCTGCGTACGCAGGCCCGCGGCAAGCTTGGCGCGGGCCGTCGCCCGAGCCAAGTTCTCTGCGGGCTTGCTCACGGGTCCGGTCGGGGTCACGGTCACGACAGCGGCGGCAAGCGCGCAGGCCGGCACAGCAGCAAACGCGAGCGAGGCGACCAACAGCGCAAGCGCACCCGCGCCGGCGCCGGGCCGCGCGCAGCGCAGCGCCATCGACGACACAACGCGGTAACAAAACAGCATGAGCATGCGAAAAGACGCCGGCAGGGCCGCGCGTAGCATTGGCATAAAGAAATTCCGGTTGCGGACCGGGGCAAAGTTGTGCCCACCGAGGCCAGCCCGACGCCGGATTGGGCAAAAGGCGAATTATTCAGGAGAAATCGGCCAAAATGGTGTGTCGCTCGCTCCGTTGACGCATTTCCCCATAAAAAAGGCCAGTTGACGGGCGGGCGCACAATTCGCTACCCTGCGTGCGGGTCGCGACTCCCCACCGAGTCGTTCTGTACAGGACGCATCCGCATGTCTGCTCCCTCCGCGACCAAGCCGTCGCATCGCCCTAGCTCCCCCAATTTTTCCAGCGGCCCCTGCGCCAAGCGCCCCGGATGGACCGTGGACGTGCTCAAGTGCGCGCCGCTGGGTCGTTCGCACCGTGCCAAGGTCGGCAAGGCGCGCCTGAAGCAGGTCATCGAAGAGACCAAGGCGCTGCTCGGTCTGCCCGAGGACTACCTGGTTGCGATCATGCCGGCCTCGGACACCGGGGCCGTCGAGGCCGCCTTGTGGTCATTGCTGGGTCCCCGGCCGGTGGACGTGTTTGCGTGGGAGAGCTTCGGCAAGGAATGGGTGAGCGACTGCCTGCAGCAGCTCAAAGCGCTGCAGACGCGCACCTTCGTGGCGGAGTTCGGCAAGCTGCCGAATCTGCGACAGGCAAATTTCGAACACGACATCGTTTTCACCTGGAACGGGACCACCTCCGGCGTGATTGTTCCCGATGGCAACTGGATACCCGATGACCGCCACGGCCTGACCATCTGCGACGCCACCTCCTCTGCCTGCGCGGTACCAATGCCCTGGACCAAGCTCGATGTCATCACCTTCAGCTGGCAGAAGGTCCTCGGCGGCGAGGCGCAGCACGGAATCCTCGTCCTGTCGCCGCGCGCGGTGCAGCGCCTGGAGTCGCATACGCCGTCCTGGCCCGTCCCGAAGATCTTTCGACTCGCCAAGGAGAAAAAGCTCAGCCGCGGGATTTTCGAGGGCGAAACCATCAACACGCCCTCGATGCTGTGCGTGGAGGATGCCCTCGATGCCATGGCCTGGGCGCGTTCCATCGGCGGCGCGCCAGCGCTGTTGCGGCGGACCCTGGAAAATGCCCGGGCGCTCGAGCGCTGGGTCGACCGTACGCCTTGGATCGATTACCTGGCTGTCGATCCGGCGACGCGCTCGCCCACGTCCGTTTGCCTGCGCCTGGCGCAAGCGGCCGCGGCGGGCCTGAGCCCGGAGCAGCAATCGGCATGGTTCAAGAAGATCGCCACGGCGCTCGAGCAGGAGGGCGTTGCCTTCGACATCGGCTCGTATCGCGATGCGCCGCCCGGGCTGCGCGTCTGGTGCGGCGCGACGGTCGAGACCGACGACATCGTGGCGCTCACCGAGTGGATAGACTGGGCCTATTCGATCCATGGAGAAAACCTGGGTCAAGGTGCAAGCCATGCTGCCAGCCTGGCAGCGGCTCGCTGAGCACGCGAGGCGCCCACGATGAACAATCGGGTTCTCATCAGCGATGCACTATCGCCGCGCGCCGTTGAAATCTTCCGGGAGCGCGGCATCGAGGTGGAGCAGCGGGTCGGCCTTAAGCCCGAGGAACTGCGTCGGGTCATCGGCGAATTCGACGGTCTGGCGATCCGATCGGCGACCAAGGTCACGTCCTCGATCCTGAGTGCGGCGAGCCGACTTCGGGTCATCGGCCGCGCCGGCATCGGAGTCGACAACGTCGACGTTTCCGGGGCCACGGCGCGCGGCATCGTCGTCATGAACACGCCCTTCGGCAACTCGATCACGACGGCCGAACACGCGATAGCGATGATGTTTTCGCTGGCGCGCGAGATCCCCGCCGCCAACGCCTCGACCCGCGCGGGCAAATGGGAAAAATCGCGCTTCATGGGTGTCGAGTTGACGGGCAAGACGCTGGGCGTCATCGGCTGCGGCAACATCGGGTCGATCGTGGTCGACCGCGCGCTGGGCCTGAAGATGAAGGTTGTCGCCAGCGATCCGTTTCTGACACTGGACAGAGCGCAGGCGCTGGGGGTGGAGAAGCTCGAACTCGAGGCCCTGCTGGCGCGCGCCGATTTCATCAGCCTGCACGCGCCGCTCACCAACCAGACGCGCAACATGCTCGACGCACGCGCCCTGGCGCGCTGCAAGCGGGGCGTGCGCATCATCAATTGCGCCCGCGGCGGCCTCATCGATGAGGTGGCATTGCTCGCCGCACTGCAGTCCGGCCAGGTGGCCGGCGCCGCGCTCGACGTATTCATCGAGGAGCCGGCACTGCAAAATCCCCTCTTCGCACTGGACAGCGTGGTGTGCACACCGCACCTGGGCGCTTCCACGACCGAAGCCCAGGAAAACGTCGCCCTGCAAATCGCCGAGCAGATGAGCGATTATTTGCTCACCGGAGCGGTGAGCAATGCGCTCAATATGGCTTCCGTCTCGGCCGAGGACGCGCCGCGGCTGCGGCCGTACATGAAACTGGCCGAACAGCTGGGCAGCCTCGTCGGGCAGGTCACGCCGGGCGGGATCCAGTCCGTCGAGATCTCCTTCGAGGGCCACGTGGCCTCGCTCAACACGCGCCCGCTCACGAACACCGTGCTGATGGGCTTGCTGCGTCCATCATCCGATTTCGTCAACATGGTCAATGCTCCCGTGATCGCAAAGGACCGCGGCATCCGCACCGCGGAGACACGCCTGGAGCGCGAGAGCGATTACCACACGATGATCCGCGTACACGTCAAGACCGACCGCGGCGCCCTGGGCCTGGCCGGATCGCTGTTCAGCGGCAAGCCGCGCCTGATCGGGATCGACGGCGTCGCGCTCGAATCCGAGTTGACCGCGCGCATGCTTTTCGTGCGCAACAAGGACGCGCCCGGCTTCATCGGCAGCCTGGGTACTGCCCTGGGTCGCGCCGGGGTCAACATCGCCAACTTCAACCTGGGTCGCACCAGTCCGGGAACCGATGCCGTTTGCCTGGTCTCCGTCGACGACGAGATTCCCGCCCAGGTACTGCAACAGATACAGGGCTTGCCGGGCGTGGTTGGCGTCTACAGCCTGCGCTTCGATGGGCCCGCATAGCTTGGCTCTAGGGCGCCCGGTAGCGTTTGCCAAGGCGCTTGACGCCCGCGCGCACCGGTGCCAGGATGGAACCTGGGGGATGGTCACCGCTGTGCTTCGCTCCAAACAAGGGCTGCTGCCGGCGCCGCTGGGCAGGACAAAAAGTCGTTTGACCCTACTTTGACGGTGCACGCGGACTGACCTCCCCCGATCGGTATCTCAGCACCCGGTCAATGGCTAGACCTGCATCGGCGCGAGACGCGGCTTTTTTCGCGCTGGAGGTTTCTTTTCCTGGAGATGTCATGAGCTCGTCGACAACCGCAGCGCTGCAAAGCGCGTCCTTTCCGATCTTGATCCCCGGCGCGCCGTCGACACGCCCGTTCACGATCGATCCGGGAGCGCCCGCAAGCCAGGCGATGACCGACTTTCGCTCGGCCCCGATCGTGACGAGCAATTTCAACACGTCGATCGACGACGCGCTCAACCAGATGAAACTCTCCGGAGCACGCTTCGCGTTCGCCCTGGGGCCGGATCGCAAACTGGTCGGGTCGATAACCTCGTACGACATCCAGGGCGAAAAGCCGGTGCAGTACATGGTCTCGATCGGGTGCACGGAGACCACCTGCGCCTGGCAGGATGTGCAGGTGGAGAACATCATGGAGCCGGTTAGTCAGTGGCGGGTGCTCGAATTCGCCCACGTCGCCCGGATGAACGTTTCCGAGGTTGCCGCATTGGTGGCCGCCTCCGGGCAACGGTACGTGGTGGTCGTGGAGGCGGCAGCCGATCCAAAATCGCGCCAGGTTCGCGGGCTGTTCTCCGCCGCGCGCTTGCAGTTGCTGCTGGGCAGCGGGGATTCGGCCGCGGTCGGCTCCAGTGCGGTCGCGCGGACCATGTCCAGCCTGGCCTGAGGCGCGCGCCGGCGCGGCTTGCGCGCTAGCTGCGCTGGAACAGCAGAAAAATCCCGCCGACGGCAAGCACCGCGACGCCGACCAGGGCGCCGATCTTCACGTACGCCAGGCTGGCGTACAGCGTGTAAAGACAACTGAGAAAAAACAGGATCGGCGTGACCGGGTAGCCGGGCACGCGAAACGGGCGCGGCGCATCCGGGCTGCGCACGCGCAACACGATCACCGCCAGCGCGCTGAGCGATAGAAAGAACCAGTACACGGGGGCAAGGTAGTCGACCATGGTGGAGAAGCCCCCGCGCGTCAGGCTCCCGAAGCCGATCAGCAGTATCGACACCCCTCCCATCGCCAACATGGCACGGGCGGGCGTTCCGCGCAGCTCGTCCCAATGATCCAGGTCGGCCAGGCCGGACAAATCTTGCGCGGCCGCAAAGGTCGTACGCGCGCCGACGATGAGCAGCGCGTTCATGATGGAAACGGCCGCCGTCGCCACCGTGGAAACGATCAGGATTTCTCCCGGCCGGCCAAACGCAAGGCGCATAAGATCGGCCGCCGGCGCGTTGGTATTGGCCAGCCCGTCCAGGCCCAGCACGCGCACGTAGCCCCAATTCACTGCCAGGTAGAGCGCTCCGACGATCGACATGCCGCCGACCAGGGCAAGGACGATGCCGCGCCGCTCATCGCGCATTTCCGCGGAGAGCGTTGCGGCATCGCTCCACCCGCCATAGGCGAGCAACACGAACACCATCGCGGTACCAAAGCTTGCGCGGTCACCGGGGGCGGACAATACGCTGGCCGAGGTAAGCGGCGCCACGCCATGCAGTGCCAGCCAGATGGCACCCAGGACCACGCATGCCAACCCGAAAAGAACCAGTGACATGAGGCCCACCTGCGTGCCGACGCCAAGGTGTATGCCGCGCAAGTTGACCGCGATCAGCGCTACGACCACGCCGACGCCGAAGATCGGGCTGGTCCAGGGCCCGAAATTGATGAGCTCCGCAAGGTAGTCGCCGAACACGAAAGCAAGCAGGGCCATCGAACCGGTGTGAATGACCGAGAACCGCGACCAGGCAAAGAACAGCGCAAGCTTTTTGCCGTATGCGCGGGCAAGGAACGAGTAGTCCCCGCCGGCGTGGGGGAAGGCCGCTGCCATCTCGGCAAAGCACAGGGCTCCGAGCAGCGAGAGCACACCACCCAGGACCCAGGCGCCGAACAGCGAGCCTATTCCCATGACGTTGCCGGCGACGTTGGGAGCGGTGCGAAATATCCCCGCGCCGATAACCATCCCGACGCACACCGCCATCGCGTGACGCACATCCAGGTTGCGCCGCGGTACCGCCTGCGCCGCATCCGCCGCAGCCCGCGTGTTTTCTTGGGTCGGGTCAAGCGCGCGCGGCGCTTCGATCATGAAAACTCCATCCGTGCTCGTCCTAGCGTCACCGCAGCTGCAGCGCGCGGCGGTACCCAGCATTGCGTGCGAGAAAGTCGTAGCAAGCGGCAGAGGATACGCGAGCGCCGATCCGAACGAGGCCTTGCGTACGCGTCTACGGCGCGGCGCCCGCCCGGCGCAAACGGGCCGCACGGGACGCGGCAACCCGGGAGTTGCTGGCCCGACCCAGTTGCCCGCATATCCAGCTGCCGCAATCGATGAGCGCGTCCAGATCGATCCCGGTGGAGGCGCCCAGGCCTTCGAACAGGTAGACCAGGTCCTCGGTGGCGACGTTGCCGCTTGCGCCCGGCGCGTAGGGACAACCTCCAAGTCCCGCCACGGACGCATCAAACGCGCGTACGCCGAACTCGTAGGAGGCAAAGGCATTTGCGACCGCCATGCCGTAGGTATCGTGATAGTGGCCCGCGAGCTGCCCGAGCGGAACGGTTCGTGCGACCGCTTCGAGCATCGGCAGCACCGTGCCCGGGGTGCCAACGCCGATCGTGTCGCCCAACGAGATCTCGCAGCAGCCCATGGCGAGCAGATCGCCGGCAAGTGCGGCCACGGCCGCGGGCGCGATGGTTCCCTCGTACGGGCAGGCGATGACGCAGGACAGGTATCCCCGCACGGGGATACTGGCCGCCCGCGCCGCTGCCAGCACCGGCTCGAAACGCCGCAGCGAATCGGCGATAGAGCAGTTGATGTTGCGCTGCGAGAACGTCTCCGATACCGCCGCGAACACCGCCACCCGGTCCGCACCGGCCGCAACGGCCGCCGTGTACCCCTGCAGATTCGGGGTAAGAACCGGCAGCCGCACACCGGCCAAGCGTTGCGATGCACTGCGCAGCAGGTGCAGCAACTGCGCCGAGTCGGCCATCTGCGGGATGCGCTTGGGCGAGACGAACGCGCCGGCCTCGATTTCTCGCAGCCCCGCGCTTGCCAGGCGCTCGATGAGCTCGCGCTTGGTCGCCAGGGGCAGGCTCGCCGGCTCGTTTTGCAGACCATCGCGCGGACCGACCTCGACGATGCGTATCTGCGCTGCCTGCCTTGCCGTACGGGTCGGCGTATTCATGGGCTGTCCGGGTCCGTCTCGAAATCCATCAGTTCCTCGGCCATCGCCACCTGGTCGCCGACGCGCACCCGAAACGAGCGCAGCAGCCCGGCCTGTGGTGCGCGCACCGTGTGCTCCATTTTCATTGCCTCGACGACGAGCAGTGGCGCATTGCGCTCGACCCGGCTGCCGGCTTCGACGAGCAATGCGATCACCTTGCCCGGCATCGGCGCGAGCACCGTGCCGCGCTCCTCGTGCCGGGCGGCGCCGGTTGGCGGGACCCCGGCAAACGGATCCAGGAACTCGAAGCTGTCGTGGCGCGGTCCGAGAAAAACGTGCCAACGGCCGCCTTGGAAAACCGCCGTTGCCGCAATCACGTGTCCATCAAGATGCGCCCGCAGCTGCCCTGCGCCGGCGCCGCAAAAGCGCGCTTGGCAGGCCGTGGACTGGCCGTCGAGCGTCAGCACTTTGCCGGGGGCGGCCACACTGATGCGGCGCTGCTCCTTGCGCCCATGGCCGTGCCAACGCAGCAATAGGGCCCGCTCGAGGCGCCGGTTGGCGCGCCAGCAATCGCGCTGGCCCCAGGCGGTACCGGCACGGCCGGCCCGCGCATCCTCGCAAGCTTCGCGCTCCAACTGCGCCCAGGCTGCAAGCAGCCAGGACTCGCGAGCGGGCGGCTGAACGGGCGGCGCCAGGAATGCGGCATCGCGCTCGATTAGGTCGGTGTCGAGCACCGCGTTCGCAAACGACGGCGCATCGATCAGGCGCAGGAGAAATGCGATGTTGTTGACCACGCCGACGATGCGCGTTTGCGCCAGGGCATCGCGCATGCGCGCGCGCGCGCCAGCGCGGTCGGCGCCCCACGTGATCAGCTTGGCAATCATCGGGTCGTAATGCGTAGTTATGGTATCGCCCTGCGCTACCCCCGCGTCCAGGCGTACGTTGGCCGATGGCTGCGGCGTCTCCAGGTACTCGATCGTGCCGGTCGCCGGCGTAAATCCGTTGTCGGCATTCTCGGCGTAGATACGCGCCTCGATCGCATGACCGCGGATCGCCAGTTGCTCCTGGCTGCGCGGCAAGGGCTCGCCCGCAGCGACGCGCAGCTGCCACTCCACCAGGTCCAGGCCGGTGATCATCTCGGTGACCGGATGCTCCACCTGCAGCCGGGTATTCATTTCCATGAAGAAGAATGCATGGTCCACAGCGTCGGTGTCGGCCGCGCGCGGCACGATGAATTCCACCGTGCCCGCCCCGACGTAGCCGACCGCCCGCGCCACCTGGATCGCGACGCGCCCCATCGCCGCCCGACGTTCCGGCGTCATCCCCGGCGCGGGCGCCTCCTCGAGCACCTTCTGGTGCCGGCGCTGCACCGAGCAGTCACGCTCGAAAAGATGCACCGCGTTGCCATGGGTATCGGCAAAGATCTGCACTTCGATGTGTCGCGGCCGCAGGATGTATTTCTCGATGAGTACGTGGTCGGAGCCGAACGCTCCCAGGGCTTCGCGCTGGCAAGACGCCAGTGCGGCCGCAAAGTCCTGGGCCCGGTCGACACGACGCATCCCCTTGCCGCCGCCGCCGGCGCTGGCCTTGATGAGCACCGGAAAGCCGATGCGTCCGGCCTCGCTGGCCAGGTAGCTCGCATCCTGTATCGCGCCGTGGTAGCCCGGCGTGAGCGGCACGCCGGCCGCCTGCAACAGTGCCTTGGCGGCCGACTTCGATCCCATAACGCGGATCGCATCGGCCGGCGGGCCGACAAAGCAAATGCCGGCCTGTTCGCAGGCTTGCGCAAAATGCGCGGATTCCGATAAAAAGCCGTAGCCGGGATGTATGGCCTGGGCGCCGCGGGCCCGCGCCGCGGCGATGATCCGGTCAACATGCAAGTAGCTTTCGCGCGCACTCGCGGGCCCGATGCATACGGCCTCATCGGCCATGCGTACATGCAGCGCGCCCTCGTCGGCCGCCGAGTACACCGCAATCGAACGTATTCCTAGAGCGCGCGCCGTGCGGATGACGCGGCAGGCGATCTCACCGCGATTGGCAATAAGCAAGGATTCGAACATCGGGGCGCCGATCTGCGGCGGGCTAAATTGTCGTGACGAGGACTTTACTCCGGGAGCTGCCCGGTCTGCGGCCCGCGGCAGCGCGCACTCGGGCGCGAGCGCCTAGCGTGCGGCAGGCCGGTCATCCGTGCGCGCCGGCTGGTAGCGACGTTCGCCCGTGCGCGGGTTGTACAGCACCCGCATCCGCTCCCCGGACTCCGGATCAATGAAGCGTTCGTCGGTCTCCTGCCATTCGCTAGTTCCGGCTTGACCGCGCGGCCGGTACCGCCAGCGTTCGAACAGCACCGCTGCCGACAGCACCGCGCCCCAGACCAACATGGGCACGGCCGGACGAAACCCGGCCAGCGCCGAACCCAAGCCCACGGCCAGCAAGCCCAGCGCAAAAATGAGCAGCGCCTTGCGCAGCATCGCTAGCCCGCGATCTTGTCGATGACGACGGCGGTCCCGTAGGCCACGATTTCACTCATCGTTTGACCGATTTCGGCCGAGTCGAACCGCATCATCACGATGGCATTGGCACGCATCAGGTGCGCATTGCTTACCATGCGGTCAACCGCATGGCGGCGTGCCTCCTCGAGCAGCTGCGTGTACTCGGTAATCTCCCCGCCGACGATCGAGCGCAGTCCGGCCATGATATTTCCGCCCAGGCCACGGCTGCGAACCACGACGCCAAAGACCTGCCCTTTGACGTCAGTCACGCGATAACCGCTGATGTTTTCCGTTGTAACGACGATCATCTGTTCCCCAAAGCAGTATCAAACGTGTTCATGGGATTTTTCCGCGCTCGGCGGCCTTGCGGCCGACTCAAGTCCTTGATGCTCAGTTGCACCGTAGGAACGTGCGAGCAGGATTCGGCGGACCTCGTCGCACCTCATGAACTGCGATATGTCGGGATCGCCGATTCTTGCCAACACGTTCATCGCAGCATTGTGGTCGGCCTGGAGAACGTCCCCGTTCACACGGTAAAACCGATCCCCAACGCGCTTGCCTTGCAGCAGGCCGGTGGCAGAGTCGGTTTGCGACGTATAGGCCGCGTTGACCAAAACGTGCTTGGCCTCACGCTGCGAACAAACACTATCGAGGGCCTCGGCCAATACGCCTTTCGCCCATCCACTCATAGTTCTATTGAATCGTTTCCACTGGTATTTCGACGCGAACTGCGAGGAGAGATCCTCTGAACCGACCACCGCCGCCTTATCCACGACGGAGTGCGCGGCCTGGAACGCGATGGTGCGCAGACGCTTGCGCGTTCTCTCGCGCCTGGCATTCAATTTCACGCGGCCGAGGTTGTTCTTGCGGATCCGGTCGGCCTTCTCGATACGACCGGCCGCGCGATGCGCCTTCTCGATGGCGCGTAGCTTGCCTCGTTGCTTACCCGTAGCGGCGACCTGGTCGCTATAGGCGTTCAGGACCGCGCCGAACGCCTGCCCGTGAGCCTGGCCGTCCGAGTCCGTGAGGGCCTCCGTGTAACCCTTATCGACGCCGACGACCCGTTCGCCGTGCTGACGGCCCGGGGCTTTCTCGGCCGCGTAGTGGATCTCGGTGAAGCCGTCCTTCACGGTCACGCGAAGGTTTTTCCCCGCGAGATCGACTCCCTTCCCATTCGTGGTCGTCACTATGTCGATGTCATGGCCGAACTTCTTCGCGATCGAGATCGTGATCACCAGCCGACCTTTCTCGATCCGCCTCGTGAACCGATCCGAGCGCACAACGAATTGATTGGCGACGCGGGACTTCCCGTGCCGGAAATGCTTGCGCATCTGCCTATGAAGGAATGGATCGGCCAACCACTCGTCATAGCTCAGACGATTGAACAGGCTCTTGCGCTCGGCCTCGTCCTTGGCGCGTTTGGCTATTGCCCGCCGGACGAGGGCCTTGGCGGCGGCTTTGTACGTCAGCACGTCGTTTACGATGTCTTTAGTCGATTCGGCGCGGATCGTGCCGTCGATCGGCAGATCGACATACATCGTCAGTCCGCGACGGATCTCGTTTGCATTCTTCCCGAGGGTCCCGAGCGCCCCGATCCTGCGCCATATGTCGGCGCGAATGAATCCTATGGCCTTGCAGATCGGGCCGAGTTCGGGAGGCGAGCTGCCTCGCAGTGTGCGCGTGACGATCATTGAAGGACTTCTTTGACGGGGCCGAGTTTATACTCGGCAAAGTCGCACTTGATTTCGGCCTTGTATTTCCCTATGGCATACAGGCGGCAACTGAAGGTGCGAACGATGGCCATTAAGTCCTCGGCCTTCCCTTGTTGCGGCGACATTGATTCCTGATTCACCACCACGATCTCGCAGCCGTTCGCGGCGGCGATATGGTTGAAAAGATCGAAGCCGAAACGCAGCAGGCGGTCCTTGTGCGCGACACCAGTAGCGTCTTGATCTCGCCTCGCTGGATGCGGCCGATAGGGGACAAGAATCGTCTGCGCTTGAAGTTCATTCCGCCGCCGATCTCCTGGATCCAGTCATCGACAGGCATCGCGGCCGATCGGCAGTACGTTTCCCTCGCGGCGACTTGAGATGCGAGCTCGTTCTTTTTGACCAGCGCTGCTCACGCGGCAATAAATCACGACGGCCCTGTTTTCCGGAGCGCCGCCAAGTAGCGCACGCACGTCCGATTCGTCGAAATATCGCTGACCGGACGGCCTCTTGGATGTGATCGTGGTTATACGTAACAATACGTAACAAGCATTTATACGCAACTTTGAGCAATAAAAACACATGAGTTAATTGCTCTTCCCCCGTTTCAACCGTCAGCGCGATGCGGCGCTGTGCCGCAGCCGACCGCGGCGGCTCCGCGTCCAAGGCAGTCCCAAAGTTTCATTCGAGATAGCGCGGTGCGCAGCATGCAAATCCTCGGCGGCGCAGTTTTGCGCATCGGGACGTTGTCCAGAGGGGGACGACAGGCACGTTCTGTGTCTACATCCGGAAAAGGCCAAAGCGCGTCGGCAGTGTAGGTGCGTTGCGGGTCACGGCCAGCGATAGTCCCAGCACGCGGCGGGTCTGCGCCGGATCGATGACGCCGTCGTCCCATAAGCGGGCGGTGGCGTAATACGGGTTGCCCTGCTGCTCATACTGCTCGCGGATGGGCTCCTTGAATGCCTCCTCGTCCTGCGTGCTCACGGACCCCCCGCGCGCCTCGATGCCTTCCCGGCGCACCGTTGCCAGGACGCCGGCCGCCTGCTCGCCGCCCATCACCGAAATCCGGCTGTTGGGCCAGGTCCAAAGAAAACGCGGCGAGAACGCCCGCCCGCACATGCCGTAATTGCCCGCGCCGAACGAGCCGCCGATCAGGACAGTTATCTTGGGTACCTGGGCCGTTGCCACGGCCGTCACCATCTTGGCCCCGTCCTTGGCGATGCCACTGTTTTCGGCCTGACGGCCGACCATGAAGCCGGTGATGTTCTGGAAAAACAGCAAGGGGATATCGCGCTGGGCACACAGCTCGATGAAGTGCGTCCCTTTCTGGGCTGATTCGCCGAATAGGATGCCGTTGTTTGCGACGATGCCGACGCTTTGTCCATACAGCCGCGCAAATCCCGTGACCAGCGTGGTCCCGTAGCGGGCCTTGAACTCGTCCAGGCGCGAGCCGTCGACGATCCGTGCAATCACTTCGCGCACGTCGTAGGGCTTGCGCTTGTCTGCCGGCACCACGCCGTAGATCTCGGCCGCGTCGTACGCGGGTTCCTCGTTCGTTGCTGCGTTTGGGGACGACGCGGGGCTGTGCAGGCTCGCACGATTGAGGTTGGCAACAATGCGCCGGGCGATGCCCAGCGCGTGTCGATCGTCGCGCGCGAGGTGATCGGCGACACCCGATATCCGCGTATGTACATCGGCCCCGCCCAGGTCCTCGGCACTGACCACTTCGCCGGTCGCGGCCCGCACCAGCGGAGGTCCGCCGAGAAAAATCGTCCCCTGCTCGCGCACGATGACCGTCTCGTCGCTCATTGCCGGCACGTAGGCGCCACCCGCCGTGCACGAACCCATGACGACCGCAACCTGCGCGATGCCCAGCGCCGACATATTGGCCTGGTTGAAAAAGATGCGGCCAAAGTGATCGCGATCCGGAAACACCTCGTCCTGGCGGGGCAGGAATGCGCCACCGGAGTCGACCAGGTAGATGCAGGGCAAGCGGTTTTGCTGCGCGATCTCTTGCGCACGCAGGTGCTTTTTGACGGTCATGGGATAGTAGGTGCCGCCTTTGACCGTCGCGTCATTGGCAATGATCATGCAATGCACGCCCTGAACCGTACCGACGCCAGCCACCAGACCGGCGGCTGGTGCTTCACCGTCGTACATTGCGTAGGCGGCAAGCTGACCGACTTCCAGAAACGGTGTGCCGGCGTCGATCAGGTGGTCGATGCGGTCGCGCACCAGCAGCTTGCCGCGGGCAACGTGCCTTTCGCAGGCCGCCGCGCCGCCGCCCTGGGCGATCTCCTCGGCGCGCGCGCGCAACTCCTGCACCAAGGCGTGCATCGCGCTCGCATTCGCCTGAAATTCCTCCGAACGCAGGTCGATATTCGTCGGCAGTTGACTCATCGGGTCGATGGGCTCGCTTGCGCCAGGGTTGCCAATTCTCAACAAGGCGGATACCGTCGAGCATATCCTTCCGTGCCCCGGTATATACCATGGGCTGGTGCAGCAATGGATGAGCAGGAATCGAGGACCGTGCGCGCGCCAGCAGCCCGGGCATCGCCCGAGGCGCGGCCGGGGCCTGCACACGACATGCTGCGGGCAAGGCGCCGGCGCAGGTGGGCACTGCTAGCCTTGCTGTTTCCGGCGATCTTCTTCGCTGTCGTGGCCTTCGGGGTCGCCTCGATGTTCTACGGACGGATGTCGAT
>Ga0209415_10006560_pt1 | contig 20626 bp, 17 predicted proteins | sample PeaSoiSIISIP2007_FD_187696 | JGI IMG/M metagenome (GOLD analysis project Ga0209415, IMG submission 187696) | Peat soil microbial communities from Weissenstadt, Germany - SII-SIP-2007 (SPAdes) (version 2) | ecosystem: Environmental > Terrestrial > Soil > Wetlands > Peat | place: Germany...
GCGCTCGAACCCACCATCGACGAAAAGACGATGCACCTGCATCACGACATGCATCACGCCGCCTACGTCAAGAACCTCAACGCTGCGCTCGATAAGCATCCCGAGCTGCACAAGAAAACCGCGGAAGATCTCCTCCGCGACTTGAACGCCATCCCGGAAGACATCCGCGGCGCCGTCCGCAATAACGGCGGAGGCCACGTCAACCACTCCATGTTCTGGAACATCATGAAGCCCCACGGCGGAGGCCCTCCCACCGGACCCATCGCCGACGTGATCAAGAAGACGTTTGGCGACTTCAAGACCCTCCAGGAGAAATTCAACGCCGCCGGCGCAGCCCAATTCGGCAGCGGATGGGTCTGGCTGGCAGGAGACTCCAAAGGCGAAGTCAAGATCCTCAGCACCCCGAATCAGGACAATCCCATTTCCCAGGGTCTCCATCCCATTTTCGGCAACGACGTTTGGGAGCACGCCTACTACCTCAAATACAACAACCGTCGTCCCGAATACCTGCAAGCCTGGTGGAACGTAGTCAACTGGGAAGAAATCAACAAGCGCTACCATTCGTCACTCAAGAAGTAGTAGTGAATGACTCGTGTGGGGACGGGCGCCTCGCCCGTCCAAGCCGAGCGCAGCACGGCAGTTGCCTGCGGTCGCAGCCGCCGCTTGCCTCCCGGCGTAAGATAGATTGCAGATAGTTGCGCCGTCTCACCTTAGGAGGCTGCCATGCAGAAGCCCGCGCCAACTCTAATCCTGTTCTTCCTGAGCGCCTTCTTGGCCGCAGCTCAGGAAGCCAACCCCACTCCCAAGACGGCTTACAGCCCGGTTCCCATCAAGGCTGCCCGAGAGCCCAACCCGGTGAAGTCCACTCCGGAGTCCATCGGTCAAGGCAAGAAGATCTACAGCTACGACTGTGCCTCGTGCCATGGTGTCACCGGAGATGGCAAGACCGATGTTGCTAAGGATTTGAAGGTTCCCGACCTCACCGATCCCGCTCTTCTCAAAGACCGCACCGATGGCGAAATCTTCTATATCATCAAGAACGGTCACGGCGACATGCCTCTCGAAGGCGATCGCGCCAAGCCCGAGAAACTCTGGGATTTGGTCAATTACGTCCGATCCCTGGCCAGAAAGCAACCACCCGCCGACCAGAAGCCGCCCAGTTAGACCTTGGTCACAGCCCCGGAGGGGCGATCGAACTTAGCCCAGCACTTCAGCGCTGGGAAGAGTGAAATGAAGATTAAGTCCCGAAGGGACGACCCAGTTCTATACCAGAATCCCACGGGCATTGTCTTTGGACTCGAGAGCGATCTTTATTCTCCATTGAGCGGCGGCGGCTACGGCAACGGCAGCATAGTTTCGGTTGTGCCCTGATCTTCAGATCAGACCCTTGCGGACTTTCTCCAGGAAATCCTCGGCTTCAGCACGCGCCTTCTCCATCATCCTCGAGTCGCTGCCATGTTCGAATTCCATTTCATGGAGCACAAGCTCGGCAGCAACTTTGGGTGTGTATCCTCGCTTGATGAGCATCCGGGCACGCACGGCGAAAGGGGCGGCAGCGTCCAGTTTTGTTTCCTGTTCCGTCGCAAAAAAACTGGCTCCCGCCTCGCACTGGTGCTCGCGAAACTTCGCCGCCGCCAGGCGGTCGTAAGCCCCCTTGGCCTCTTCTCCGCTAAGCAGCGTGGGAACCGGAAATTTCCATCGACAGTTGGAGCAGGCCCAGCCCTTGGCTTCGCCTCCGATCCAGATCAGCGAGCGCTGCATATCGGCAACCCGAACCATGTTACCGCAATGAAAACCGTGACGGTAGACCGCAACCGCCTCCGGGCTGTGGCATCAAAGAAGATGTTGGGAGGTGCAGGCAAACGCCGGCGTCGCTCGGGGATATTATTCGGTATGGTCTTCGTGCCAGTCTTCTGGAGGCAGGGATATTCCCCAAATGTTCCGTGGTATAGCTAACGCGATTCCACAGTGCAGGGGGTTTTCGGGATCGATGTAGACGACCTCGGCATTCGCATGTTTGCCCGTCAGATAGACATCAATTTCAATCTTCATCCCCGCACTCAGTGCGGCCGAAGTTGAGATCAATGCTCCATGCAGGTTGACGGTGATGGTCTCTCCTTCGCAAATCAAAGGCTCCGTAATACCCTGAGCCTTGATCGAGACCTTGAGAGGAACACGGGTGCTTCGTCTGGATTCACCTCTGCCCTCACCAGATGGTTTAGCCTCATTCATCGTGCCCCTGCCCCGTGACCGGCCTGCTTGTCCTGCAAAATTGCCAGCTAGAAGACTACTCCTGAACAAGGAGGAGTGTGCGATACCTCCAGCCACTGCAGTACCGAACCCATGGCTAACTGGGTACACCCAATTGTTCCAAACCTGTGCACCCCTTGTGCAAATTCCGATCGCCCGGCGCGGCATCGTCCCACGTAAGTTTCTGTGCGCTCCTCAAACCCCGCAGTGCGTATGCCTGCCGCAGTTACCCTCGACCCCTGCTTGATCCCAATTCCTCCCATCCCATCCGCCACCGGAAATTCCACCGTTGCACAATTCTTATGGTATTGACCCGCCCTTTCGGTGCGCGTACAGTCGCTCCACTCGAAGCAAGCATTCGCTTCGAGGAGCAACCATGTTCCCCCAAAACCAAAAAACGAAACGCCAGAAGCGAACCTGCCCTGCCCAGGGTTGAAAGATAGCGCCATGAATTCCGAAAACCAATGGATCGTCTACCGCACCCGTTTTCTGGTGCGCGCCCGTCAACTCACCGAACCACTCGTTTTTACCGACGCTCTCGGCCGCGAACAATCCGGCCGTCCCGGCGACTACCTCGTCGAGTCCCCCGGCGGCATAAAGCGCATCACCTCCCAAACCCTCTTCGAAGATATCTACGTGCCCCTGGCACCGGACCATGGAGCGCCTGCCGTCTTCGCCCGGCCCGTAACCCGAGCCTCTCCACCAGATCGCATCCGTGCCAGCGCATAAGGCCAGGTTTCAAGGGCTTCAAAGTGTGAACCCTATGGGTAGTTTTCTGAAACTTTGAAACCTTGAAACTCTGAAACCTGGTTCCCCAATTTCCCAACTCGGTACCCTTACCACTTTCGGGCTACAAGATGTTGTGTTTCCCTCTTGACAGGCACCATATACGGGAGTACGTTAAGCATCCCAGAGCACTTTTTGCAGACCTCCATGCAAGGAGGCAACGACCAAAAAACGCCGGGGCGAGACTCAGAGTTGAGGTGACTTCGCGTCTTCCCCTTCACGGAAGCCATCCCTCCATAGTGGATGGAAAAGCAGATGGAAGTTAGCGGTGATTTCCCCCGGTTTGCCCTAGTCGGGCATCCCCTCCGGGGGGATTCATACAGGAGCCCAGATGGAAGGTTTAATCGAACTGGTAGATGCTTTTTTCGCCCGTCATGGCATCGAATGCCCAGCCGGCAATCGTCACTTGACCCGGCCGAACACAGCCCAGCCGACCCGTCCCGCTGAGCCGGCCCTGACCACCGCGCTCCCACAGCACAATTACCGAAAAAACTCGGAGACCGATCCAAGGTTTGATTTTTTGACCTTGAAACCTTGAAACCATGAAACTGTGAAACCTGTTGTTTTCTGCCATCTATAATTAGGAGAAGGAAATGCCCGAAGTGCGCGACCAAATTAACACTCAAACCGCCGCCGGCACCACGAATAAGAAGAAGTCCCAAGGCTTAACCTTCCGTCGTCTTTTCACCAAGCCCGGCGTCTCGCCGTACAACGAGGTGGAGTGGGAACTCCGCACCGCTCAGATCACCGACTCCCAGGGAGGCATGATCTTCGAGCAGAAGAATGTCGAAGTCCCCAAAGACTGGTCCATGACCGCGACCAACATAGTCGCCTCAAAATATCTTCACGGGCAGATCGGCACCGATGAGCGCGAGACCGGAGTCCGTCAACTGGTAGCCCGGGTAGCCGAAACCATTCGCGACTGGGGCATGAAAGACGGCTACTTCCGCACCCCCGAAGACGCCGCCACGTTCCACGACGAATTAGTCCACCTGCTCATCCGGCAGCACGTAGCCTTCAACTCGCCCGTCTGGTTCAACGTAGGTTGCGAACGCGTAGAGCCGAAATCCGACGCCACCAACTGGCACTGGAACTCGACCGCCAATCAAGTGGAATTCGGCGTAACCGGATACACGCGCCCGCAATGCTCCGCCTGCTTCATCAATTCCGTGCACGATTCGCTAGATTCCATCCTCACCCTGGCCAAGACCGAAGGCATGCTCTTCAAGTGGGGATCGGGCACCGGCACCAATCTTTCCCCGTTGCGTTCCTCGACCGAAGTTCTAAGCGGCGGAGGCACGGCCAGCGGCCCGTTAAGCTTCATGAAGGGTTTCGACGCCTTCGCCGGGGTCATCAAGTCCGGAGGCAAGACGCGCCGCGCCGCCAAGATGGTCATCCTGAACATCGACCATCCCGACATCGTCGACTTCATAGACTGCAAGAGTAAAGAAGAAGCCAAAGCGCACGCGTTAGTAGCGCAAGGCTACGACGGATCGCATCCCGACTCCGACGCCTACAGCTCTATCTTCTTCCAGAACGCGAATAACTCTGTCCGAGTAACTGACGACTTCATGGTAGCCGTAATGCGCGACACCGATTTTTCCACGCGCGCCATCGTCGACGGCCGTGTAGTCAACACCTACAAAGCCAAAGACCTGCTGCAAAAAATCTCCGAAGCCACCTGGCAGTGCGGAGATCCCGGCATGCAATACGACACCACCGTCAACCGCTGGCACACCTCGAAGAACACAGCCAGAATCAACGCCTCGAATCCCTGCAGCGAGTACATGTTCCTCGACGACTCCGCCTGCAACCTGGCCAGCCTGAACCTGCTGAAGTTCGCGCCCAACGGCACGTTTGACGTGGAAGCTTACCGGCACGCCGTGGATGTAGTCATCACTGCGCAGGAAATCCTGGTGGACAACGCCGGCTATCCCACCGAAATCATAGGCAAGAACTCGCACGACTATCGCCCGCTGGGCTTAGGCTATGCCAACTTAGGCGCGCTGCTGATGGCCGCCGGCCTGCCCTACGACAGCGATGCCGGAAGAGATTACGCCGCCTGTGTAACCGCCATAATGTGCGGCGAAGCCTATCTGCAGTCGTCGAGAATAGCCGAGCAATGCGAACCGCTGTGCTCAATCACCGACACTGTACAAACGCGTCTGGGAGTAACAACAGCCGAAGCCATGCCCGGAGCCGCCTGTCCCGGCTGGTACATCAATCGCGAGCCATTCTTAGACGTAATAAGAATGCATAGGGCCAGCGTAAACAACATAGGCAGTGCTCATGTGGGGACGGGCGTCTCGCCCGTCCATGCGGAGCGAAGCTCCGCAGCCACCCAACTCCCCGAGCTAATAGAAGCCTCCAAGCAATGCTGGGACGAAGCTCTCTCCCACGGCGAAAAGCACGGCTACCGCAACTCCCAGGTAACCGTCCTCGCTCCCACCGGAACCATAGGCTTCATGATGGATTGCGACACCACAGGTATCGAGCCCGACCTGGCTCTGATCAAGTACAAGAAGCTGGTAGGCGGCGGCATGATCAAGATCGTGAACAACACCGTCCCCAGCGCCCTGTTCAAACTCGGCTACACCCACGAACAGACCGACGCCATCGTGAGCTACATCGACGCAACCGGCACGATTGAAGGCGCTCCGAACGTGAAGGATGAGCATCTGGCGGTGTTTGATTGTTCCTTCAAGCCGGCCAAAGGCACGCGCTCCATTCACTACATGGGACATCTGAAGATGATGGCCGCCGCTCAGCCCTTCATCTCCGGAGCAATCTCAAAGACCGTGAACCTGCCCAATGCCGCCACGGTAGACGATATTTCCGAAGCCTACATTCAAGCCTGGAAGCTAGGCCTGAAAGCGGTAGCCGTCTATCGCGACGGCTGCAAGCAGTCGCAGCCGCTCTCGGCGGCCGGAACCAAGACGGCAAACTCCACCAAGGATGATGCCGCTCGAAACGCCGCGGCCCTGGCGCTGGTTGAAGACAATCTGGACGCTCCGCCCCGCGCCGTGCGCCACCGTCTAAAAGACGAGCGCATGTCGGTCACGCACAAGTTCAACATTGGAGGCCACGAGGGCTACATCACCGTCGGCCTCTATCCCAATGGCGAACCCGGCGAACTCTTCATCAAGATGGCGAAGGAAGGCTCGACCGTCTCCGGCTTAATGGACAGCTTCGCGCTGGCCGTCTCCATCGCGCTGCAGCATGGCGTGTCGCTGAAACTGCTCTGCGAAAAATTCGCGCACATGCGCTTTGAGCCCAGCGGCTGGTCGAACAATGCCGACATCGGCTTTGCCAAGTCGGTAGTGGACTATATTTTCCGCTGGCTGGAGTTGCGCTTCCTAACCGGACAGCAGCAGTTGCTGTTCGACAACCTGCGTCCCAAGAGCTGGCCCGCTCCCGAAGGCATAGGCGATCTGAACGGCTCCGTTAGTTCTGGCCCAACGACCAGCGACCAACGACCAACGACCGGTTCTGTCCATGCCGCCGACGCCCTCGCCAACATGATCGACATGGGAGACGCTCCCAGTTGCCACGTCTGCGGTTCGATCATGGTGCGCAACGGCAGCTGCTACAAGTGCATGAGCTGCGGCAGCACCAGCGGCTGCAGCTAAGAAGTTCTGGTGGAGGGACGGGGATTGTGTGGGGACAGGTGATTGTGTGGGGACGGGCGACTCGCCCGTCCAGCTAGTGAAGCGAGGGTCCGTGTGGCGCGCGCATTCTTGCCCGCGGCTTTTGACTTTGATCTTGCGTGTGGATTGGAAACCAGCCAGTCCCAGCGGAGCCAACCTCCGCAGCGCTTTTGGGACGCAAGGATTTGGGAAGGGCATGGCTTTAGCCATGCAGAGACAAGAACCATATCTCGACGGCTTTAGCCGCTGAGGTCAACTCGAAAACGGAATGGACGTACTGTGAGGGGGGCACGGCGCGCCGCGTCCCCTTTCGCTTTCAGGAGTTAAACCATGCGACTAGCCCGCCTCATTGTAAGGAACTTTCGCGGTCTGGAGGACATAGACGTCAGTTTCGACAACCGTGTCAACATCATTGTTGGACCCAACGCCATTGGCAAGACGACGGTTTTAGAAACCATTCGTCTTGCCAAGGCATTGCTGGCACCCCGAACGCAAAGCGAAACGCAATCCACCCTGCAATCGCTCAGGATCTCTGTACCTTACTATCCCCAGCGCATTTTTCCAGAGGCAGTCGCGCGGGACATCGGAAAATTGATCGAGATTCAATGCCACTACGAACTAGGCGAGATCGAACTGGCAAAGATCGAGAGCGCAATTCCCCAAATTGCAACGGAGCTGGTGCTTTCGAATTTGGGTAGGGGCTTCGCCGGTTCCGGGGCAAGCCTTCCGTTCCTGTCCTCGCCGGGGGGCAAACAACTGCTAGCGAAGGCCGAGGAAACGATAAAGTCAGCAACGGGCGAGTACCGGAGTCACAAGCGACAATGCAGGCTGAATGTGTCAATCGATTCGGCGGGCAGATTTGATAGCGGCGACCCCGTAGATGCTGCGGTTTTCTCGTTCCTCGATCTCACGCTGCCTCCAAACAGCACGATCTTCAGTTATTTCCCGGCTGATCGAGCGCTGCCATTTGGAGAAGTGCCTGTACAGCTCGGTCTAGCCGACGCACAGCAGCAGATCGAGTCATATGTATCCCAACCACAACTGAAGTTCCAACGTCTCAAGAACACAATCTTCAATGCCGTCATTGCCAGCGAAGACGAGCGCAATGGGCTGTTTCGGGATTTCCAACAAATCTTCGAAGGGGTGCTCAAGGGCCGGAAGTTTGACTCGGTAGGCGTTAACCAACACGGCCTCTTGTCAATCAAAGTCCAGGACACGGAGACGGGCAGATTCTTTGATCTGGACGCTATGAGCAGCGGAGAAAAGGGACTGGTGCTGACATTTCTATTGATTGGGAGGTCCATCGCCGACGGGGGAATAATACTCATCGACGAGCCCGAACTACACCTAAACCCCGCCGTGCAGAGAAACTTGTTAAGGTTTCTGGTGGAACAGTACATTGTGCCAAAAAATCTTCAGGCAATCATTTGCTCCCACTCACCTGAGATACTCGCCGGTGCCTTTGACAGCGATTATTGTTCGCTGTTTCACCTTGCTTCAGAGAAAATGCTGACTAAGGTGCGCCGAAAGGACGAGGACGAGATAACGCAAGCCCTGCGGCGACTCGGCACGTCCGAGAGCGAGGGACTCCTCTATAAGGGCACGATCTTCGTCGAGGGCGAAGAGGACATTGAACTCATCGACGCGGGCTTCGCGGATCTGCTTCGGCGCTATAAGCTCAAAGATCTGGGCGGTCGCCGCGAGATCGAAAAGCAGATCACTCTGTTGCAACAGGGGGAAAAGCAAGGCACCACATTGCCTCCGTGCTACTTCGTTTTCGATCGTGACGAAATGCCGACCGATCTCAAAAGTTCAGCTTCGGTTCGAATCCTGCAATGGGGTCGCCGATGCCTTGAGAATTACTTGATTGACATCGAGACATTGACGGACATCCTCCAGGACCAAAAGGTAGTTCAGCAGAAGGTGTCGAATCTTGGCGAAGTGAATAAACTATTTCGTGACCTCGCCCTGTCGCAGCTCGATGAAATCGCTGCGAAGGATGTGTATATGCAGTACCCATTCGAAGACCCGAAAATTCGGGCCGCCGAGATTCAGCAAAAGAACATAGATGAGATAGCCGAGATTCTTGTAATTCGCCTTCAGCGAATTGGCGAACAGACCTCAAAGGTTAATGACGATTGGAAGAATTCTTTCGTCGCGGAGTCAAAACGAAAAAGGGAGGAATTGCTCGCGATATGGGACGTGAAATGGATGGAGAATTGCGACGGTAAACGATTGTTCAGGGACCTGCATCGAAAGCTCACGTTTCGGATATCGTCGCGTCGGCTCAGAAAGCGAGTAGTTCAGGAGATGGGACGAAAGCGGACGGAGAATTGGCGTGCTATCGAGAGTTTGCTAACGAGCTTGCTTGCATGAAGGCAGCGTGCTCCACCCACCGGATCTTCGCAGGCCGGGATTCCACAGCTCCGTCCCTCTGTCTAGGTTCGAACCTTGATCCCTCGGGTGGAGTCGGCACGCGGACAGGAGTGTCCGCGCCACACGAACCCGAATCCTCCTAGGGCCGTGCCGCGGCCATTTCCACGTCCGCAATCCCACCCCTGATCTCCTACATCAAAACCCTCCGCGCTCGAAATCCATTGACGTAAGATTCGTCGGGCGCAACGATAAATAAAAGACATCTGATTGGGGCAGCCGAGCGTGTGCCTGTCGCCGGCGACAGGGTTCGCCCTGCCGCCCCAAAACCATCTCAGCGTTCTTTGACAATTGGAGGCAACAAGCAGGCGACTGCCGAAATCCCAGGAAAAGGCGAAGGTTTCTTCCCCTTGACACGATTTACCCCACTTCAGAGGCCGTCAGGCCAGAGAAATCGAGTAAGTCCTTATTCCGGAATACTTTAAATATAAGTCCCTTAGAATCAAAGACCAAGTAGAGAAACTCCAGCTAACTCCATGATTCCAGAAGACCGGGGGGAGGGGGGTGGGGGGTACCGGGTACTAACTGCTAAACATATTCTTCCATATTTCATACATCGAAGAATAAAAAAATTTTCGCGCCCGTTCATTCCTCTTTTTCGACGCCGTCATCCTCCCAGTGATTGCCGCAGGAATCGCAAGCCCATTCGAATTTTTGCGAGGACTCATCCCTTACATTTGCCAGCTCAGAGGTTCGGCCCTCAAAGACGACTTCGTCGGAATGGCATTTGGGACAGCGAACCACAACTTCGTCGAGTTCCGGATTCTCTTTTGGAGCCGGATCGTCTTCAGGCTCGTAGCGCTGCATTGCCTGCCTCGCCCACGGCATACCGACTTGCATGATTTGCACGCTGACCCCATTCGAGAAATTCGAGGTCACCTTGTCCACGCCCGTTGCTTTCTCGGGGCCCATAAAGAACGGGATTCCCGCCTCATCGAGGATGCTCTGCACCTGAAGCGCATCGCGCACGCTCCACACGGTGCAGAGCTCAACCAGTTTGCGGTCTTCGTCGTACTCGTCTTCACCTGAAGAATCGGGCTGTAACGAATCGGCGTTGGAAGAATCGTAATCGGCCGAATCGCGGAGTTTCGGAGATCCGTGCTCGAAGAAAGCTGGTAGCGACTTAATCTGCGACGAAGTTCCTGCCTTCTCGTCATTCACCTCAGCCTTCAGTCCGCGCGACCGAATCTCGTTGGCCAGAGCTTCCTGGGCAAAAGGCGTCAACTCGGAGCTTTGCGGGATGAGGACGAGGAGTTCGTCGTCACTCATCTGCCGATAGTGTTCGGAGATGCGCAGGAATTCTTGTCCGGCGGGATCGAAAGTACCCATAGTCGTCAGAATGATATACCGGCTGACGGCAGGCGACGGCCGGAGTTGCCGGAAAACGAATTTTCCAGCACACTCTAATGGGGTTTCCGCTTTCGAATAATTTGGGCATCCGCAGGCGCCACGCGGATACGAAACCTGAGCTTTCGGCATCCGATCTGAGAGCAACCTGGAGTGAGATGGAATCGGCTGGGAAAGAACTGTTAAAACTCTTGGTGGAACGCGATCCCGCGACCCCGGAATTCCGCAGCGGAGTTCGCGCTGTCCTTGGTTCGCAGGAAATCAGTCCGCAGGAAACCGCGGCGGGATCGCGCACCGACGGCGAGCGCGACCTGTGGCGAGACGTGTTCGTCCAGCAAAAGCTGCCTTGGGGACGCTTCCTGCAATCGGTGCTGTTGCACGTCGCGACGGTTGCGCTCCTTTATACGATTTCGCTGGCGTGGATTCGGCAACAACACATTCTGGATCGCGCCGCATTTGACCGCTCGTCGCTCGTAACCTATTCGCCCGATGAATATCTGCCCCCGCTTGACACCGGCGCAACCGAGGTTGCAAAGGCGCAGCAGGGAGACCCGGTTTACGCCAAACAGCCCATCCTTTCGGTTCCGCGAGAGGCAGACAACCGTTCTCAAACCATCGTCGTGCCTCCCGACCTGAAGCTGGACCACGACGTTCCCCTGCCCAACATTGTTGCCACCGGAGCCATCGTGCCGGCGGTTCCGCTGGATGCGACCCACGCGTCGATGACGCCCCTGGTCGCGCCCGAGACGCAGGTCGTAGCGCCCGCGCCGGACGTGCAGTTCGCACCCGACCGTGTGGTGCAGGCGGCGATGAAGTCGGATGTAATTGCTCCGCCTCCGGAACTGACGGCATCAACCAAGGGACAGGTTGGGTTAGTGAACATTGGCCCAAGTGAAGTGGTCGGGCCCGCTCCGCAGCTCACGCTGGCGGAACAACATGCGCTCGGCGCGCGCGTCCAAGGACATCTGACCGCTGGTGGAGTACAGCCAGTAGGTCCTCCTCCGAGCCTGGCGGCAAGTGGCTCGAGCGCAGGCGGACGGCTGATCGCGCTAGGGATTCATCCCGTCGCACCGACGGGACCAGTGGCAGTTCCCGGCGGCAATCGCCGGGGAACGTTTGCGGCTGGTCCTCAGGGAAAAGTGAGCGCTTCGGGAACGCCAGATTTGGCGGGATCGAAATTGGACGCGAAGGGCTCGGGCCGGACAACTGGCAGCGCCGGTTCTCTGCCGTCGGGGCTGCATGTGGGCGCGGCGGATTCCGGCGGGCCCGGGCCTGACGGAAACGATCCGCGCGAGGTGGCTAGCGCATCGTCATCAGCGTCGCCGGCGGGAACGAGGCCGGGAGCGCGCATTGCTTCTCCGGTTGCCGACGATAAGGTCACCGACGTGGAGCGCCAGGTTTTTGGCGGCAAGCGCTTGTATGCTACGACGCTGAACATGCCGAATCTGAACTCTTCGAGCGGCAGCTGGGAGATCCACTTTGCGGAATTGAACGCTGGGCAAAAACAAGGAAATCTGGTGGCGCCGCTCGCCACGGAACAATCCGACCCGGGGTATCCGCTGGAATTGATTCGCGCTCACGTGCAGGGCATGGTGACGCTCTACGCGATTATTCATGCGGATGGCAGAGTGAGCGACATTCGCGTCCTCGACAGCCCGGACGAACGTCTGGACTCCTATGCGGCGAAAGCTCTGGCGCGGTGGAAATTCCTGCCCGCGGAAAGAGCGGGGAAACCAGTGGCGCTCGAAGCGGTGGTGAAGATTCCGTTTCGAGTGCGGCGGAATTTCTGAGGCGCATTCCAGGGAAGAGGGTGGAATTCTACCGCGCGGCCGCGGCGGATTTATCCGTCGGCAGGACGGCGTACACGGCGGGGTTGGCGCAGACTTCGTAGTAGTAGCGGTCGGTCCAGCGCAGGATTGATAGATCGCGGACGTCGACCTGGGCGATGCGGTTCCGGCGGATGACGATCTTGCGAAACATTCCATTCGCGATGGGGACGGTGCCGACGAAGAACTCGCGCTCGTCGTCGATCCACGGGCTGTTAAACCCAGACTCGCTGCGATCGGGCGCCCAGGGGGAAAGCGAGATTTCCTGCTGCAGTTTGCGGAAGGCGGCTTCACTCAGGCAGATCCCGCCCACGTTGTAGTTCAGGCGCATTTCTTCGGCCCCGGCTTCGGCGCTGGCGCTGTCGCTGTCGTTGTTCTTGTTCTTGCCACCGCCTCCGATCTGGACGGCGTACACCTGGAAGACGCCGGCGTCGGGAGCGAGTTTCTTGCGGACGCGCTTGCTGCAGGAGGAGAGACGGTCGCTGTCATTGATGGCGTCGGAAATCATGATGCGGTGCTCGCCATCCATGAGGTAGAGCGGAGGAGAATCCGAGTAAGCGATGCCCAGGCCGAGTTCCATCTGGGGCAGGCCGGAGCGTTCCAAAAGCTGGTTGTAATCGCGCAGCAGGCTCAAAATTTCCCAGGCCAGGACGCAGGTGTGGCCGACGCCGAGCATGGCTTCCCCTTCGCGCTCGAGCACGGCCACGATAATGGCGTCGCCTTCGAGGAAGACTTTGGTGGCGCCGTATTTCGCCAGCACCTTGTTGACCGGCTCATAAAAATTAAGGCTGAAATACGAAGCGGCGTTCATGCCTTGTTCCATCAGCGAGCGGGTGAGGCGGGAAGAGTCGCGCACGTCGGCCTTCAGAATGACGTGGTGAAGGACGCGATCTTCAGGCGGCTTCTGGTCTTCGGGAGGCAGAAACTCGTAGAGCATGCCGTTGAGGGTCGAGAGTTGGCGGATTTTCTCGTCGGTGACCAGGTTGATGCTGTCAAAACCGGAGCTGAGGGTTTCCAGGCCGCGCAGGTCGCGGTGATAGCAACAGAGGTCGTGGAGAAGACGGGCGGCAAAGCGGCTGCGCTCGGAGCTGCGGCAAGAGGCAACGCGTCCAATGGCGGCAAAGAGGCGGTCGGAATGGAGACGCCCTTCGGCAATCATTTTCTCTACGCGCTCGGCTTCCTCGCGGATGATCAAAGCGTTCTTGATCTGCTGCGGATTGACGCGCGGGGCATATTCGGCGAGCAGAGGAACGGCTTCATAGGAGGCAACGATGTACCCCAGAACGCCTTCGCGCTGTAGCATGCGGGTCCAGATGTCGAGGCGGTCTTGTCGATTTCGATCTTCTGCGGTTAAGTCTTCACCGTTGCCGGTGCCCACCAGTGCGGCGGCATTTTCGGGAACGTTGAGGGCCTGCGCCAGATGCTCATCGTCGGTGCCTTCTCCGTATCCGAGTTCGCGCAGAAAATTCAGCGCGAACTGACGGAGACCGGCGAAAGTATCGGGATCTTTGTCGAAGTTGCCGAACATGTAATAGTGCTCGGCGCAAAGATAGTCGTCGCGTCCATCTTCAGTGATGATCAGCGGATTGAGGAACAGGCGATAGAAAGCGGCGGGCAATTCGCCGAGCAAAGAGCGCCGAGTGCGGGCCAGTGTTTCTTTTTCGATTTCGCGAAGCAGGCGAAACATCTCCTGCCCGGCGCGGCGGAGAATGATCTTCTTGCGCACCCGGAAAGAGGAGACGAGTTCCTGGTACTGCATCATTCTGTCTTGCCCAACGCCCTCGAACGACTTGGTCTTCAGCCGGCATTGTTCGAGAATCCGCGAAAACTGGGATTGCAGTTCGGTGCGGATGAATTTGAGCACGGCCAGGCGGCCGAGCATATCAATCGATGGATTGGCTTCTGCCTTGGCGCGATTCAGGATGGCGAGATGAATGGAGACCAGCAGCGTTTTCAGGTCGGCAGGGCCGGCCTTGGCCTGTTTGGCGGTGCTGGCGCTGACGGCCGAGCGCATGAACTTGGCCGGCGTGGTGGAGGGCGTATCGAGTGCGATGAGCGATTCCACCTCGCCGATGCGAGCGATGTAACGGGCAAGATAAAAACTTATGTCCGCGGTGATGCGGGGACTGAGAAAAACGTCGTAGCGAAGATTGTCGACGCCCAGTTGCAAATCGTTGAAGGCGAGGGTGGGCCCGTAGTATTGCAGATCGGGCCGGTTGGGCGGTTCGAAACTGCGCAACCGAAATATCGGGAGCTTAGGCATCGTCCTTGCAATGATTGCAAATCGCTGAAACTGCGATACTAACGAGGCTAGCACGGCGGCGGGAGGGGTCGAAAGTTACCCTGGTGTAGACGCAGAGACACTTGCGGTCGCCGAGCTTGCGCTCGGCTTGGACGGGCGAGACGCCCGTCCCCACACGGCCTGATTCTTTACCCGCGACCGCGGGCTTAGTTCTTGGAGCCTCAACCGGGGGTGAAGTCGCGGACGTCGTCTGCGGGGTGAAACAGCCGCCGCAGCGAGGTCTTGTTGGCATCGGACAGTTCGCGGTTTAGGGCTTCGAGGTCCGCTCTTGCCCACCCCACGCTGGAGATCTTGATCGTGCCATCCTGTCCGATCAGGAACCACGAGGGCACGTTAGTCAGGCCGTAGGTGTTGGAAGCCACATAACCGGCGGGATCGTCGAGGAGGGCGGGAAAGGTCACGCCATACTCTTTCAAAAAGGCGGCAGTGTCGCGCTTGTCGTCCTGGGAAATGGCTACCATGGCCACTTTCTGGCTGCCGTAGGCTTTGTGCAAGCGTTCGAAGAACGGAAACGCATATTGGCAGACCGGGCAGGAGACTTTGAAGAACACGGCCAGCACTTGCCCTTTCTGGAGCGCGTCTTGTAAAGAGAACTTGCCGCCATCGAGGGCGGACAGAGAAAAGTCAGGAGCTTTGGTTCCCTCCCGCAATGCAGGCATCTTTTTCGAACCTCCGAACAGGCGATGAAGCCACTGCATACGTCTCCTCCGATTTTAGATGACGCCGGCGGTTTTGAGGATCTTTCGCGTCAGGCCGGTGATGGGGAAATAGGAAATGTTTGTGACCGGTATCCACTTACCCTTGGCAGCCGGAGCCTTGTGCACGTGGACGGTATAGTCGATGACCGTAATGGAATGACGGAACGTGCGCCAGGGGACAGGAGCCGGCGTCCCGTTCAACTTTTGTGGCAGTTGCGGCAGTTCCCACATGCCGGGCATGACCGGGGATTTTCGCGGGCGCTGGACCAGGCGGATTCGGCCGTTGCGGCGATATAGCACGCACCTGATTTCTCTCTTGATCCTACGGCTTTGGTTTCGGGTTGGGGTTCTGCCGGGCGAGGACGCCCGGTGCTCCATTGTTGTTATTGTGTTGTTTGCGCCTCTACACCATTTTCGGAGCGGGCAGGTTGGGCAGCGGGGTTGGCGGGGCAGGCACACGGTGGCGCCGAGTTCCATCATGGCCTGATTGAAATCTCCGGGCCGGGAGCTGGCGAGAAGCGCCTGGGCATATTGCCAGGTTCTCGGCGAGGTGAGATTGACGCCGGTCAACCTTTGCAACACGCGCTCGACATTGCCATCGACCACGGCCACAGGCTCGGCAAAGGCGATGCTGGCGATGGCTGCCGCGGTGTAGCGTCCGATGCCGGGAAGAGTCTGAAGAGCTTCGGCAGTTTGTGGGAGGCGGCTGCGATGCTTGCGCACGAGTTCTTTGGCGCACTGATGCAAGCCGCGGGCCCGGCGGTAGTAGCCGAGACCGCTCCAGGCGGCGAGCACAGCGTCTTCCGTAGCTGCGGCGAGCGCCTGGACTTTCGGAAAGCGCTTAAGGAAAATGCGGTAGTGGTCAAGAACAGCGGCCACGCGCGTCTGTTGGAGCATGATTTCGCTGAGCCAGATGCGATAGGGATCGCGGGTTTTGCGCCAGGGAAGGTTGCGGCGATGTTCGTCGTACCAGCGAAGCAGCGCGCGCCGGAAACGGCTGAGATCGGTGACGTACCCCGTTGGTCTCGGAAGCATGCGCGATTGTACCGTGAGCCGGACGGTGTGGGGACGGGGCTCCGCCCCGTCCAAGCGGGGCAGAGCACCGCTTCCACACAACCCTTCCGAATTGACCGCCGCGAGAGGGCCCACGATAATAGTGAGGCTTGGGATCCGCGACACACGCGTGAACATTAACCTGAACCGGCAGGATGGATATGACAGAATTCGACCGCAAGGTAGGAGAAGCTTCCGCGCGCTTCAATCGCTCGGTAGCCAACGTCGCCGAGACGCTGGAGAAAGAGACGGCGGAGCTGGTGACGTATCTGAACGACGAAGTAGTTCCGGCGGTGCGAACCCATTCCTCGAAGGCACTGCGAACGGCGGCGGGAAAGCTCGCGGAGTTCGCGGACTTTCTGGAGAGCGAGCACAAGAAGTCTTGAGCCGCCTTGCTTCCAGTTCCAAGTCTGAGCGGGCGTTGCGACGCCTGTTGCCATTTCTTCTATTCCTTCTATTGCTGGCCCCTGTCTTTCTCAGCAGCTGTGGGCATAAACCTGCACAAGCGCCGGAGCCGCCACCGCCTTCCATTCCGCAGGAACCGGAAAAACCAGCCGTGATTCCGCCGCCGGCAGAAACGCCGGGCGCAGCAGAGAAGATCGAAGTCCCCGCCATCGCGAAACCGATCTTTGAAGAAACCGGAATGGCGAGCTGGTACGGCGCTCCGTATCACAACCGGCGCGGATCGAACGGCGAGGTTTACGACATGAACGCGATGACGGCGGCGCATCTTACGTTGCCGCTGGGTTCGATTGTGCGCATCACGAATATCAAAACCGGAAATTCAGCGGTGGTGCGTATCACCGATCGCGGGCCATTTGTTGCAGGACGCATCGTCGACCTTTCGCTCGCGGCCGCTAAGGCGGTGGACGTGTACCTGCCCGGCATCGCGAAAGTCCGGTTGGAGGTGCTGCAGGCGCCCGCGCCTCTCGAAAAGGGTGGACGCTGGGCGGTGCAGATCGGCTCCTTTGCCGGGGAGAAAGCGGCGGCTGAATTGGCGAAACATCTGCAGAGGCGGTACCAGACAGCCCAAGTGTTGAAGTTCAGGAGTCCGGTAGGAGTCTGGTGGGTGCGGGTGCGAGTGCTGGACGACGACCGCCAGCGCGCCGCTGCTCTGGCCCACGAGACGGAGACCGCGGAGGGGACGGTGTTTCTGGTGCGGCTCGATTGAAAACATTTTTCTTTACAATGCGTTGCTAACTGGAGTGTTATCGTTTCTTCCAGAGATGAATTTATCTCCGAGTGGACTTGCCGGGTGATCGTAATCCCAGGCGAGAGGAGACTCACCTATGGCGGATTGTCTATTCTGCCGGATTATTCGCGGCGAAGTGCCATCCAAGAAAGTTTACGAAGACCAGTACACGTTTGCCTTTGAAGATCTGAACCCACAAGGCCCGACCCACGTGCTGATTGTCCCGAAAAGACATATTGCCGGCTTGAAGGAAGCGTCGGCGGAAGACGCGGAGTTGCTGGGACGCTGTCACCTGGCGGCCGCGAACATTGCCCGGGAGCGGTCGATTGAAGATGGCTACCGCACAGTGATGAACGTGGGCCCGCGGGCGGGGCAATCGGTGTTTCACCTGCACGTGCACCTGATCGGCGGACGCTCGCTGCAATGGCCGCCGGGATAGCGGCCAGGTCTCAGGTGTCAGGTCTCAGGAAAATCACTGTCTGTTCGTCTTGGGGCTTTCCTGAGACCTGACACCTGAGACCTGACACCTTCCCGCCCTGAAGTCTTCCCGTTATTCTCTGGCTTACAATCGTGGCATGGCAAACCTGACATTGGTGTACGGCTTGCGTCTGCTCCCCTCCGATGAGGTTGCCGAGGTGAGCCCGGCGACAGTCAAACTGAAGAGTGGGCGGGATGCGCATGTCGCCATGCACATTCTCGAGGGCGGCAAGGACGAGATTGAGAAGCAACTGAGGACGAGTCTGGCGGCGTTTTTCGACATCTATCCAGAGATATGACGGCATGGAGATATGACGCCTGAGCTCTGACGGCAAGCGCGACGTCCGACCAACAGGCGGCGAATAAGGTCATGGAATGAGAGTGATCTCCCTGGAATTCGAAAGCAAACTGCGCGACAAGGGGCTCTGGCCGCAGAGCTGGGTCGCGTGGGCGGCGCTCTATGTGCTGGCGCTCAACTTGCTTCTGTTCGCGGTGCAGGAACTGACGCGCAAGGTAAGCCCAGCGACGTCGGCGAGCTTGGGAGGCTGGGTAACTTTTCTCAGCGGGCTGGCGGTTGTGTTGCTTGCGCTTGCCGGGTTCCGCTGGGTACGCGCGAAACTGTTGTGGCGGCTGCGGAACCGGCTGATCGTTACGTATGTTTTTATTGGTGTGATTCCGGTTTTCCTGCTGGTGATGATTTCGCTGATCACGCTCTATCTTTTTGCCGGGCAGTTTGCCAGTTTCGTCGTAACTTCCGACATTGCCACCCACCTGCGCAGCATGGAGGCAGCCAACCGAGCGATCGCCCATCACCTGGCGACGCAGATCTCAGGTGGCGGAAAACTGGATGCTGAGATGCTCGACCGGACAAGAGTGCATCGTCCGGAGTGGTCCCGGCGCGAGGTGTGCGCGTGGTACGGGAGCCAGCCGCAGCCTTACTGTTCCGGGCCGGAGGGCCCGGCGGCGTTCAATGCTCCGGCTTTCGTGAATGACAATTTTCGCGAGATTGTCCGGGACCGCGGTGCACTCTACCTGCGCACGGCGACCGTGATTGGGACGGAGCCGGAGTCTTTGCGCGTGATTTCGAGCGAACCGCTCGACAAGTTGTTGCTGCAGGAGATCGCTGCTGAGCTCGGAGAAATCACGCTGCTGCAGCCGAGACCCTCCACTGCCATCCCGGCAGACAAGAACCAACATGACATCCTGATCAGCTCGGGCGAGATGGTTTCCGAAGATGGCCGGCAGTTCGAACCGACATTTACCGCGGGGACGCTTCCGGCCGCGAGCAGCGCGATGGATCGCGAGATCATTTTCGGAGCGCAACTGTCGATCGTGGATTGGGCGTCGGCGGCCGGGAAACGGCAGCGGACTGGAGCCTTGGGTGTGCATACCCGGCCATCCGTGCTTTATGCGAGGCTATTCGCGGCACTCGGCGATTATGCTCAAGTCTTAGAGTACATTCTGCGGTTCATTGCGATTGTGTTCGCAATCGTCGTGGCGCTGGCCCTCGTCGTGGGATGGAAACTGACGCGCAGCATCACCTCGGCTGTGGATCAACTCTACCAAGCGACCAAGCACGTCAATCGGGGCGACTTCAGCCACCGGATTCCAGTGCAGTCGAGCGACCAATTGGCGACGCTCGCCAACTCCTTCAACTCGATGACCACATCGATCGAGAAACTGGTGCAGGAGCAGAAGGAAAAGCAGCGCCTGGAAGGCGAATTGGCGATTGCGCAGGAAGTGCAGGCGCAGCTCTATCCCAAGTTGATCACGCAACTGGAAACTCTGGAAGTTCACGGGTTCTGCCGTCCGGCGCGGACGGTGAGCGGGGATTACTACGATTTTCTCGCGTTGAATTCCGACAAGCTGCTGCTGGCGGTGGGCGACATCAGCGGCAAAGGGATTTCGGCGGCGTTGATGATGGCGACCATCCACTCGGCGGTCCGCGCCTACAGCTTTGAAAATGTACCGGTGTTTCGCGAAGAGGTCGCGGTAGCAGCGGGTGGCGCCGGGCTGATGCTGGTTTCTGAGTCAAGACGGGATGTGTCTCCGGCGGCGCTCCTGACGCTGCTGAATCATCAGCTTTACGAAAGCACTCCGGCGGCAAAATACGCGACCCTGTTTTTGGGAATCTATGACGGGACGACGCGCCGGCTCACGTATGCGAACGGCGGCCACCTGCCGCCAATCCTGATTTCAGAACGTGGATCGATGCAACTGCTGGACTGCGGCGGCACCGTGGTGGGCTTGTTCGACAACATCAGTTATCCCGAAGCGACGGTGCAGTTCCGCCCCGGCGATGTGCTGGTGGCTTACAGCGATGGAATGACCGAGCCGGAAAACGATTATGGCGAGTTCGGCGAGGAGCGGCTGATTCAACTGGTGCGCGCGAATCGCCATCTGCCACTCGAGCGCATCACGGAGATTGTCACCACCGCGGTGGCGGACTGGATCGGCGACAACGAGCAACCGGATGACGTGACGCTGGTGCTGGCGCGCGCGAAGTAAGTCCTCAATACCCAGTGCCCGGCACCGAGTGCGCTTCGGGCTTGAAGATTACGCCTTGACTGGTGCGGCTGTTCATCACCACGCGGATCGGTTCCGCAAACTGCAAG
>Ga0209415_10006561_pt1 | contig 20626 bp, 20 predicted proteins | sample PeaSoiSIISIP2007_FD_187696 | JGI IMG/M metagenome (GOLD analysis project Ga0209415, IMG submission 187696) | Peat soil microbial communities from Weissenstadt, Germany - SII-SIP-2007 (SPAdes) (version 2) | ecosystem: Environmental > Terrestrial > Soil > Wetlands > Peat | place: Germany...
TCGCCCGTGATCGTGAGCAGCGGTGACCCGTACTGGAGGCGGCCCAGCTGGTCCGGCGTGGCGAAGGAGGTGCCGGCGTACGCGGCCTCGTAGCCGAGAGCCCGGTCGAGCTCGGTCGCATGCCCGATGGACTCGTGGATCGTGAGCCACAGGTTGGTCGGGTCGATGACGAGGTCGTAACGGCCGGCCTCGACCGACGGGGCGGCCAGCTTCTCGGCCAGGAGCCCGGGGATCTCCCCCAGCTCGGCGTCCCAGTCCCAGCCGTCCCCCTCGAGGTACTCCCAGCCGCGCCCGGTCGGCGGGCCGAGCGTGCGCATCGTCTCGAAGTCGCCGCCTTCGGTAAGGGTCAGGGCCTCCACCTGGGGGTGAACGCGCACGCGGCGCTGGCGGGCGACCGTGCCCGAGAGGTCGGCGTAGCACTTGTCCTCGGTGACGGCGCCGACGCCGGCGGTCACGTGGTCGACCCCGGGGCTGGCCAGGAGCCGGTCGCTCCACGAGACCAGCAGCGCGACCTTGTCGCGGAGCGGCACCGCGGTCGGATCGGTGCGGTGCGGGGAGCTCCACTCGACGGCCCCGAGCGACGGAGTGGGCGCGAGCTCGAGCGGGGCGGCGAGGGCGAGCTCGGCCACGGCGGCTCCCGCCACCGCAGCGGCCACCAGCTCGCGTGCCGACTGGGGGGTGACGGCGACGCTGGCCGCGAACCCGAGGGCGCCGCCGTGCAGCACCCGCACGCCGACGCCGCTCACCACGTCGTCAGCCGCCGACTCGAGCTCGCCGTCGCGCAGGTGCAGGCCCTGGGAGTGGATGCGCTCGATGCGCACGTCGGCGTGGGTACAGCCGGCCCGCTCGGCGGCCTCCAGGGCCGCCGCGTAGACGGCGGCGGTGCCGGCCTGGTCCAGGGGGTCGACTCCAGAGGGCACCAGCGCACGCTATAGGGTCGGCTCGACCAAGGGGGACGCCATGTCGAGATCGCGGTCGCGTCGCGGGTGGTGGCTGTTCGGCGCCACGGTGGCCATCGCCCTCGCATCGCTCGCGCCGCTGGCCGGGTCGATCGGGACCACCGACGCCGGTGCCGCGGCGTCGTCCACCGTGTGGCTGTGCAAGCCCGGTCTCGCCAACAACCCCTGCGCTTCCAACCTGGACGCGACGGTCGAGGCGGCCGACGGATCGACGCACGTCGTGCAGACGGCCGACGCCAAGAACCCGCCGATCGACTGCTTCTACGTGTATCCGACCGTGAGCGGCCAGCAGACGGTCAACGCGACCCTGCACATCGATCCCGCCGAGACGGGGGTGGCGGTCGCCCAGGCGGCGCGCTTCAGCCAGTACTGCCGGGTCTACGCGCCGATGTACCGCCAGGTCACGCTCTCGGGTCTCTCGCACGACACCCCGGCGGCGGGCGCGGAGGCCTACGGCGACGTCCAGTCCGCCTTCTTGGACTACCTGAAGCACGACAACCACGGACGCGGCATCGTCTTCATCGGGCACTCGCAGGGCGCCGGGGTCCTCATCGAGCTGCTCAAGTCCCAGGTGGACCCGAAGCCGGCCGTGCGCAAGCTCCTCGTCTCCGCCCTGCTCATGGGCGGCAACGTGACCGTGCCCATCGGCAAGGTCGTGGGCTACGACTTCCGGCACATCCCGGCCTGCACCTCGGCGTCGGAGACCGGGTGCGTGGTGGCCTACTCGAGCTTCGACCAGCCGCCACCCACCAACAGCCTCTTCGGCCGGCCCGGGCAAGGGGTCAGCCTGTTGTCCGGACAGACCGCCTCCGCCGGCCTGCAGGTGCTCTGCGTGAACCCGGCCGCGCCGGGCGGCGGACCGGCCGACCTCGCGCCCTACTTCCCGACGCCCGGCGGATCGGCGGCCCCCTGGGTCACCTACCCCGGCCTCTACCGCGCGCAGTGCATGAGCGTCGGCGGCGCGACCTGGCTCCAGGTCACCACGATCGCCACGCCGGGGGACACCCGCCCGGTCGAGTCCCAGGTCCTCGGGCCGACCTGGGGCCTGCACCTGGTCGACGTCAACATCGCCCTCGGCAACCTCGTGTCGCTCGTCGGCACCGAGTCGAAGGCCTACGTCCGCCAGCACCACTAAGGGCGGTGGGCGGACCCGAGGGCGGGGAGGGCCGGCGGTAGGGTCGATTCCCATGAGCCCGAACGGGTCGCGGCCGTGGCGGCTCGTCGTCCTGGCCGGCGCGACGGTGCTCGGTTCGCTCGTGTCCTTCTCGGCCGGTTCGGCCGCCGCCTCGGCGGCCACCGAGTGGCTGTGTCGGCCCGGGCTCGCCGACGACCCGTGCACCGCGAGCCTCGCGACCGCCGTCTACCCGGCGGAGGGTCCGGCACGCGTGATCGATCCGAAGGATGCCAAGGACCCGCCGATCGACTGCTTCTACGTGTACCCGACGGTCAGCACGGAGCGGCGCGTGACCGCCACCCTCGCCGTCGAGCCGGCCGAGATGAACGTGGCGATTTCCCAGGCCTCGCGGTTCAGTCAGTACTGCCAGGTCTACGCGCCGATCTACCCCCAGATCACGCTGGCAGCGCTCAACGGGTACGGACACGTGACGAGGCAGGACCTGGAGGCCGCCTACGACTCTGTCCGGTCCGCGTTCTTGGACTACCTGGCCCACGACAACCACGGGCGCGGCATCGTCTTTCTCGGGCACTCCCAGGGGGCCAGCATCCTGATCCGGCTGCTCGCCACCCAGGTCGACCCGAAGCCGGCGGTGCGGCGGCTGCTCGTCTCAGCCCTCCTCATGGGCGGCGACGTGACGGTGCCGACCGGCGGCATCGTGGGCGGCGACTTCCAGCACATCCCGGCCTGCACGTCCTCGACCGAGACCGGGTGCGTGGTCGCCTACTCCAGCTTCGACCGGCCGCCGCCGGCCGACAGCGTCTTCGCCCGGGTGGGCGTCGGCGTGGACCCCCTCTACGGCCAGCGTCCGGACCCGAGTCTCCAGGTGCTGTGCGTCAATCCGGCGGCCCCCGGGGGCGGGCCCGCCGACCTCGCGCCCTACTTCCCCTACGGCCCGGCCGCCGTCCCCTGGATCACCTACCCCGACCTCTACCGCGCCCAGTGCATGAGCGCGGGTGGCGCCACCTGGCTCCAGGTCTCCTCGATCGCCGGGCCGGGGGACACCCGGCCCGTGGTCAAGCAGAGCATCGGGCCGACCTGGGGCCTGCACATCGACGACGTCAACCTCGCGCTCGGCAACCTCGTCTCACTGGTCGGCTCGGAGTCGGCCGCCTACGTCCATGCCAACGGCTGATCCGGCGGAGACCGGCGGGATGCGCCGGGTCTCGGTGGTCGGGGTCCCCGGATCCGGGAAGACCACGCTCGGTCGACGACTGGCCGCGTCGCTGGCCCTGCCGTTCATCGAGCTCGATCACATCTTCCATCAACCGGACTGGCAGGACCTGGCGACCGAGGAGTTCCGCGCCGCGGTGTCGGCCGCGGTGTCGGCGGACGGGTGGGTGGTCGACGGCAACTACAGCGCCGTGCGCGACCTCGTCTGGGAGCGGGCGGACACGGTCGTGTGGATCGACCTGCCGCGCCGGAGCGTCATGCGCCGCGTGGTGTGGCGGACCCTCAGGCGGGCGCTGACCCGGGAGGAGCTGTGGAACGGCAACCGCGAGCCGCTCTCCAACTTCTACCGCTGGGACCCGATGGAGAACATCATCCGTTACGCCTGGGTGACGTACCCGAAGTCGGTCGAGCGGTACAGCGCGGCCATGGAGGACCCGCTCCACGCCGGCCTCACGTTCGTCCGGTTGCGGTCCCGGCGGGACGTCGAGGCGTTCGTGGTCACAGGAAGTCGTCACGAACGCCTCTAAAGGATGTGGACTGCCCACCCGACGACGGCGACGATGAGCAGGATCAGTGACAGCATGATGAACCCAATTTGCCAGTTCATCCACTTTCTCCGGCGAACCTGGACTCGATTGTGCGTGAGGTTTCCGTTGGCGTTTGCTGCGATCGACTCGCACGATTGCAGCAGGAGCGCATCCATGTTGCGATCCGGCAGCCGGGTGAATGCTTCCCAGACTTTGCCCGAGTCGAGCCAGAAATCCATGGGCCCCGGGGGTGGAGGGAAGAACGTGGAGCGGAGCCATTCTTTGCGATCGCCTCGGACGCTTTTTCGATCCGCCTTCGATCCTGAAATGGGAATTTGTGGAAATAGTGTGAGAACACCGAATACGAGCGCGGCGGCGAGCAGAACTAGGCATGAGTAGAACGGGTAGAGGTACCAACCGGTGATGCGTCTCGTGGTGATCTGCAAACCTGCCGTCGCGAGGAACGCGAGCAGGAATCCGTTTACGGCGAGGATGGCGGCGATCCGCCTCTGCTGATTCTGAACCTGATCGGTCCAGTGTCGCTCGATTCTGATTAGTTCGTCATGGACCCACAGCAATGCCTCGGTGCTGTCCATAGGGCTCTTCGCGTCGAGCCGATCTTCGCGAGGTGGGTTGACCATGGAAGGATCCTCCGGGTCCGTGTCACTCGTATGAGACGCCGCGCCGACGTCCAGTATGTCGGGCGCCGCGACAAACAGCATCGGGCGTCTCTCATGACATCTGCGGTGTGACCATGTGCCCGCCGGTTGGACGCTCTCATTTCCGAGCGTTCAGCACACCGCACGCGTCTTGGTGCTCGACGTCCCGCGCTTCGCCGGCCGGGCCCGGCGGCCCCCGTTACCGGTCGGCAGGGCCGTGGCCGGCTTGCCGATGGCGCGCTCGGGTCGGTGGCCGGCCGCCAGACGGGTGAGCGCGGAGTCGATGTCTCCGACCAGTTCGGTCGCCAGGTCGCGGCTCAGCCCCTCCCGCACCACCACGCGGAGGACCTGGACGTGCTGGGCGTCCGGCGCCATGGCGTAGGCGGGCACGATCCAGCCGCGCTGGCGCAGGACCGCCGAGACGTCGAACACGCTGAAGCCCGGGTCGTCGCGGAGGCGCAGGCAGACGACGGGCAGATCGGTGGCGGCCGCCACCAGGTCGATCCGGTCCATCGCGCCTAGCTGAGCCGCCAGCCACTGGGCGTTCTCGGCCAGCGACTCCATGATCTCCCGGTAGCCGGACCGCCCCAGGCGGATGAGGTTGTAGTACTGCAGGACGATCTGCCCGGCCCCCCGCGAGAAGTTGAGGCCGAAGTTGGCGTGCGAGCCGCCGAGGTAGTCGACCTCGAAGATCAGCTCGTGGGGGAGGTCGGCCGGGTCCCGCCAGATGACCCAGCCGACGCCCGGGTAGACGAGCCCGTACTTGTGCCCCGAGACGTTGATGGAGCGGACCCGGGGGAGCCGGAAGTCCCAGGCCAGGTCGGGCTGGAGGAACGGCGCCACGAAGCCGCCGCTGGCCGCGTCGACGTGGAGGGGGACGTCGAGCCCGCCGCGCTGGCAGACCGCCTCGAGCGCGGAATCGAGCGCCGCGATGGGCTCGTACTCGCCCGTGTAGGTGCTGCCCAGGATCCCGACCACGCCGATGGTGTTCTCGTCGACGAGCGCCATCGCCTCGTCGACGCCGATCACGAAGCGGGACTCGCTGAGTGGCACGTAGCGCGGTTCGACGTCGAAGTAGCGGGCGAACTTCTCCCAACAGACCTGGACGTTGGCGCCCATGACCAGGTTGGGACGGTCGGCGGGCTTCCCGGCGGCCAGGCGCGCGTTGCGCCACCGCCACTTCATGGCGAGGCCGGCCAGGTGGATGGCCTCGGAGGAGCCGACGGTGGCGGTGCCCATGCTCTCCAGCTGCTCGGGGGCCCCGAAGAGGCGGGCCAGCATGTTGACGCAGCGGTCCTGGATCTCGACGGTCTGGGGGTACTCGTCCCAGTCGATGGCGTTCTTGTTGGCGGTCTCGGCCAGGATGCGGTCCGCGTACTCGTCCATCCAGGTGGTGACGAAGGTGGCCAGGTTGAGGGTCGGGTTGCCGTCGAGGGCCAGCTCGTCGTGGATCAGCTGGTAGGCGACGTCGGGGTCCATCCCGTCGGCCGGGAGCTCGAAGCGGGGGATGGCCTGGCGCATCCCGCGCCGGGCGTAGGTGGGGGCGACGACGCGCTCGCCGTCGAGCTCCTGGAGCGACACCTTGCGGCTCAGCATGGACCCTCCTCGGCGCCGGCCGCGACCGAGCGCCGGCGCGGCGACGCTACCGCGCAGTGTCGCGCGGCGAGGTCGGGGGCAGCGGCTCAGAGTGAATCTGGACTAAGGAGAGATCGTGCGGACCTCATACGACCCTGAAACCAACGCCGTCTACATCCATCTCACCGACGAAGAGTCGGCGACCGCCGGGTGCGAGAGCGTCCACACCCGTGCTCCGGGTCTCGAGAATTCCTGGATCGTTCTCGATTGGAAGGACGGACATCTCGTGGGCATCGAGATCCTTGATGCGCGCGAACTGCTGCCGGCGGACTTCCTTGCGGGAGCCGAGCAGCCTCGGGATTCAAGCTGAGCCACTACGACGACGGATGCACGCCCGCCGGCATCCGGCCGACGTCGGTACCGACCAGGTTCAAGAGGTCGATCACGGCCCGCGTCGGCGCGGAGGGGAGCCCCCGGCGGCGCATGGCTACGCCGACCTTGCGGCGGGGGAGTCCCGCCAAGGGCAGCAGGCGGAACTGCCCGCGCATGTGGATTGGCACCGCGGTGGCGGGGAGGATCGACGGCCCGTAGCCGTCGAAGGTGAGCGATGCGATCATGCGGATCCCGTCGAGCTCCATGGCGGGGTGCAGCGTGACGCCGGCCCGCTGGAGGGCCGCGTCGATGTCGTCGCGCAGCGCGGTGTTGGGGAGGGGCAGCAGGAGGTCGAGCTCGGTCAACGCCTGCAGCGGCAGAGGGAGCGTCGCCGCGGCCAGCGGGTGGTCGTCGCGCACCACCAGCATGAGGTCCTCGTCGAAGAGGGGGGTGGCGACGAGCTCGTCGCTCGAGACCGGGAGCGCCACCACGGCCAGGTCCAGTTGCCCCGACGCGATGCGAGGCTCCAGGGTCGCGCTCGTCCCGTCCGACACCGTCATCTGCACGAGGGGGTGGCGCTCGCGCAAGAACGCGAACAGCGCGGGCACGAGCCAGCGGCCCGTCGTCCCGATCATGCCGGCGCGGACGGTGCCCGCCACGTGCTGGCGGGTGGCCGCCACGTCCGAGACCATGGCGTCGAGCTCGACCAGCATTCGCCGGGTGCGGGCGACCACGATCTCGCCCTCCTCGGTGAGCCGGCCGGTCGAGCGGTCGACGAGGGCGACGCCCAACTCCTTCTCCAGGCGGGCCACGTGGGCCGATACGTTCGACTGGACCGTGCCCAGCGCCTCGGCGGCGGCCGAGAACCCCCCATGGTCGGCGATCCCCACGAGCGCCCGGAGGTGGCGGAGGTTCATCTGAAAAAAAGATAGCAGAAATCTCTCGAAACTGTTTGACAGATTCTCCCGGGTGGATCAGAATGTATCCACACCGCAGGGACAGGAACCCCCCCCTCTGTACCCAAGCGGGATTAAGTGAAGGGATCGCCAGCCCCCCGGCGGTCCCTTCACTGCGTACGGGGGTCTTTTTCCCCGGCTCCGCGGCCCGATCGGGTCGTGCGAGCGCCCACCCGCACCGGTGACGCCCCTAGAAGGTGGCCAGGAATTCGGCCAGGGTCGGGTACCGGAACCGGAAGCCGGACCGCTCCAGCGCCCGCGGCAGCACCCGTTGGCTCGTGAGCATCAGTTCGCCCGCCCGCTCCCGGCCGAGCGCGAGCCCGAGTACCCGCGCGGGCACCCGCAGGGCCGTCGGCCGGCGGAGCGCGCGGCCGAGCGCCTTGGTGAACTCGGCGTTGGTCACCGGATTCGGCGCGGTCGCGTTGACCGGACCGCGCAGGCCCGCAGTGTCGAGGCTGTGCAGGATGGCGCCGATCTCGTCGTCGAGCGCGATCCAGCTCCACCACTGGGTGCCCTTCCCGATGGCGCCGCCCAGCCCCGACGAGAAGAGGGGAAGCAGGCGCGCCAGGGTGCCGCCGCCCCTGTCGAAGACGAGCCCGCTGCGCAGGAGGACCGTGCGGATCCCGGCCGCCGCGGCGGGCGCCGCCGCCCCCTCCCAGGCATCGGTCACCAGGGCCAGGAAGTTGGTGCCCGCGGCGCTCTCCTCGGTCAACTCCTCGTCGCCGCGATTGCCGTAGAAGCCGATGGCGGACCCGCTCACGAGGACCGAGGGCGGGACGTCCATGGCGATGAGCGTTGCGACCAAGAGGTCGGTGCTCTTCACCCGGCTGTCGAGGATCTCCCGCTTGTAGCCGCCGGTCCAGCGGTGGTCGCCGATGCCGGCACCGGACAGATGGACCACCGCGTCGATTCCGGCCAGCGCGCCGGGGTCGAGCCGCCCGGCCACGATGTCCCAGCTGATCTGGTCCGGCCCGGTGGCCGGGCCGCGCACCAGGCGCACCGGCACGTGGCCGGCCGACTCGAGGGCGCCGCGCAGGGCCCGGCCGATGAAGCCCGAGGAACCCGAGACGAGGACCCGCATCGGCCGGCCCGTCCCGGCATCGGCCGTCGACCAGGCGCCTGTCGTGAGCGGGGACCGCGTCTCGGTGTCGTCGGGGGCAGCGGGCACTGGCGCTCCTCGCGTCGCTCTCCTGAGCTGTACCCGGGATGGGTCGCCCTCACCCTTCCCGCCCGGTCGGGTGGCGAGCGGGGGACGCCGTTAGCCTTGTCCCATGGGTGCCGTCTTCGTCGACCTCGACCGGACGCTGCTGCGCGGCGCCAGCGGCCCGGTCCTCCAGCGGGCCCTGGTGGCGGCCGGCATCGCGCCCGACCGGTCCCTGCCCGGCGACCGCCTGCTCTACGCCGTTTACGAGCGGTTGGGCGAGAACCTGGCCGCCATGGGGCTGGCCCGGGCCACCGCCCGGCTGGCCAAGGGGTGGTCGCGCCCGGCCGTGATCGCGGCCGCGGAGGCGGCTGTCCCCAACCTGGTCGAGCTGGTGGCCCCGTTCGCCCCGGCCGCGCTGGCCGCCCACCGCCAGGCCGGGCGCCAGCTGGTGCTCGCCACTACGACGCCGATCGACATGGTGGCCCCCCTCGCCCAGACCCTCGGCTTCGACGACGTCATCGCCACCGAATACGAGGTGGTCGACGACCGCTACACCGGCCGCCTGGAGGGCGGCTTCGTGTGGGGGGTCGGCAAGTACCTGGCGGTGCGGCGCTGGGCCCGCGAGAACCGGGTCGACCTCTCGGCCAGCCACGCCTACTCCGACAGCTTCTTCGACGTCGCCCTGCTCTCGAGCGTGGGCTTCCCGCACGCGCTCAACCCCGACTTCCGCCTGGCGGCCCTGGCCGCCGCCCGGCGGTGGCCGATCGAATACTGGGACCGCTCGAAGGGCGTGCCCTCGATCGTCGGCCTCGAGCCCTACCACCTGTTGCGCCCGTTCATCGCTCCGGCCACGTTCCCCTATGCGCGCTTCGACATCGCCGGGCTCGAGCACATCCCGACGCGCGGCCCGGTCATCCTGGTCGCCAACCACCGCAGCTACTTCGACGTCGCCCCGCTCGCCATCGTGGCGGCGCGCCTCGGCCGCCCCGTGCGGTTCCTCGGCAAGCAGGAGATCTTCGACGTCCCGGTGCTCGGGTGGGTGGCTCGCGCGCTCGGCGGCATCCCCGTCGATCGGGGGAGCGGCTCGCAGACGCCGATGCTCGAGGCGGAGGCCGCGCTGCGCGCCGGCGAGGTCGTCATCCTCCTCCCCCAGGGCACCATCCCGCGCGGCGAGGCCTTCTTCGACCCGGTGCTCCACGGCAAGACCGGAGCGGCGCGCCTCGCGGCGTCGACCGGCGCACCCGTCGTCCCGATCGGCCTCGTCGGGACCGAGGCGATCTGGCCACGCTCGTCCAAGGTGCCCAACGTGCTCGGCTCGCATCCGGTCACCGTGCGCGTCGGGCCGCCGGTTCGGCTGGCAGGCCAGGACGCCGTCGCCGACACGAAGGCGATCATGGTGGCCGTCAGCGCGTTGCTGCCCGAGATCGAGCGCCGCCAACCGACCGAAGAGGAGCTCGCCAGGACGCAGCCGTCCGCGCGATGAGCCCGTCGTCGAGGGCGCGCGTGCGGGTGGCGTCGGCCGCCACGCGTCTCGTGAACGCGGCCTCGCGCGCAGCGGGGCGCGGCGCCGGCACGGTGGCCGGCGGAAGGGTCGGCCTCGGCATCGCCCGGGACCTGCTCGAGCGCCTGACCGAGGGCCGGGCGGTGGCCCTGGTGAGCGGGACCAACGGCAAGACGACCACCACCAAGCTGCTGGCGACCGCGCTCGAAACCCAGGCGCAGGGTGCCGTGGTGACCAACGCCACCGGCTCCAACATGCCGGCCGGCCACGTGGCGGCGCTCGTCGGTGCGGCCCCCCAGCGCTCGGCCGTCCTCGAGGTCGACGAGGGCTACCTGCCCGGGGTGCTGCGATCGACCCACCCCGTCGCCGTCGTCCTCCTGAACCTCTCGCGCGACCAACTCGACCGCACCAACGAGGTGCGGATGCTGGCCAACCGCTGGCGGGAGGCGCTCGTCGACAGCGGCACGGCTGTGGTGGCCAACGCCGACGATCCGCTGGTCGCCTGGGGGGCCGGCAGCGCGCGCCGGGTCGTGTGGGTGGCGGCGGGGACGCGCTGGCTCGCCGACGCCGTCGGGTGCCCGTCGTGCGGGGAGCGGATCCGGTTCGATCAGGGGCCGGTCGAAACCGGGTGGGCCTGCCGCTGCGGGTTCGCCCGCCCCCGCCCCGACGTCGTGGTGGAGGGAACCGGCACAGACGTCGTGGCGCGCTTCACCGACGGCCGCCGGCTCCCGGTGGCGCTGTCGCTGCCGGGGCGGTTCAACCAGAGCAACGCCGTCATGGCCGCCGCGGCGGCCGAGGCGATGGGGGTGCCGGCCGAGATCGCGCTGGCCGCCATGGTGGGCATCGACGGGGTCGCCGGGCGCTTCTCGGTCCGCCGGCTGGCCGGGGTGTCCACCCGTCTCATGCTGGCCAAGAACCCGGCCGGATGGGCCGAGCTCCTGGACCTCATCGACGTGGATACCACGCCGCTCGTGATCGGCATCAACGCCCAGGTGGCGGACGGCAGGGACCCCTCCTGGCTCTGGGACGTGGCGTTCGAGCGGCTGGCCGGGCGACCGGTGATCGCGTCCGGCGAGCGGTGCCTGGACCTCTCGGTGCGGCTGCACTACGCCGGCGTCGCCCACCAGGTGGTGCCCGACCAGCTGGGCGCGCTGCGCCGGGCGGCGGGGGAGATCGACGGGCGGGTCGACTTCGCCGGCAACTACACGGCCTTCTTCGAACTGGCCGGCCGCCCGTGACGCTGCGGGTCGTCGTCGTCTACCCGGACCTCCTCGGCACCTACGGCGACGGGGGCAACGGCCTCGTGCTGGCGCGCCGCGCCGAGTGGCGGGGGATCGAGGCCGAGCTGATCCAGGCCCCGTCCGACGCGCCGCTCCCCCGCGGCGACCTCTACTGCCTGGGCGGTGGCGAGGACGCCCCGCAGGCGCAGGCCGCCGACGCGCTGCGCCGGGACGGGACGCTCGCCACCGCCGTTGACCAAGGCTCGGTCCTCTTGGCGGTCTGCGCCGGCTTCCAGATCGTTGGGCGCTCGTTCCCCTCGGCCGCCGGCGAGTCCCTCCCGGGATTGGGACTGCTCGACGTGGAGACGCACAAGGGATCGGGGCCCCGCGCGGTGGGGGAGTTGGTGGCCGAACCGCTCGAGTGGGACCTGCCGACGCTGACCGGCTTCGAGAACCACGCCGGCGCGACGGCGCTGGGCGAGGGCGTCCGGCCGCTGGCGCGCGCGGAGGTGGGCGTCGGCAACGGCGCCGGCGACCGGACCGAGGGGGCCTGGAGCGGTCGGGTGGTCGGCACCTATCTCCACGGCCCGGTGCTGGCCCGCAACCCGGCCCTGGCCGACGTCCTGCTCGGGTGGGCGCTCGGGGCCGACCGGCCACTCGCCCCGCTGGACGACGAGCGGGAGTCGGAGCTCCGGACCGAACGGCTCGCCGCCGCCCGGCGGTCGCGCCCGCGGCACGGTCGCTGAGGCCCGCGCCCGCCCGGGCTACGGCGCGGGCGAGGCCGACAGGCTGGCGCCTCGGCCCAGGATCTGCTCCAGGGCGGCCACGTGGGAGAGGAACGCACCCCACCCGGCGTGGGTGAGTCGGGCCCGCGTGCGCGGCCGCTTCAGCACGAAGTCCTTCTTGATGTCGATGTAGCCGGCCTGCTCGAGCGCGGTCAGCTGCTTGGACAGCGCCGAGTCGGACAGGTCGAGGGACTGGCGGAGGAACTTGAACTCCACCCAGTCGGCGGCGGCCAGGAGGGACACGATCGACAGACGCGTGGGGGCGTGGATGAACTCGTCGAACTCGGGCTTGATCACGGCGGACTCAGGGGGTGAGGCCCACGCGGTTGGAGAGCATCACCCGCTGGATGGCGCGCATGACGAGCGGGCCCCCGACCACCAGGCCGAGCGCGCTCAGGCCGCAGCCGATGGTCGCCGGGTGGCCGACGCCGCCGGCCCGCAGCGCGAACGCGGCGCCCAGGCCGACGCCGATCACGCCGAAGATGAACCCGAGCAGCAGCAGCGGCCCGCGGGTGTCCATCGTCTCCTTGCGCCACTGCGCCCGGCCCTGCGCCCGCAGGATCGTCCCGACCGTGAGGCCCGCGGTCCCGAGGCCGAAGCAGACCGCGCCGGCCGCGATCCAGCCCGGCCGCCGCGTGTCGACGAGGGCACCCAGGGCGACCATCGGCAGCGCGATCACCCACCAGTACCAGACGGGCACCGTGGCCACGGCCATCAGCTGGGCCTGCCGGGCCTGGACCTCCTCCAGCGCGGCCGCCGCCTCGGGTGCGGTGTGCTCGTCCATGGCCGGCTCCGATCTCCTGCAGCGGGTGGTGACCCGAACAATACCAGCCACTTGCCAGTTAGGAAAGTACTTTCCTAGACGGCCGATGCGCCTAGTGGGGCGCCAGCCTGCGGGCGATCTCGCCCACCTCGGGCCAGTCGGGCGACTCCTGGACACAGCGGGCGAAGAGCCAGAGCGCCAGGCGGTCGGGATCGAGGTCGGTGAGCTCGGCCATCCGCCGAACGAGACCGCGCGGATCATCGAGCAGCCGATCGGTGCTGTTCAGGAGGTGCTGGAGCGGGTCATAGGTGGGGTCGCCCACATAGGGCTTCGGGTCGATCATGAGCCACGGTTCCCGTTCCGCGGCCAGCACGTTCTCGGCGTGAAGGTCGGTGCAGAGCAGGACCTCGCGTGCCGCGGTGCCCGGCAGGCTCCGAAACAGCGCGATGCCGTCGCGGGCCAGACCGGGATCGAGGAGCACCCGACCCGCAGCGGCCTTGTCTTCGAACTCGTCGGCCCAGGCGTTGCACATCACCTGCAACGGCCGGAAGCCGTGGCCGGGGCGCGGTATCCGCCACAGCCGCCGGAGCAGCCCGGCGACGACCTGGTCCTGCTCGTCGGGCAGTTTGGTTGTCAGGAAGTCTCCGGGGACGCACCGTTCGAGCAGGAGGGCCACCGTGTGATCGAGCTCTTCGCTGGCCAAGAGACGAACCGCGCCCACCCCGTCCCACTCGCGCAGTCCCGCAGCCTCGTGCGCGGCCTCCGGGTGGGGCCAGGCCAGTTTCAGCACCAGGTCGTCGCCAACCTGGTCACGCGCCGGCGCCACCCAGGCGGTCTGGCCACCGGGCTGAAAGGGTGCCCCGACCGTCAAGGACCAGCGGTTCTCGAGGCCGCGCAGCGTCGCCGGCAGCGTGCCGAGCCATTCCTGGAGTCCCTCGTTCTCCGCCGCGAGGAGAAGGTTCCGCGGCATCTCAAGATTCACCGCAACACACTCGGCGCTCCGCAGACCGGCGGGTCGGACGCCCGGTCGGGCGCCATCCAGGCGGACCAGGTCAGCTGACGACGATCGTGAGCGGGTCGCTCAACTTCGTCCCGGCGGAGTTGGTGGCCGCGACCTTGAACGTGTAGGTGCCCGCCGTCTGGGGTGTGCCGTGCAGGGCCCCGCTGGTTTCGAGGGTCAGGCCGGGCGGCAGCGTGTCGCTGGGGCCGGTCACGAGTTGATAGGTCGGGGGCGGCTGCCCGTTGGCGGTCAACTGAGTGGAGTAGGCCACCCCGACCTCCCCGGCGGGCAGCGGACCCTGCGAGAAGGCGCTCGGCTGAGTGCCACCCGCCACGGCCGCCGTTAGCGCGTCTGTCGCCTTGGAAGAGAAGTAGAAGGCCACGGCGGCGCCGACGCTGGCGATGAGCCCCCCGAAGAGGGTGCTGCGCAGAGACATGTCGTTCACCAGGAAGGCGGCACCGCAGAAGACGAGCAGCCCGATGACGAGGGAGACCGCCAGCCAGCTGCGGATGATGGAGGCCGACGGGTCCGGGGTCTTCCTGTACCCCCGGCCCAAGATGATGACCACGCCGGTCAGCAGGGAACCCCCGACGACGAGGGCCAGGAGGATGACCCCCTGGGAGAAGGTCAAGGTCGGCACGGTCGTCGCGGTTCCAGTCACACCCACCCCTTCGAGGCGATCTCGGTGGCCCGTGACCGGGTGGACACGGGACTGCGGCGCAATTCGGGTCCACCCCTGAATCGTAGGGACGCCGGTCAGGACTATATCGAGTGCCGAGCTACGGGCCGCGTCGGGCCGGTGTGGACATTGTCCACGCCGGGTGTTACCATTGTCCACGTCGCCCGGGATCGCCACCAACGCACGCAAGTCGAACAGGCGCTGCAGGACGCCGAGCGCGACGGCTGCGTGGTCGAGGTGAGACACGCCGGCCACACCTGGGGTCACCTGGTGGCTCCGAACGGGCAACGGCTCCGCGTGTGGAGCACGCCCAAGAACGCCGATGTGGCGGCGAAGGTGATCCGTCGCTTCGCGCGCAGCAACAGGAAGGGGCAGTGACATGACGAGCTTCACATTTCGCATTCGGCTCCGCGACGCTCTCAGCGACGAGGAGGCCGACAGGCTCTACGAGGCGTTCGACGAGGAGATCGCCATCGAAGAGGGTCCGAAAGGCCACTTCGTGGGCTGCGAACGGGAGGCCGAGCACTTCCTCGACGCGGTGCTCGACGCGCTCGCCGAGGTCATCACGCTTGGATTCGAGCCCCTGGCCGTCGAAGACGAGCTCGTGTCGATGGCCGACATCGCCGAGCGGACCGGCCGCAGCCGGCAGTCGGTGTCCATGCTGGCCAACGATCAGCGGGGCCCCGGCGGTTTCCCCCGGGCCGTCGCCGGCAACGTCCGCAGCCCCCTCTGGCACTGGGCCGACGTCGCGGCCTGGTTCGAGAGCGCGGGATCCGGCGAGGCGGTTGTGGAAGACCGGATCCGGACGATCGCCGCGGTCAACGGCGCACTGGCCAACCGTGTCCTGCGTCGAGAGCGACCGCAGGACGCGGAGCGGATCCGGCGGCGGCTCGCCGGTTGAAGTGCGGGGCCGACCGCGCCCGGGACGCGGGAGCGCTCGGTCCCGCGGGTGGGTCGTTCAGCGCGGCCAGCGGCCGTGGGCAACGGGGCGGTCGTCGGCGGGAGAGGGACCAAGCGCCCAAGTCCTACGCCAGGAGGACACGGCCGGACCGCGCAGCGTCGGCGGGTCGTCCCCCGCGGCGCGCCGCCGCGCCCGCCACCAGTCGGTTGCCACCTCGTCGCCGAGCAGCGTGATCGCCTGCTCGACGCGCACGCCGAACCGGCGGGCGTCCTCGCCGTCGCGGGCGGTCATCGGGTCCCCGAAGAGAACTGCGACCGGCGAGCGGCGGAAGCGGCGCCCCTCGTTCTCGACGCCCGAGGCTGCCCCGGGGTTTTCGTCGCGCTTGGGGAGCACCCGTCGCGTGCCGTGCAGGTACACGGGGACGATGGGGTGGCCCGTCCGCTCCGAGAGGTAGGCGGCGCCGCCACGGAAGGGCTGCGCCCAGCCGTCGGCCGTCCGGCCTCCCTCGGGGAAGATGACGAGGTTCCAGCCCTCCTCCAGGAGGCCGGCCGCCGTGTCCGCCGAGCGCCGGTTGACCCGGGTCCGGTCGATCGGGATGGCGGCCAGCGTGAGGGACCACAGCGCGGCCTTCCAGGTGCGGTCGAAGAAAGTGTCCGACGCCGCGGCGACGACGCTGCGATGGCGAAAGCGCGTCGGCAGCGTGGTCAAGAGGAGGGCGGTGTCGATGTGGCTGGCGTGGTTGGCGGCGAAGATGACCGGCCCCTCGAGGTGGCGCAGCCGGTCGAGGCCGCGGACGGTCGCCGGCGCCACGGCGCGGGTCAGCGGCCGCGTCACGTTGTCGACCAGCACCGCCCGCACCAGGCGCACCGGGTAGCGGCGGGACCAGTCGTGGTCGTACTCGAGGCCGACGCGCCGCTCGGGGCCGGGGCGCGAGACGCCGCCGGGCCAGGTCGGCTGGGTCCAGAGGAAGCTGGGCTTCTCGATGCCCGCTCGCGGGCCCGCCCGGCGGCTCACTGGACGTCGGCCATGAGGATGGGCGGGGCGTGCAGGTGGGTGATCGATGGCGAGGGCCCGACGACGTCGGTCGCCATCTCCAGGGCGTCGTTGAGCGTGCTGGCCGGCGCGAAGCCGAGGCGCCGCACTGCCTTGGGGTCGCCGCCCACCACGATGACGCGCCCCAGGTGCTCGAGGGCGTGCGCGCACCAGTACCACATGTAGAAGGGGTGGACGCCGTGGTAGGCGTGGCCGGTCCGGTAGAGGTGGATGTACCAAGGGTCGGTGGCGAAGGACTCCTCGAAGTGCTTGGACATCTCCATGGGATCGGTCGTCTGGGACAGCACCTGCTCGTAGAAGTCGATGTAGCTCGGGTGGTGCCCGGGGTGGAAGGCGGGCGGCGTCGGGTGGCGCAGGATCAGCACGCCCCCCTCGCGCACGAGCGGCTTGCCGCGGTAGAGGTTGAAGAAGTACCCGAGGCCGAGGCAGGCGACCAGGATCGGGTTCATGATCGAGTTCACGTTGTAGGGGCAGATGTAGGGGAGCCCCATGGTGAGCACGTCGCTCTGGCCCTCCACCGCCACACCCTGCTGGGCCCAGACGTTGGCCGTCGACCGCGCGTGCACCGCCTCCACCTCGCCCGCCTGCACCGAGGTCATGGCGTGGGGGGCCTTGATGTTGTGGAAGATCTGGCGGGCCAGGCGGTTGGGCGTCCGGGCGAGGGCGGCCGAGCTGGCGGCGAAGGTCGAGCGGTCCCTGAGCGACCACTCCCACTCGCGCTTCTGCAGGAAGGCGAACTGGCTGGGGAAGGTGTCGGTGTTGAGGGTGGTCTCGATCTGGAACACCTTCACGCCGCTGTCCTTGATCAGCTGGCCCATCCGCCAGTTGGACGAGTGCAGCTCAGAGGCCGGCGCGTCCATGAAGGACTTGGAGTGGGTCATGGTCTGGGGGTTGTGGTGGTGGCGCAGGCTCCGGTAGCTGGCGAGGCCGGTGGCCACGCTCTTGTGCCCGCCGTCCATGGTGACGAGGGTGATGTTCACGTAGACCAAGAGGTCGCTCGTGGCGGCGCGCTTGTTGAGCTCGACGTCCTCGCCCCGGTCGGTGACGCCGAGGTGGATGAGGTTGTCGGGGTCCTCGGCGTCGTGCTGGGTGAGCAGGCCGCCGGGGGCGAAGGCCTCGTAGATGCGGTCGCCCAGCGCGTGGCGCAGCTCGGGCTCGGTCATGCGGCGGTGCAGGGCTAGGGCCGCCACCAGCACGACGTCGTCGACGCCGGCCGCCGCGGCCGCGTCGAGCACGGCCTCGATCACCAGCTGGCGGACGTCGGGCGACTGCATGGGGGGGAGCGGCAGCGAGACGTCGTCGAAGCAGATGGTGAGGCGCATGCCCGAGAAGAGGAGGGCGGAGAGGGGCGGGCTGTCGCCCAGCGGGTGCTCGAGCGCGTGGCGGATGGCGGTGACGGGGTCTTCCAGCGCCTTGTGCGGCTCGGGGGCGTAGACGACGCGGGTCCCCTCGGGGAGCTTCTCCAGCACGTAGCCCTCGCCGTTCCAGAACAGCGTGGGCGGGGTGGAGCCGTCCACCTCGAGCACAAAGCCGGGCCGTGGGCTCATCGAGGGCGTCCCTTCGTCGATTGGGTGAGGTCGAAGGCGACCTTCACCGAGCCGCGCCGTCCGGCCGCGCCGGCGTGGCCGACCGCCTCCTCGAAGCGGTCGAGCGGGTAGGTGGCGGACACCAGGCGGCCGGTGTGCAACGCCCCGGCCAGCTCGATCGCCAGATCGAACGTGCGCACGCGGGCGTCTGCGACCCGCTCGGTCCCGTAGGCGTAGGCGCCGAGCAGCGTCACCTCGCGGTGCCAGAGCGGGGCGAGGTCGACCCGGATGGCACCGGGCATCCCGACGAGGACCACCCGCCCCCGCGCGCGCACCATGGCGAGCGCCTGCTCGATCGAGTCGGCCGACCCGACGCAGTCGAACACGACGTCGGCCCCGCCGCTCAGGCGGTCGACGGACTCGGAGCCGACCGCCATCGTGTGGCGCCGGCGCCTCACCGCCCGGGCGAGCTGCGTCGAGTCGAGGGCGAGCGTGGCACCGAGCTCTTCCGCCCACTTGCGCTGGTGGGCGTAGCGGGCGCCGACCAGCAGCGCTTCGGGGACCGCAGCGCGGCCGGTGCTTCCTAGGTACGAGATGGCGGCCACGGTCAGGAGGCCGAGGGTGCCGGCGCCGATGACCGCCACCACGTCGGTCTCGCGCAGGCCCGCGGCCAGCGCCGCGTGGAGCGCGCAGGCGAGCGGTTCCACGGTGACCGCGTCCTGGTCGGTCAGCTCGTCGGGGACGGCGTAGAGCTGCGACTCGTGCGCGACCAGGCCGGCCGCCGACCACCCGCCGCCCGTGTCCGCGCAGAAGCCGGTCTGGAGTCCGGGGCGGATGTGCCCGAAAGCCACCCGCTCGCAGTCCCCCGTGAGACCCTCAGCGCAGGCGGGGCAGAGCGGGCTGATCCGGCGCGCCCGGCAGCTGAGCACCGGCTCGATCACGACCCGCCCCTCGGCCGGGATTGGTTCCCCCGACGCCGAGGTGGCGTTGTCCTGCACGCACCCGACGATCTCGTGCCCGGGAACGAAGGGGAAGCTGACCAGCGCCTCGAAGTAACGCGAGCTGCGGCCGTCGAGGGTCGAGAGGTCCGAGCCGCAGATGCCAGAGAGGATCGGCTGCACGCGGTGCCAGCCCTCGCCCGGGAGCTCGGGGGCCTCTCCGTCCACCAGGCGGAGCGGGCTGACGCCCGCACCGCGTCCCGACCCAAAGCTCGACACCACGCGGGCGGCGGCGAAGCGCGCCAGGTTCCGTTCGAAGACCAGCGTGTTCATTCGCCGATCACCGCGTCGTCGAGCAGCCAGCCGGCGCGTCGGCCCGGCCGCGCGGTGTCGAAGGAACCGAGGGGGAGCGGGCGGTCCGAGCCGCCCTCGGCCTTGGACCAGTGCTCCACGTGCCAGCCCCGGCGGCGCGCCAGCGACGCGAGCCGGGTGTCCGGGTTGACTGCGACCGGGAAGCCGACCGCCTCAAGCATGGCCAGGTCGCTCGAGGAGTCGGCGTATGCGACGGACTCGCCAAGCTTCAGACCCCGGTCCTCGGCGTAGTCGGCGAGCAGGGAGGCCCGAGCCTCGCCGATGGGCGGGAGGTCGTCCAAACGTCCGGTGTAGCGACCGTCGCGCTGACCGAGGTGCGCGCAGACCACGTCGTCGAAGAGCACCGCGAACGGGGCGACGACCACGTCGAGCGCACCCGTGATGAGGAGCGTCCGGTGCCCGAGCCGCCGGTGCTCGCGCACGCGCGCGATGCCGGCCGGGAACGACCGCGGCAGCAGGAACCGGTGGAAGAGCTCCCAGGCGTCCGCCTCGACCTGGGCCACCGACGCCCCCTCGTAACGGCGGTAGAAGGAGCGGAGGAAGTCGCCGCGATCCCGGCGGTCGAGGGCTAGCCAGCCCGGCGCCGCGCCCAACAGCTCGGCCACGAAGGTGCCGCGGCGCTCGGCCTTCAGGTGCCGGCTGGCCAGCCAGGCGTAGGAGTCGACGACGTTGGAGGCGATCAGGGTGTGCTCGAGGTCGAACACGGCGAGGTGCCGGTCGGGGGAGAGGATGGCCCGGCGGCCCCGCTCGGCCCGGCCTGGCGTCGCGGTCCGGCCCGGCGTCGTCCTGACCCTGGCGTGCTCCACCACCGAGGGCAGGTGCACGTCCTGGACGTAGTGGTCCCAGTCGATCGCGGCCGGGTCGAAGCAGAAGCGCCCCCGCTCCTCCTCACCCAGCTCGTCCCAGAGCGAGAGGAGGCGGTCGACCCGGTAGCGGGCCTCGGTCTCGGTGTAGGCCCCGTAGAGCTCGACGTAGCCGAGGGCCCGCTTGGCCAGCGTGTGCCGGTCGTCCAGCCGCTCGGCCCAGCGGGCCTCCCGGCCGCGGAAGGGGACCCGGTTCAACACCTTTTCGGCGCCGTCCATGAGCCGCGTGGCGCGTTGGAGCTGGCGCTGCACGCGGCCGCGGCCCGGGAACGACCACTCCGGGACGCTGATCGGCTGGCCCCGGTCGTCGTAGAGGGGGTGGGCGCCGAACCACTCCTCGACCAGTTCGACCAGCCGCCCGTAGAGCAACGGGTTCCGCACGCCCGAGGCCACGTGGTACACGGGATTGGCGTCGGTCTCGGGCCCCTTGGCCGCCACCGCCAGGATGGCGGCGGCCACCAGGTCGACCGGGATGACGTCGACCAC
>Ga0209415_10006564_pt1 | contig 20620 bp, 18 predicted proteins | sample PeaSoiSIISIP2007_FD_187696 | JGI IMG/M metagenome (GOLD analysis project Ga0209415, IMG submission 187696) | Peat soil microbial communities from Weissenstadt, Germany - SII-SIP-2007 (SPAdes) (version 2) | ecosystem: Environmental > Terrestrial > Soil > Wetlands > Peat | place: Germany...
CGGCTCGGGGCCGGCCTCGAGCACCAGATGCGCGTAGTTGCGGAAGTTGGTGAGCGTCAGCCGCTCGACCCATTGCGCGGCGTGCGCGCCGGGGCCGGGCGGCGTGTCGTGCGGCTGCAACCGCCTACACCCGCATCGGCATCAGGACGTAGAGCGCGCTCTCGTCGGCCGGGTCGTTGACCATCGTCGGCGAGCCGGGGTCGGCGAGCTTGAAGCACGCCTCCTCGCCCTCGAGCTGCCCGGCGATATCCAGGAGGTAGCGGGCATTGAAGCCGATCTCGAGCGGGGTCGAGGCGTACTCGACGCCGATCTCCTCGGTCGCGCTGCCGCCCTCCGGGTTGTTGACCGAGAGCACCAGCTTGTCCGGCTTGATGTTGAGCTTGACCGCCCGCCCGCGCTCGCTGGCGATCGTCGACACGCGGTCGACCGCGCCCATGAACTCGGCGTTGGAGACCTTCATCTCCTTGTCGTTGCCCTGCGGGATGACGCGGCTGTAGTCGGGGAAGGTGCCGTCAATCAGCTTGGAGGTGAGCGTCACGCTGCCGATCTCGAAGCGCACCTTCGCCGGGCTGACGCCGACCTTCACCGCCGCCGAGGAGTCCTCGATCAGCCGGTGCAGCTCGTGCACGGTCTTCCTCGGGATGATGATGCCGGGCATGCCGGCGGCGCCCTTGGGCAGCGGCAGCTCCACCTGCGCCAGCCGGTGGCCGTCGGTCGCGACCGCCCGCAGCGTCGCCTTCTTGTTGGTCTGCGCCGTGTGCAGGTAGATGCCGTTGAGATAGTAGCGCGTCTCCTCGGTGGAGATGGCAAAGCGCGTCTTGTCGATGAGGCGTTTGAGATCCTGCGCGGAGAGCTCGAACTCCTGGCCCATCTCGCCCGAGCCGATGTCGGGGAAGTCCTCCGCCGGCAGCGTCTGCAGCGCAAAGCGCGCCTGGCCGGACGCGAGCGTCAGGCGCTCCTTGTCGCCGTCCTTGCGGATGTCGACCTGCGAGCCGTCGGGCAGCTTGCGCACGATGTCGTGCAGCATGTGCGCGGGCACGGTGACCGCGCCCGGTGCGCCGATGTCGGCCGGCACGCCTTCGACGACCTCGCGCTCCAGATCCGTCGCCTTGAACTCGAGCTTGGAATCGCGGGCGCGCAGAAGCACGTTCGACAGAATCGGAATCGTCGTCCGCCGCTCGACGACGCTCGTGACGTGGCCGAGCGCCCGCAAGAGTTCACCACGTTCAATCACAAGCCGCATGGCTGTTTCCTCGGCGCGTTCTTGAGGGCCAAGCCTGCCTCGCTGTTAGCGGTATGAGGCCACCTGTCCTGGCGGACGGCGGAGCGCGGGCTGGGACCGGGAATTGGCGTCTTTAAGAGATTCGCGCCCCGTGCAACTTGACCCGATGCCGCCGCCTTTTTCAAGCGTGGGTTCGGGCGACGGGCCAAATGGGGGTTCAAAGCGGCTTAGGAGCGGCGTCATATGACGCCGCCCCTCCCCGCCTAGACCCGCCGTACACGCCCTGCACGGCGGGCCTAACCGTCGGTCGAGCCTAGTGGCTCAACAGCTTTTTCAGCTCCTCCAGCTCGTCCTTGAGCCGGGGATTGTCGGCAAGCTGGCCCTCGATCTTGCGAATCGCGTGCAGCACCGTCGTGTGGTCGCGGTTGCCGAACCGGCGTCCGATCTCGGGCAGCGAGCGCGCGGTCAGCTGCTTGGCGAGGTACATGCCCACCTGCCGCGGCCACACCACCGAGCGATGACGGCGCTGCGAAAGCAGGTCGCCCTTCGATACGCCGAAATGCCGCGAGATGATGCGCAGGATGTCCTCGATCTTGATGCGGCGCGGCTCCAGCCCCTGCACGAGATCGCGGATCACGGTCTCGGCGATGTCGGGGGTGATGGCCGTACGCATGTACTGCCAGGTGGCATAGAGACGCGTCACCGCGCCTTCCAGCTCGCGCCCGCTCTCGACGAGGCGCTCGGCCAGGAGGTCGAGGATCTCGCGTCCCAGCGTGAACGAGGGATCGAGCGCGCGCTTTTCCGCCAGCCGCTTCTCCAGCACCTTGAGGCGCAGGTCGTGATCGAGCCCGCCGATCTCGGTGACGAGCCCGCGCTGCAGCCGCGAGCGCATGCGCTCGTTGAGCCGCTCCACGTGGTTGGGCGCGCGTGCGGAGGCGACGACCACCTGCCGCCCGCCGTCGAGCAGCGAGTTGATGATGTGGTCGAACTCCTGCTCCGTGCGCTCCCCGTGCATGAACTCGAGGTCGTCGATCAGCAGGATGTTGATCGCGCGGAACTTCTCCTTGAACGCGAGCGGATCCTGGCTGCGCAGCGCCTCCACGAACTGGTAGCGGAAGCGCTCCGCCGTCAGGTAGAGCACCTGCGCGTTCGGCGACCGGCGCTTCACCTCCCAGGCGATGGCGTGCAAGAGGTGCGTCTTGCCGAGGCCAACGGCGGAGTGGATGTAGAGCGGGTTATAGCCGCGCCCGTCGCTCGTCGCCGTGTCGGCGACCTGCACCGCACCGGCATGCGCCATGCGGTTCGATGCGCCCACGACGAAGCTGTCGAAGGTATAGCGCGGGTCTAGCGGCGAGCCCTCGAAGCCGCCGACGCTGGTTCGCCCGACCGCCTGCGCGGCCGCCAGAATGCCGGTGCCTCGGGCGGCGCCATCGATGCTGCGCGCGCCGTTGGCACCGGTATCGGCCGCTGGGCTGACGGGCTGCACGTTGGCGCGTGCGCTCGGCTGGCGCAGGGTGACCTCCACCCGCTCCGCGCCCTTGAACTCCGCCTTGCAGCAGGAGAGCAGATCGTCGGCGTAGTGCGACTGGATCCAGTTCTTGAGGAACTTCACCGGCACCGAGACCTTCACGGTCTTGGCGTCGTAGCCCTCGAACTCGAGCGCATGGAACCAGCTGGTGAAGATGTCGTCGCCGAGCCGCGCCCTGAGCATGGCGCGAGTCTTCTCGCCGCGAGGCTCGCTCGCGCCGTCTTCGGTAGTGCCTTGTGGTCCCGCACCAGAGCGCACGCCGGCCATGCCGGTGCGCTCCGTTTTTTCGATCGTGTGCATTGAAACCCCCGCAAAACTTCTCGACTTGCTCCTCAAAGTCACCTGAGCAAATTCCAAATTGTCGCCTTCCGCCGCCGCGGCTGCGCAACCGGTCTTTTTCTCAGTCTTCCGAAACGGGCGCTCTAACCTTGCACCCAAGCTAAGCCGGCAGCTTTCCAACCGCCTAGCTGCCCTCTATGACGATCGGCATCGAGAGGCCCCTCGAAGCCATCGGCAACGTTTCTGCATTTCTTGAACCCGACACCCGCAATGGCTTCCGCAGCCATGCGACTTCGAGCACCGGACCTGCAGATGAAAAACAACTCGGAGTCTTTGGTGGCGCCCGCCGTATCGAGCACCGCTGTCAGTCGCTCCGGAAAGCCCGCATCGATTTTGCTGTCCGGAGACGTCTGCCACTCGACCGTGAGGACCCGCTTGCCGATCTTGTCGAGGTCGGGAAGCCCAACGAAGGTCCACTCGGCACGCGTGCGCACGTCGATCAGTACAGAGCCAGGGTCCTTCTCGAGGCGTGCCCAGACCTCTTCCACAGGCACATCATCGATGTGGACGGCTTCGCTCGACTGCACTTCGTCCTCCACTCGTCCAGACCTGCGCGACTGCGCTCACGCGGCCTGTTTTACAGTAAATGCCAAGGTTCGACAGAACAACGCTTCAACTTGCCGGACAATTGTCCAGAAAGATACGCAGCTACACCCAGATCTGACGATGGAACCAGGGACGAGATACAAAAGTTAACCTGGCGCGCCGCTCGGCGGGACTGGCATACATATGGCTGGACCAGTCGGGACAAGGCGACGATCTGGAACGTAGCTCGTAACTTTTTTTTAAGCAAGTGCACCGGCATCCCACAGGGATGTCCACAGCCTGCTGAAGAATGTCCATGCCGCCGGTGGAGAACCTGTGAATTAGCGCCAACACCCCCAGGTAGCGGGCTGGAGCAGTTGAGGATTCGGGGCGGCGCACCTGTGGATCATCGGCGCTGAAAATTCGTCCCCCGTCACGTCAGCAAATCGTCATTTTTCTTCTTGGTGGGGGCTCGCCGTCTGCGCGGGCGGTGCGCGCTTGCGAGCTTCAGCGCAGCGGGAGCAATCGATGAATCCACGACTTACGTGTGTTCACCCCTCGCGCTGCGCTCGTCCTCCGCAAACCGTCGATGTGGCGAACATACCGCGTCCGCCTTTTGTGCGTCCGAACGCGGACGTCAGTCCGCCATCGCCTTCACGCGCGCGCTAAGGCGCGACACCTTGCGGCTCGCCGCCTTCCTGTCGATCACGCCCTTCTGAGCCGTGCTCGCCAGCACCGGCTGCGCCGTCTTCAACGCGTCCTTCGCCGCCGCTTTGTTGCCGGCCTTGATCGCCTCCTCGACGTCGCGCACGGCGCTGCGCGCGCGCGTGGTGCGCGACTTGTTGATCTCGGTGCGCCGTACTGCCTGGCGCGCGGCCTTCTTTGCCGACTTGGTATTGGCCATGATTGCTGCCTCGTCCTCGAATCTGGATGGGTTGGATCGGTGGTGGTGATGCCCGCCGCACGAGCAAGGGCGGCGAAGCTTGGAATTCCGAATGCGCTTGCCGCCCGAAAGCTTAAGGCTCCGAGCGGCAGAACGGGCGATGCTATAGACGGCGCCCGATCCAGGGTCAACGCGCAAGGTGCGGCTTAAAGGATTGGCGGGGCTTGCAGAACACCTTGCGCGACCGCTTCGCGCGAAATCTGCTAAAGAGGCGCCGACGCGAGGGGACGCGAGGGACGCATGCAATGATCTCGACATTCGGCTGGGCCTTCTCGCTGGGGATCGGCGTCGCCGCCGTGGTCTCCGCCACCAAGGGCGGCCCGGGGCTGCACATGGCGCTGACCGCCGCCGTGTGCTTCGGTTTTGCCCTGATGGCCGTCGTCCAGCGCCATGGCCTGGTCGCCTCCGGCGCCAGCGAGGCGGCGCTCTCCAGCGCCACCGCGACGGCCATGGCGATCGTGTGGCTGTGGGCCGCGGCGAGCTTACTCAACATCTACACGTTGCTCTCCACCTGGGGCGAGTGGTGGCAGTACGTGCTGGGCGCGGGCGTGGTGGCGCTCGTCTGCTTGTTCTTCTCGCTGACGCTCGCGCGCGACGCCGAGGCGGGCCGCGAGGATGCGACGATGCTCAACCTTGCCCACTACCTCACGCTTGGGCAGCTTGCCGGCATGGTCATCGCCATGATCGGGCTTATCGCCGATGCCAAGATGCCGCGCGACCCCACCAAGCCCGACTGGGCGGCGAGCGCCATCTTCTTCTTCGGCGCCGCCGCGCTCGCGGTGATCAGCGCGGACGCCTTGTGGCGCAACGCGTCCTCGCGCAAAGCTTGACGTTCCGCGCGTTCCCGCAACCAGGCATGCCCTCGTGCCGACCAACAAGAGACGGACGCCAGCATGCCCATGAGACCGATGCTGCCCGTGATCCTGCTCGCCTCCGTCGTGAGCATCATGGTCGCCGTGCTCGCCGCGGGCCGCGGCTCGGGATGGACGCTGGCGCTCGCGGTAGCGCTGTTCGCCGCCCAGATGCTGTTCGCGGCGCTGCGCCTCAACGCCCCGTTCTGGGCCGCGAAGCCTCCGGCGACGGACGTGTCGCCGATGGTCGCCTGCGCGCAGGGCAATGCCGTGCTCGCCGCACTCGTGTACGCCTGGGGCGCCGTCGCCATGTTGGCGGTCTACTCGCTCACGCCGCTGAAGTGGCAGCACTGGTGGGAGTACGGCACCGCCATGCTGCTGATCGCCGGCGGCATCTTTCTCTACGCGCACCTCTTGACCGCCGGGCACGCGAGCTATCGCAGCGCGCGTGCGCTCGCCATCTTGGTGGGCCTGACGGCCGCGCAGGGACTGGCGGTGGTCGTCGCGCTGCTGTGGCTGGTGCTCTCGGGCAAGATCTACACGCCGCGCGGCGACTGGGCCGCGAACGAGATCTTCATCGGCGGCGCGGTGATGCTCGCCCTGCTGTCGGCGGTCGCGGTCATGACCCACCGCGAGCTGACACGGCAGACGCCGGCGTGAGCGCCGCTCAGCGCTGGCACTTCGGACAATAGAAGGTTGAGCGGCCGGCCTGCACGATGCGCCGCACGGTGCCGCGGCAGCCGGCGCGCACGCACGGCTTTCCCTCCCGCCCGTACACCGCGAACCTGTGCTGGAACTCGCCCAGCGCCCCGTCGGCGCGTCGGTAGTCGCGCAAGGACGAGCCGCCGGCGGCGACCGCATCGGTGAGCACGGCCTTGATCGCGGCTACCAATCTCTCCGCGCGCTCGGTCGGCCGCCCCGTCTTGGTCGCGATCGTCGCGGCCTTGCGCGTGGGAGAAAGTCCGGCGCGGAACAGGGCCTCGCACACGTAGATGTTGCCGAGGCCGGCAACGACGCGCTGGTCCGACAGAAATGCCTTGAGGTCGACCTTCTTGCCCGCCGCGCGGCGCGCGAGATGCTCCGGCGTCAGCTCCGGCCCCAGCGGCTCCACGCCGAGCCCGTGCATCAGCGGATGCTCGCCAAGCTCCGCCTCGGGGATCAGCAGCATGAAGCCGAAGCGGCGCGCATCGTTGTAGGTGACGGTCGCGCCCTGCTCCATGTGAAACACCACGTGGTCGTGTTTCACATCGCCGCCCGCCTCGCGCACGTGCCGACCAAGGCGGACATTACTCGATTTGCCACCCGACATTCCGGCATGAACCGTGAACCTACCCGTCATTCCGAGGTGCATAACCAGGACATCTCCGCCCGACAGGTGCGCGAGCAGGTACTTGGCGCGCCGCTCCAGCCGCTCGACCTTGCGGCCGCGCACCCGCGCCGCGAAGTCGTGCGGCAGCGGAAAGCGCAGGTCCTTGCGGTTCTGTTCGAGCCGGGCGATGCGCCGGCCTTCGAGCACGGGGAGAAGCCCGCGCCGCACGGTTTCGACTTCGGGCAGCTCGGGCATGGAATGTGTTGCAGAACTCCCGTTGAGATCGCTGGCGAACCATGATTCCTTTGCTCACGAAGCGGTAGCGGCTGGGGCGAGCCATGATGGGGCGGAGCAAGTCCGGGCAAGGCCAGTTTTTCTACGAGTTCAATCTCGACGACGTGGTGCCACCCGACCACCTCGTGCGCAAGATCGACACCGTGCTCGATCTCGGTTGGGTGCACAAGGAGCTGGCGCCCTACTACTCGCACACGGGCCGGCCATCGATCGATCCCGAGCTGATGATCCGAATGCTCATCGTCGGCTACGTGTTCGCCATCCGCTCTGAGCGCATGATCTGTCGCGAGGTCCAGGTGAACCTCGCCTACCGCTGGTATTGCAGGCTCGGCATCGAGGACCAAGTCCCCGATCATTCTGCGTTCTCCCGCGCCAGGCATGAGCGTTTCCGGGAGAGCGATGCGCTACGCCGCGTGTTCGAGCGGGTGGTGACGATCTGCATCGTGGCGGGCCTCGTCGGCGGCGAGGCGTTCTCGGTCGATGCAAGCCTGATCAAGGCAGACGTCGACAAGCACAAGCGAGTACCCGGCGATCAGCCGATTGACTGGCCGACGCCGGAGCAAGCTTCGCACGCGGTCCGTGAGTATCTGGCGACCCTCGATGCTGCACCCGATGATGAGGGTGAGAGTGGGGATGGTGGCTCAAGCGGTGGCGGCAAACCGCCGAAGGAGATGTCGCTGACCGACCCGCAGGCGGCTTGGGTCGCGCGCAAGAGCATGGATCCGTTCTTCGCCTACGACGCGAACTATCTCATCGACAACAAGCTCGGCATCATCGTCGATGCCGAGGGAACGCGCGCCAACCGCACTGACGAGATCGCCGTCACCGAGACCATGATCGAGCGGGTCGAACGCCGGTTCGGCTTGGCGCCGGAGCGGCTCGCCGGCGATACTGCCTATGGCGCCGCAAGGCTCCTCAAGTGGTTCTGGGATAGAGGCATCACCCCGCATGTGCCAGTCTGGGACAAGTCCAAGCAGACCGGCGGCCGCTTCACGAAGGAGGACTTCGTCTTCGATCGCGACAGGAACGTCTACATCTGTCCGGCCGGCGCTGAGCTCACGCATTCCGGGATCATCGACCAGGGACGCATCCTTCCCTACCGGGCGAGCAAGAATGATTGCTCGATCTGCACGCTCAAGCCCCAATGCACAACGGCTCCGGCCCGCAAGGTGTCACGCGACATTGATGAGGACGTACGCGATCAGGTCCGGGCGCTAGCAAACACCGAAGCCTTCCAGGTCTCGCGCCACGAGCGCAAAAAAGTTGAAATGAGGTTCGCGCACATGAAGCGCATCCACAAGCTCGATCGGCTACGCCTGCGCGGCCTATCGGGTGCGAAGGACGAGGTGCTGCTCACCGCGATCGCGCAGAACCTGAGGCGGCTCGCAAAGCTCCTCTGCCGGGCCCCGCCCCGGGCCACCGCCGCCTGTGCAGCGTAAGCGTCCAGTAACGTCAGGCGTTGGTGCCGAAGCGTCGACGCCGCCGCCCCGTAGGCGAGCGGAACAGCGAGGGCGGCGAAAAATCGACGCCGAGCCCCGCGACCGAGCCCTACGAGTTCTGCAACACATTCGCATGCTTAACGGACGCCGCGCGGGATTTTCATTTGGCGGCCGGAGCATAGCCTGGGCCCCGCGGCTTCGCTATTGTCCGCCCATGTCAGAGCCCCCGCGCAGCGCCGCAGAGACGAGCTTCGGCTACCGCCAGGTGCCCGAGGACGAGCGGCAAAGGCTCGTCAATCGCGTGTTTTCCACCGTCGCCGAGCGCTACGACCTGATGAACGACCTGATGTCGGGCGGTCTGCACCGGCTGTGGAAGGACGACCTCATCGCCGCGTTGAACCCGCCGCGCGGCGACAAGCCCTACCGGCTGCTCGACGTCGCCGGCGGCACCGGCGACGTGGCCATCCGCTATGCGCGCGCGAGCGGCCCGCTGGCGACGGCCGTGCTGTGCGACATCAGCCCGGAGATGATCGAGGTGGGGCAGCGCCGCGTGCGCGCCGCCGGGCTCCAGGATCGCATCGCGTTCGCGCAGGGCAACGCCGAGGCGCTCGCCTTCCCCGACCGCGTCTTCGACGCCTATACGATCGCGTTCGGCATCCGCAACGTCACGCACATCGACAAGGCGCTGAGCGAGGCGTTCCGCGTCTTGAAGACCGGCGGGCGTTTCCTGTGCCTGGAATTCTCGCAGGTGCAGGTGCCGCTCCTCGACCGCCTCTACGACTTCCATTCCTTCGAGGTGATCCCGCGGCTCGGCGCCATCGCGGCCGGCGACGCCGAGCCCTACCGCTATTTGGTCGAGAGCATCCGCAAATTCCCAGGCCGGGAGCGCTTTGCCGACATGATCCGCGCGGCGGGGTTTGAGCGCGTCAGCTACCGCAATCTCACCGGCGGCGTCGCCGCGATCCACTCCGGCTGGAAAATCTGAGCGCCATTTGCGGAACCCAGACAAGCTTCCGCGCTCAGAACTTGCCGTGGAAGACGAGCCCGTTCTGGCAGTTAGAGGGCGCGCCATTGTCGCCGTAGAAGGTCGCCGTGCCGGCGCTGCTGAGCTCGAGCGCCTGCAGGTAGTGGTAGCCCTCGCCGGGGAGCGCATCGTAGAGCCCGAAGGCCGAGCCCACCGTGCCCGAGCCCGTCAGCGTTCCGCGCGGCCCCGCGAAGGCGGAGGTCGAATCAAGCCCCACGCCGAGCGAGGCGTAGGCGGTGCCGGTGCCGAGCTGGCCGCCGTAGCTCGCGCGCACCGGCTCGACGTTGCCGCCCTGCACGAAGCTCACGCGCATGCCGGTACTGTTGTTGGCGGCGCGCACGGTCGCCGTGGCGTAGGTCCAGCTGTCCGCCGTCTCGCCGACGATGGCCGCCACGTCGACGCGGTTCTGCGCGTTCCACAGCAAGAGCTTGGCCTCCGTGCCGCCCGACGCGATGGCGCCAAAGGAGAATTCCGTCTGCCCCGTGGCGCCGGTCGTGCGCAGCGTGCCGAGGTAGCGCCGCGTCGCCGCGCCCGATTTGACCAGCACGCCGTCCTGGCGCGTGAGCGCGGTGGCGCGCGTCGTGGCGTTGGTCCAGGCGAGCAACTCGAGCGCGAGCGTGCCGGAATTGTTGTAGCCGAACACGTCGTAGTTGGTATCTGCCGTGAGCCCGGACAGCGACGCGGACACCTCGCTGAAGGCCGCCACCGCCCACGCCGAGCCGCTGTAGAGCGCGATGCGGTTACCGACGTAGGGCGTGTAGTAGACGGTCGTCTTCGCTGTCTGGCTGGTGGTCGAGACCGGCACCCCGCTCTCGAGCGTCAGGCGGCCGTCTGCGGTCGAGTTTGAGCCCGCGTAGGTGAAGGGCAGCGCCACCGCTCCGCTCGTGCGGTCGACGACGATCGCCTCCTTCCAGGTCGAGCCGTCGGCGCTCACCTTGAAGTGGAAGTCGTCGTCGCCGGCGAGCCCCAGCTCCGCGCGCCCCGAGAACCCCGTCTGGTAGAGCAGGCTCGCGGTCTGGCCGGCCGAAGCCTTGTTGAGCTTCAGTTGATGCCCGGCGCCCGCGTGGTTGAGCAGCGTCGCAGTCGCCGCAACGGTCAGGCGGTTGGTGGTATCGGCCGTGGCGTTGACGCCCACCGTCGTGAAGCTGCCGTCGCCGGTCGCAACGCCCGCCCACGCCGGGCCGTTCCAGGCCACCGCCACGTCCTCATCCGCGATCCACACGACCCAGCCCTCGGCGGGGGCGTAGAAGGCCCAGGCGCCGTCCTGCCAGGCGGCGATGGCCCCGGCGTGACCGGCCCACACCCCCGTCGGGCTCGCGGCGACGATGTAGCGCGCCACATCAGCCGGCGAGCCGGGGGGCGCGGCGAGATCACGGTCGAGCACCGAGAGCTGCACCAGCGCGTCGAGCGCGCGCAGCGCCTCGTTGTGGGTCACGTGCTTCTGGGACTGGGCCGCCATGATGTAGGGCAGGCCGAGATTGGGCGTGGTGTCCAAGGCGATCCTCGCGGGGCTTTCGTCGCGCGCAAGGATAGGATCGGCCTTCGGCAGCGGGGATAAATGCCGGAAACTTAAGCGCAAGCGGCGCCGATCAGGCGGCCGCCCTGCCGCGCGCGGATTCGGCCGCCGAGCGGATCGCCGCGATGTTGGCGGCGTAGGCCTCGCGACTGTTTCCCGTGAAAACCGCCGATCCCGCGACCAGCACGTTGGCGCCGGCGGCGGCGACGAGCCCCGCGGTGTCGGGCCCGATGCCGCCGTCGACCTCGATGTCGATCGGCCGGTTGCCGACCATCGCCTTCACGCGCCGGATCTTGTCGACGACCGCGGGGATGAAACGCTGCCCGCCGAAGCCCGGATTGACGGTCATCAGCAGGATCAGATCGAGGTGGTGCAGCACGTAGGCGATGGCGTCCTCGGGTGTGCCCGGATTGAGCGAGACGCCCGCCTTCTTGCCCAGCGCCTTGATCGCCTGCAGCGAGCGGTCGAGATGGGCGCCGGCCTCCGCGTGCACGGTGATGATGTCGGCGCCGGCTTGCGCGAACGCCTCGATGAATGGGTCGGCCGGCTCGATCATCAGGTGCACGTCGAACACCTTGGGCGTGGCGCGGCGGATCGCCTTCACCACCGGCGGCCCAAAGGTGATGTTGGGCACGAAATGGCCATCCATCACATCGAGATGGATCCAGTCGGCGCCGGCCGCCTCGACCGCGGCGATCTCCTCGTTGAGGCGGCCGAAGTCGGCCGACAGGATCGACGGAGCGATGATGATCGGCCGGGCCATTGCGAGGGCTCCCATCGGTTGCCGGCTGTCGGGGCCGCGCGTGAGTGTGCGCGCAACGCTTCACTAGCCCGGAGCCGCTTTCGGAAAGCGTAACAGAAGGCCGGCCGCGCTTTAAGAGGCCCTACGCTTGCGCTCCACCAAGGTCAAGATCAGCGGTGTGAGGATGAGTTGCATGGCTAGGTCGAGCATGCCGCCCGGAATGACGATCGAGTTGGCGCGCGACATGAAGCTCATCTGGATCATCGACAGCAGATACGGGAAGTCGATGCCGCGCGGGTCCCGAAAGCGGATCACGACCATCGACTCGTCGGGCGTCGGTATCCAGCGGGCGACGAACGGGTTCGAGGTATCGACCGTCGGTATGCGCTGGAAGTTGATGTCGGTCTCGGTGAACTGCGGGCAGATGTATTTCACGTAGTCGGGCATGCGCGTCAGGATCGCGTCGATTGCCGCCTCTTGTGAGTAGCCGCGCGCGGACTTGTCGCGCGTGAGCTTCTGAATCCATTCGAGATTGATCACCGGCACGACGCCGATTTTCAGGTCGGCGTACTGGGCGACGTTGGTCTTTTCGGTGACCGAGGCCCCGTGCAGGCCCTCGTAGAACAGCAGATCCGTGTTGCGCGGGAAATCGGTCCACGCGGTGAAGGTGCCGACCGGCGCGCCGTGCAGCTCCGCCTCGTGCTCGTCGTGGACGTAGTGGCGCGTGCGCCCGGTGCCCTCCTCGCCGTAAATGCAGAACACCTCCTCCAGCTCCTGAAGCAGGTTGGCCTCAAGGCCGAAGTGGCTGACATGGTTGTTGCCGCGCTTCTTTCCCTCCGCCATCGCCCGCTCCATCTGGACGCGATCGTAGCGGTGGAAGGCGTCGCCCTCGATGAACGCGGCCGTGATGCGCTCGCGGCGGAAGATGGTCTCGAAGGTCTGCTTGACCGACGTAGTCCCGGCACCCGACGAGCCGGTCACCGAGATGATGGGATGCTTTGCCGACATGCGTCTTCGCCGAAGCCTCGTTTGCCGCTTTCCAGAGTTTAGAACCGCAACAGTCCGCGGCGGCTGAACAGGGGCGAGCGCTCACCCCGGATCTGCTGCCCGTCGTGCAACCGCCCGACGTGCTCGACCTCCGCGCGCGAGCCCGCGATGAGCGGCACCCGCTGATGCACCGACTTGGGCATGATCTCGAGCACGCGCTCGCGCCCCGTGGTGGCCGCCCCGCCCGCCTGCTCGACCACCCACGCGATGGGGTTGGCCTCGTAGATGAGGCGCAGGCGGCCGTTGCGGAAGTCGCGGCGCTTGTCGCCGGGATAGAGGTAGATGCCGCCGCGCGACAGGATGCGGAAGATGTCGGCGACGGGCGTGCCGGTCCAGCGCATGTTGAAATCGCGCCCGCGCGGGCCGTCCTTGCCGCGCTTGCAGTCATCGACGTAGGTGCGGATGGGATCGTCCCAGTGGCGCGAGTTCGAGGCGTTGATGGCGTATTCGCTGGTGCGCTCCGGAATCTCGACCTTGGCATGCGTCAGCACGAACCGCTGCGTGCGCCGGTCGAGGGTGAAGATCTGGGTGCCGGCACCGACGCTGACCACCAGCACGAGCTGGGGGCCGTAGACGAAAAAGCCGCCGGCGAGCTGGTTGACACCCGGCTGCAGGAAGGCCGAGGGCTGCTCGTTGCGCTCCAGCGCCGGGAGCACCGTGAAGATCGTCCCGATGGAGGCGTTGGCATCCGCGTTGGAGGAGCCGTCGAGGGGGTCGATGGCGACCAGCAGCGGCGCCGTGGCGTCGAGCAGGAGGGGGCCGTCCATCTCCTCGGAGGCGACCGCCGCGACCGGGGCTCGCCGTAGCGCCGCGACGATGCGGTCGTTGGCGAGGACGTCGATCTCCTTCTGATCGTCGAGCTCTCGGCGCTTGCCCGTGGAGCGGCCGAGCTGCCCCGCAAGCGCGCCCTGGCCCAGGATGTCGGCGATCACAAGGCTCGCATCCGCCAGCGCGCCGACCACCGCCGCCACGGCCACCCGAGCGGACCTAGCGCCCGCCCAGCCGGCAAAATAGCCGGCAAGCGACTGCTGCTGGTTCATCCTTGGAGCGCTCCCATCCGCTCTTTTTATCAGCCGCCCGGCTCGGCGGCTCTTCTCTTTCGTTTGTATTCTAAATCGAGGCGCGTGCGCGAGAGCGCGCGTGTTTATTTCCCCCCGCGAAAAAGGCTCGAGTTTGTGCTGCGCAACGAAAGCGGTGGCGCCCCCGGCGCGCCGAAGCGATGCAGCGCAGCAAGGGGCCGCATCGGGGCCGGCTCTTATTAACCTTCGCCGCAAATGCGAAAGCCGCTATTTCGCGTGCCCGCGGCCGATGCCCAGGTACTTGAAGCCCGCGTCGTGCGCGAGCTGGGGCGGGAACACGTTGCGCAAGTCGACGAGCACGTCCCCGCGCATGGTCGCTTTCGCCTCGTTGAGATCGAGGGCGCGGAACTCATTCCACTCGGTGACGACGACGAGAATGTCGGCGCCGCTTAACGCCTCGAGCGCGCTCTCGCACCAGGCGACGCCCGGCAGCAGCGCCTCACCGTGCTTGCGGCCCTGCGGATCGTAGGCCCGCACGGTGGCGCCGCGCTCCTGCAGCATCGGCACGATGAGTAGGCTCGGCGCATCGCGCATGTCGTCGGTGTTGGGCTTGAAGGTGACGCCGAGGATGGCGACGGTCTTGCCCCGCACGGAGGAGCCGGCGGCCTCCTCGACGCGGCTCGCCATGGCGATCTTGCGCTCGTCGTTGACGCGCTGCACCTGCTCGATGATCGACACTGGCGACTTGGCCTCGCGCGCGGTGCGGATCAGCGCGGAGACGTCCTTGGGGAAGCAGGAGCCGCCGTAGCCGGGCCCGGGATGCAGGAACTTGTCGCCGATGCGGCCGTCCTTGCCGATCGCGGAGGCGACCTCCTGCACGTCGGCGCCGAGGCCCTCGCACAGATCCGCAACCTCGTTGATGAAACTGATCTTGAGGGCGAGAAAGGCATTGGCCGCGTACTTGGCCAGCTCCGCCGACTCGCGCCCCACGAACATCACCGGCGCGTTGCGCAGCGCGAGCGGCTTGTAGAGGCGGCCCATCAGCTCGCGCGCGCGCTCGTCGTCGGCGCCCACCAGCACGCGGTCTGGGTGCATGAAATCCTGGATCGCCGAGCCCTCGCGCAGGAACTCCGGATTGGAGCAGATGGCGAAGTCGCCGTCCGCCCGGATCGCGCGCAGGCGCCGCTCGATCTCGCGGCTGGTGCCGACGGGCACCGTCGACTTGGTCACGATGACCGTGAAGCCGTCGAGATGGGGCGCAAGCTCCTCCACCGCGCCGTAAACGTAGGAGAGATCGGCGTGGCCGTCGCCGCGGCGCATCGGCGTGCCGACCGCGAGCAGCACGATGTCGGCGCCCTTGACCGCGCGCGCGAGGTCGTCGGTGAAGATGAGCCGCTTGGCCTTCATGTTGCGGGCGAGCAGGTCGTCGAGACCCGGCTCGTAGATCGGCGACTTGCCGGCATTGAGCTCGGCCAGGCGACCGGCGTCTTTGTCGACGCACGTCACCGTCCAGCCGAATTCGGAGAAGCAGGCCGCGGAGACGAGCCCCACGTAGCCGGCTCCGATCATGCAGATGTTCAAGGCTTCCTCCCCGTATGGCGGGCGGTCGATCGTTGCCCCGCCGGCATGACGAACGCACGCCTACCCCAGGCCCTGGGCTGCTGGCAATTGCGGCCTAATCGCACCACTGAATATGGCGGGTCGCGGCGCTCAGACGTCGAACTCGTCGATCTTGGTGAACGCCGCCCGCAGCGCCTCCGACCAGGCGTTGGAAAGCTTCTTGAAATACTCGTTGTCCTTGTCGATGCGCTTCTCGCGCCGCAGGTCGAGGCTGTCGCGCTCATAGACGAGGATGTCGATGGGCATGCCGACCGACAGATTGGAGCGCAGCGTGGAGTCGAACGACAGCAGGATCAGCTTCGCTGCCTCGCCGAGCCGCATGGTCGGCTGCGCCACGCGGTCGAGGATCGGCTTGCCGTACTTGTGCTCGCCGATCTGGAAGTAAGGGGTATCGTCGGTGGCCTCGATGAAGTTGCCTTCCGGATAGATCTGGAAGAGGCGGGGCGGCTCCGTCTTGATCTGGCCGCCGAAGATGAACGAGCCGGCAAACGAGGTCTTGGCCAGATCGAGCGCCGGGCCGTCGAACGCGCGGACGCTGCGCACCGCGTCCCCCACGAGGCGCGCCGCCCGGTACATGGATTGCACGTTGAGCAGGTTCGGCTTTTCCGGGTCGGGATCGATGAGCTGCTCGTTGAGGAGGCTCACCACCGACTGCGTGAGCGACAGGTTGCCGGCCGCCAGCAGCACGATCACGCGATCACCGCGCTCGCACCAGTAATGGATCTTGCGGAACTGGGCGATGTTGTCGACGCCGGCATTGGTGCGCGTATCGGCCGCGAATACCAGCCCGCGGTTCAATCGCAACGCGACGCAATAGGTCATCGCCTGTCCCTGATCGTGTTGGGTCCCGGCTAGCTGCCGGAGGCTCACTGCTGGGCGCTTTGCTGCTGGACTTCGACCACGACGTCAAGCACCTCTTCGACGCCGCCGCGGCGGTTGCCGCGAATAGGGGCAGCCGAGCTGGAATCGAGGCCGCAGGCGAGGCGGATGTAGCGCTCCGTGGGGCACAGGCCGTTGGCGGGATCGAAGCCGAGCCACCCCAGGCCGTCGATCCAGGCCTCGGCCCAGGCGTGGTGGGCCTCCGCCGGGTCCTCGCCGCCGGTGACGAAATAGCCGTTCACGTAGCGGGCCGGCACACCCAGCACGCGCGCCGCCGAGAGGAAGATGTGGGCGTGGTCCTGGCACACGCCGCGGCCCTCGCGCAGCGCTTCCGCCGCCGAGGTGTGGGCGTCGGTGACGCCGACGAGGTATTCGACGCCCTCGTTCACCGCCGTCATGAGCGCATGCATGCGCTCGAGCGTGCCCTTGCCCTCGATGCCGGCGGCGAGCGCGCGGATGGCCTCGTCGGGCGCGGTCGTCGGCGTCTCGCGCTTGAACACGCGCACAGGCGTCGTCTCCAAGAGGCCGCGCACCGACCCGGCGCGGTCCTGCGTCTCGACGATGCCGCGCGCGGTGATGGTGATGGCGCTGTGCGGCTCCGGGATGGCGACGAGATGCGCCATGTTGCCGAAGCAGTCGCGGAACGACACCGCATCCTCGATGTGGGGCATCTCGATGGCCCAGCTCACGACCTTCTGCCCATCGAAGGAGGGCGGCGTCAGGCGCAGGCTCTGGATGCTGTAGTGGGCCGGGGCCGCCAGCGTGTAGCGCGTCGCATGGGAGATCGAGACGAGCACGGGGCGGTCACCCTATCAGGCGTTGAAGTGGTAGGACTCTGCGATCTCGCTCCCGAGCCGGTTGTTGCGCGAGATGAAGTCCTCGATGAACTCGTGCAGGCCGGACTGGAAGATGCGGTCGATGTCGCCTTTGGCGAGGATCTCCTGCGTCGCCCGGGCGGTGGCGTGGCAGGCGAAGCGCTCGCCGTAGAGCGCCGCCAGCTGGTCGAGCGCAACCACGATCTCGTCGTAGGAGGAGCGCAGCGATCGCGGCATCGCCTGGTTGAGGATGAGATACTCCGCGATGCGCCACGGCTTGTAGTTCTCCTTATAGACCCAGCGATAGCTGCGGTGGGCCGAGACCGAGCGCAGTATCGCACCCCACTGCACGTTGTCTACGCCGCCGCCGACCATCGTGATCTCCGGCAGCAGCACGTAGTATTTGACATCGAGGATGCGGGCCGTGTTGTCGGCGCGCTCCAGGAAGGTGCCGAGCTGGCTGAAGAAGAAGGTGTCGTTGCGCAGGATCGTGTTCAACAGCGCGCCGCGGTAAAGCGCGGAGCGCGAGCGCACCCAGTCGAGCACGCGCGGAAGCTCGCTCGCGGTCATCCCGATCGGCTTGATGTTGCCGAACTCGATCCAGGCGCTGTTGAGGCTCTCCCACATGTCGCGGGTGAGCGAGGTGCGCTGTGCCCGGCCGTTGCGCCGGGCAGCCGAGAGGCACGACTTCACGCTGGAGGAGTTGTTGCAGTCAAACAGCAGGTAGTTGATGACGTCGCGGGTGGTCAGCGCCTCGTGCTTGGCGAAGTAGCCCTGCGCGCAGCCCGCGCTCGCGAGCGTCGAGCGCCATTCCTCGTCGTGGTAGCCGGCGCCGTCGCGCGGCAGCAGCGCGATGCGGTAGCCGACCTCGATCAGGCGCGCCATGTTCTCGGCGCGCTCCACGTAGCGTGCCAGCCAATAGAGGTCGTTGGCCGTCCGTCCCAACATGCAATGCCCCGGCGCTCGTCTTCCCTAAGCGTTCTTCCTTAGCGTTCAGTCCTGCAGGACCCAGGTATCCTTGGTGCCGCCGCCCTGGCTCGAGTTGACGACGAGCGACCCGGGCTTCAAGGCGACGCGCGTGAGCCCGCCCGGCGCCAGCCGCACCCGGTCGCCGTAGAGCACGAACGGGCGCAGATCGAGGTGGCGCGGCGCGACGCCGGCTTCGACCAGCGTGGGGCAGGTCGAGAGCGCGAGCGTCGGCTGGGCGATGTAGTTGTCGGGCTGCGCCTCGAGCTTGGTGCGGAACGACGCGATCTCCTCCTTCGACGCCGTCGGCCCGATGAGCATGCCGTAGCCGCCCGAGCCGTGCACCTCCTTGACGACGAGCTTCGCCAGGTTGGCGAGCACGTAGGCGAGATCGGCCTTGTTGCGGCAATTGTAGGTCGGCACGTTCTGCAGGATCGGCGTCTGGCCGGTGTAGAATTTGATGATCTCGGGGATGTAGCTGTAGATCGCCTTATCGTCGGCGATGCCGGCGCCGGGCGCGTTCACGACCGTCACCCGGCCGGCGCGGTAGAGGTCGAACAGGCCGGGCACGCCGAGCACCGAATCGGGGCGGAACACCAAGGGATCGAGGAAGTCGTCGTCGATGCGCCGGTAGAGCACGTCGACCTGGCGCAGCCCCTGCGTCGTTTTCATCTTCAGCGTGCCGTCGACGATGGTGAGATCGTGCCCTTCGACCAGCTCCACGCCCATCTGGTCGGCGAGGAAGGAGTGCTCGAAGTAGGCGCTGTTGTATTGCCCGGGAGTGAGCAGCGCGATCGTGGGCTCGCGGCCGAGATTCCTCGGCGCCACGCTCTCGAGCGTCTTCAGCAGGTGATCGGGATAGTTCTCGACCGGCGCCACGCGGTTCTTGGCGAAGAGGTCCGGGAACATGTGCATCATCGTTTCCCGGTTTTCGATCATGTAGGAGACGCCCGACGGCGTGCGCGTGTTGTCCTCCAGCACGAAGAAGTCGTTCTCGCTCGTGCGCACGATGTCGATGCCGATGATGTGGCTGTAGATGCCGAGCGGCGGCTCGGCGCCGATCATCTCCGGCACGAAGGCGCTGTTGCCGATGACCAGCTCCTCGGGGATGCGGCCGGCCTTGATGATCTCCTGGCGGTGATAGATGTCGTACATGAAGGCGTTGAGCGCGCGCACGCGCTGCTCGATGCCGCCCGTCAGGCGCCGCCACTCCTGCGCCGACAGGATGCGCGGGATGATGTCGAAGGGAATGAGGCGTTCGACGGCGTCCTGGCTGCCGTAGACCGCGAAGGTGATTCCGGTGCGGCGGAACAGCGTCTCCGCCTCCACGAGCTTCTGCTTGAGGTCGTCGAGCTTCTGCGTCCCGAGCCACTCGGCGACGGCCTGATAGGGCATCCGCACCCCATCGCCGGCGCCGTTCATTTCATCAAAAGCTGCGCACAATGCCGCCTCGCGTCCAAACCCGCAATTTCAACGCCCGTTCCCGCACAGATGCCCGCAAGTGCCGGGCCACTGCGCACCGGCCAGCGCGCTGCAACAAATAGCACCAAATCCGGCCGGGCGGCTTGCCTTAAGCAAGGGCAGTTGCCTGAACAAACGGCAGCACTCCGTGCGGGGCCCGAACGAGGGGTCCGTCTCAGAACAGGCCCTCGACCTGCCCCTTCGAGTTGATGCGGATGCTCTCCGCGGCCGGCACACGCGGCAGCCCCGGCATGGTCATGATCTCGCCGGTGATGGCGACCACGAACTCCGCGCCGGCCGACAGCCGAAGCTCGCGCACGGGCACCGTATGGCCCGTCGGCGCGCCGCGCTTGTTGGGATCGGTCGAGAACGAGTACTGCGTCTTGGCCATGCAGATCGGCAGCTTGCCAAAGCCGCCGGCTTCCAGATCCTTGAACGCGGTCTCGACGGAGGCATCGCAGTTGATGTCGGCGGCGCGATAGATCTCGGTCGCGATGGTGCGCACCTTCTCGCGCAGCGGCATGTCGTCGGGGTAGAGCGGCTTGAACGCGTTCCTGCCGCTGTCGGCGAGCTCCACGACGTGCCGCGCCAGCGCCTCGGCGCCGGCGCCGCCGTCGGCCCAGTGCGTGCACACGAAGGCCTTGGCGCCCATGCTCTCGGCGGCGCTCATCACCTCCTTCAGCTCGGCTTCGGTATCGGTGACGAAGCGGTTGACCGCGACCGCGACCGGCACGCCGAACTTGGCGATGTTCTCGAGGTGCCGCTTCAGGTTCTCGCAGCCCTTGTTCACCGCCATGACGTTCTCGTTCTTCAGGTTCTCCTTGGATACGCCGCCGTGCATCTTGAGCGCGCGCACGGTCGCCACGACGACGGCCACGGCGGGCGTCAGCCCGGCCTTGCGGCACTTGATGTCGAAGAACTTCTCGGCCCCGAGATCGGCGCCGAAGCCGGCCTCCGTCACCACGTAATCGGACAGCTTCAGCGCCGTCGTGGTCGCCAGCACCGAGTTGCAGCCGTGCGCGATGTTGGCGAACGGGCCGCCGTGGATGAAGACGGGGTTGTTCTCGAGCGTCTGCACCAG
>Ga0209415_10006565_pt1 | contig 20617 bp, 28 predicted proteins | sample PeaSoiSIISIP2007_FD_187696 | JGI IMG/M metagenome (GOLD analysis project Ga0209415, IMG submission 187696) | Peat soil microbial communities from Weissenstadt, Germany - SII-SIP-2007 (SPAdes) (version 2) | ecosystem: Environmental > Terrestrial > Soil > Wetlands > Peat | place: Germany...
CGTCTCGACTACTACAACAACCGCGAGCAGGCGCTGCGATCCGCGGGGCTCACCTCCGTGTAGGTTTCGCCTGATCACGGCTCACGCCCAGATCCCAAAGAAGAGCCGAGGCCAACGCGCTGCGCCAGCTGCACAGCTGCCCGCCGCCGACGGTTGACAATCGAGCCGACGCGGGGGTAGGATCGCCGCAGTCGGTCCTTCCATGGGTAGATGGGGGCGGAGTGAGCCGGTCGAGGATTGCTCGAGGCATCACGGCGACGGTCTTGCTCGTCGGGGTCCTCATCGCGACCTTCCTGATGGTGTTGCTTGGAGGCGCAACCGCGTCGGCGACAGAACCGGTGTTGGCCAGCTGGTCGGTCAGCGGGAAAACCGTGACAGTGAAGCTGAAGAACAACAGCGGCAGCACGATCAAGGCCGTGGACCTCGAGCTGACCCCAAAGGCACTCGTCACCGCACCCGGGCTGGTGACACCCGTCCTGGCGACTTGCCCCGACAGCTCGATTAACACCACGCTGAAACCCAACGAGATCCAATGCGTCTTCGAATGGCTGACCGGCGAGGAAATCATCGTCACCGTTACGGAGAACGACCCCTACGACGAATTCGGAGCCACTCCCCCGCCGGAGCTGTCGGATGAGCTGAGCTACGACGGCAAAGAATTCGTCGGCCCCTACGCGATCCCCTCCTCCTCCGCGTCGCCGACGCCGCCCACCTCGCCGCCGCCCCCGCCCCCGACGAGCCAGGGGACGACGCCGGGGTGCACGATGACGACTCCGAGCACCTGCGACTGTCCGCCGGGCGCGGCCACCTGCACGTGTCCGCCCGGTCAGACGCTGGCAGCCGGCAGGTGCGACACCAGTCCCGCGGGGACGGACTGCAGCGAGGGGGGTTCCATCTGCGTGTGCGAGAAGCCAGGCGAGACGCTGCGAGGAAACCAGTGTGTCACCACGCCAAAACTCGCACACAAGGGCCGAAGAGTCGGGAAGTGCAAGTGCAACAGCCTGTGGGTCCACGCGGGGCCGCTCTCCTACGGCCACCAATCCCCGACAGCGACGACCGTGAAACTCGTCTTTGACCTGCAATGGTTCATGACCTGCACCTCCGGAGAAGGCAAATGCCGCGGCTCGTTTACGATCGTGCCGCCTCCGGGTCACGGAGCCTCCGTGACCATCGCAAAGCTGACACCCGGACACGTCGGGAAGTTCGAACCGAACGCGCCCATCAAGTGCCAGGACCCCTGTGGCAGGCTCACGAGCGGCAAGGTGCGCGTACGCATCGACGCGAACGCGACGCTCGACGCGGATCACCTCGCCGGCCAGAGCCTGGTGTTCACGATCAAGCGGAGCTGCGGCGGTCCGCAGGCCGACGAGAAGATCACCTACGTGTTCGACGCGACCGGTGGACTCGACCTGCACAACAGCGACCTGGGGCCCGTGCTCAAGTAGCGCGCTGCACGCCGACCTCGGGGAGCTTGTGAGCTCCCAGGTAGCCGCGCGACGCGCGCGACGCTCTCGTGGGCCCACGGTCCGACGGGAGGAGCACAGCAGGCTACCAAGGAGCAAGCACCTAGGCGCCCTCCCAGTATCGACCGGCGAAGCTCGCCGAGGGCCGCGATACTGCTCGCGTGAGCCTTCGCCGCAAGCTTGGCCCCCACGGCGTCCGGACTCCGCGAGCTGACGGGCACCCGCTGATCGAGCTGATGCTGGCGCGCCTGGCCGAGGGCAGCGCACGCGGCGCGCGCGCCGACGGGGCAATCATCGCCTTGGCGATCGAGGGCGGCGGGTCGAGCGGCGTGATCTCCGGCGGCATGTGCCTGCTGTTGGAGACGACCGGACTAATCGACGCCGTCGATGTCATCTACGGCACATCATCGGGTGCTCTGAACGGATCGTTCACCGCCGCGGGCCAGGCGGCACTCGGCGCAACCAACTACCTGGACGTGGCGGGCACGCAGTTCGCCAACCCCCTGCGCGTACTGACCGGGCGCGCAGTGATCGACTTCGACTTCCTCTTTGACGAGCTGATCTGCAGCCGTAAGCCCTATGACACGGACGGACTGGCGGCCGGCCCGTCGTTCCGCGCAACGGGTGTGGATCTCTCCACGTCGACACTGCAGGTGCTCCGCGACTTCCTGGACACCGAGGAGCTCACGGCGGCCGTGCGGGCGAGCTGCTCGCTGCCGCTGCTCGCCGACGCTCCGGCCTCGTTCCGCGGGAAGCCCATGGCTGACGGCAGCCTGATCGAGTCGATCCCGTATTCGACCGCACAAAGCGGCGAGGCGACCCATGTTCTGGTGCTCCGCTCGCACACCGCAGCACACCGCCACGATCCATACCCGCGCGCGCTGATCGAGCTCGCGCGTCGCACGGCGCACCCTGCCGTCGCGCCCCTCATGCAGGAGAGGCCCGACCGCTACAACGCCGAAGCCGAGCATCTGGACGGGATCGGCGGTAGTGAGCCATACCTCCTACAGATCGTGCCGCCAGCCGACACCCCCAAGGTCGGTCTTCTGGAGCTCTCGGGCAACGCGATTCGCTACGGCCTTGCCGCTGGCGCCAACGCTGCGGCGTGCGCATTCGGCCTACCGTGCATCGAGGTGCTCTGGCAGCCGGAGCTCTATGAGACAACGTGAAGCCGCTCCAAAGGAGTCCGGCGCATGAGCTTCGATGATGATGCGGCAAGGCCTCCCGCAGGTCGGCCCTGGCGCTACCTGCTCACTGGAGAGCCTTGCGATGCCGGTGCCTATCGCCTGCGCGAACATGGCGGTGATCGCTCCCCTCACACCACGCGCATGGCGATCTCCGTCCTCGCCCGCCTTGTTGCGAGCGTCATGCGAACGCGGTTTGAGATCTCGCTCTCGGGCGAGCTTCCGCGATCGGGTTGCGTGCTCGTCTCTCACCACGACAGTTACTGGGACGGGGTGGTCGCCGTGGCGCTCGATCCGCGGGTCGTCCCGATCACCAGCGGGCGCTGGCGATCAATCCCCGCCGTTGGATGGGTGCTCGACTCCTACGGGGTCCTGTGGACCGGCAACGAGACCATCGAGAGCGCGATATCCCTGGTGCGCCGAGGCTCCGCCTGCTGGGTAGCGCCCCGCGCCTACGACCGCAGCGCGAGTCGCATGCCTGCACATCTCGGCGCCGCCCGAATCTGTATCGGCGCCAACGCGCCGCTGGTGCCGATGATGCTGAGCGGCCTCAGCCGGAGCACCCGCGGCCGCCGGCCGCGCAGCGTGGCCGCGATCGCGATTGGGCCACCTGTCTGGCCCGGCGCCGAAGAGAGCCCAGCAGCGTTCTCGGCGAGGCTAGAAGCGACACTCCCGCCGGCCGCCTACTAGGAGGGTCTAGCGAAACGACTAGCGAAACTCCTCGTCGGCGTGTAGCCCGGAGAGCCGCAGGTTGAGATCAGCTAGCTCGTCCGCAAAGAGGAAGTCTGGCGGCGCAAGCTCGCTTGCACGCTCGACGTACGCTTCCGCAGCCTTGATCTCGCCGCAGTAGAGCAGGAGACGCGCAGCGCGGGTCAGGTATCCGGGATCGTCCACGGCGAGGGAGACAGCGGTGGCCGCCTGCCAGGCGACCTCGTCGGGGCGAACTGACATGAGCGCGGTCGCGTGCATGAGTCGCAGCTCGGGGTCCTTGGGAAAGCGCTGGGTCGCCGCTTGCGTGAACGACAAGAATTCGGCCTGTTCACCCTCGCTCGGACTGGCCACCGCGCGGTGCAGGAGCGTATGTGCCTCGTGGATCGTTTCAGCGAGCACGGAGCTGCGACGACGAGGGCGACGCCCGTCCCAGACGATCACGCGCTGAGGCTACTACGCCGCGAGCGGCACGGCTCGCGCTCTGGCGAGCGCGCACGACAGCTTGGCGAGGATCGTGAGGTCGGCGTGTAGCCGGACCCGCTCGATGCGCCGGACGCGGAGCGGTGCGAGCGCCCATTCGTTCTTGAGCCTGCCGAACTCCCGCTCGACGGCTCCACGCTTCTTGTAAAGGCCGCGCCAGCGCAGCGTCTCGCGCGGAATCAGCGGGTGCAGCCGGTCGGCCTTGACCCAGACCGAGGCGGGCTTGCACTCGCCGGTCGGGCAGCGCCACTTGGTCGCTTTCCGGCCGTAGTCGGCTCCGGCGAAGCGCCACTCGCCGTGCTCGCAGCAGGGCGGCTTGTGCCAGCCTTTCTTGACTCCCTCCGTTTCGCGGAGCGGAATCACCGGGGCGATGTTGCGCTCGGCGCAGGCGTCGTAGGCGGGGGCGGTGTCGTAGCCCTTGTCCATCGCGCATGTCTCGGGCTCAATGCCGAGCACATGGAGCTTGTCGAGTAGCGGAGCGACCGTCAGCGTTTCGTGCGTTTTTGCCGTCTCGACCCGCCAAGCGAGCGGGAGGTCCGTCGCGGTGTCTACGGCCATGTGCAGGCGGTAGCCGTAGAAGCCGCCGCCCTTCCGCGTCGAGACAGCCGATCTATGACCCCAACTCGCATCGGGATCAGAGAACTCGTCATCGGAGCGTTCCCTGCCGCCCTTGGAGGCGAACCGCTGCCCGTTCGCGTAGGCGGGCATGTCGGAGGCGTCGATGGCGATGTCCCGGCCGATGTCGGGGACCTGCTCCTTGACACGCTCGACCACGGCGGCGATGCAAGCGTCGAGCAGGTGCCCGTGCTCGCGGAGCTTCGCCGTGAAGCGGTAGCACGCGTAGACACTCGGGCACTCGTCGGAGCCGAGCGCGGCGAGTAGGGCGGCGTGGTCCCGCACGAGCGCCACGGTGCGCGTCCACGTCGGGATCGCATAGAGGCTCTTGGCGAGCGCCATGCCCACCATCGCCCGGATTGGGTAGCCAGGACGGCCCGTCCAGCGGGTCGCTTGAAGCTCCTCAACGAGACGTGCGACCTCTGGCGAGGCGAGGATGTCCGAGAGGTCTGAGGCGACGGATCGCCGTGGTACGGTCTGGGTGGTCACGGAGGCACTAACTCCTTGATCCAGACCCCCGGAGGTTCCAGCCTCGCGGGGGTCATCTTTGGCTCTAGAAAGCCTAAAACTACCAGTCGGGTCGGACGGAAAAACCGTCGATTCGGCGCCAAACGGGGCCTCGCAAACCGTCGCCCGAGCAAACCCATCGGGCGCGGTTTGGGGTATACCGGACGTGAGCAAGTGGGTTGACCATGTGCTCATGAAGTGCGGTGGGCGGGACTTGAACCCGCAATCCCTATCCAGGAGGCCGATTAAGAGTCGGCTGCGTTTGCCAGTTTCGCCACCACCGCGTGTTGGGCGGGAGGGGGAGCCACTAACTCCCCCTCCCGCAGTCTTAAAGCCTTTGTCAACCCGCTGTCCGCACCTCCGAAAACGACATGCCGAAATCCCCCTTGGCCTTGGATCGCGTTCGGGACACGCGGGCCGTCTCAGGAGTCGAACTGCCGGCTATGGCCCGACGGGGCCTATGCCGAACTCCTGCGACGCGTCAAGTTCTAGCAGCCGCAGCGGGTGTGAACTGCGATCGTGGGGTAAGCCGTGAGGAGAAGCGAGGTATCGACGATGCGAGCAGACTCACAACCCCGCGCCACGACAGGGCTAGCGAGTTTCGCTAGACCCTCCTAGGTCGAGCACGCTTTCACGCTGCGTCGGTCGCTCCCACCACGGCCTTCTCGCCGCCGCGCACCTCGCCGATCCAGTCGTCGAGCACCTGCCAGCGGTCATACAGCCACGCGATCATCTGATCCCGATCGCTCGGCACCTCGGCCGCGGCGAAGCGCCAGAACTTGAGCCGAACCGTCGTGCCCACCAGCCCGCCGGCCCAAATGTCACTGAGATGCTCGAAGCCGTCGAGACCGACGTGGCCGAAGACCACCACATCGGCCTCGCGCGCCGATTCCAGCAACTCGACCGTCCCGCCGAGCCTGGGCGGCAGCACGTAGCGCAGGCGAGCGGCACGCTGCGCGATCTCCGGCTGGCGCTCGGCGATGATCTGCTTGGCGCGGGCGAGCTTCTCGGCGGTCCAGCGCGTGCCCTCGGGGTAGATCAGCACCCCGTCGTGCGAGGACAGATTGACGGTCAGAGCGCGCATCCGGTTGAGCTCCGCTGCAGTGTCGCCCGACGCGCGGCGCACGAACAGCGTCGGCACCCAGCGGCCGCCAATGTCGATCGTCGGGAGCATCTGCAGCTCGCGCTTGAGGATGAACCGGAAGCCGAGCTGGTGGGCGCGGCCGATGATCACGTCGGGAAGCGCGTTGTCGATGATGCTCGCGTGGCGGATCATGACAAGTACCGGTCCCGGCCCCGCGAGCTGCAGATCCTCAACCTCGAAGCGCAACCCGAACAGCGCGCGAATACCCGCAAGATGGCTCCCAAGCCAACGACGCTTCAAGCGAAACACCCGATCGCGCCGTCGAGGACCGTCACGGCCGCCCGACAGGACCCAGATTGCGAGCAGACCGAGTAGCCCATAAAGCTCGCCCACCAAGAACCACCACAGCATCGCGAGCAACCGAACCGCCATCCAAGGCTTGCGCCGCCGGACCCATAGCGTTAGATCGACCGCCAACGCGCCGATCAAGAGGACGGGCGCAAGCACGGTGACCAGGACCAATCCGATCACCTCGACCGTGATGCCGCGCAGGCGACGCCACGCTGCAGAAGCGCGCGGGCTGTCGTCGGGGATCAGCGGTCCCAGCGCGTCCATCCAAACGCCAGCCTACCGCCGATGCTGATTGCGCCTGACTGCTCCGGCGCAGCGAACCACCGATGTGCGTGCGGGACTCGTTGGCGTAGACGCGCCCGGTCGGGATGCTGTACGAATGAGCCTGCCCGGACGGGCCTCCGCCTCAGGCGGCGACATCGAGAGCGAAAGGGCATGCAATGAGCCAGGCAGCGACAGCGACCGATCTTCCCTTCGACCCGCCAGGCCCCGGTTCCTGGAAACTCGATGCGGTGCACTTCCCGCGGCCGGTGACGCGCTACTGGGCCGAGACGCACCCCGAGCCGTTCAGGCGCGGCTTCGGCGAGTTCACCCGCTTCTACGGGATGCTGCTCGACACGCTCGATACGGCCTACCTGAACGGCTTCTCCTACACGATGATGCGCCCCGCGGCCCCCGAGGACGTGCCGGCCCGGATGCAACGGGCGGAGGAGGTCTTCCAGGGCAAGCTGTGGCAGGAGCAACTGCGCGAATGGGATGAGATCGTCAAGCCGGCGTCGATCGCCACCCACCGCGAGATCCAGGCGGTCGATCCCGACGCCCTGAGCGACGAGGCGCTCGCCGCCTACCTGACGCGCTGCCACGAGCACCATGCGGCGATGATCACGCAGCACATGCGCTTCACGGCGGCCGCGATGATTCCCACCGGGGATTTCCTGGCCCACGCCGGCCCCTGGACCGGGCTTCCGGCGTCGGACCTGCTCGCCCTGATGCGCGGCGCGGCGCCCGTATCCGCTGGTGCATCCGGTGAGCTCGAGCGGCTCGTTGCGGCCATCTCGAAGGACCCGCAAGCGCGGGAGCTGCTCGAGTCCGACGGGGACCCCGCTCGGGTGCTGGGCGAACTGCGCGCGCTCGACGGCGAGGCGGGCCCGGCGGTGAGCGCGTACCTCGACCTCGTCGGCTGGCGACTGCTCGACGGCTTTGACATCTCCGGGCCGTGCGCGCTCGAGCTCCCGGACGTGCTCCTGAGGGCGATCCGCGTGGCCGCCGACGGGCGCGGCGACGAGGCGGCGAACGTCGAGGAGCTGACGGCCGGCGTGCGCGCGAAGGTCCCCGAGGAGCACCGCGGCGAGTTCGACGAGCTCCTCGGCGAGGCGAGGCTGATGTACAGGCTCCGCGACGAGCGCGGAGTCTTCAGCGACATCTGGGCCTCGGGCCTGATGCGCCGGGCGGTGCTCGCCGCCGGACGGCGGCTCGCGGCCGCCGGACGTCTGCGTGAGCCGGAGCACCTGGTGGACGCGACCGTCGAGGAGATGCGCGCGCTGCTCTCCGACGCGCAGGAGCCGAGCGCCGAGGAGCTCGCGGCCCGCGCCGAGTACCGGGCGACGCACACGGCCAAGGAAGCGCCGCCTTTCCTCGGCGACCCGCCGTCTGCCCCGCCGGACCCCTCCGGGCTGCCGCCCGCGGCGGCGCGGGTGATGCAGGCGATGGGCGTCGTGATGGTCGAAATGCTCGGCAGCTCCGAGGAGGAGCACGAGGAGCACGTGCTGCGCGGGCTCGCGGCCAGCCGCGGCGTCTACGAGGGCCCCGCGCGCCGCGTTGCGGGCCCCTCCGAATTCGACCGGATCGTCAAGGGCGACGTGCTGGTGACCGAGTCCACCAGCGAGGCCTTCAACATCCTCTTGCCGCTGCTCGGGGCGATCGTCACAGACAGCGGCGGACTGCTCTCCCATTCGGCGATCGTGGCGCGCGAGTACGGCATCCCCGGTGTTGTGGGAACTCGCGAGGCGACGGACCGCATCGCAGAGGGAACACGCGTGCGGGTCGACGGCGATTCCGGAGAGGTCACGGTGTTCGGGTGAGCGAAGTGGTCCCGTTGGTCGCCGCCGAGGACACGGCGCTGTTCGGCTCCAAGGCCGTGGGCCTCGGCCAGGCGCTGCGAGACGGACTCCCTGTGCCGCCCGGCGTGGCGCTCGCGGGCGCGGTGGTGGACGCCGTGGCCGGCCGCGACGAGGAGGCGATCCGTCGCGTGGCCGAGTCGGTCGCCGCGCTGCACGGTCCGCTCGCGGTCCGCTCCTCGGCCGTGGACGAGGACGGCGCCGACGCTAGCTTCGCCGGGCAGCACCTGACACTGCTGAATGTCCGCGGAGCGCAGAAGCTGACCGCGGCGGTCAGCGAGGTGTGGTGGTCGGCGAACTCCGACTCGGCCATCACCTACCGCCAGCGCGTGGGGCTGTTCACGCGCCCGAGCGTGGGCGTGGTCATCCAGGCACTCGTGGATCCCGAGACCGCTGGCGTGATGTTCACCCAGAACCCGGTGACGGGTGCCGACGAGCGTGTGATCGAGGCCAGCCTCGGACTCGGCGAGGCGGTCGTGGCCGGCCGCGTGATCCCCGACCACTACCGCGTCAGCCGCGAGGGTGAGATCCTCGAGCGCACCGCGGGACGCAAGGACGTCGCCTTCCGCTCGCTTGCCGACGGTGGCACCTTCGAGGAGCAGGTCGCGCCGGAGTTGGTGGAACGACTCTGCCTCGGCGACGACCAACTCGCGGAGCTGAACCGCCTCGCCGACCGTTGCGAGCAGGTCTACGGCCAAGCCCGTGATATCGAGTGGGCGATCTCCGGGGGCACGCTCTACCTGCTGCAATGCAGAGCGGTCACGAGGGCCGGGGCATGACCGCCACGTCATTCGGCAACGCGGCCATCCGACCGACGAGCGTGCACCGATGAGCGGCGCGCCGATCGCCGTGCTCCAGCGCGTCCCGCTCTTCGCCGAGCTCGACGAGAGCGAGCTCGCGCGGGTCGCGAGCGTGTTCAAGGAGCGGCGCTTCTCTCAGGGTGAAACGGTGATCCAGCAGGGCTCTGGCGCGGCGGCGTTCTTCGTGATCGACTCCGGCGAGGTGACGGTGCTCGTCGACGGGATCGAGCGTCGGGTCCTGCAGGCCGGTGACTACTTCGGCGAGATGGCCCTGATCGACGCGGGCGCGCGCACGGCGACGGTCAAGGCTGCGACCGACCTCGTCTGCTCCGGGGTTACCTTCTGGGACTTCCGCCCGATCGTCGAGGAGAACGGCGTGATCGGCTGGAAGCTGCTGCAAACGCTGATCGAGATCTACCGCTCGGAGCGAGACGGACCGCCGGCACCCGGCTGAGGACCGTGCTCGGCTCACGCAAGCCAGACCGCCAGCCCAGCTAGTGAACGACGGCGTCGAGCGTCTTGCACCGCGCCGCAACCAGCCCCATGAGGCGTGCCACCCGTACCGGCAGGCGCCGCAGCCCTTGGCTCACCGAAGTGACTTCGCCGGCCGAGCGGTGCCATGATTGCCGGTGTGGACGACGCTGCCGTGACGTCGACTTTCGTGTTTGCTGACCTTGCCGGCTACACCGCTTTGACAGAGGCCCACGGCGATGAACGAGCCGCGGTGGTAGCCGCCGCGTTCTGTGATGAGCTCCGGGCGCGCCTAGGTGACTACGGTGCAGAGGAGGTCAAGGCTGTCGGCGATGCTTTGATCGTACGCGTGCCGGATGCTGGGCAGGCACTGCTGCTAGCCGCACGGATCGTTGGCGACTTCGGCCCGCGTGATCGTGCGCTGGGCGTGCGCGTGGGGATGCACACGGGCACTGCGGTTCGTAGAGGCGACGACTGGTTTGGCTCGGCGGTCAACGTCGCGTCCCGGATCGCGGACCTCGCCTACGCCGGCGAGGTGATCGTGAGCGCGACGACACGGGACGGTGCAGCCTCCTCGCCGCTGCTCGGCCAGCTCCACGCACGAGGCACGCGGAACCTGAAGCATGTCCGTGAGCCGGTGGAGATCTTCGCGCTGGTTCCGGACGGGCAGGACCGTTCGGGCGACCTGCCCGTCGACCCCGTCTGCAGGATCGCCGTGGACCCGGCGACCGCTGAGGAGACGATCGTCTGGCGTGGTGTCCAGTACCACTTCTGCTCGCGTGCCTGCGCTGACTCGTTTCGCGAGTCCCCCACCCGCTACACCCGCCAGCCCGGCTCGCGCGCGCTCGCGCTCGTGTCCGACGATGCCCGGGAGCGTGCCGCGCGTCAGCTGGCCCGTGCCTACGCCAAGGGACGCATCGACGGCAACGAGCTCGAGCAGCGCATGGAGGGCGCGTGGTCGGCCCGCACGCGGGCCGACCTACAAGGCGTCACCCACGATCTTCCACGCAGGCGCCGCGGCGTGCCGACCTGGCAGCTGCCGATCTACCCATTGGTCCTGTTGGCCCGCGTCGCTCGCGCACGCGCGCGGAAGCTCAGGCGCCGGCGCGCCGGGCGCTGAGCCAGCGCTTTCGAGCGACTGCCGGCGCGAAGCCCCCCCAACAACGGGGCGCGAGGCGCTGTAGGCGACACGGGCTCGAAGGGGCCGGGACGGCAGGGCTTTCAGACGATCCGGCAAAGCTCGCCGGCGCGCCTGAGCCATGTTCGGGGGCGCAAGGCCGACCCTTGGCCGCGGTATGATGGGTGTACGCGAATCGGCTCGATCGGAGACCTTGAGCGAGCCGGGAGCGCGGACAGCCTGCACGGATCTCATTCGTCTCTCTCCTTCTTGTGCGCTGCCCGATCCCCGGAGGGGGGCGAAAAAGGGAAACCGGCGATCATGTCCGGCACCGAGATCGACCATCGCAGCGAGCGAGTCATCGCGGTGGCGCGACGCGATGACGAGCTGATCGCACGCGCCGCCAAGCGCGCCGATTGGGCAGGAACCGCACTGAGAACCGCGGCCAGCGACCTGTGTGACGCGCACAGCGACGACGGCAACCCCCTGACGGGGCTTGCAGAAGTTGTCTTGGAGCATGCGGTACGCGCCTCTAGTCTTGCCGAGGACATCGAGAGGCGCCGCCACCTCGCCTCCAAGGGCCAATCAGGCGCTCGCTGCGGGGCAGGCTGACGGACCGTACAGATGCGTGTCTATGCTCTCGACGCCCGCCTGCCGTTGGCCCACCACGAGCCATAGAAGGATTCGCGGCCCGGCGGCATCGGTGCACACGTAGACGCGGCCCGAGCCATACGAACGCTTCGCGGCCATCACGCACCCCCGACATCGAGTCGGTACGCGGCGACCCAATTCGAGGCGATCGCACGCTGCGCTGCTGCCAGTGTCATCGTCCCGTGGCAGACCATCCGTCGCATCGCGTTCTCTAACCGATCCTTCGGGTTCAGGTAGAAGCCGGAACGCCGCGCGTAGTCGGGCTCCGGCCACAGGTTCCGCGGATCGTTCACGGCACCCCCGAGCTCCAACGGCACAACATGGTCGTACTCGTAGCCGGACGCCCCGCCGCGGTCGCCGTACGCGGTCATGCTCGCGTACTTCTCGGGCTCGGTGATCGACTCGGCCGGCCTGACCGTCGATGTCCAGCCGGACCGGCATATCGTCGCGCCGATCGTCGCCTGCGTGACGGCCGGGTTGACTGTACCCGGAGTGCAACGCGGGTCCGGACGCGAGTACAGCCCGGCGCCGATCGCGTGGCACGAGCCGGGCGCGGGCTGGCGTTGCACGACGTAGCCGCTCGCGGTCGAGTACGCGAGCCCACTAGGAGCTCTCCCTGCCACGCTCGCCGGCGCAAGCACGAGCGGAGCCCCCGCGGCCACGACTGCAACGGCGAGCCAGTAGCGCTGGCGAGTGAGGCTCCTACGCGCCATTTTGTAGAGCTGCGAGGTGAGCGATCTTGCTTGCCATCAGAATCGCCGGCTTGGCTTGCTATCGAGCTCACGGCGGACGATGGCAACCACGATCGCCTGCATGCTCGTGTCATCTTCCGCGGCCCAGACGCGGAGCTTGCGCCACTCCTCGGGCGTCAGGCTAAGGCGCATCATCTTCACGTTCGGGTCGCCTCGCTTCGGCCGCGGGGCCCGGCCTTCTTTGCTCGTCATGTAGCCCAGAATACTGCGTCTGCGTCGTATGCTAGGTCGAGAGCAAACTCCGCAGGATCGTCGGCTCGCCGCGCGCTGGGGACCGCACGAAAACTGCTCGCAGGTGACCCAAGCCGCCGACAACAACGAATGCTGCAACACGCACGAGTTCTTCGCCGAGGAACTGCACGGCAACTACTACGCCCTAGGCGTGATACTGGCCGGGTGATGTCTGAGGAGTCCCCACGACCCCCGACCTGGTGGAGCTTGTGCGGCAAGCTGTAAAGGCCGCGAATCGCCGTGACTTCGACGCGCTGATGAGCTTCTATGCACCCGCTGCTGTGTGGGACCTGTCGCCGATGGGTGTAGGCCCGTTCGAGGGGCGTGCGGCGATCCGTGGCTTCGCCGAAGACTGGCTCGGCAGCTACGAGGACTTTGAGATCGAGCTTCAGGAGATGCTTGACCTTGGCGACGGCGTCGCCTTCGTCGTGAACCGTCTGAAGGGCCGTCTCGCCGGCAGCACGGGTGACACGCAACTGCGGCAGGCTTGGGTCTAGGTGTGGGTTGACGCGATGATGGTGCGGCAGATGTCCTACCTCGACATCGACGAGGCCCGTGCTGCCGCCGAACGCCTCGCAAAGGAACGCGAGTAGGCGATGTCGCAGGAGTACGTGGAGATCGTGCGGAACGCGTTCCGCACCTTTGGTGCGGACGGAATCGACGCTGCGCTCTCGTGCGTCTCGCCCGATGTCGTCTGGTACCCGACTGATCGCTGGCCGGACGGCTCCGCCTACCGCGGCCACGACGGCATGCGAAGGCTCGCGGCGGCCTTTTCCGAGAACTTCGATGACTTCCGCTACGAGGTCCACGACATCCGCGCCGCGCAAGAGCGAGTCGTCGTACTCGTTGACATGATCGGACGTATCAAGCACTCGGGGGCCGAGGTCAGGCAACGACTCGGATTCGTGATTTCGGGCTTCCGCGAGGGAACGTTCGGCGAGGTTCGCGCGTTTCCGACTTGGTCCGACGCCCTCGCCGAGATCGGCCTGGAGGAGTAGGCGATGTCCCAGGAGAACGTGGAGATCGCCAAGCGGGGGTATGACGCCTTCAACCGGCGCGATCTCGACGTGGTTGACGAGCTTTGTATCCCGGACTACGAGTTCTTCCCGGCCCTGGTCGGAACGGTCGATGGGGACAGTTACCGGGGCCGTGAGGGCTTGGCGCGCTACTTCGAGATGGTGAGCGACACCTGGGAGGAGCTGTACCTGATCGGCGAGGAGTTTCGCGATCTCGGCGACCGCGTCCTCGTTCTTGGTCGGCTTGAGGGGCGCGGGCGAGGCGGCCACGTCCCGGTCGAGACACCGCAAGGGTCCATCATCGAACTTCGCGGCGGCAAGATCTCGTGTGTCCGAACATATCTCGATCACGGCGAGGCCTTGCGAGCAGCAGGGCTGGAGGAGTAGGCGATGTCCCAGGAGAACGTGGTGATGTTTTCCCTGACCGGCCGCGGACGGGCGAGCGGGGCGGCGATCGAAGCAAACGAGGTGCAGGTGTTCCGGTTGCGAAACGGCAAGATCATCGAGCTGCGCGAGTACAGGGACAAGGCTGAAGCCCTCAAAGCCGTGGGCCTGGAGGGCTAGGTGATGTCCGAGAACCTGGACCTTGTGCGCTCGATCTACGCCGACTGGGAACGTGGTGACTTCAGCTCTGCTGAGTGGGCGGACCCCGAGATCGAGTTCGTATACGTCGGAGGTCCGAGTCCCGGCACCTTCAAGGGACTGGCCGGAATGGCGGAGGGCCACGCTGGCTGGCTGAACGCCTGGGAGGACTTCCGCGTAGTGGCCGACGAGTACCGCGAGCTTGACGAGGAACGCGTCCTCGTTCTCGACCAGCCGCGTGGTCGCGGAAAGTCCAGCGGACTTGACGTCGGCCAGAAGGGGGCGACCCTGTTCCTCATCCGCAACGGCAGGGCGATCAAGCTCGTCATCGCCTGGGACCGCGAACGCACCCTCGCCGACCTCGGCCTGGCGGAGTAGGCGATGTCGCAGGAGAACGTGGACTTGGTGCGCAGCATCTACGCCGGCTGGGCGAGCAACGACCCGCAGACGATGGCTCTGATCGATCCGACCGTCGAGGTCTACCCAGACCCCCGATCGGCGTGGCCGGGGATCGAGTCGAAGTACAGCGGCCACGCTGGTTTAACGCACTACCTCACGTCGATCTATGACGCGTTCGCCGAATACCGAGCCGAGCCGGAGAACATCCTCGACGCCGGGGATCGCGTGGTCGTGCTCGCAATCGAGCGGGGGCGTGGCAAGCAAAGCGGAGCACCCGTGCAGATCCGCCACACGGCTCACGTATGGACGATCCGCGACGGTACGGCGGTCCGGCTCGACGTCAACTGGGACCGCGACGACGCCCTCAAAGCCGTGGGGCTGGCGGAGTAGCGTCGCGCTCGGGATACTGGCCGGGTGATGGCTGAGGAGTCCACGACCCCCGAAGCGTTCAGGGCTATGCGGCGAACCATGGCTGCTTTCAGCCAGGGTGACTTTGACGCGCAGATGGGCGTTTACGCCCCCGATGCAGTGCTCGACATGTCCGCGAGGGGGTTGGGGGTCTTTGAGGGGTTGACGGCGATCCGTGGCTTCTGGGAGGACTACTACACATCGTTCGAGGACCTCAGGTTCGAGCTTGAGGAGGCCCGTGATCTCGGCAATGGCGTGATCTTCGCCGTCGTTCGCCAGGATGCTCGTCCTGCCGGGAGCGACGCGCGCGTACGGGCGCGGGAGGCGTGGGTCAGCGTGTGGGATGGGGGCGTGTTCATGAACGGGTCGAGCTACACCGACATCGACCAGGCCCGTGCTGCTGCCGAACGCCTCGCCGAGGAACGGGGGTAGGTGGTGTCCGAGAACCTGAACCTTGTGCGCTCGATCTGCGCGGCGTGGGAGCGCGGCGACTACAGCTCGTTCGAGTGGGCGCATCCCGAGGGCGAGTTCGTGATCGAGGATATTCCCGGCGCCGGCAGTTCGAAAGGGGTGGCCGCCGGGTTGGCGGCGTGGCACGAGTTCCTGGAGGCGTGGGAAGGCCACCAGATCGAGGTAGACGAGTACCGCGAACTCGACGCAGGCCGCGTCCTGATGCTCGGCGCATTCAGAGCGCGCGGCAAGGCGAACGGACCGATGAATACACGATCGCCCTCCGCACTACGTGTCTTCACGCCCGCTCGCGCGAGCCGCGCAATATGGTCGCCTGCCCGCGCGGGCTGCCGCCGAACGTCTCGCCGAGGAACGGGTGTAGACGATGGCTGAGGAGTCCACGACCCCCGACCTGGTGGAGCTTACGCGCGAAGCGTTTGAGGCTGCGGATCGTCGCGACATTGATGTGCTTATGAGCATCTACGCGCCCGACGCAGTCTTGGAGGCGATGGGGATGGGTACCAGCTTCGAGGGAGTGGCGGCGATCCGTGGCTTCCATGAGGACTTCACAAGCGCTTATGAGGAGTACGGGATCGAGCCAGAGGAGATTCTCGACCTGGGAAACGGCGTCGTGTTTGCCGCGATCGTCCAGCAAGGCCGCCTCGTTGGGAGTAGCGCTCACGTCCAGATGCGCGGCGCAAATGTCGGCGTGTTCGCGGATAGCCTGCTCGTGCGGCAAACGTTGTACACCGACATCGACGAGGCCCGTGCTGCCGCCGAACGCCTCGCCCGAGAACGGGGGTAGGCGATGTCGCAGGAGAACGTGGAGATCGTGCGTCGCGCTGTCGAGGTGTTCAACCGCGATGGACCGCAGGCCGCGACGGCGTTCTTCGATCCGGAGATCGAATGGCACGACATGCCTGAGCAGCCGGATGCGGGTGTGCACCATGGCCGCGAAGGCTTCCTTGAAGCCGTGGAGCAGTTCGCTGGAGGCTTTGAGGACTTCCGGGTCCTCATCGATGAGATCTTCGATCACGGTAACCAGGTCACCACCTACCACCGGACTTTTGGTCGAGGCAGGGGCAGCGGCGCGACGTTCGAGCAGCGAGGGGCAGGCGTGTGGAGCTTGCGAAATGGATCCATCGCTCGTGTGGAATGGTTCGGAACGCAGCGAGAAGCCCTCAAAGCCGTGGGGCTGGAGGAGTAGGCGATGTCGCAGGAGAACGTGGAGTTGGCCAAGCGAGGGGTGGATGCCCTTAACCGGCGCGATCTTGATGCGTTCGCCGAGCACTGCACCGCCGACGTCGAGTGGTTTCCGTCTATGGCGGGGACCATCGAAGGCGGCAGCTACAAGGGACGCGAGGGGATGGAACGCTACTTCGAGCATTACGAGGAAACATGGGAGCGGTTCAGAGTCCACAACGATGAGTACCGCTCCGTCGATGATCGCGTGCTCGCGGCCGGTCGTCTCGAGGCGACCGGCCGCGGCAGCGGCGTCCCCGTCACTGCGCCTGTATGGACCGTAATCGAGTTCCGCGGCGGCAAGATGTCGCGGGCACGTGTCTATCTCGATCACGGCGAGGCCTTGCGAGCAGCAGGGCTGGAGGAGTAGAGCCGGGGCGTCACTCGCCCGCGCCGTCAACGCTCGTCGCAGGCTCATGCCGGCCATCAGAAACACATCCCGGCGGGATTTCCGCAGGAGCGTATGATCGGCACATGGTCCCGCTGGACCGCGACCCGTTCGGTGAAGACCGCACGCTGAAGCTCGAGCGCGTACCTTCGCGCTGAAGCGTCGAGCGCGTACCTCCAACGCGGCCACGGTAGTTCAGCGGTCGACAGCGGAACGCATCGGGCGCCGTGCCGGAACATGGGCGGCGGAATCTCGCCTTCGTCGACTCGCCGCAATGACCCTCATGGTTGTCGTAGTCGTGATCATGATCGCGCTCTGGGTCGGGTCGATCGTCTATTCGATCGTGACCGGCCAAGGCTCCGGCCCGGGCTAGCACCCACCGCGCCACGCCACGGTCCTTCCCGCGTCGAGGCTCACTAACTACGACAGCATCGCCGGCCTCGGCACCGCCGTACTCCAGAAGAAGCTTCGGCCGTCGCAAGCGCTCACGCCGCACACCGATATACAACGCAACAACTGTCGCTCCCACCGTCCCAACGGCGATAGCCCACTCCCGGACCGACTGCTCCGTGGATTCAGCTGCGTTCGCGACGATTGCAGCGAGGGCGGTCCCCGAGCGCAGGTTCTCAGGCCGTGTGGACGGGCAGGTCGTACCCGTCGCAGATTGGTACCTCATTGGTTACCTTAGACAGGCTCTAGAACGCGAAACGGCCCGTAAACATGAGCCGTTAGGCGATGGGCGATACTGGTCAAACAGGTGCGAAACCTGGCTTGGCAGAGCGGGATTGCGGGGCAGGCCGCGACCGTTGGCGTACGGACTCAAACGGTCTTGCTCGTCGCCATCGAGTGCACCGGCGGCGGGTTGAGCTGCTGGATGCCGCACGTTGCACAAGCGGCGACAGGCAGATCGATGTAGGCTCCTCCCGTGGGGGTAGGCTGCTGTGACCGTCACCGCGGGAGGACCGCAGTGGGGCTCCGGAGCGAGGGGACGTGCGTCGCTCGCCGCGTTGCGCTCGCCGCGGTCCCAGTTCTCGTCTCGCTGCTCCTCATCGCCGGCGCCAGGGCCCCGCTCGCGCGCGCCGCCGCGTACCGGATCGAACAGCGCGCGAGCGAATCGACCTCGACCCTCACGGTCTCCGCCTCGGGACTCCGCTACGAACTGCTGGAAACGCAGCGGGGCGGCGGCCGTGTCCGCGGCCACCGGGCGAAGCCGGTCCTGGGGACGATCATCCGCTACAGGGACCTCGCTCTGCTGCTGCTCGATCCGCCGCACAAGCGCTACCAGCAGCTGGCGCTCAAGAGCGCCCTCTCGGGCTATGAGACCGAACTCGCCCAGCTGCAGAAAGCGGGTCCCTCCACGCGGCTCCCTGCTCCCCCGGCGGGCGCGGCTCCCGCGACCTCCGGGCCGTTGAACGAGCCCCCGGCGCGGTTGCGCGCGCTCTCCTCGAGGAGGACCATCGGGCCGCTGCGGGTGCGAGCCTACGAAGTGATCCAGGGGACGCTGCGCGAGCGGCTGTGGTATGCAGCGGCCCTGCCCGCCCCGCCGCCGGCCGTCAGCGGCCTGCTCGCCGCGGCGCTGCACAAGGCGGGATCGGCGACCCTCGGCCGGGTGCTCGGGGGGCAGGCCGATCGGATCCCGCTGCGCGTGGAAGACCTCCAGGGCCGCCACTGGGTGACGGTTGTACAGACGGTGCACATCTCCAAGACCAACCCGAGAGCCGCCGAACTGCGGGTGCCGCGCGGCTACCACTCCGGGACGCTGCTGGCCTCCGGCGGCCAGGCACGCGCCTCCGACGTGCCCGCCGATCCGATCCGCTGCGGGACGGGGATCAACTGCCTGATCCCGATCCTGTGGGGCCCGGTCAGCGGCCATCCATCCGTTTGGGCGATCTACTGGGGCCCCCACTTCGCCGAACGTCCCGACGTCGTCGCCTCGCTGAACCATGCGCTCGAGGACTTCACCGGAGATGAATTCGCCGACCCCTCCTCGACGAGGTTCTGGCAGCCGCTCGCCCAGTACGGAGTCGGCCGGGGGAACCTGCAGGGCTACGAGATCGACAGCGGCAAACCCGACTCGAGCGTCGGCTCGTGGAACGTGTTCGACGTCGCCTGGGAGGTGCTCACCCATCGCTTCCGCCACGGCGAGCCCGACTACTGGTGGCGATTCGCCGACAACGACCCGATCTATGCGATCTTCGTCGACGAAAGCGAAGTCGACTCGAGCGGTTGGGCCGGATATCACGCCTTCGCCCCGACCGAGGGGATCCTGTTCGACTTCCTCGTGCATCCGGCGCTTCCCTACCTCATCGTCAAGGTGCCCGACCTCGCGGGACTCTCGAACAACCACGAAGGCACCGCATATCGATCGGTGATCGACACGGCGAGCGAGCGGACCTCACACGAGTTCGCGGAGGCGGCGACCGATCCATACCCGTTCCTCAGTTGGGCGGACCCGCTCAAGGAGCCGATCTGGGAAAACGGGGAGATCGCAGACATCTGCGAGCAGGGCATCACATACCCGTGGGGGAAGGAGACCCGCGTCGCACCGGGCGGCGTCGCCGTCGCCCCGTACTGGTCCAACCAAGCTCACGCGTGCGTTCCGGAAGCACGCCCACAGATACGCACCGCGTTCCCACCGGCCGAAAGCACCGTGTTCTGGGACACGGACGCGACCTTCGTGCTGCAGGGCGAAGACGTCTTCGACGGGTCGATCCCCGACAGCGAGGTCCGCTGGGTGTCCGATCGCGATGGGGTGATCGGGCACGGCAACGTGCTGACGACCACACAACTGAGCCCCGGCGAACACCTGATCTGGGCTGAAGTCAGGGACTCGACCGGGGGCTTCGCCGAAACCACGCCGGTCCGCGTCCACGTCGTCGTGCGGCCCCCGACCGCGCAGATCAACTCGCCCGCGGAAGGAGCCACGTTCGGCTCGAACCAGGTGATCAACTTCCGCGGCGCTGCCTCGGACCCGAGTGAGGGAGACCTGAGCCTCAGGGCGACGTGGTCGGTCGACGGCGTGCAGGTAGGCACGGGGGCATCGCTGCTGCGCTACCGCATCCCCACGGAAGGACAGCACACCGTCACCCTGGCCGTGAAGAACGACGCCGGCATGAGCGCGAGCACGTCGATCAAGGTGAACATCGGCAAACCGGTTCCCGGACCGAGCGTGACCATCACGAGCCCGCTCAACGGACAGGAATTCCCCAAAACCGAACCGATCGAATTCAGCGGCATCGCGGAAGGCGTTGAACCGTTCAAATACCGCTGGATCGACGAATTCGAAACGTTCCTGGGCGAAAAGAAGTCGTTGACCCTGAGCGAAGCGAAGTCGTTCACGAAGACGCTGGAAGGCGGTTGCGAAATCGTCACGCATCACGTGACCCTCGAAGTGACGGACGGCGACGGCGAAAAGGGCACCGACTCGGTCACGATCAGGGTCGGCACGATCTGCTGAGGCGGCGCGGGGCAGACCGGGATCCGGCGAGCGGCACGCGCTGCCGGGCCGCTCTGCCTATCGATGGGCGATACTGGGCTCGAACCAGTGACCTCCGCCTTGTCGAGGCGGCGCTCTCCCAGCTGAGCTAATCGCCCTGGG
>Ga0209415_10006566_pt1 | contig 20614 bp, 15 predicted proteins | sample PeaSoiSIISIP2007_FD_187696 | JGI IMG/M metagenome (GOLD analysis project Ga0209415, IMG submission 187696) | Peat soil microbial communities from Weissenstadt, Germany - SII-SIP-2007 (SPAdes) (version 2) | ecosystem: Environmental > Terrestrial > Soil > Wetlands > Peat | place: Germany...
TAACGCCGGATCCTGCATCACTCGTCGGAGGCAGATATGCGTGTGTCGATGTGGGCCATGGCGCTGCTCGCTCTGTCCGCCGGATCGGCGCCCCGCCCGCTCGCCGGTCAGGACCGGATTGAATCGCTCCTCGCGGAGCTGTCCATAGCGGCCGGCGCTCCCGGCTTCGAAGGGCAAGTGAGGGGCATTCTCGATCGCGAGATGCGCGCCGCGCGGCATCCGGCCGGGAGATGCCATCGTCCCCGTGAGCTCCTTCCAAACCCTCGCGCACGGACGGTACGTGGGGAAAGCGCTGGACGACCGCGTCGGCTGCGTCATGCTGATCGAAGCCTTGCGCCGGATGAAGGAGCAGGGTCTCAAGCCGCCCGCCACGATCTACTTCGTCGGGACCGTGCAGGAGGAAGTTGGACTCCGCGGCGCGCACACCGCGGTTGCCGCAGTCAATCCCGACCTCGGGATCTCACTGGAGGCCGGCATTGCGGCGGATCATCCCGGCGGCCGGCCGGACTTCGCACAGGAGCGACTGGGTGGCGGGCCCGTCCTCTACCTGGCGGACGCGCAGATGTTCGTCAACCTCAAGCTACGCGACTTCATCGAGGGCGTGGCCAAGCAGGCCAGCATTCCGGTCCAGACCGAGGTGACCAGCGGCGGGTCCGAGGATGCGGCGGAGTTGCAGCGCTTCGGGGCCGGCCGGCCGGCCCTCAATTACGCGGTCGCCACCCGTTACCTGCACAGCCACAACAGCATGATCCAACGGAGCGACCTCGATCAGGCGATTGCGCTGCTGATGAAGGTGTTGCCCCAGCTGAATGCGGCGACGGTAAAGGAGATCTCGCGGTTTTAGGGCGACGCAGGCCTACCGCGACCCCGAATGCCACACGCCGCCCGTTCGGGGTCGTCGCCCCATCAATTGCCAACTTGGTGGTTCAGCAAGAGGGCGACGGCGTGCGCCGCGCGCAGACGGTCGTCCAGCGGCGCAGCGTGAGCGGTCGACTCACTGCTTGCAGACGCCGTGCGGGTCGGGCTTGGGTTTGTCCACGAGAAGCCGGTGGTCGAGATCGGCCACGCGCATGGCGACGTCGAACACCAGTCGATCCACCAGCGCCATGTGCGCGAAATCGATGTATTGGACCTCATCGGTCACCTGATGATAGTCCTCGTGGAGACCGGTGGTGAAGAACACGATGGGTATACCGTAGCGGGCATACTCGTAGTGGTCGCTCCGGCAATAGACATTCTCCGGATGGCCATTTGCGTCCAACGTGTAGTCGAAGATGAGGGGCTCGGGCTCGGTCTGGTTGATGCCCTCGACCATGTCGCCGAGCTCCGTCGACAGCCGACGGGACCCGACGAGCATGAGATACCTCGGACCTCCTCCCTTCCAGTCAGCGGCCGCACCCCGGCCCACCATGTCGAGGTTGAGCTGGCCGACGATGGAGTCACGCGAGACCGTCGGGTGGTCGGTGAAGTAAGTCGATCCGAGCAGACCCTTCTCCTCAGCCGTGTGCCAAACGAAGAGAATCGACCGCTTCGGCTTGACTGGCGAATGCGCGAACGCCTGCGCGATCTCGAGTAGGGACACAGTCCCCGACCCGTCGTCGTCGGCCCCGTTAAAGGTCGAGTCGCGGTGCGCAGGTCTGATCCGGTGGAGAGAATCCGTGTTGACATGGATCGTCGCCAGCTCCTCCGGCGTGGGCGCGGCCCCGCTTCCGAGATCCATCATTTTCCAGCGGGCCATGTTCCAGGCTCGAAGCGAATCTGCGTCGACGCCGTGCGCGGCCACGCCAAGGTGATCGCTGTGCGCGCCCAGTGCGACGTACTCGCCGCGGAGCACCGAGTCGGCGCCTGGATACAGGGCGATGACATTACGAGCCGGCGCAGTCGGCTGCGCCTCGGTCACGCGAACAGCCAGGTCGACGGCCACCTGATTCACCACGCCGGGCCGCAGCCCGGCCAATGGGGCGCCCATTAGTCGCGCCGCTTCGGCCTGGGTGACGCTGACTCCCACAGGCCGCGAGTCTGGCCCCGCCTCTGCCCGCGGCAGCACCAGGAGCGGACGCCTGGCTGCCTGCAACGCCGGCGCCGTCATCAGATCAAGCGTAGCGAGAGCGATTGCCGCCGCCCCCGGGTAGTGATCGAGCGCGCCTCGGAATCTCGCGGCCGGCCGGCCTCCGGTGCCGAGTGGCGCATCGAGCACAACGATCCGACCGCTGCTCTGCTCCGGCGTCAGCATCACCGTCGAGTCGTCGAGACGTCCGCCGTACACGGCGGCCGAGACATTCACCGACCCGCTCGGACGAAGAGGGGATTGGCCGCCCCGCGAGGCGAGCGGAAACCAGTCCTGGCCGAAGACAGCAGGACTACCGCTGACGATCATTGTCGAAGTCGTGTCGATCGAGCGATTGATCACCACGACGGTCTGGAAATACGTCCCGTTCTCGCCGGCTGGTTTGAGACCGAGTCGCTGAGCGGCACGGGCTATGTAGTCGGTTGCTTTGACGTTGCCGACGGTCGCGGCTTCGCGGCCCAACATCGAATCGTCGGAAAACTGGGAGAGGCGTCGCCGAAGGTCGGCGGCGCTGATGTCCGGCGTGCTCGCGGACTTTGCGGTCGGCGTCGACGCGTTTGCTTGGGCGCTTGTCTGAGCACCCGATTGACCGACGCAGATGGCGAGGACGACGGCCGCGCCCAGAAGGGCGGAAGACGCTGATCGAGTCATATGGGGGAAGGAGTAAGGTCGGGGGTCGAACATGCCCCATGGCTTCCCCAACGGCAAGCACCGTGCGAATGGCGCATTGCGGACAGGCATCCGTTAGGCGGAACGGTCCATCCGTGGACCGGTAGGGGGGACGCATGCGTCGCCCCTACCAGCCGCATGGCGGGCTCCTGCCGCCGGCCGCTAGCGCCCCTACACTTCCCAGTTCGACCACACGATGCCGCGCTCCGCCCGGCGTTCCGGCGCCGTGGCGAGTGTCATGCGGAGGTCGGTCCAGCGCACGCGCGCCCCGAGCGCGATCAAGCGCTCGTACGCCGAGACGTACTCGCCCTGCACCCGGAGCGCCAGCCGACGTGTGCCGCACCGCCGCGCGTAGTCGGCCAGCGATCGCAGCAGCGGCTCGAGGTCGGCCTCGTCGGCCAGTACGAGCTTGAGTACCCGGAGCTCCTCGCGCGCGCGACCCTCCACCAGCGGCGCCGTGTGACAGAGCGCGTACCCGGTCAACTGGTCGCCGGCGTAGAGCAACACCGTGTCCCCCAGCGCTAGCTCGTCCGTCAGCACCAGCTCCCGCGTGAAGTCGTAGCCCGGCAACAGCCGATCGGCCAACGCGCGACAAGCCACCACCACGTCGTCGCGATCGACGAGGGGCAGCCGGCCCAGCAGCACCGACGCCTGGTCCGCGGGCGCCGCATCAAAGGTCAGCGTCAGCGTCAACCGCCCAGGCACCATGCCGAGCGCCGAGTAGAAGCCGATGTTGTCCATCGTCCGCGGCATCGTCTCGAGGCCGATCACCCGCGCGTTGCCCCGCCGCAGCCAATCGATTCCGGCGCGAACGACGTCTTTGCCGATCCCCGAGCCCTGCGCGTCCGGCCGGACTGCCAGAGGGCCCATCCAACCCTCGCTGCCCGACCGGTGCGTCATGTTGAACGCCGCGATCTCCTCCCGCTCCCCGCGCCAGACCATCGCGCCCTCGCCCGCATCATCGAGCGCATAGCGCCAGATCGCCGGATTGAGAAACGGGACCCGCACACCCACCATCCCGTCGCGGCGGTACCGCTCAGTGAACGCGTCGCTGAAGACCTGATTCAACGCCGGGATGTCCTCGCGGCGAGCCTGGAACGGCCCGTCCACATGGCGCAATTGCTTCCAACTGCGGGCCACGGCCATCACCGACCTCGCCGTGTTGGTGAAGCAGGATTCACCGCGTGCTCATCGCTCATGCCGCCGAGCTCGCCACCGCCGGCTCGGGCCCGCCACCCACCGGCGCCGCGTCAGGCGGCAGGCTCGCCGGCAGCTCCTCCCGCTCGATCTGCTCGACCACGGAACACCCCCGGTCCTCATCATAGCGCACCGTCACCACGCGATCGAGCCCTTCCCGCACGCTCTCGATGTGCGTGATCAGAATCACCTGTTCGAACCGATCCCCGAGCCGCCGCAACAGCTCCACCACGTTGTGACGCCGCACGTCGTCGAGCGACCCGAATACCTCGTCCAGAATGAGCAGCGAGAACGCCTGACCCGCTCGCTCGGCGATCATCTGTGAGATCGCCAACCGCAGCACGAGGTGCGCGAGGTCCTCCTCGCCGCCCGAAATGACCGGCTTCGGGACGCCGTCCTCGAGCACAATGATGTTGTACTGATCGTCCAGCTCCAACTCGGCGTATCGCCCGTCTGTCAGATCGCTGAGGAACCCGCTGGCGAGCTCCGATACCTCGGGGCGCAGGGCAAAGTTCAGGTCCGTGCGCAGGTCCGAGAACGCACGGTCCAACTCGTCGTGCAGCCGCTTCTCCCGATGCAAGGTGTCGAGCTTGGTCTGCAGCTTGTCCAACGCCCGGCGCCCGCCTTCGGCACCTTCGACGGCATTGCGGGCGGCAGCGACTTCGGACCGCGCGGCCAACGCGCTGATCTCGCCGCTCCGCGCCTCGGCGGCCGCGCGCTCGTGCTGATCGCGGACCGCTTGATACACGGATTCCGAGAAGTGGATGCTGTCCCGCCGCGCCCGCATCTCCTTCAGACGCGCGAAGACCGCAGCCGCCGCCGCCTCGACCCGCGCGCGCTCGCGAGCCAGTTGCGGCTCGCGCTCGACCAGCGCCCCAAGCCGGGCCGCCCGCGCGTCGAGGGGGGTCAGTCGCTCGGCTTCGCTCTTGAGATGGATATGCCGAGCCGAGTCGTACCCGGCTGGGATCGTCGCGATGTCGCGTGCCAGCGCCGCCTTCCGCTGCTCTTTCGCCGCGATGTCACGCCGCGCTTGCTGAAGCTCCTGCACAGCGAACTGCGTCTTCGCCAGCTTGCGCTCGAGAGTGCCGACGTCCTGCTGGAGCGCACGCCCACGCTCGTCGAGCGCCCGGACATCCGCCGGCATCTGCTCGAGCTGCTCCAACCGCGCCTTGAAGTACGCGCCGTCCACCCGCACCGTCTCGGACTGCTCATCGAGCAGCTCGAGCACAGTCCGGAAGTGCCCGCCGAGCGGCCGGGCGCAGGTCGGGCATTGCCCCTCCTCCCCAGCCGCCACCAGCCGATCACGCTGCTGGCGGACGTCGGTGTACTGGGCCCGCAACGCCTGGAGCTTGGTCTCGGCTTCCTGACGGTCTCGCACCCACTCGGTCCGACGGGCCTCCAATTGCCCCTGAGCCTCCTCGAGCTCACGCCGACGGGTCTCCAGCTCGAGGGTGACCTCCTCTTCGAGTGCCGGCGCGGGATCCAGCTTGATGCGTCGCTCTCGCAACCGGGCGAGCTCCTCATCAATGGCCCGCTCCGTTTCGATCAGCGTCTGACGCCGGCCTTCCTCACGGTACGACTCGTCGGCCCGCTGCAACTCGGCCACCACCGCCGGGAAACTGGCCAACTCACCCCGCAGCCGCTCGAGCTCGTCCCGCGCCGTCGCCACGTCGGTGAGTTCGGCCGCGATGCGAGCGCCGTCCCGGGCAAGCGCCTCTTCGTCGCGTTCGGCCACCCGGAGGTCGGTGAGCAGCACCTGCAGACGGTCCCGCTCCTGCTGCACCCGCTCCCACTCCGGCGCCACGACCGCCAGCGCAGCCGTCGTTTCCCGCTCGCGCCGCTCCGCCTCGGCCAGCCGCACAACGGCGGCGGTCAGCCGCGCCATCGCCTCGCCCAAGATCCGCTCGACCGTATCACGATCGGGCATCCCGGCCCGCAGCCCGGCCGTCTCGGCCGTGATCAGCTTGCGCCGCTCGCGCACCAGATCCTGCGCGGTGCGCAGCTTCTCGTAGCCCAAGACGCGCGACAGGAACTTGGCCCGCTCCGACGGACCCATCGCCGCCATGACGTTCAGTTCCTTCTGCGCCGTGAAGTACGTGTTGAAGAACTCGGTGCGCGTCATCCCCAGGCGGCGCTGCAACAGCTCCGTCACGCCGGTGATCGAGTTCGCGATCGGAGCCGACGCACCATCGAGATAGAGCTCGGCGTTGGTCAGCCCACGCACCACCCGGTAGCGATGCCCCGCCAATTCGAAATCCAACTCCACCCGCACCGTCGCCCGCGCCGTCGCCCGATTGAAGCGCAGCGACTCCCGCGTGCCACGCGCCGCGCTATTGCCATAGAGCGCCCACGCGACGGCCTCGAGGATCGTCGTCTTGCCCGAACCGTTGGGACCAATGATCCCGGTGAGACCCGTGTCGAACGTGAGCTGACTATCCGCGTGCTGGCGGAAGTTCACCAGGTGCAGACTGTTGAGCCTCACGCGTCCGCGCCCCCCGCCTCGGATGCGACGGCGGCCGCGCTCACCGCCTCCGCTTCCGCCAGGTACCGCAGCCCGAGATCGACCAGGGTCGATCGATCGATGTCGGCCTCCAGGAGACGGCCGTGGAGCTTGTCGCGCACGATGTCGGCGAGCGACGGGCGACGGCCAGGAGCACCCTGCCCGTGCAGGCGGATCACGTCCGGCCGACGCGTGTCGAGCTGGAAGTGCAACGCCCGACGCCGGTACTCGCGTAGCAGCCGGTGGTCCAACTCGCGGACGATGTGGCGCGGGATATCACGCACCAGCAAGCGCACGATCTTCCCGTCGATCCCACCGTCACACCCGTTGACCACTTCGGCGATGCGGGCGTCGACATCGGCGGCCGTGAGGCCGCGCGCCGACAACACGGGGAGATCGACCAGCGCGCGCGGCAGCACGATCGGATGGAACCGGTGCCGGCCGGTCGCCAGGTCGTACTCGATGAATCCCTTGCCCGGCACCCCGGTGGCGCGCTCCTCGATCAGCTCACCCCACGGATTCGGACTCGTGTAGTCGAGCGACCCCGAGTAGTACGCATTGGGAGCGATCTCGCGATACACGTGGAAATGGCCCAATGCCACATAGCTCCACCGCTCGGCTCCGAGCTCCTCCTTCGTGATCTCGATCGTCGAACGATCCGACGCGATGACCGCCGGCGGCAGCATGCCCTCGACCTCGCCGTGCAACAGTAAGACGTTGTAGCGAGCGGTCGGGTCGGGGGTCAGCGCCGGTCGGTCCCCGAGCACGTCCGGCACGGCGAGAATCGCGAGATCGCGGTCGGGGAACGACAGGCGCTCGGCCGCCGCATCGACGACGTGGATGCCAAGCGGCGTGAACAGCCGCAGGATGCACCCGGTCTCGGCGGCCCGCGGCGTGTCGTGGTTACCGGCCACCATGGCGATCGTGGCGCCGGGGACCTCGGCGCGTAGCCGGGCGAACTGCTGGAACGCGTGCAGGATGGCCGGATTCGTCGGCCGCACGGTGTGGAAGATGTCACCGCCAAACAGGATGACATCCGGCGCCAGCGCGATGATCGCATCGATCGCGCGCTTGCACGCCAGCGCGACATCTGCTTCGCGCTGATTGATCCCACCTGGCGTCAGACGCTGGTACTGTCGATAGCCGAGGTGCAGATCCGAGAGGTGGACCAGCCGCATGTATACCGCAATCTAGAGGCGGTCGACCGCCCGTAACCACTGTGCGACCACCATCTGCGGCGCGTCCCGGCGCGGCTCCGGCCCCCCAGGGGCCAATAAGGAGGTTCAGGACGTTGCCAATGCGCCCGTCAGATGCCGTCCGGTCAGATGCCGTATGGATTAGAGGCCGGCAATGCCCGGATCGGCACCAGCACCTCCGGATGCCCCGTCGGTCGCGTCGGGACAATACGACGCAGGTGCGCCTCGATGAATGCACGCACGTTCGCTGGCCGCGTGAGCTCAACCCGGCGACGTGCTTCCAGGATCTCATGGGGCTCGTAGAGCTCCGTCAGCTGCTTGACCCATTCGAACGTGATCGTAGGATCGAACCGACGCAGGCTCCGAGTGACGGCCACCTCCAGCGGGACCTCCCCGGCCGCCGGGAACCGCTCGACGCCCTCGCGTCCCGACAGCACCGGCGGCCGTGGGAACCGCACGAAGACCGGCTGGGTGAAATGCGGGTGCCGCACCATGAGCTGCCCCTTTTCCAGCGTCGCCAGCTTGGTCCGGATCGCCGGGCTCAGCACGGCGTACCCCGGCGAGGCCAGCTCGTCGGCGTCCATGCGTCCGAACAAGGCCGTCCCCGCATTGCCGACCACGCGCCGGTGCACCTGCGAGCGGAACTGCTGCGCGCCGAATAGGACGAGTCCCAGATACCGGCCACGCTCGGCGAGATCGAGCAGCATCTTCCGGACATAGGTGTCCGGCCCATCGTTCGGCGCGTAGCGATTGAGCTCGTCGACAAATACGACGACGTGCTTGACCCCGAGCGAGCGTCGTTCGAGATGCATCCGCAACTGGGATACGACACGAGCGAAGATGAGGTCCTGTGCGTCCTGCTCGAGATTGGCGACGTCGATCACGTAGACGGTGCGATCGGCGAAGCTCCCCCAGGGCAGATCGCTCGCCTCCGCGTCTTGGGTCACCAACCCGGCACAGCGCTGCGCGATGTTCAAGAGTCGATTGCGGATCTTGCGGAGCGTCGCGATGTGGTGCGTGCGCCAACTTTCCTGATCGAATTGTTCCAGCCGATTGAGCAGGTCGCGAAACCATTGCTCCAGATCGGCGAACGATTGCACACGGTAGGTGGTCGCGAGCAGCGGATCCTTGAACTCATGGCCGACCACACGCTCGCGGATGAAGTCGATCAGAGCGTCGGCTTTCGCGTCCACATCTTCGTGATTCAACAAGACGTCTGCATACTCCATGACCTCGCGGAGCCCCCACGCCAGTGGCGTCACAGTATGCTCGAGCGCCTCGTTGGACCGGAGGGTGTTGAGCGTGTGGCCGTCGGGGCGGTAGGGCGCGAAGTAGCGCACCTGCCGGAACGGCTCAGCCGGGACACCCAGTTTCTGGTACAGGGCTCGATCAGCATCGCCCAAGTCGGTCGCCGGCTGATCGAGGAAGCACAGGTCTGGCCCTTTGACGTTGAAGCACACCGCGGCCACCGACCCCTTCGCCGCCGGGAAATGCGCAAACATCGACGCCAGGAGCCACTCGACCGCACTGGTTTTCGTCGCCAGCCCGGATACGCCGGTCACCGTGAGATGGGCAGCCTCCGGCCCCATGAGAAAATCGGCGTCGAGATAGATCGGGGCGTCGATACCACCGGCGTGGTACACGCCGATCGGGATGCTCGTGCGCGCTGCCTCGGTCGTGTAGCCATCCATGCGCAACGCACACACCACGTCCTCATCCCCGGCGAGAAACACCGTGCCCATCGGCACGGGCTGCGAGGGCTCCTCGGGGATCTGCCGCAGGACCGCCGCCGTATACAGGCGGATCTCCGTGCGCTCCGTGGTCGCGATCGCGGCCTGGGCCGGCGACCCGTCGAAGCCCATCACGTCGTGCAGCGGTGACTGGAGGTCCGTGTAGGCAAATGCCTCGACGACGACGCCATAGACCCGGGGGATCGTCCCGTTGACGGCGTGACCGCCCTCGACGCGCACGATGGTCCCGATGCCCACCGCGGCATCGAGCGCCGTCCAGAAATGAAACTCGTGCGGCGTGCTCGGCCGCCGCTCGGTGGCCACGACGCGGCCCAACGGCTGCTCAACCACTGGCCCGTCAGCCAGGTCGCCACCCACGCGACGCTCGGGGCCGGCGCCGTTCGCGCCCGAGCGGTGCTCTACATGATCGCTCGTAACAACTCCTTGCAGTCTCGAACTCCGTAAGCCGTCTCAGCCCAGTGCGGGTCCGGCAGCGACAGCGGGGCCCGTTCCGCCAACACCCATCGCGATACCTCGTCCGCGCGCCCCGGCACCGCTTCCGCGTCGGCGTCCGCGATCTCGAGGCGCACCAGCCCCCAGGTCGGCTCACGGCCTGACGCGTCTCGGAGCCGCAGATACCAGCTCAAGACGGGGGTGCGGCTGGGCGGCGCCAGTCGGAATACCGGAGTCCGCTCCCCTGGCGCCAACTCGGCCAGCAGTGGGATGATCTCCGCCCCACCATAGAGGGTGGAGTGGCGCTTGACGACGCCGACGCTGGTGAGCGCGGTCGCCACCCGGGCACTCCCGCCGATGCCCCCGTCAATGCACAACGGCGCCTGTTCAGCGTCGCACCACGCCTCGGCGAGCTCGCGCTCGAGTCGCTCGCGGCGCAGCTCCACGCAGCGTCGAGCGCGCTCAGCAAGCGCCGCCGGATGTGCGCCGTCGGCGTTCACCCCAGCGTCGTCAGCGCCCATCCGGCCGCTCGTGTCGATGACCTCCAAGCCGCTCGCCACCATCCGATCCCACAGTTTGGGGACGAGCACGCGCGGCGCGTACAGCGCGGCATGCCGGAGGACGTCGCGCCGCCAGGTCACGAGCCGCCGATCCCGGCGCTCCCGGATGACCGCAGCCGCGACCCCGTGCACCAGCGGGACACCCTTGTCATGGACCAAAACGCGGCTCGTCTGTGTGCCGTCGAGGAACCCCCCAAACGCCGCCTCCACAGGGCCGGGCACCTCGTGCGCCCGCAGCGGACCATGCTCGACAAAGGGCACCGATACGAGCCGTGGTGACTCGCCGCCCGCGGGAAGCGTCTCCAGGGTGAGCCCAACGCCAACCGTCCCTTGGACGTGTGGCACCCACTGACCGAGCAAGCGCTGCGTGCTACGGACGCTTGTGTCCATTGACCCTATGGGACGCGTGACGACAGGACACGGAAGCGCCGGCACGATCCGGCGGGCGGTGTATGTGCAAGGGGCGGCCCGCGCGGCCGCTGCCGGCGCGCTGTGGCTAACGGTAACGGCCACCACAGCATGCGACAAGGCGAGCGGCAGCGACGCCATGACCGCGATCCCGGCCAGTCAATTGCTCGACCTGCGCAAACGTCCAGCCATTCTGTTCGAGGTATTCGGCGAGCGGGACGACCCCCGCATGGTGCCGGTGGCCTCGATCGAAGGCGGGAAGCTTCGACCCATTCGCCTCTCGGCCGCCGGGTGGAAGACATTCGACCGTCTGTACAATCGTCCGGGCACGGCCTATACGCTGTACCAGGACGGGCACCCCGTCGGCCAGGCGACCGTCAAGCAGGGCATGTGGTCGCGTCCGGAGTCCCCGATCTACGCGCTGCCCAACTGTCAGAACCTCATCCCGCTCGCCGCGGTGAGCATCGATAGCAAGGTGAAGGCCGGAATCACGGTCGAGTTTTTGGCGACCAGCGCCGCGCTGCCGTCGGCGAAAGCAGGCACCTCGATGGCCCCCACTGCTGCGGTCACGCTGGCCCACGACGTGGGTGCCAAGGTCGCCGCGAGAGCGCATATCCCACGGACACGACTCGACTCACTGGACTTCCACGCACTCGCCATCACCACGGGAGCAACGTCGGCGCCGACGCTGGTCGTCTCCTATATCGACCCCAACGCCGAGGAAGCGGCCGCCCATGGCGACGAGACCTCGTACCTATTCGCCATTGCTGACAAGTCTGGCGCCGACTACACGCCGAGCTTCAGCCAGGCCGTCAACGGATCGGCTGCCCGCGCGCAGTACCGCCGGTATGTCGACCACATCGATCTCGATGGCAACGGAATCGATGAGATCGTGCTCGAGGGATGGCAGTACGGCGGCGATACCTACCCGATGATCATGCGATACAAGGACGGGCATTGGGTCGAGGTCTACCGCGGTGCCGCAAGCTGGTGCTTAGACGGCAAGTAGTTGCACCAATCTCCGCACCCCCTCCACCACCGTCTCCATCGGCGCGGCGTACGACGCCCGGACCCATTCGGGCGTGAGGAACGCCGCCCCGGGCACCACCGCCACGCCGTGCTGGTCGAGCAGTTGCGTGGCAAACGCGCTGCCATCGCCGCCCACGTCGACATATAGGTAGAAGGCACCAGCGGGCGGGACGTAGCGCACGCCCGCCGCGTCGAGCAGCGCCTGGGCCGCGTCGCGACGCGCACGAAACTGCGTCACCATGGCGGCGATCGCCTGCTCGGCTTCCTTCACCTGAGTGAGCGCGGCGAGCGCCGCGTACTGCGACACGGTCGCCGCATTGGATGTGGTGTGCGACTGCAGTGCCCCCATGGCCTGCGCCACCGCCCGGGGCGCGACCGCCCACCCGATGCGCCACCCGGTCATCGCATAGGCCTTCGCCACACCATTGATGTACACGACTCGGTCTCGATCACCGACGACCTCCAGCACCGACCGGGCCGGCGCACCATAGGCGATGCGACGGTAGATCTCGTCGCTGATGAGCCACCAGCCCCGGTCTGCGGCCAGCGACGCGATGTCGCGCAGCTCCTGCTCACTGTAGACCGCTCCGGTCGGATTGCACGGCGAGTTCAGCATGACGCCGCGTGTGCGCGACGTGGCCGCGTCGGCGAGCTGCGCCGCGGTCACCTTGAGCCCACGCGAGCGTTCACCGTACACGGGCACGGGCACGGCACGCGCCAGCGCCACCATCTCGTAGTAGCTCGTCCAACTCGGCGTCGGGATGAGGACCTCGTCGCCACTGCCGAACAGCACAAAGCACGCGTTGAACAACGATTGCTTCGAGCCGTTCGAGACGACGACATCGCTGGCCGTGATAGGCTCAGATCCCCGGTACAGCGCATTCGCCTCGGCCGCGATGGCCTCGCGCAACGGGAGAATGCCCTCGGTGGCCGTGTACCGAGTCGCGCCGGCCTCCACCGCCCGCGCCGCCGCCTCGCGGATGAACTGTGGCGTGGCGAAATCCGGCTCCCCAGCCCCGAGGTCGAGGATCGTGCGCCCCGCTGCCCGGAGTGCGCGCGCCCGCGCCGAGACGGCGATCGTGGCCGATTCTTTCAGTTGCGCGACGTTGGGGGAGACGGTGAACGGAGCCGGGGGTGCGGTAGCGGTCATGGGAGCGGTATCGAGTTGGAGGAGGCGTGACAGAGAGATACTTTGAAGCGTCGGCGTTGTCGTCCCGTGGCGGCATTCGTACCGCCTGCCGTTCTGGTCTCGGCTTTCGCCGCCCCTAGGTCGGATGCGGCCCGACGCAATCTTACCCAAGGAGTCAGGTGGAACAACAGTCGCCCGAAAGCCCGGGCATCGCGCGCGGGCTCAACGCCGTGCATATCCTCCCCGCGGACTGGACTGCGGCGCCGTTGGCACTGGCCACCGTCATCGATCGAGTTGACCGAGACCTGGCAGTGACCCAACTCCTCGTCGTCGTGGCCAATGCCGACGCCGCCATTGCGGTCACGCAGGCGATCTCAGCTGCCCGCGGAGGAACGGGACCCCGAGTCGTGGCGGCCACGGGCGCTAGTCGCGTCGCTCGGGTGCTGCGGGCGGGCGCCGCCCCGATCCTCGTCGGCCCGCCGGAGGAACTGCTGGCATTGCTGCGCGCCTCCGCACTCAAGCTCGAGACGGTCCGCACGCTCGTCGTAGCCTGGGTAGAGGAGATCCTGGCAAGCGAGTCCGCCGAAGACCTGGAGGCGGTACTGGCCGAAGTCCCCAAAGACGCCGCCCGCATCGTGATCACCGCCGCGCTCGACGCCCCCGTGGAGGACTTTATCGAACGGCACGCTCGGCGCGCGCCCCGGCTGCATTTGCCTGGCGAGGCGAAGCCGGCTCCCCACCGCGACGCTGCGGCGTCGGCCCCGGCTGTTCCTCCGACCCCGACCGCTGGGGCCATTCCGGTGGGTTATGTGCTGGTTTCGCGCTCAGGACGCCTGCTCGCGCTGCGGCGCGTGCTTGACGAGCTCGACCCGCCCTCGGCCGCGATCTACGTCCGGTCGGAGCAAGGGGAGCGCGAGGTGCGCGACACCTTGTCGGCGCTTGGATACGACGGCCCCAATGCGCCGATCCGTGCGGTGCAGGGCGCACCGAGTGAGCATACCACGCTCCTGGTGTTGTACGACCTGCCGCAGCTCACGTCCGAATGGCGCGCCGCTACGAGCGGCCACCCGGCGCGCGTCGTTGCGCTCATGCCGCCGCGCCTCCTGGGCCAGCTACGCGCGCTCGCCGGTGCCTCAGTCGCCCCGTTGTCGTTCGCTGCCCCGTTAGACGCCGCCCGGGCCTCTATGGCCAGGCTGCGAGCCGAGTTGCGGCGAGAGTTGGCGACTGGTACACCGGCCCACGAGCTGCTGGCCCTCGAGCCGCTCCTCGAGGAATTCGACGGGGTGGCGCTGGCCGCCGCGTCGTTGCGCCTCCTCGCCCATGAGCGGGCCGCCCGGGCCCGCCTGGAAGCCGCGCAGCCCACTGCGGCAGTCAAAGACACGCCGGTGCGACCTCCCGAGCGGCCAAGCGCTGGGGGCCCGCGGCATCGCGACGACCGGGGGACACGGGCGCCCGGGGCCGGTGCTGCACGGCGCGACGGCCCGTCCGGCGGCCAGCACCCTCGGGGGCACAGCCCGGATCACGGACCTGGCGCAAGACCCCTACCACGGAGGCCGCGATAGGGGTCGGTGCAGGCCGTTGTCCCACGTGCCGTCAGGCATTGCGAGCACGGCCGTCTGAGCTGAGACCGAATGTAGGCCACCAGGTGCGCCGAGCCGTCACGAGGGTGCCCCAGGAGTGTCACGACCTGCGACAGTGGACGATCCGCGTGACGGGCGGCCGGTACCTCGCGTCCAGTGAGCATGGGCGTGATCGTCACCTTGCTGCCGCAGCCCGGCCGATTGCAGCGCCTGCGTGCCGCCATCCGCGACCGGCACACGCTTGTGACCTGCGATGACTGGAGCGCCCTCACACGCGTCTGCGAGACTGAGCCCGTGCACCTGGCGGTGCTCGATTTCTACGCCGACGGGCCGGCCAATTTCGAGCGCGTGCGAGTGCTCAAGTTGCGGTTTCCGCGCGTCGCCCTCGTCGCATACGTGAGTATCACGACCGAACGAGCTCGCGACATGTTCGACGCCGGACGATGCGGCCTTGATGGGCTCATCGTCGCAGATCTCGACGACGCCCCCGCGACCTTGCTCATGCACGTCGAAAAGGCCGAAGCCCGTAGCGTCGCCAGCGTGCTCCGCCCGGTCATCGCGAGCCTGAAACCGACCGTTCGAGATGCCGTGCTCGCCGCCGTCACGCGCGCGCATGAACGGCTGACGCCTGAAGCCTTCGCCCGTCTCCTAGCCGTCCCGCGGCGGTTGCTGACACGGCGTCTCACGGAGGCTGGATTCCCCGCACCCCATCGGCTGCTGACCTGGGGCCGTTTGATAGTGGCCGCCCATATGCTCGAGGACATGAATCGGAGCGCCGATAGCGTAGCCCAGGTCCTCGACTTTCCGTCCGGCAGCGCGTTCCGGAACACGTGCCAGCGCTATCTCCATGTGACGCCCCAACAGATGCGTGAGCGCGGGGGAGCCGCGTATGTCATAGACGTGTTCATGCGTGAGGCCCGGACACGAGCGACATCGCCCTCCCTGGACGGCGGCGGACCAGGCGGAGAACAGCATGAGCCGGCGAATACGGGCAATGGCCATGGCGTGCAGCCGAACCCCCGCTCCGGCCGGTTAACGCCGGCCCGGACAGGCGTCGTCCCGGCGGAGAATGGCGAATCGGGCGGGGCAGGCAGAGCCGCCCCCGAGCCTTCCTCGCGCCCGGGGTCCGGGGTGCCGCCGCGGGATGGGCAGGGCAGCCCCCAGGCACCTTGAAGGCCTGAGCCGGGCCACCAAACGGCCTGGGGCACCTGGTTGGATGCCCCTTCTCCGCGCCAACCGGCGCGCTGGCCCAGAATGAGGACAACGCGGCGGGCAGGAATCGCGTAGTCCTCTTAGATTAGGCCGCGAAGCAAGAACCCGTTGGACACTTGTGTACCCGACGCACCGATGCGGTCGAGGTCGTTGGTCCGCTTGTGGCGTCGAAACTCCGTCTTCCCATGCCAGACTCGACTAGTGTGACCCTCGTTGTCGGACTGACCGGCAACATCGCGAGCGGGAAATCGACCGTCGCGCGACGGCTCCGGGCGCGCGGGGCTACGGTCATTGACGCGGACGAGCTCGCGCGGCGAGCGGTCGAGGCCGGCACACCTGCGCTCCGCCGAATAGCTGAGCGGTGGGGTGCTGGGGTCATCTCGGCCGACGGCTTGCTGGATCGCGCGGCGCTCCGCCGGCGCGTGTTTCACGATCACGACGAACTCGAGGAGCTCAACCGCATCGTGCACCCCGCGGTGACGCGGCTGCGCAACGAGCAGGTCGCCCAAGCCCGGGCTCGCGGCGAACGCGTGATCGTCTGTGACATCCCGCTGTTGTTCGAGCGGCGACTGGCAGACGAATTCGATCGCATCGTGCTGGTCGACGCCCCGCGGCCGATCCGGCTCGAGCGGCTCGTCCGTGAGCGGGGGTTGCACGAGACCGAGGCGCTCGACATGATCACTGCTCAGATGCCAGCCGAATTGAAACGCGCCCGCGCAGATTTCGTGATCGACAATACCGGCTCGCTGGAAGCGCTGGATGCCCGCGTGGATGAGGTCTGGGCTGAGCTGACCCGTGAAGCTGAAACCCTCGCGCCCTCTCTCACCGTCTGACCGCGTCGTCGGCCAGCCGCTACTCTCGCATGGCAAACATCCCGGACGATCTGTTCTACACGAAGGACCACGAGTACATCCGTTTCACGCCGGATGGACTGGCCCAGATCGGCATTACTGACTACGCCCAAGGCGAACTGGGCGACATCGTGTACCTCGAGTTACCGAAAGTTGGCGCGCGCTTTGCCGCGCACGACGTGTTCGGGACGGTCGAGGCCGTGAAGGCCGTCTCCGAGCTATTTAGCCCGGTCGCCGGCGAGGTAGTCGCGATCAACGAGCGGCTCGACAAGGAGCCCGCGCTGGTCAACACGGACCCGTACGGCGGCGGCTGGATGCTTCGGATGCGGCCCGGCAATCCGACTGCCCGTGATGGGCTGATCTCGCCCGCGCAGTACAAGTCGCACGTCGGCGCCTAGCACCAGCTCTCGATACGCTCCCGCCCCCGGGGCGGGCGACGGCGACAACGGCGCCGTGCTTGGCAGCTTCCAGCGGTGGCGAGTCCTGATCTCTCCGCCGGCGTCTGGCGCTGACAACATGGCGCTCGACCACGCACTTCTGCGGCGCGCGGCGGCCACCGGCGAGGCCGTGCTTCGAGTGTACAGTTGGACCGCGCCGACGCTGTCGCTCGGACGGCACCAACCGGCCCGCGGCGTCTTCGACCTGCAGGCCAGTCGTGCACTCGGCGTCGATCTCGTCCGGCGCCCGACGGGCGGCCGGGCAGTGCTCCACCATCGCGAAGTGACGTACAGCGTCACCGCCCCGTTGACCGCGGCGACGCCAGACGGTCCACGCCCGCGGACGCGCGGCATCTACGCCGCCATCAACGGATTGCTCTTGGATGCCCTCCAGGCCCTCGGCGCGCCCGTAGCGCTGGCGCCGCCGGAGCGTGGCACGACGCTGCACCCGGGACTGGCGGATTTGTCTCTCCCCTCTCCCTTCGATCCGCTCCCCTCGCGTCGGCCGCGGCCCCTGGCCGTGGCCGACTTCCCGTGCTTCGACCAGGCCACGGAAGGCGAGATCGTGGCCGGCAGCCAGAAGCTGGCGGGGAGCGCGCAATGGCGTGAGGGCCGCGCGGTGCTCCAGCACGGGTCGATCCTCATCGACGACGATCAGAAGCTGATATCGCTGGTGGCGGCGGACGTACCGCTCACCCGAGTGGCCACGCTTCGGGAATTGTTGCACCGCGAGGTGCAGATCGAAGAGGTGGCCAGCGCGTTGGAGGAGGCATTGGACGCCACGCTTGCCCGAGCTGGCCGACCCCCATCGACCCCGCTGGAACTGGACCCGGAGACGGCCGACGCCGCCCGCGCGCTCCGCCGGCAATACGCCGACGATGCCTGGACCTGGCGGCATTGATACGGCCTACCGGCTTGCCTCACCCGCGGGGTCTCCCGCATCGTACGACAGTTCGCCTCTCGACTCTCTCGCCGCACAGCGGCCTCCCATGCCTCGATTCTCTCGCCGCCGCAGGTCGCTCGTGCTGGTCGCCACCACGGCGACGGGCCTCCTCGTGATGAGCTGCCGGGGCGCCGATGGGCGCCTCGATCACGGCACGGGGGGCAGCGATGTAGGGGGCACGCTGATCGTGGCACTTCCGGCAGACGTCGCGACGCTCCTGCCGCCCTACGCGAGCACAACGCAGGAGAAGATGGCGGCTGATCTCCTCTTCGATCGGCTGGCGGAGCCGAGCGATTCGCTGAATACGATCGGTGATCACGGCTTCATTCCTCAGCTCGCCGATCGATGGGATTGGCTCCACGACTCTCTCGCGATCGCGTTTCATCTCAATCCCCGCGCCAAGTGGCACGACGGCGTGCCAGTGCGCGCCAACGATGTGGAGTTCACGTACCGTCTGTACGCCAATCCAGCCGCTGGCGTAGAAAGCGCCTCCGAGCTCGAGGCGATTGATTCGGTGACGGCGCCCGACTCGCTCACGGCCGTGTTCTGGTTCAAGCGGCGATATCCGGAACAGTTCTTCGACGCCACCTACCAGATGTTCATCTGTCCCGCCCATCTCTTGCGCGGCGTCGCGGTCGCCGATCTCCGGAGCTCCGCCTTCGCCCATCAACCGGTCGGCGACGGGCGCTTCCGCTTCGTGCGATGGACACCAGGATCGACGATCGAATACATCGCCGACACCGCAAATTACCAGGGGCGCGCCAAGCTGGACCGGCTGATCCTGGCCGTCACGCCAAGCCCCGGAGCGGCGGTCACAAAGTTGCTGGCTGGCGATGCTGACGTGTATGAGGCCATCTCGCCGGCGAGCTTGCCTGAATTCCTGCAACACCCTGACGTGGTCACGCTGACCTATCCGGACCTGGCGTACGGATTTCTCTGGTTCAATCTGCGCACCGGCAAGCCGCCCCACGCCCACCCGATCTTTGGCGACCGAGCCGTCCGGCGCGCGCTCGCCATGGCGCTCGACCGTGCAGCCATCGTCCGCAACGTCTACGACACACTCGCCGTAGTGGCCAACGGCCCATTCGCCCGATCGACGTCCAGCGCCGACTACACAGTGGCAGCGCTAGCCTACGACACCTCGCGCGCGAACCGTCTTCTCGACTCCGCGGGATGGCAACGCGGCGCCGATGGGTTTCGGCAGAAGAAGGGACGCCCGCTGGCGTTCTCGATCGTCGTCCCGACATCGAGCAAGGTGCGACAGCAGATGGCGGTCCTGATCCAGGACCAGCTCGCACGGGTCGGCGCGCGCGTCACCGTCGACCCGATCGAAATGCGGGTACTGATGAATCAAATGCGCTCACGCGATTTCGACGCCACCATTCAGGCGTTCCACCCGGATGGTGCGATGAGCGACCTCCGCCAGGTCTGGACGACGCCGGCCGAGAAGGACGGAATGAACTGGGGTTCGTATGAGAGCCCCGTGTTCGACGCCCTCATCGACAGCGCGCTCTCGGCTACGGACCCGGACCGGGCCCACGCGCTGCTGCACCGCGCCTACACCGTCATGAATGAGGATGTCCCCGCGGTCTGGCTCTACCACCCGCGATTGGTCGCCGGTGTCAACCGCCGTGTGCACACCGCTTTCTTGCGCCCCGATGCGTGGTATGCGCACATCGCCGATTGGTACATCCCGGCGGCGTCGCGCATTCCCCGGGATAACATCGGGCTGGCGACCACACCACGGTGACCCGCCTCATCGACTGACGGCCTCGCCGGCCATGCGCGCGCTGCTCGCTCGCCGCTTGCTCCAAGCCGTCACCGTCGTCGCCGTGGTGACGACCGTGACGTTCTTCCTGATTCATCTGGCACCAGGCGACCCGCTAGGAGGGGATCTCGACAATCCGCGTGTATCCGAGGCGGTGCGGCAGTACTGGCGGCATGTGTATGGGTTTGACCAGCCCATCGGCGTCCAGTACCTGAAATACATCGCCGGTGTGGTGCGCGGACAGTTCGGCTACTCACTCTCGTTCAACGAGCCGGTCAGCGCGGTGCTCGCACGTGCACTCCCCAACACCTGTGTGCTGGCCGGATCGGCCTTGATCCTGAGCTTCATCATGGGCGTCCTGATTGCCCTCGTTCAGGTCGCCCGGCGGGGCACACTCACGGATCGCGTCCTCGGCTCGGTGTCGCTGGCGCTCTACTGCACGCCGGACTTCTGGCTGGCCCAAGTCGCCCTGCTCGTCTTCGCCTATTGGCTGCCGATTTTCCCGGCCGGCGGGATCGTCGACCCAGTCATGCACCCGTATCTCAGCGCCGGCCCCGCATTGGCGGATCGCCTGCGCCATCTGGTGCTACCCGCCCTGACGCTGGCCGCCCTGACGGCGGCGCTCGTGGCCCGCTTTCAACGGGCCGCGCTGCTGGATGTCGCGGCCGACGACTACCTGCGCACGGCACGGGCGAAGGGCGTGCCGGAGTGGGCGGTCATCGTCCGCCATGCCCTCCGCAACGCCGCGCTCCCAGTCATCTCGCTGTTCGGACTGTCGTTGCCCGGCTTTCTGACGGGCACGGTATTCATCGAGAAGATCTTCTCGTGGCCAGGTCTCGGCGCCCTGGCGGTCGATGCCGTCGCCGCGCGCGACTACCCGGTCG
>Ga0209415_10006567_pt1 | contig 20613 bp, 20 predicted proteins | sample PeaSoiSIISIP2007_FD_187696 | JGI IMG/M metagenome (GOLD analysis project Ga0209415, IMG submission 187696) | Peat soil microbial communities from Weissenstadt, Germany - SII-SIP-2007 (SPAdes) (version 2) | ecosystem: Environmental > Terrestrial > Soil > Wetlands > Peat | place: Germany...
GGATGTCCTGCTCGGTGGCGGTGTCCAGCGCGCTGGTCGCCTCGTCCAGGATCAGGATGCGCGGGTCCTTCAGGATGGTGCGCGCGATGGCGACGCGCTGCTTCTCGCCGCCCGACAGTTTTAGCCCGCGCTCGCCCACGCGCGTGTCGTATTTTTCCGGCAGCGACATGACGAAGTCGTGGATCTGCGCCAGGCGCGCGGCGTGCTCGATCTCGGCCTGGCCCGCACCCGGGCGGCCATAGGCGATGTTGTAGCGGATGGTGTCGTTGAACAGCACGGTGTCCTGCGGCACCACGCCGATCGCCGCCCGCAGGCTCTCCTGCGTCACGTCGCGGATGTCGACGCCGTCGATCAGGATGCGTCCGGCGGTCACGTCGTAGAAGCGGAACAGCAGCCGCGTGATGGTGGATTTTCCGGCCCCGGTCGGCCCGACGATCGCCAGCTTGCCGCCGGCGGGCACCGTCAGGTCGACGCCCTTCAAGATCTCCCGGTCCGGGCGATAGCCGAAATGAACGTCCGCGAACCGCACCTGGCAGGCGGCGCCCTCGGACAGGTGCGCCGCCAACGCCCGCGCGCCGGGGCGGTCGGCGACTTCCGGCGCGACGGACATCAGGCGGAACAACTGGTCCATGTCGACCAGCCCCTGGCGGATCTCGCGGTAGACGAAGCCCAAAAAATTCAGCGGCTGGTAGAGCTGCATCAGATAGGTGTTCACCAGCACGAATTTTCCCACTGTCATGTCGCCGGCCAGCACGCCGCGCGCCGCCATCAGCATGATCACCGCCAGGCCGAGCGCGACGATGCTCTGCTGGCCCAGGTTCAGCATGTTCAGCGTCACCTGACTGCGCACCGCCGCGTGCTCGTAGCGCGCCAGCGCCTGGTCGAAGCGGCGCGCCTCGTGGCCCTCGTTGGCGAAATACTTCACCGTCTCGAAGTTCAGCAGGCTGTCGATGGCGCGCGACTGCGCCTCGTTGTCGGTGTCGTTCATCGCCCGGCGCAGCCGCACGCGATAGGTGCTGAAGCCGACGGTGAAGCCGAGATACAGCGACACCGCGAGGAAGGTGACGGCCGCGAACCGCCAGTCGAACATCGCCCACAGGATGGCGGTGACCATCGTCAGTTCGAGCAAGGTCGGGACGATGTTGAACACCGCGAGGCGCAGCACTGACTGCACCCCCTGCGCGCCGCGATCGATGATGCGCGACAGCCCGCCGGTCTGGCGATCCATGTGGAAGCGCAGCGACAGCGCGTGCAGATGCGCGAAGGTACGCAGCGCCAGCAGCCGCGCCGCGCGCTGCTGCACCGGGGCGAACACCGCGTCGCGCAGCTCCCCGAAGCCGGAGGACGCGACGCGGGCCAGCGCGTAGGCCACGATCAGCGCCACGGGCAGCGTCAGCGTGGCGGCGGTGGCGGTCTTCGGCGCCAGCGCATCCACCGCGCGGCCGTAGATCACCGGCACGTAGACGGTGGCGACCTTGGCCGCCACCAGGCAGGCCATCGCCAGCACCACGCGCACCCGCGCCGGCAGGTCGCCGCGCGGCCAGAGATAGGGCAGCAGGCTGACGATGGTCCGCCAGGTGGAGCGTTGCGGCCGCGCCAAGTCCAGCGGCGCGGCGGTGGGGATGTGTCGCATGCCTCGCATGTGGCATGCTGGGGGCCGGTTGCAAAGGCAAGCGGTGTGTCAGATCAGAGCTGCGCGGACGGATTCCTGCGCCATATCCGCGCCTGCCAGACCGCGACGCTGCCAGGCGAGCGGCTGGCGTTCCATATCGGCGCCGATCCGGTGGGCTGGGTGCGGCCGGCGGTGGCCGAGGCGCTGGCCGGATTCCCGGACATCGCGGCGACCCCCACGCAGATCACGCTGATCCACCTCGCGGCGCTGCAGCCGATCGCGCGGGAACTGTCCGCACGCGGCTTCTACCGCTGGCGCAACGAGGCGTTCGACGTGCGCGCGGCCGCGGACGGGCCGGTGCTGGCGGTGCTGGATCGCGGTGCGCTGCCCGCATTCGGTGTGGTGTCCGAGGGCGCACACGTGAACGGCCTGGTGCGCCGCGCCGACGGGCTGCATCTGTGGATCGCCCGGCGGTCGAAGACCAAGCAGCTCGATCCCGGCAAGCTGGACCACCTCGTCGCCGGCGGCATTCCGGCCGGGCTGTCACCGGCCCAAACGCTGGTGAAGGAAGCCGCGGAGGAGGCGGCGGTGCCGGAGGCGCTGGCCGCCACCGCGCGACGTGTCGGGATGCTGCTCTACGCGATGGAACGGCCGGAGGGGCTGCGCCGCGACCGGCTGCATTGCTACGACCTGGCGCTGCCGGAAGATTTCATCCCGCGCGCGATGGATGGCGAGGTGGAATCGTTCGAGCTATGGCCAATCACACGCGCGCTCGATGTCGTGCGGGACACCGACGACTTCAAATTCAATGTGAACCTGGTGCTGATCGACCTGTTCCTGCGCGAGGGGCTGATCGGTGGCCCGGCGGCGGCTGTGCTGCGCGCGGCGCTGCAGGACGGGCGGGTGTAGCGGCACGGCTCCCGACACCAACCGTCCGGAGCCGCGCATCGCCCACAAGGAGGCAAGGTTCACCGCGGAGCACGCGGAGCGCGCGGAGAAGGCAGCCCTGGGCGCTGCGCGCGAAGCGCGATGATTGCCTTCTCCGCGCGCTCCGCGTGCTCCGCGGTGAACCTTGCTTGCGATCGACCGAGATCCCCCAATCCCATCATTGGCGCCCCATCCCGAAAGCACCCCGGCCGCGCCGCCGCGAGCGTTTCACCCCTCCGGCCGCGCCGCGGCGCGCGCCTCAGCCCTCCGGCGGCGCCGTGGCGATCGGGATCTCGCGGGCCTCCGGCTGGTCACCCATGCCCGGGGCAGCCGGCTCGACCTCGGCGCCGCCCGACGCCATGTCGTCCTCGTTGCCATAGGGCCGGCGCTGGCCCTGCTGGCTCTGGCCGCCATTCCCCTGCTGGCCCTGCTGCACCGCCTGGTTCATCGCGTTCAGGATGCGGAAATAGTGCTCGGCGTGCTGGAAATAACTCTCCGCCATCACCCGGTCGCCGCCCGAGGTCGCGTCACGGCCGAGCTGCAGGTATTTCTCGAACAACTGCTGGGCGGTGCCGCGCACCCGGATATCCGGGCCGCTGCTGTCGAAGACGTGGTTGCGGTTGAGCGGGATGTTGCCGGGGGCGTGATGGCGGACCGGACCACCACCGCCGCCGCCGCCACCGCCGCCACCGGGGCGATGACCACGTCCACGCATGCGTTTCATATTGTTCATACTGCTGCCGTCGCGCTTTCCTGTTGGCGGCGCTGGCCGGTGACGCTGGGGGACATGGTTGCCCCCATGAGCGTCCGGGGGAGTGATCCCTCGGCCAGGCTGCGATCCTTCAACGTTGGTTCCGGCAGGTACCCAGGCGGGCCAATCAGCGCCCAGATAAACGGGCGGCGACCGATTCGACCAGGGTCCCGGGACACTAGGCATTGCCACTGGGGCACTGCCACTGTCCCTGCCGTGTCTGCAAGGTAGGCGCAGGAGTGTCTGTTGCCAAACGGTTTTTTCATGCCCGCCTTTTCACCCGCCGGGCGCCGGCCGGAGCACCAGGGCACGCGGGATGCCCGCCAGATCGGCGCGGGCGGCGGACGCGAACCCGGCCGCCCGGGCCAGGACGGCGACCGGCGCCTGCTGGCCCGCACCGAGTTCCAGCACGGCCACGCCGCCGGCGGCCAGCATCCGCGGCAGCTCCGGCAAAATCCGTCGATAGGCATTGAGCCCGTCGGCACCGCCATCCAGCGCGGTGGCGGGCTCATGACGCGCCACCTCCGGCATCAACCCGGAAAACGCGTCGGTGCGGATGTAGGGCGGATTGCTCAGGATCAGGTCGAACCGGCCGGCCAGCGCGGCGGCCCAGTCGGCGCACACGAAGGCGGCCCGGTCGGCCAGTCCAAGCATGGCAGCATTGTCCCGGGCGAGCGTCGTCGCGGCCACCGACCGGTCGGTGCCGACGCCGAACGCGGCCGGGAATTCTGTCAGCGCGGCGAGCAGCAGGCAGCCGGTGCCGGTGCCCAGGTCGAGGATCCGCCGCACCCGGGCGCGCTCGGGCAGCGCCGCCAGCGCGGCCTCGATCAGCGTCTCGGAGTCGGCGCGGGGGATCAGTGTCGCGGCGGAGACCGCCAGATCGAGGCTCCAGAACTCGCGCCGCCCGGTGATCAGCGCCAGCGGTTCTCGCGCCGCGCGGCGGTCCAGCATTGCATCGTACGGCACACGCCCGACCGCCGCCTGCCCGACGGGCGCTAGTGGGTCGCGCAGCAGCGCCTCGGGCGTGATCCCGAGCGCGTGCGCCAGCAGCAGGCGCGCCTCCAGCCTTGGATTGTCGATGCCCCCCGCGCGCAGCCGCGCGGCGCCGTCGCGCAATGCCGCCTGCACCGTCATCACGCCTCCGCCGCCAGCCGCGCCGCCTGATCCTCGGCGATCAGCGCGTCGATGAACTCGTCCAGCTCGCCGGCCAGCACGCGATCGATCTTGTGGAGCGTCAGGTTGATGCGGTGGTCCGACACGCGGCCCTGCGGGAAATTGTAGGTGCGGATGCGTTCCGACCGGTCGCCGGTGCCGACCTGCGATTTCCGGTCCGCCGCGCGCGTCGCGTGCAGCGCGGCGCGCTGCTGCTCATACAGCCGCGCGCGCAGGATCTTCATCGCCTTGGCGCGGTTCTTGTGCTGGCTTCTTTCTTCCTGCATCGCAACAACGATGCCGGAGGGAAGATGCGTGATGCGCACCGCGCTGTCGGTCTTGTTGACGTGCTGCCCGCCGGCGCCGGACGCGCGGTAGACATCGATGCGCAGGTCGCCCTCGTCGACCTGGACGTCGACCTCCTCGGCCTCCGGCAGCACCGCGACGGTGACGGTGGAGGTGTGGATGCGGCCCTGGCTCTCGGTCGTCGGCACGCGCTGCACGCGATGGACGCCGGATTCGTATTTCAGCCGGGCGAACACGCTGCGCCCGGTGATCTCGGCGATGCCCTCCTTCAGCCCGCCCAGCTCGGTGTCGTTGTATTCCAGGATCTCGCAGCGCCAGCCGCGCAGGGCGGCGTATTTCTGGTACATGCCGAACAGGTCGGCGGCGAACAGCGCCGCTTCGTCGCCGCCGGCGGCGGGGCGGACTTCCAGAATGGCCGCGCGCTCGTCGGCCTCGTCCTTGGGCAGCAGCGCCAGGCGGATCTCCTGCGCCAGCGTGGGGATGCGGCTTTTCAGCGCGGTCAGCTCGGCTTCGGCCAGCTCGCGCATCTCGGGATCGGCGAGCATCGTTTCGGCCTCGGCCTGCGCCTGCTCGGCGGCGCGCAGGTCGCCGATGCGGGTTTCGAGCGGGGCGAGCTCGGAGAGTTCCTTTGACGCCTTGGCGTAGGCCTCGCCGGAGAGCCCCTCGGACAACAGGGCGCGCAGCTCCTCGGCGCGGGCGGCGATGCGGTCGAGTTTCGGCGCAAGGTTCATGGGGATAGCGTAACGTTCTCCCCCTCCCTCAAGGGGAGGGGGAGTACCTTCCCGGGCCACCCCGGTGTGACCATCCGCGACAACATCCCGCGCATCACGCCAGCCGCGCGGCGAGGTCCGCCAGCTTCACCGCCTCCTGCTCCCCGGTCGCCAGGTCCTTCACCTGCGCCACCCCCGCCGCGATGTCGTCCGGGCCGAGGATCACCGCCGCCCGCGCGCCGATCCGGTTGGCCCGCTCCAGGCGGCGTCGCAGATTGCCGCGATAGGCCATCTCGGCGCGGATGCCGGCCGCGCGCAGGTTTTGCAGCACGCCCAGCGCCGCTGCCTCCGCCGCATCACCCACCGGCACCACGGCGACCCCGGCCGGTGCCGGCGGCGGCGTCTCCAGCAGCATGGCCAGGCGCTCGATCCCGGCGGCCCAGCCGACCGCGGGCGTCGGCGGACCGCCCATCTCCTCAACGAGGCCGTCGTAGCGCCCGCCGCCCATCACCGTGCCCTGCGCGCCAAGCTTGCCGGTGATGAACTCGAAGGCGGTGTGGCCGTAGTAGTCCAGGCCGCGGACGATGCGCGGGTTCTCGCGGAACGGCACGCCGAACGCGCGCAGGTAGCCCTGCACGCTGGCATAGAACCCCGCGGCGGCCTCGGTCAGGTGGCCGGCGATCAGCGGCGCGTTGGCGATGATGCGCCGGTCGCCCGGGTCCTTGGAATCCAGGATGCGCAGCGGGTTGCGGTCCAGCCGCGCCAGGCTGTCGGCCGACAGCGCACCCTGGTGCTCGGTGAAGTAGCCGACCAGCGCGTCGCGGTAGGCGGCGCGGCTTGGCTTGTCGCCGAGGGTGTTGATCTCCAGCACGGTGTCCCCGGCGACGCCGAGTGCGACCAGGATGTCCCAGCCGCAGGCGATCACCTCCGCGTCGGCCAGCGGCTCGGCGGAGCCGATCACCTCGATGTCGATCTGGTGGAACTGGCGGTAGCGGCCTTTTTGCGGGCGCTCGTAGCGGAACATCGGGCCGGCGTAGAACACCTTTTGCGGCAGCGACTGGGTCAGGCCGTTGGTGACCAGGGCGCGGCACACGCCGGCGGTGGCTTCCGGGCGCAGCGTGATCGAGTCCCCGCCGCGGTCGGTGAACGTGTACATCTCCTTGGTGACCACGTCGGAGGTTTCTCCGAGTGTGCGGGAGAACACGCGGGTGTCCTCGAAGATCGGGGTGGTCCACTCGTCGAAGCCGTAGCGCGCGGCGATGCGCCGCGCGGTGTCCACCACGTGGTTGTGGCGGCGCTGGTCCTCGCCGATCAGGTCGTGGGTGCCGCGGGCGGGCTGGAGTTCGCTTGCCATGTGCTTTCGATAAAAAGGTTTCCGACCGTCGCTACCGCGACATCGCGGCGGCGGCAAGCTCGCCGACAGTGCGGCGTGCGGCTAATGCCCGGTACGCGCCTTGAGCCAATTGCCCAGGGAAAACAGGATGGTGCCGTCCTCCCGGCGATTGGCGGCGCGCAGTTGCCGGTAGCGCTCGGCCATGATGTCCACCAGGTTCCCGCCTGGCTGTCTCGCCTGCAGGATGCAGGGCAGGGAAAACGGATCGTACAGCCAGACTTCGTATTCGTCGCGGGTCAGCCCGAGGTATTCGTGCAGCGGTGGGTATTCCAACCGGCCCTTGTACTCATCATGCCATTTGCCCACGTATTCCTCGATATCGTCCGGAGAGGCATCTCCACGACTAAAGAGGTCGAAAAAACTGGGTGATGTCGCATCGACCCGCACCTCAGACATCGATCCATCTCCCTGGCACCGCGCCCTTGATCCAGTCGCCTGTGATGGCGTCCCTGACGCCGACGTGGCTTCCGAGTCTGCTGTACACCTCGATCTCACCGTGCAGGCTGTCCCAGGTGAGCAAGTACCTGCCGTCCTGACTGCGCCAACGACGCTCGCCGTGGATGTAGCCGAGATAGGAACAGGTGTCCAAGAAACCAGGTCTCGGTATCGGTTGACGGCCCAATGCGGCGCCTTTGTCCTGCCGGCGCTGAGCCTGTTGTCAGACCGGCCGCTGCCGGTCATATGGGCCCGAAGGGTTGAGAAACCGTGAGCGACATCGCGCCGCGTTTGGCGCGCTCGCCGCCTTTCGCGCCACCTGCCCGCCGACGCCCGGCGCGTACCGGTCTCAGGTTGCCGGGCCCCTCCAGGGATCGACAATCGTCAGGCCGTAACCGTCGAAATCGGCGGTATTCCGCGTGGCGAGCGTGGCGCCATGGGCGAGCGCCATCCCGCCGATCAGTGCGTCCAGAAGCTGCAGCGGCCGCCCCGCGCGCTCGCGAATGCTGCGCGCCATCGCGTAGGAGATGGCGCACGCCGCATCGAACACCAGGATACGGCCTTGAAAGCCCTGGGCCAGCACGGCTTCCAGATCGGACTCCAGGGTTGCGCGCCGCCGTCCGGGTGGCAGCCGGGTGAGCCCGTAGCGGCGCTCGGCCACCGCCAGGCTCGGGAGGAACAGATCCTCGATCCGGCAGGTGCGCAGGAAGGCCGCAACGGTTGCCGCCGGCCGCGGCCACATCATTTCAGAGACGACGTTGGTGTCGAGCAGGATCAGCGGTCGTAGTCCGGGCCGGAGAAGTCCGGCGGCTTGCGGTCCGGCTCGGCCGATCGCGGCGGCAGCTCCAGCTCGACACCGTTCTCGGGGCCGAAGAACTGGGTGAAAAGGTCCACGATATCCGCCTTCGGCGCGACGCTGGCGTCACGGGCGATAGCGGTACGCAACGTTTCGTGGGCTTCTTCTTCCAGCGAGCGATGGTGCGCGCGGGCGCGCGCCTTGAGCTGGGTGCGCAGTGCGTCGTCGACGTGGCGGATCAGCAGACTGGACATGACCCATCTCCCGATATCCAAGGCTCGGAACTGATAAAGCTATCGTATGATAGCATCCGGAATGGACCGGCGTCTCCAAGCCGTTTTTCGCATCGATATCCCCGCTTCGCACCCCGCCGGAGGGTGGCCATTCGTACGTCTCACGTCGGTGTGCCACTCGGACGACGACCACGTCGAGCGCTTCGATGCGGAACAGTGCCCGCCACCGCCTTGCCTCACGCGGAACACGCCCGGCCTGTCAGTCAGGGGCAGGGCATTGGCATGTCGCATCCGCCATCGGCATCAGGCTGCCGCGTCAACCTCCCAGCCGCGGCAGGCGAGCAGGATCGGGCGGGGGACGGGCTTCTCGCCATTGGAGTAATACGCGACCATCCGGCGTGACACGCCGAGTGCCTGGGCGGTCGCGCTGAGCGAAAGGCCGTGGCGCAGGCGCCATTCCAGGAAGGCGCGCGTATCGGGCCGGCCGATCGCGGTCAGGGTTTCCAGCCACAACGCCTCGGCGCCGAGCTCGGTTCCGTCCGGCCAGACCACGCTGTGCCCCCAGTCGCCAAGGCGTACCTGGGCGAACAGCAGCGGATCCTGCAAAGCGCGCAACGCGTGCGTGCGCAAACAGGGGGCGAGATCGACCGCGGCGCTCGTGCCATCGGACCAGCCCAGGGCGAGCGTCGTCGGCGGCGTGGCGGCGATGGTGGTAATGGTCCGCGTGCGATCGGTGCCGGTCATCGGTTCAGCTCCCTCCAGGTGCGCATCAGCAGGGCCTGGTTCTCGCCGGCCCAGGCACACGCCGCGCGCAGTACCGGCCGCGGGACGTTACCGATGATCGGTTGCAGCGTGGTGATGCCGATTGAGCAACGGTATCCCGGTCCCTCGATATGGAAATGTGGCAGGCCATGGTCCGCGCCATAGACGGTGATCTTCCAGCCAGCGTCGCGATGCATCGTGACCATACGGCTATCTAGTGCAACAAATGCACTAGATCAAGGCACCAGCCGATCAGACACCAGCCAATCGGACGCTGCCTGGTCCCGCATTGCGCCGGCTGCTGCGCGTCATCGGTCCCACTGACGCACCGGCCCCCCCGGATTGACCTAGCGCAATGCAACCCAACCTCAGCTCGGGGAACAACCCCCGCGACGCCGCCCGCTTTCAAACGCGGCGTGGGATGCGATAGGATGCCGTTCGTGGACGCCTCTTCCGCCGTCGCTCCGCCGCGGAGCGGACCGAGACCCAGTCGGTCGCTGCACCGCTTCGCCAACCCGGGGCGCTTCCTGCGCCTGTCCGGGGCCGTGCTGCCGTGGCTGGCGGTGCCCGGGCTGCTGCTCAGCGTCATCGGCTTGGCCTGGGGCCTGTTCTTCGCCCCCGCCGACTGGCAGCAGGGCGACGCAGTGCGCATCATGTACGTCCATGTGCCTTCCGCATGGCTGGCCTCGGCCGGCTATGTGGGCCTCGCCGTCTGCTCCGCGCTGTCGCTGGTCTGGCGCCATCCGCTGGCCGACTTGGCCGCGGTGGAGATCGGCCCGGTCGGCGCCGGCTTCACCGCGCTGTGCCTGATCACCGGCAGCCTGTGGGGCAAGCCGATGTGGGGCGCCTGGTGGGTATGGGACGCGCGGCTGACCTCGGTGCTGGTGCTGTTCTTCCTGTACCTCGGCCACATCGCGCTGGTGCGCGCGTTCGACGACCCGGAGCGCGGCTACCGCGCCGGCGCGATCCTGGCGCTGGTCGGCGCGGTCGACCTGCCGATCATCAAGTTCAGCGTCGAGTGGTGGAACACGCTGCACCAGCCCAGCAGCATCACGCTGACCGGCGCGCCGACGATGTCGATGACCATGCTGTGGCCGCTGTTCGTCGCCGCGCTGGGCTATACGCTGCTGTTCGCCGCGATCGTGCTCGCCCGCACCCGCGCCGCGGTGATGGAGCGCCGCATCCGCGGGCTGCTGATGGCCAAGGCCAGCCGGGAGGCCGCGCCATGACGCACCTGCCCTTCATCGCCGCCTCCTACGCGCTGGGCGTGCTGATCCCGCTGCTGTTCGGCATCGCCGCGTTCACCCGCATGGGGACCGCGCGCCGCAGGCTGGCGGCGATCGACCCCCGGGCCCATCGCGCGGGGGCAGTGTCTGGTGGGGCAGGCCCGCGTCACCACCGCACCCGGAGCGGCGCATGACCCGCAAGCATCGACGGCTGGTCCTGCTGCTGGCGTGCGGCGTCTGCCTGGGCACCGCCACCGCGCTGGTGCTGGCCGCGTTCCGCGACAACCTGGTGTTCTTCCTGTCGCCGGCGGAGGTGGCGAAGGCCGCGCCGCCGCCCGGGCGCGACTTCCGCCTCGGTGGGCTGGTCGAGCAGGGCAGCGTGCACAAGGCGACGGTCGATGGGCACCCCGCCGCCGCGTTCACCGTGACCGACGGCGGCGCGACGGTGAAGGTCACCTATGTCGGCATCCTGCCGGACCTGTTCCGCGAGGGCCAAGGCGTGGTCGCCTTCGGCGCGCTGCTGCCGGACGGCACGTTCCGCGCCTCCGAGGTGCTGGCCAAGCACGACGAGACCTACATGCCGAAGGAGGTCGAGGACGCGCTGAAGAAGTCCGGCCACTGGAACCCGAACGCCGGCCCGCCGCCGCCCGCCGCCACCTGGAACACGCTGGCACCAAAACAATCCGGCGGCTGACACTCGCATCTCTCCCCCTCCCCTTGTGGGCTTGGGCCGCGAAGCGGACCAAGGCTGGGGGAGGGGTTGGAGGCCGCGGTCGGTGCCAGCGTCGCACCGACGTTTCCTGCGCGCCGCTTCGTCCCCTGGGTGACCTCCCCACATCCCTGCGCTACGCTGGCGCCAATCCGGGGAGAAACCACCATGGCCAGAATCACCAGGCGGATTTTCATCGCCGCCTCCAGCGCCGCCTTGGCTGCGACCCGCGCCATCGCCGACGACCTGCCGCCAAACGAACGCGACCTGTACAATGCGGCCAAGCGCGAGGCCGAGATCACCTGGTATTCCGGACAGATCCAGTCCGAACCCGCGGAAGCCGCCGGCCGCGCATTCACCGAGCGCTATCCGGGCGTCAAGGTCAACGTCGTCCGCTCCACCTCGCAGGTCGCCTTCCAGCGCCTGTCCGAGGACATGCGCGCCGGCGTCGCGCAGTGCGACTTCTTCAGCTCGACCGATTACGGCCACTACCTGTTCCTCAAGCGCGAGGACAAGCTGCAACCGTTCCGTCCTCAGAACGCCGACGGACTGCTGCCGGCGCTGCGCGACCAGGACCCGGACAACATGTGGCAGATCTGTTCGCTGGGCCTCTATCTGCTGACCTACAACACCAAAAAAGTGGCGGCGGCCGACGCGCCGAAGAGCTGGAAGGATGTGCTCGATCCGAAATGGAAGGACCAGCTCGCGGTGGGGCATCCGGGCTACAGCGGCTCGGTCGGCATCATGTGCCTGCTGCTGAAGCGGATGTATGGCTGGGACTATTTCACGGCGCTGGAGAAGAACAAGCCGCAGATCGGCCGCTCGTCGGACGATCCGGTGACGCTGCTGAACGCCGGGGAGCGCAATGTCGGCATCGGCGTGTCGGCGGCGACGCCGCTGCTGTCGATCGCGCGCGGCAATCCGCTGGCGATCGTCTATCCGACCGAGGGGACCGAGGCGGTGTTCGGTCCCAGCGCCATTCCGAAGAACGCACCGCACCCCAACGCGGCCAGGCTGTTCATGGAATTCGCCACCGGCCCGATCTTCTCGCAGGTGCTGCGCAAATACTTCATCATGACGGTGCGTCCCGACGTGCCGGCGCCCGAGGGCGCTCTGCCGCTCGACAAGGTGAAGCTGCTCACCGCGACACCGAAGGAAATCGAGGACGGCGTGCCGGAGGTGAAAGAACTGTGGCGCGACACGTTCGGTGTCTGACGCGCGCGGTCGTACACCTCTCCCGCTCTTCGCGGGCTTGGGCCGCAAAGTGGACCAAGGCGCAGAGCACTTGCGACGCGGGTGAGGGTGGTGCCGCGCGCGACGCCCCTACCGCCATGGCCAGGACAGGAGCCCGTCCGTGACGGCAAGAGTGCGCGCGCGCCGGCCATAATGAGAACTGCTGGCGTGTAACGCCAGGGCTTGAACCTCCCCTACGCTGTCGTATATGGTTCGCGCGCCCATCCAGGCGATTGCGAGACGCTTCTACGATCGCGAGGCGGCACGCAGGTGATCTGCTTCGTGCTGACGGCACGCGGGGCGCTCCACCTGCTCGACGTCGACGCGAAGCACGCGAAGGAGGATTTGACCAGTGCCGACAAGCAGAAAATCCTCCGGCGGATTGAAGCCATCGCAGCCGAAGCATAGCGCGCTCGGGCGCCGGCTGATCGCCGGGCTGGGCGAGGCGGCTGCGCATCTGCGCGGCGAGATCGAACTCACGAGCTACGAGGCGAGGGTGCCCGAGCAGGCGGACGTGCCCGCGCTACGCGCCCGGCTCGGCTTGTCGCAGGCGCGCTTCGCTCGTGCCTTCGGCCTGGACGTGGCGACGGTCCAGGCGTGGGAACAAGGACGGCGGCGGCCGGACCGTACGGCGCGAATTCTGCTTGCGGTGATCGCGCGTGAACCGGAAGCAGTCCGGCGGGCGCTGGCCGCGTGACTGCCGCGCTGGCGCGGTAGTGGGCCGGTTGCAGCCCGCATTGGAAACTTGCGAACAACCATGATCAAGTTCCAATGAACGGGCGCACCTGCGCCTACTGCGGTTCGGACGGTCCACTGACACGGGAACACCTTTGGCCAGCCTCCCTCCATCGCCGCGTGAAAGAGGCAAATCTTGATTCCGGGAGTTTGTTCTGGCTTCGACGAATCGAACGAGAGATTGAGGGAGAGCCAACGCTCCGAGATGTCTGCCAAATCTGCAATAACGGCGTACTGTCGAGCCTTGATGCTTATATTTGTGAACTGTTCGACAATTATTTTATCCACATCGTTCAGCGTTTCGAGCGTGTCGCATTCAAATTCGAATACCACCTCCTGAAGCGCTGGCTTCTGAAGATGTGCTACAACTCTGCTAGAATGCATGGTTCGATGGATCTCGTGGCGTACCCAGACCTTTTGCCCTATATACACGGGCGCTCATTGACCGCGGGTAGATCGGTGCAGCTCTACCTTCAGCTCTCCTATCCTGGCTCAATACCGCGCAACCACCTTATAGACCCATCGTTGGCTGACGCACCCCAAATCTGGGAGCCACAACTAAATCGCTGTGGTCATATCTGGTTCAATGTCCGCGGTGTAGGGCAGAAAGTGCTCCGAGCGGTTCATCTCCGGAGCTATTCATTTTTCCTCGCATTTTTCGAGCCAGGCGAAAAATCTTTGACATCGAAGCATTTCGCAAATGTCTTCTTGAAACGAATGCCCGCGACACAATTGCTTTTGCCGTCTCGGCAGCAGATCGAAATTGTATGCGACGGAATCGACGCGTGGGAATCATTTTATGCGTCTCGCGAGAATAAATTCATTGCGAGAGACGACTCACAATGAGCCTCATTGCGATTGGGCGCCCGAGTGAACGCTGGGATATCTATGATTTCAGTGGACAGGCGTTTGCTGATCTAAGTTCACTCTGTCGGATATCAGTGTCTAAAGGAAACCATATCGTAAGCAGCGCGGTAGACCATGTGACGGGTACAGACGAATATGAAATTCATCGGGGGGACGACGCGATAGCGAGAGGTTTGGACGGAAAGCACGGTCGCCGCTATGGCAGCGACATAACGAAGGAATCGCGGGAACCCCATGACGCACTTCGGCGGTGACGCCACATGACCCAAACAACTGAGGGTGCCTTTCCATATCGCGCCCTACGTCGCCTGCTCGACCCGATGAACCTCATCTGGCTGCTCGTCGTACTCTCCCTTCTGCTACTGGTCGCCGCCCCGATGCTGAAGCTGCTGGTGGTCAGCCTCGAAACCCGCGCCGGCGCCTTCACCCTCAACAACTACCTCACCGCCTTCGGCCGCGCCCGCTACATCGAGGCGCTGGTCAACTCGCTGGAACTCGCCGCCGCGGTCGCCGCCTACTGCCTGCTGTTCGCCCTGCCGATGGCCTGGGCCGTCTCCCGCACCGACATGCCCGGCAAAACCCTGATCTGGCTGATCGTCCTGGGCGCCTTCATCCTGCCGCCCTATCTCGGCGCGATCGGATGGATTCTGCTGGCCGGCCCCAACGCCGGCTTCGTCAACGTGGCATGGCGCTGGATCACCGGCCTGCACGACCCGCTGGTGAACGTCTACACCTTCAACGGCCTGGCGCTGGTGATCGCGCTGCAGTCCTTCCCGCTGATCTTCATCTTCGTCAAATCCGCGCTCGACCTGGTGTCCTCGGAGATGGAGGACGCCGCCAACATCCTCGGCGCCGGCACCTGGACGGCGATGCGCAAGGTGACGCTGCCGCTGGTCTGGCCGGCGATCCTGGGCGGGGCCATCGTCGTGTTCCTGGAGGCGATCGCGCTGTTCGGCCCGCCGGCGATCATCGGCATCCCCGCCCGCATCAACGTCGCCGCAACCCAGCTCTGGCAGTTCTTCGAGTTCCCGGTGCGCGTCGAGGTCGCCGCCGCCTATTCGATCCCGCTGCTGCTCATCACGCTGGGACTGATGGCCATGCAGCGCCGCGCGCTCGGCCGCAAGGGCTACGTCGCGCAGAGCGGCAAGGGCGGCGCGCGCCGGCTGATCCAACTGGGGCCCTGGCGCTACGTCCTGCTGGCCTGGTGCGGCTGCGTCGGGCTGGTCGCGGTGGCGATGCCGATGCTGGTGCTGCTGGAGGCCTCCTTCGCCAAGGCCTGGGGCAACGGCCTCAGCCTGGCCAACCTCACGCTCGCCAACTACCGGCTGCTGCTGTTCGAGCAGGACACCGCGCTCACCGCCATCTGGCATACGCTGTGGTACTCCGCCGCCGCCGCCAGCGCCGCCGTCGTGCTGGCGCTGCTCATCGCCTACGGCGTGCACCGGCGGCTGCTGCCGTTCATCGGCATCCTCGGCTTCCTGGCCATGGCCCCCTTCGTCATCCCCGGCATCGTCATGGCGATCGGCTTCTACGCGGTGTTCGCCGCGCCCCCGCTGTCGCTGTATGGCACCGCCTGGATCCTGATCTTCGCCTTCATCGCCCGCTTCCTGCCGATCGCCTACACCAACGCCAATTCCGCCATGGGCGCGCTGCACCCGGAAATGGAGGAAGCCGCGCGCATCCTGGGCTGCGGCCGGCTGGCCACCATCCGGCGCATCACCGTCCCGCTGCTCGGCCGCACCCTGCTCGGCGGCTGGCTGATCGTGTTCATCGTCGCCACGCGCGAGCTGTCGGCGGCGATCTTCCTGACCGGCCCCAACACCCGCACCATGGCGGTGCTGCTCTACGACCTGAGCGAGGCCGGCAACTTCGAGGTGCTCGCCGCCCTCGGCGGCATCCTGCTGGCCATCACGTTCATCCTGGTCGGTATCGGCATGCGCCTCGCCGGCCGCGACTTCATGCTGCGCAGCGGCACCTGACGCGCGCCTCGGGCGGCACGCCGGCGCGCCCTTGCCGCGCACGATACCCCCCCTACCCCGAGACGCAGGGGTGGGGCGCCACGGCTGGCGCGGCGATGCCTGCCGGGCGAACGTCCGGACGTCAGCCGGACGCCGCCGCAGGGCGGCTTCCCGCGTCGGGGCAGCAGGCGACCGGGTTGCCTCCATCGTCAATTCCGATTAGAGCTTTGCGATGGTTATGCCGAAGCTTCCCGGTGATCAGGACATTCTGCGTGACCGGCTCTTTGTCATTGCCCGGCCGTGAAGCTGGATCACTTTCCAAGTGACTGATGATCCTTCCGCATGGAACCGGGAACAAAGCAGAACATGATCGGAGAGAGAACATGGCGAGCGAAAGCAAGTGCCCGGTAACGGGTGGGACTCACATGCACACGACCCTTGGGGGCAGGTCGAACCGAGACTGGTGGCCGAATCAGTTGAACCTGAAGATGCTCCACCAGAACTCTCCCCTGTCCAATCCCATGGGCAAGGCGTTCAACTACGCCGCGGCGTTCAAGAGTCTCGACCTGAATGCCGTCATCAAGGACCTGCATGCCGTGATGACGGCGTCGCAGGACTGGTGGCCGGCCGACTACGGTCACTATGGGCCGCTGTTCATTCGTATGGCGTGGCACAGCGCGGGCACCTACCGCATCGCCGACGGCCGCGGCGGTGGCGGCTCCGGTTTGCAACGGTTTGCGCCGCTGAATAGCTGGCCGGACAACGTGAGCCTCGACAAGGCGCGCCGCTTGCTCTGGCCGATCAAGCAGAAGTACGGCCGGAAAATCTCCTGGGCCGACCTGATGATTCTCGCCGGCAACGTCGCCTTGGAGTCGATGGGGTTCAAGACCTTCGGCTTCGCCGGCGGACGCGAGGACGTCTGGGAGCCCGACGAGGACACCAACTGGGGCGCCGAGGAGACGTGGCTTGGCGACAAGCGCTATACCGGCGACCGGCAGCTCGATAATCCTCTCGGCGCCGTTCAGATGGGCCTGATCTACGTCAATCCGCAGGGGCCGAATGGCAACCCGGATCCGATCGCTGCGGCCCGGGATATCCGCGAGACGTTCCTGCGCATGGCGATGAATGACGAGGAGACGGTTGCGCTCATTGCCGGCGGGCACACGTTCGGCAAATGCCACGGTGCTGCCGATGCGGACAAGTATGTCGGCCGCGAGCCCGAGGCTGCCAGCATCGAGGAGCAAGGCCTCGGCTGGAAGAACAGCTTTGGCAGCGGCAAGGGTGACGATGCGATCACCAGCGGCTTGGAAGGCGCATGGACGACCAACCCGGTGAAGTGGGACAACAACTACCTGGAAAACCTGTTCCGCTATGAGTGGGAGCTGACCAAGAGCCCGGCCGGTGCGCACCAGTGGACTCCCAAGGACCCATCCGCAAAGGGCACCGTGCCGGATGCCCACGATCCGTCGAAGCGGCACGCGCCGTTCATGCTCACGACGGACCTCTCGCTGCGGATGGACCCGATCTACGCGCCGATTTCGAAGCACTTCCTCGAGCATCCGCAGGCGTTCGCCGACGCGTTCGCCAAGGCGTGGTACAAGCTGACGCACCGCGACATGGGGCCGCACTCGCGGTACCTTGGGCCGCTGGTTCCCGCGGAGCCGCTGCTGTGGCAGGACCCGGTTCCCGCGGTGGATCATGCGTTGGTCAGCGAGCAGGACATTGCTGCGCTGAAGGCCAAGATCCTCGCCGCCGGACTTTCCGTCTCCCAACTGGTCACGACGGCCTGGGCGTCGGTGGCAACGTTCCGCGGCAGCGACAAGCGCGGCGGGGCGAACGGGGCGCGTATTCGCCTCGCGCCGCAGAAGGACTGGGAAGTCAACCAGCCGGGGGAACTGACGAAGGTCCTGCACACGCTGGAAACGATCCGGAAGAACTTCAACAGCGCGCAGTCCGGCGGGAAGCAGGTCTCGCTTGCCGACCTGATCGTTCTGGGCGGCTGCGCAGCCGTCGAGGCCGCCGCGAAGAGCGCCGGGCACGCCGTAAAAGTTCCCTTCACACCGGGGCGCACGGACGCGTCGCAGGCGCAAACCGACGTGGCCTCGTTTGCCGTGCTGGAACCGACCGCGGACGGGTTCCGCAACTACCTCGGGAAGGGACAGAACAGACCTGCGGAGGAGCTGCTGGTCGATCGGGCGCAGTTGATGACGTTGACCGCCCCGGAGATGACGGTTCTCGTCGGCGGCATGCGTGCCTTGGGCGCAAACTTCGGGCGGTCCGCGCACGGCGTCTTCACCAAGCGGCCAGGGACGCTGACCAATGATTTCTTCGTGAACCTGCTCGACATGAGCACGATTTGGGCGCCGTCCGCCACATCCGCAGGCGTGTACGAGGGGCGCGATCGCGGCACCGGCGAGCTCAAGTGGACCGGCACCCGCGTCGACCTTATCTTCGGTTCGAACTCCCAGCTTCGGGCCGTCGCGGAGGTCTATGCATGTGACGACTCGCAGCAGACGTTTGTGCATGACTTCGTGGCGGCGTGGAACAAGGTGATGAACCTGGATCGCTTCGACCTTGCCTGATCTCGGTGGAACGGTCTTCGAGGGCTTCTGGAGCGCAGCGGCGGTCGCGCATCGGGTGATCAGGACCTGATCGAGGCGACGCCATTCCGACGCGAGCCTGTGGCAGCCCTGGACGCTGGTGGAAGCCACGCACCGGCAATCAGGGCGGCGTTTCAAAACAACTTGAAACGCCGCCCTGACGCCAGGCCCGCATGATCCGCGAGCTGGCCCGCGATTTCGATTGCGAGCGTAGGGCGGAAAAGCCGACGCCCCCGGTAGACCGAAGCCACCGGGCGCTTGACCCGGTGGTTGTTCCGGGGGGCAGCGCCTTCCGCCAACCTTTGCGGCCCGCCAACGCCACAGACCGTCGCCGCGACGCACCGCGGCGGAATGCGCTACACTTGTCCGCCCGACGCTCGCATTTTGCCATCACGGAGCGCAGCGCCGGCGCCTCAACTCAGCAGATCGGCGAGCACGCCGAGATCCCGTCCCCGCCTGCCGCGCAGCAGTGCATCCGCGCCGAGACTGCGCCCGGGCGGGTCGAACACGAACAGCACCTGGATCACAATCAGAAACATATAGGTCCACGGCCATTCGCCGGGCGCCGAATACAGTCCGAGCCACAGGTTGATCGCCATCAGCGCGCCCAGCAGCGCGCCGCCGCGCGACCAGACCCCCAGCATCAACGACACGCCGATCGCCACCTCGATCGCATAGACCAACGTCCCAAACACCAGGATGTGCGGCAGCACGATGCCGCCGACGAAATCGCTCTGCAGCGCGAACGACGCGTGGTCCACTTCCTGGCGCATCCAGTAGATCAGACCGTCGAAATTCGGCGGGATCTTCCACAGCGATTGCTGCCACCACATCGCGCCGACCAGCAGGCGCAGCAGCCATCGACCCATGTCGTAGCCGGTGCGCTGCGACCGATCGCGCACCCAGGCCGCGCGGGCGAGCCAGGCGCTGCCGAGCAGCAGCAGCCAGAACACCACGGTGAACCAGGCAGGCCTGATCAGGAATTGCAGCACGTCGCTGAACGGGTCGGGTCGCATGGCCGCCTCCGTCACACGCGTCGGATCGTCCGCCAGGCCGTCACGCTTGCCGCGACCAGGCGCAACATGTCCCGCGTGCCGCTCGCCTCGCCCTTCTCGAAGTCGCCCTCGATCCGTGCCATCTGGTTGGTGACGTGGGCAAAGCACAGCACGTCGCGTCCGCGCGCGGCGGCGAAAGCATACAGCACCGCCGCCTCCATCTCCACCGCCAGCACGCCCTGCGCGCGGGCCGCGGCGATCGCCGCCTCGGTCTCGCGGAATGGTGCGTCGGTGGTCCAGGTGGCGCCGCGATGGATCGGCAGGCCGATCCCACGCAGCGCGGCATAGACCGGATCGACCAACGTCGCCGGCGCGGCCGAAAAATCCGCCGCCGGCAGGTAGTGATAGCTGGTGCCCTCGTCGCGCAGCGCGCGCTCGATCAAAACGAAATACGGCGGCGGCCCGCTGTCGCTGATCTGCCCGGCCGAGGTGACGCTGATCAGCAGCCGGCAGCCGGAGGCAAACAGTTGTTCCGCCACCAGCACGGCGAAGCTCGCCCCCCACGGCGCAGCCGATGACGCCCATGCGTTCGGCACCGCGATCGAACAGCCACAACTCGGTGTGGTAGCAGGCCCAGTGCGGCGACCGCGTCGCCTGGCCGGACGCACGCAGCGCGCGCACAAGGTCGCCATCCGGATCGAGCAGGCAGACCTCCGGAATACCGCCGGGCGCCAGGCCAAGCTGCCGCCGCGCCTCGCGCAGCAGGTTTTCCGGCTGAAACACCGACGGCGCGGCGTGATCCTTCGCGACCAGGATCGGCGCGCTGTCCTGCGGCTTGGTCATCGAAGCGTCCCGCGCTTGGCTGGCATCACGATGGCGATCATGACCCGGGTCCGCAAGCCGGACCAACGGCGACTTGAGCCGGCGCGCACCACCGCGCACACTCAAGCCGCCAAAGAGGAAACCGCCATGTCGCTATTCGAGCAAGGCGCCGTCACCGGCGTCGGTGAAACCGCCTACCTGCGCGGCACCGACCGCACGCCGCTGTCGCTGCAACTGGAAGCCTCGCTGAACGCCATCGCCGACGCCGGCCTGAGCCCGCGCGACATCGACGGCGTCATCCCCTACGGCGCCAACGCGGTCGCCGAGGACTTCGTCACCAATTTCGGCATCCCCGACCTGCGCTTCTCCGCCACCACGCCGATGGGCGGCG
>Ga0209415_10006568_pt1 | contig 20612 bp, 18 predicted proteins | sample PeaSoiSIISIP2007_FD_187696 | JGI IMG/M metagenome (GOLD analysis project Ga0209415, IMG submission 187696) | Peat soil microbial communities from Weissenstadt, Germany - SII-SIP-2007 (SPAdes) (version 2) | ecosystem: Environmental > Terrestrial > Soil > Wetlands > Peat | place: Germany...
AGCCCGTCGAGGCCTTCGGTGATCGTCTCGCCGGGGAACCCCGGCAAGGGCTTGGCGCCGGTATCGACCTTGATCCCGGGGATGGCGCCCGACTGCTCGATCAGCATGACGAGGGGCGTGCCGTCCGCCGCCGTCTGGCGGATGGTCTCGTCATACAGGATGACGCCGGAAATATGCCGCTGCATCGCCGCGGTCGAACGAAACAGAAGTTCGCGGTAGTCGCGACGCGACCCCGGCGTCGATTCGACGCCGATCACGTCGAAGCGCCTCTTGATCGTTGTCGAGCTTTCGTCGGCGGCCAGAATGCCTTTGCCGCGGGCCACCAAGGCCTGTGCGGTCCGGGCCAGTTGATCTTCGTTCACGCGCTTGATCCTGCTAAGCAAATGCCGTTCATAGCAGGCCCCGGATCATACTCGGCGGCCCCAAATCCGCAAGGCCTCGACGCCAGGCAGGCGCTTGCCTTCCAGCCATTCGAGGAAGGCGCCGCCGGCGGTTGAAATATAGGTGAATTCCTTCGCCACTCCGGCCTTGTTCAGCGCCGCGATCGTATCGCCTCCGCCGGCAATCGATTCGAGCTGCCCGGATTTGGTAAGCCGCGCGGCAACGGTCGCGACCGCGGTTGTCCCGGCATCGAAGGGGGGAATTTCGAACGCGCCGATCGGCCCGTTCCAGACGAGCGTATGCGTGCGGTTCAGCAGAGATTCGAGCCGCGCCACCGACTTTGGCCCGATGTCGAGAATCATTTCCTGCGGCCCGACGTGATCGACATCGATGACATGGGCCGCCACTCCCGGCGCGAGCTTCGAGGCCGCCACGACATCAGTCGGCAGCACCACCTCGCACTGTGCACCGGCGGCATCGGCAACGATCTGCCGGGCCACATTGGCGAACTCCATCTCGCAGATCGATGTGCCGATCGCTTTGCCCTGCGCGGCCAGGAACGTATTCGCCATCCCGCCGCCGATGACCAGGATATCGACGCGCCGCATCAGATTGCCCAAGAGTTCGAGCTTGGTTGAAACCTTTGCGCCGCCCACGATCGCCATCACGGGACGCGCGGGATTGGCGAGGAGATTGGTCAGGATCTCGAGTTCGACCTGCATCGAGCGGCCGGCGAAGGACGGCAGCCGATGCGCCAGCCCCTCGGTCGAGGCATGCGCACGGTGCGCCGTCGAGAAGGCATCGTTGACATAGACGTCGCCGAGCTCGGCGAGGGCTGTTACGAAATTCTCGTCGTTCTCCTCCTCGCCGGCGTGGAAGCGGGTGTTTTCGAGGAGCAGATAGTCGCCCTCGTGCATTGCCGCGACGGCTTTTTTGGCGACGTCGCCGATGCAATCGGGTGCGAAGGCCACGGGCTTTCCAAGCCGAGACGCGAGCTCCGGCACGACGGGGCTCAACGAATATTGAGGATCGGGAGATCCTTTCGGCCTGCCGAGATGCGACAGGATGATCACTTTCGCGCCCTTGCCGGCAATCTCTCGAAGATTGGGCAGGATCCGGTCGATCCGCGTGGCGTCGAGGATATTGCCCGCTTCCATCGGCACGTTCAGATCGACGCGGATCAACACCCGCTTGCCGGCAAGCCGGGCATCGTCGAGGGTCGGAAATGGCGCCATCGGCGCAGCTCTCGTCATCCAAGCTTCCCCATTGCCACCGCGGTATCCGCCATACGATTCGAGAAGCCCCATTCGTTGTCGTACCATGCAACGACCCGAACGAAGGTCCCCTCGATCACCCGCGTCTGATCGACATGGAAGATCGACGAGCGCGGGTCGTGATTGAAATCGATCGACACATTGTGGCTCTCGGTGAAGCCGAGAATGCCCTTCAATTGCTGTTCCGAGGCCCGCTTGACGGCGTCCTTGATCTCCTCCCGCGTCGTGGCGCGCTTGGCGACGAACTTGAAATCGACCAGCGAGACATTCGGCGTCGGCACGCGGATCGCCGAACCGTCGAGCTTGCCTCGAAGTTCGGGAAGGACGAGGCCGACGGCCTTGGCGGCGCCAGTCGAAGTCGGAATCATCGACAGCGCGGCGGCCCGGGCGCGATAGAGGTCCTTGTGGAGCGTATCGAGGGTCGGTTGGTCGCCGGTATAGGAATGGATCGTCGTCATGAAACCATGCTCGATCCCGATCGCATCGTTGAGGACCTTGGCCAGCGGCGCCAGACAATTGGTCGTGCAGGAAGCATTCGAGACCACGAGATGTTCACGCCTGAGCTTGTCGTGGTTGACGCCGTAGACGACGGTGAGATCGGCTCCCTCGGACGGCGCCGAGACGAGAACCCGCCTGGCGCCGGCCTTGAGATGCGCCGATGCCTTTGCCTTCGAGGTGAAGAGACCCGAACATTCGAGGGCAACATCGACATTGAGTTCCTTGTGCGGCAGTTCGATCGGATCACGCAGCGCCGTCACCTTGATCGGACCATCGCCGATGTCGATCGCGTCCCCCACCACCTTTACCTCGCCCGGAAAACGGCCATGAACCGAATCGAAACGCAAAAGATGCGCATTGGTTTCGACCGGCCCGAGATCATTGATCGCCACGACGCGGATGTCCCGACGCCCCGTTTCGACGATGGCGCGCAAGATATTGCGCCCGATGCGCCCGAACCCGTTGATCGCGACATTCACCGCCATGTTTAAACCTTCGATCCAGCGCGGAGAGATCCGCCCAGCTTTGCAACGCTTATGCGCCAGATTTTCCGCGAATTTGAAGAGGAATTCATTCCTATGGTTTCAGCCAAAGGTCGGCACCTCCGCGCTCGTCGGCGAAATTCAACAAAACTTACGGGCTTAGCAGCACGCAAGGGGTTGAGGAGGATCAACCGGCGGACACGAGTTGCGCAAATCGGTCGGCCAAACCCGCGGTATTTCCTTGAAGCGCCATCCCATGTGCCCCCGGCCGCCGAGTGAGGCGCCGCCAATCCTCCCAGCCCACCGACTTCGTTTCTGGCGATGGATCATCCCTCGGCCTCGACGAGTCCGCGCGATCGGACGAACCGAACTGTTCACGTCCTTAGCTTCGTCCCGGTGTCGCGATCAGGCGGCCACTGTCTCGCACGAGAAAGAGATCGACGCAAGACGGCGCCGCTTTGTGCATTGCAATCCGGCGCCCGCCAAAATGTCGCGGGTAAGGCAAGCAAATGAAGTCGACGGCATCCCCCCGAACCCGCGAAACCGCATGCCTGATCGCCGGAATGTTCTCCGCTGCCTCCTCAGCCCTCTGCAGGCATGTGCGGGCATCACAAGCCGGCGCAAGCCACGGAACCGCGCTCGCCGTTTTGCGCCGCGAAATCCAGCGAGGCTTGAACCTGTGCGAAGATGTCGAACGTGCGGTGCGCCGTTTCGTCCCGTTTGAACCATCAGCTTGGCAAAGCGCGCCGTTCGTGCCGCGCGAGGCCTCGCGAGATCACGTAACGTCAGGTTACGCCACCAGAAATTGGCTGTGGGTAGTTCCGGATTAAGGCGTTGACGGTGAACCAGAACAGGCGCCTAATCAAACGATTCTGGATCCGATGGGATGAGTACTCCTGCTCGATTGAAGGCGGCGCTCAAAGGCCTTGTTGCCGCGCTCGACCAGCTTGAAGCCGCCTGCGAGCGTCGCCTGCAGGCCGAAGCCGAGCGCAACGACATCGAAGAGGAATTTGCGGTGCTGCAGGATGATCGGGCGCGGCTCGCCGTCGAACTCGACGGCGCGGTCGCCCGCTCGCAGTCCCTGGAATTGGCCAACAATGAAGTAGCTCGGCGGCTGGCCAAAGCTCGCGTGGCCATCAAAGAGATGATGTCGCATGTAGCGATGTAGCGTTTGAGGAGAGGTTCCGCGTCATGGCGCAAGTGACCGTTACCATTGCCGGGCATGTCTATCGCGTCGCCTGCGGCGAGGGCGAGGAAGCCCACCTCCAGGGCCTCGCCCGTCAAATCGACGAGCGAATCGAGACTCTGAAGTGCAACTTCGGTGAAATCGGCGATCAGCGGCTGACCATCATGGCGGCGATCACCATCGCCGACGAACTGGCCGAAGCCAATCGGCGCATTGCCGCACTCGAAGTCGAGGTCGTCAATCTCAAGTCCGACAGGACCAGCCTCGAAACTGAACAGGACGAGTGGGCCGACCGTCTCGCCGACTCGCTTGGCGAAACCGCGGCGCGTATCGAGCGCGTGGCGCAGAGTCTGAACGGCTCCAGTCGCGGATAGAGAGAGTTTGGGCTATCCATTCCGGAGCCGGCGTCTGAGTCGCCGCTGATCCGCCATGCCCGTCAAAAACGTCTTCACCATCGCGCCCGGCGCGCCCTTTCTGAAATCGTTCGTCGCCGCGCTCCTCGACGGGCGCATCGTCGAGGGATTTTCGCGCGCGCTCGGCCCGCTCGACATGGCGGATGCGACGATCTACGTGCCGACCCGGCGCGCGGCGCGTGCGCTGGCCGATGAATTTGCAAGCGCGCTCGCGCGACCCGCGACCTTGCTGCCGCGCATCCTGCCGCTCGGCGGGCTCGAAGAAACCGAAACGAGCCTCCTCTTCGAAGAGCCGGGTCTCGAGATGCCGCTGGGCCAGGCGGCAAGCGACATCTGGCGGCGCATGCAGCTCGCCGTTCTCGTCCAGAGATGGGCTGTGGCCTTGCGTCATGCGATCGTCTCGGTCGGCGCGGACGGGAGCTTGGTCACGGATCCCCGCGAAGCTTGTCTCGTCGGCACATCGGCGGCCGATGCCTGGCACCTCGCCGGCGAGCTCGCCGATCTCATCGATGAATTGATCATCGAGGATGTCGCCTGGGAGAAGCTCGATCCGCTGGTTTTGCCGGAATTCGACGCCTATTGGCGGATCACCCTCGATTTCCTGAATATCGCCATCACGGAATGGCCGGCGATTCTTGAGAAATACAATCTCGTCGACGCGGCGCGGCGCCAACATCTTCTCGTCGAATCGCAAATGAAGCGGATCGAGGCCGGCCGCAGCGCGGGGCTAGTCATCGCCATCGGCTCGACCGGCACGAATCGCGCGACCGCGAGGTTGCTCGCCACCATCGCGGCCGCGCCGCGCGGCGCCGTCGTGCTCCCCGGCCTCGATCTTTTGCTCGACGAGGACACTTGGCAGCGGATCGCCAATCCGCATGCGGATGAGCCCGGCTTCGCCCATCCGCAGGCGGCGCTCCGCCGGCTGTTGCCCAGTCTCGGCGTGACCCGCGACGGCGTGATCGAGCTCAGCCAGCCGACTCCTGCACGCGCCGCCCGCGACAGATTCCTTTCCGAGGCTCTGCGCCCCGCCGACACCACGGACCTGTGGCGCTCCTATCGTGAGCGTGCAGCCTCGGGCGAGATCGAGATGGCGCTTGCCGACGTGGCTTTGATCGAAGCGACGGACGAGCGCGAGGAAGCGCTCTGCCTCGCCATCGCCCTGCGCGAGGTTCTGGAGACGCCCGCCGCGACGGCGGCGCTGGTGACGCCGGATCGCGATCTCGCCCGGCGGGTCGGGGCCGAGCTCGGCCGTTTCGGCATCGAGATCGACGATTCGGCCGGCGAGCCCCTGAGCGCGAGCCCGTATGGCACGCTCGCCCGTCTCGTCATGCGCGCCGCGTCCGGCTGGTTTGCGGACAAGGACCTCGTCGCGCTCCTCGCCCATCCTTTGACCCGTCTCGGGCTTGCTCGGGCGGAGGTCGAGCGGCTCGCGCCGCTCTTCGACATCGGGCTGCTGCGCCAGGGCCGACGCCTCGCCGGTTTCGCGCCGGCAGAGGCGATCGGCGCGGCCCGCCGCGCCGCCGCGGATCACTTTGCGCATCCCGCCCAGAAGCGCATCAGCGAGGCCGATTGGGACAAGCTCGAGTATCTTCTCACGCGCATCCAATCGGCGCTCGCGCCGCTCACCGCTCTCGGCGGCGCGCACGAGCTTGCCGCATGGATCGACGCGCATCGCCGCGTGCTCGACCAGGTGACGCAAGGCGAGGGCGACGATTTCGAAACGCTCGAGGCGCTGTTTTCCGAATTGCGGCGCTCTGCCCTGCCCGCATTGCGCTTTGATGCGGAGAGCTATGCGCTCTTTCTGGCGCAGACGATGGCCGAGACGATCCTGCGGCGCACGCGGCGCACGCATCCGCGGCTCAAAATCTTCGGCCTGCTCGAAGCGCGCCTCATGGAGGCCGACGTCATGCTGCTCGGCGGCCTCGACGAGACGATCTGGCCGCCGCAGGCCAAGAGCGACGCCTTCTTGAACCGGCCGATGCGCGCCGCTCTCGGTCTCACCCCGCCCGAGCGCAAGATCGGCCAGACGGCGCATGATTTCGTCGCGGCTTTGGGCCATGCGCGCGTCATCCTGAGCCGCGCGGCAAAGCGCGACGGTACGCCGACGGTCGCGTCGCGCTTCGTGCAAAGGCTCGCGGCGCTCGGCAGCAAGGACTTCGACGCCTGTCGCGCGAAGGGGCAGATCTTCATCGATCTTGCCCGCGCAATCGATCGGCCGCCCGTGGCGCCTATTGCGACCAAGAGGCCGATGCCCTGCCCGCCGATCGAATTGCGGCCGCGCCGGCTCAGTGTGACGCGGATCGAGACGTTGCGGCGCGATCCCTATGCGGTCTACGCCGAGTCGATCCTCAAGCTCGCTCGACTTCCGTCTTCTGCCGAGACTTCTGCCGAGACGGAGGAGCGGCGCATCATGGGCAGCGCGATCCATGAGGTTCTGGCGAATTTCTCCGCGCGCTTTGCGACGGGCGGCCTGCCCGCCGAGGCGCCCTCGATCCTCGCCGCGATGATGGAGGCGGCTTTCAAGGGCGAGCTTGAGGATCCCGATTTCGCGATCTTCCATTGGCCGCGGATCGAACGCGCCATGCAATTCTATCTCGGATTCGAGGCCGGCCGGCGACCTCGGCTCGCCAAGATCGATGTCGAAATCGAGGGGACTGTCGAAATCCCGCTCGCCGACGGCACGCGTTTCGTGCTGTCGGCCAAGGCCGACCGGATCGAGCATCGTGCCGACGGCGCGGTAACGCTGATCGATTACAAGACCGGGACGCCGCCGAGCGTGAAGGAGGTACGCGTCGGCTTCGCGCCGCAATTGACGCTCGAAGCGGCGATGGCGCGGCGCGGCGCCTTCGGCCTGGCCGCGGACACGCGCGTCGAAGCGGCGCTCTACGTCAAGCTCCTCGGCAAGGATGGCGGCGCGGAAAAGCCGCTCGCATTCACAGGGCCGGACGTGAGCCTTCAGGAGATGGCGGAAAAGCATTTCACCGACTTGGTCGAGCTGTTGAACCAATTCCGCGATCCCACCACTGCCTACCCGCCGCGGCCCTTTCCGAAATTCGCGGCGCGCTACAACGCCTACGACCATCTCGCCCGCATCAAGGAATGGGCAATCGGAGGCGGCAGATGAGCATCGATCTTCCGCCGCATGTCCGCGGCCCGCAGGTCAGGGCCTCGAACCCGGACATCTCGGTCTGGGTCTCGGCCAATGCCGGCTCGGGCAAGACCCATGTGCTCGCCCAGCGAGTTCTCCGGCTGCTGCTGGCCGGCGTGTCGCCGGCAAAGATCCTTTGCCTCACGTTCACGAAAGCGGCGGCGGCCAATATGGCGGCCAAAATCTTCGCCTCACTTTCGCTATGGACGGAGCTTGACGACGACACGCTCGGCGACGCGATTCTCGCGATCGGCGCGCCGCAGCCGCAGCGGGACACACTCACCTTCGCGCGGCGTCTCTTCGCCCGCACCGTCGACACGCCGGGCGGCCTGAAGGTCCACACCATCCACGGCTTCTGCGAGAGACTTCTCCACCTCTTCCCCTTCGAAGCCAATGTGCCGGCCCGCTTCGAGGTGACGGACGAGATCGGTGAGGCGGAGCTTTTGAGCGAGGCGCGGCGGCAGGCCTTGGCAGCGGCGCGCACCGACAAAGGCGAATTCGGGCGCGCGCTTCAGCGCCTCTCCGCGGAAACCTCGCAGGAGGGATTCGACCAGCTGATCGGCGAGGCGACAAGCCATCGGGCGCTGCTGCGGCATTACAACATCGAAGGCGCCGCCGCGGATCTCGGCTGCGCGCTCGGCCTGCCGCCCGACGCCTCCGTGGCAAAGATCGAGGCGCAGATGATCGAGGCGGGAATCGGTCCCCGGCGCTGGCGCGCATTCGCCGATTTCCTCGACGCGGGCCTGAAAACCGATCGCGAGAGAGCCGCGCTGTTCCGTGCTGCGGCGGAGGCTTATGACGGCGCCCAGGCTGATGAAGCGATGACGATAGACGCGGCGCGCGGCACCTGCCTCGCCGCCTATCTCGAAATCTTCTTCACCGATGGTGGCGCCGGCAAAAGACGTGACAAACTCGCGACGACCCCGCTTGCCACCGCTCAGCCCGACCTGATTGAAGAGCTGCGCGGCGAACAGAAGCGGCTCGACGGGCTGCGCGAGGATCGCAAAGCAGCCGCCTGTTTCGAGAAATCGCTCGCGCTCGCGACCGTTGTGGCCGAAATCTTCACCCGTTATGAGCACGCCAAGGGCGCGCGGGGCCTGCTCGATTTCGACGATCTGATCGAGCGCACGCTCGGGCTGCTCGATCGCTCGGATGCGCGATGGGTGCTCTTCAAGCTCGACTCCGGCATCGACCATATTCTCGTCGACGAGGCGCAGGACACCAGTCCGCCGCAATGGAAGATTCTCGAAGCGCTGACAGCCGAATTCTTCGCCGGAGCGGGAAGCCGCCCGTATCCCCGCACGTTCTTCGCGGTCGGCGACGAGAAGCAGTCGATCTTCTCATTCCAGGGCGCGGCGCCGCATATGTTCCATGCGATGCGCGGGATCTTCGCCAGGTCCTTCCGCAACGGCGGCTTCGAACATGTCATGTTGAAGTCATCGTTCCGCTCTGTGCCGGCCGTGCTCGGCATGGTTGATCGGGTCTTCGCAGTCGCCGAACATCAGAAGGGCCTCGTCACCGACGATCCCTGGATGGGGCATGACGCTCTGAAGCATTCTTTGCCCGGGCTGATCGAGGTTTGGCCGCCGGTCGCGCTCGAACCACCCCCGGAGCCGCGCGACTGGCGCCTGCCGCTCGACCTCATGGACGAGAGCGCGCCTGCGGCCGTTCTCGCCGAGCGCATCGCCCGCAAGATCGGCGCGCTGATCGCACCGGCCTCGGGCGAATATGTGCATGACTCCGACAAGCGCTTTCGTCCCATCAGAGCCGGCGACATTCTGATCTTGGTGCGTACGCGCGGGGCCTTTTTCGAAGCCGTGATCCGCGCCTTAAAGCAGCACGACGTGCCTGTCGCGGGAGCGGACCGGCTCGACCTCTTGGGCCATATCGCGGTCATGGACCTGATCGCCGCCGGGCGCGCTGCACTTCTGCCGCAAGACGATCTGACGCTCGCGAGCGTGTTGAAATCGCCGCTCGTCGGGCTTGACGACGACGACTTGTTGACGATCGCGCCCGGCCGCTCCGGTTCGCTCGTCGACGCGCTCGCCGCCTCGCCGCAGGCGACGCACCAGGCGGCGCATGCGACGATTCTGCGCTGGCGCGCCCGCGCCGCGCTTTCCCCCTTCGATTTTTATGCGCGGCTCTTGAGCGAAGACGGTGGGCGCCGCGCCATGCAGGCGCGGTTAGGGCCAGAGGCCTGCGATGCCATGGATGAATTTCTCCGCTTGGCTTTGCGCGTCGAGAAGGAAGGCTGTTTCTCGCTGCCGAGCTTCCTCGCGGAGCTCGAGGACATCGATCTTTCGATCAAGCGCGACATGGAAGCGGCGAGCGACTGCGTCCGCGTCATGACCGTGCATGGCGCCAAGGGGCTCGAAGCCAAGATCGTCTTTCTGCCCGACACATGCGGCGCGCCGAACGGGCGCCACGACCGCAAGATCCATGTCTTGGATGGACGCGCGGATGGCAGGCATGCGCTGGCCTGGTCGGGGCGTATGGATGACGATCCGCCGGCGGTGGCCGCGGCACGCCAAAGTGCGCGCACTGAGGCGGAGGATGAACATCGCCGCCTTCTCTACGTCGCCATGACCCGAGCCGAGGAGCGGCTTTATATCAGCGGATTTCATGGCAAGAACGCACCGGGCGATCTCGCCTGGAGCCGGATGATCCAAGCCTCGCTCTGCGGCGACTTTGTCGAGGTTCCGGCTTTTTGGGGTGACGACGAGACGATCCTGCGATGGCATGCGCCGGGCGCCATCGAATATGAACGCGCCGCGGCCAAGGAACGGGCGACCGAGCGCGCCGATCTGCCCGACTTCCTCAGGCGTCGGGCGCCGCGGGAGACCACGCCTCTCCCACCGCTCAAACCTTCGACGGCGCTCGCCGCCGCCGAGCCAATCTATGACGAGAGCGCCGCCGCCCTGCCCCGCGCCGCGCTGGAGCGCGGCCGGCTGATGCATATTCTTTTGCAATATTTGCCGGATGTCGCGACGGACGCGCGGCGCAGGACGGCTGAGGCTTTCTTGGCCGCGCGCGCGAGCGACCTTGATGCCGGCTTGCGCGAGGCTCTGATCGGCGAAGCGCTCGCGGTGCTTCAGACCCCTGCGCTCACCGATCTCTTCGGAGCGCGCGCGCGGGGTGAGGTGGCCATAGCCGGGCGGATCGTCGGCCCTGATGGGCGGATGCGCGAGGTCAGCGGCCAGGTCGATCGCATCGTCGAGACCGAGCGTGAGGTGATTGTCGCCGACTATAAGACAGGCGGGCCTTGCGAGGCGGCGGCGACGCCGCCAGCCTATCTCGCCCAGATGGCGCTCTATCGCGCGGTGCTCGCGTCGCTCTGGCCGGGCAAGCGCCTGCGCATGCTGCTCATCTGGACGGCGGGACCGAAGGTGGTGGAGCTGGAGCAGGCGGCGCTCGACGCGGCGCTGGCCACTTTTACCGGTGAGATTGAGTACATTGCTCCGTCATTGCGAGCGTAGCGAAGCAATCAGTCATCAGCATGCGCACACCTTCTCCTTGTGCCCCGCGAAGCGGGGCAGATGAGGGGTTACGCTCATGCCGATACTTGCACGGTCGTAACCCCTCACCCGGTCGGCTCCGCCGACCACCCTCTCCCATAGGGAGAGGGTGCGCCGTGCCTTCGGCTTGACGCGCCGGAGCGCGCTTCCTACCTTGGAAGCGAAAGCCGGCGGATTTGCCGCGGCCAGATGAAGAGGCGCCCATGGCCACCGTGAAAGTCACCGATGCCACGTTCAAGACCGAGATTGAGGGCGCGAAAGTGCCCGTGGTCGTGGATTTCTGGGCGGAATGGTGTGGCCCCTGCAAGATGATCGGCCCGTCGCTCGAGGAGATCGCCGAGGAGATGAAGGGGCAAGTCACGATCGCCAAGCTCAATGTCGACGAGAACCCCGGCGTCGCTGGCGCCTTCGGCATCCGCAGCATCCCGACCCTGCTTCTGTTCAAGAACGGCAAGATGGCGTCCTCGAAGATCGGCGCCGCGCCGAAGGGCGAATTGAAGAAATGGATCGCCGCCGCGATTTGACGCCGCGCGGCGACCTAGAAGCTTGGCAAGGGACCTCGCGAGAGGTCCTTTTTGCTTGCGGTGAACGCGCATGACCTACGCCGTCAAAGAGATCTATCGCACACTGCAAGGCGAAGGCGCGCAGAGCGGCCGCGCCGCGGTCTTCTGCCGCTTTGCCGGCTGCAATCTCTGGTCCGGGCGGGAGGCGGATCGGGCGGATGCCGAATGCTCCTTCTGCGACACGGATTTCGTCGGCACCGCCGGGCCGGGCGGCGGACGATTCGATGCCCCGCAAGCCCTCGCCGACGCAATCGCGCGGCAATGGGATGGGCCTCGTGAGCGCGCGCTGGTCGTCTTCACCGGCGGCGAGCCGCTGCTGCAGCTCGACGCGGCGCTGATCGCCGCGATGCATGCGCGCGGCTTTTCCTGCGCGGTCGAGACCAATGGCACGCTCATGCCGCCTGCCGGCCTCGATTGGATTTGCGTCAGTCCGAAGGCCGGCGCGCCGTTCGTTCTGCGCGCCGGCGACGAGCTGAAGCTTGTCTTTCCGCAGCAAGGGATTGACCCTGCGGAGCTCGAAGGGCTTGCCTTCGATCACTTCTTTCTGCAACCGATGGATGGGCCGGACCGCGTCGCCAATACGGAGAAGGCGGCGGCCTATTGCCTGGCGCATCCGCGCTGGCGCCTCAGCTTGCAGACCCACAAGCTCATCGGCTTGCCTTAAGATCGCGACATGAAGATCACCCAGGCCTTTTCCTTCGAAGCCGCGCATTTCCTGCCGAATGTCGCCCCGACGCATCGCTGCCGCGGCATGCATGGCCATTCCTATCGTGTGGAATTGAAGCTCGAAGGCCCGGTCGATCCGATGACCGGCTTCGTCGTCGACTTCTTCGCGATCGAAAAGGCGGTCGAACCGCTGCGCGCCGAACTCGACCATCATTGCCTGAACGAGATTAGCGGTCTCGAGAATCCGACCGCGGAAAACATCGCGGTGTGGATCTACGACTGCATCAAAAAGGCGCTGCCGCAACTTGCTTCCGTGATCGTGCACGAGACGAAGGATTGCTCAGCCGAGTATGATGGCGGTTGAGCGCTTGCGTTCCTTCTCCCCTTGCGGGAGAAGGTGCCCCGCGAAGCGGGGCGGATGAGGGGTCGCGCAAATCCCGCCAGTTTCGGACCGCTCTTACCAATCAAAGGTCTGAGGTGCGACCCCTCACGCGGCCGGCTCCGCCGGCCACCCTTTCCCGCAAGGGGAGAGGGTTGCGCTGTGTGACTCACGCGATCGTATCGACCACGCCGCCATCCACCCGAAGCGCCGCGCCCGTGGTCGCCGAGGCCTGCGGCGAGGAGACATAGACGACCATATTGGCGACTTCCTCGATGCTCGCGGCGCGCTGAATGATGGAACTCGGCCGATGTTCTTTCACGAAGGCGGCCGCCGTCCTTTCGACAGAAGCGCCTTTTGCGGCAGGCACATGCTTCAGCATGTCAATCACCCCTTCCGACAGGGTCGGGCCGGGCAGGACGGCATTGACGGTAACACCGGTGCCGGCAGCCCGCTTGGCTAATCCGCGGGAGATCGCAAGCTGCGCCGTCTTGGTGAAGCCGTAATGGATCATCTCGACCGGAATGTTCAGCCCGGATTCGGAGGAGATGAAGATGACGCGTCCCCAATTGCGCTTGATCATCTCCGGCAGATAGGCGCGCGAGAGACGCACGCCGGACATGACGTTGAGCTCGAAGAGCGCGTCCATTCGCTGTCCGGAATGTCGAAGAAATCCTGGTGGCCGTAAATCCCGACATTATTGACGAGGATGTCCGGCGAAGGCGCGGCCTTGATGAGCGCGTCGCAGCCTGCCGCCGTGCCGAGATCGGCCGCGACGCCATGCAAACGAGCCTTTGGCATGGCCTTCTTCAAAGCGTCGATGGCCTTCTCGATCGCCGCCTGCGTGCGGCCGTTGACGACGACCTCCGCGCCGGATTCGGCGAGGCCCTTGGCAATCGCGAAGCCTATGCCGCGCGTCGAGCCGGTGACCACGGCGCTCTTGCTTGACAGATCGATGAGCATGGGAGTTCCCCTGAAATGAGGGCGCAAGGCTTGGCCGAGACATTGGGTTCGAGTGGGCGAAAGTCGAGAGGCGCCTGCGATATGCCGCGCACAGGTGGTCAGAGGGGGCTATCGCGCCTAGGAGATTGGCGCGAGACGGTCTTTCGCCGATCTCGAAAGCGTTCTAAGGCAAATCTGATGCGCAAAATCGAACCATCGTGATGAACGACCTCGCCGACATGGACCGACCGCCCATGCAGGGACTGGCGAGCCTGCCGGTCTTTTTCGACCTAGCCGGCCGACGCACCCTGCTCGCCGGCGGCTCCCCGCAAGCCGCGTGGAAGGCGGAGCTGCTGCAAGCGGCCGGCGCGCGGGTCGATGTCTATTGCCCCGCGCCTTCTCCCGAGATGCGGGCGCTTGCCGCGCGCGTGCCGGCGATCACGTTGGTCGATCGGCTTTGGCGCGAGGCGGATTTCGACGGCGCGGCGATCGCGATCGGCGACTTCCCGACGAACGACGAGGCGGCCGAGTTCCAAGCCGCGGCGCGCCGGGCCCGCGTGCCCGTCAATCTGGTCGATAAGCCCGATTTCAGCGATTTTCAGTTCGGCACGATCATCGACCGCTCGCCGCTCGTCATCGCCATTTCGACCAAGGGCGCGGCGCCGGTCTTCGCTTTGGCGTTGCGCGGCCGGTTCGAGGGCCTCTTGCCGAAGACCATCAAGCTTTGGGCTGAGGCAGCGCAATCCTGGCGCGCAAAATTGAAGGCGGCCAAGCTGAGCGCGCCGCACCGGCGTCGTTTCTGGGAGCTTTTCGTCGCAAGGGCGCTTGGCACGCGGGCGCCCCGCGCCAAGGATTATGACGAGATCCTGGCGCACGCTGCCTCCGAGCAAGGAAAGCCGAGAGGCTCCGTCGCGCTGGTGGGCGCCGGGCCCGGCGATCCGGAACTCATCACCATGAAAGGGCTGCGCGTGCTGCAGGCCGCCGACGTCGTTTTGTTCGATGATCTCGTCGCGCCGGCGATCGTCGAGATGGCGCGCCGCGAGGCGGTCAAGATCGGCGTCGGCAAGCGCGGCTATCAGCCGTCATGTCGGCAGGACGACATCATCGCGCGCCTCATCTCTCTCGCCAACGAAGGCAAGCGGGTCGTCCGATTGAAGGGCGGCGATCCGTCGATCTTCGGCCGCGCCAACGAGGAAATCGCGGCACTCGATGCGGCCGGCGTAGAGGTTGAAGTCGTGCCCGGCGTCACGGCGGCGCTCGGCGCGGCGGCTTCGCTCAAACTGTCTCTGACCGAGCGCGACCACGCGAGGCGGCTGCAATTCATCACCGCGCATGCGCGAAACGGACGCCTGCCGCAGGACCTTGATTGGGCCGCGATCTGCGATCCAAGCGCCGCGACGGCGGTCTATATGGGCGTGCGCACCTTGCCGGACCTGGCGAAGCGCCTGCTCGAGCAGGGGATCGATCCGCAGACGCCGGCCTTGCTCATCGAAAGCGCCACCTGGCCGAGTGAGCGCCGCATTCACAGCACGATCGCCAAGCTTGCCGACCAAGTTGCCGCCGCCAAGCCCAGCGGTCCCTGCCTCGTCCTGATCGGACAGATTTTCGCCGAGGCGGCCTCGCGCGCTCTGGCGGCCGAAGCGGAAGCATAAGCGAAGCCACGTCCGCACAATCGAGAGCTAAGCTGCCTAGCGTACGATCACATTCGAAAATTGCCAGGAATCGTCGAGGTCGAGGTCCTCGGGAAACAGCCGGCCGCGGTCGGTCAGCGGCGTCCAGTCCGTGTAGACTCCGATGACCGGCCCGAGATAGGGCATTTGTACTTCGAGGCAGCGGCGAAAGTCGAGCTCGTCGGCCTCGACGATTCCGGCGCGTGGATTGTCCAGCGCCCAGACCATGCCGGCGATCACCGCCGAGCTCACTTGAAGGCCCGTCGCGTTCTGGTAAGGCGCGATCCGCCGCGTCTCCTCGATCGAGAGCTGCGAGCCGTACCAATAGGCGTTCTTCGCGTGGCCATAGAGAAGGACGCCCAGCTCATCGATCCCATCGACGATCTCGCGTTCGTCGAGAATATGCGAGTCGGGCTGCAGCTGCCATTGCGCGCCGGCCATCTCGTCGAGCGACAGAACCGCGTCGTCGGCCGGGCGATAGGCATAGTGCACCGTCGGCCGATAGGCGAGCGCGCCGTTCTCGCGCAGCGTGAAATAATCGGCGATCGAGATCGACTCGTTATGGGTGACGAGAAAGCCGTGCTGGGCGCGTGCCGTCGGCGTCCAGGAGCGCACCCGCGTGCCGGCGCCCAGCCGCAGAAGATAGATCGCACAGTCCGGCCCGTAGCCGTGCCGCTTGCCTTCCGGCGGCAGGTGTTTCTCATGCGTGCCCCAGCCGAGCTCGGCCGGCTGAAGACCTTCCGAGATGAAGCCTTCGACCGACCATGTGTTGACGAAGGTGTCGAGCGGCTTCGGCGTCTTGGCGCGCTGCGTGTCGCGTTCGGCGATATGGATGCCTTTCACCCCCACGTCTCTCGCGAGCCGCGCCCATTGCTCGCGGCTCTGCGGCTCGGGCGCCTTGAGGCCGATATCGCGTGCGACATCGAGCAGCGCCTGTTTGACGAACCACGACACCATGCCGGGATTGGCGCCGCAGCAGGAGATCGCGGTCGGCCCCTCGCCGAGCGCTTGCCGCTGGTCGAGCACTTCGGCGCGCAGCGCATAGTTCGAGCGCTGCGACAGGGTGAGGCGCGGGTCCATATAGAAACCCGGCCAAGGCTCACAAACCGTGTCGATGTAAAGCGCGCCGACCTCATGGGCGAGGCGGATGATCGCCGCTGAGGAGACTTCAACCGACAGATTGACGATGAAGGCCTGCCCCGCGCCCTGCGTGAGCAAGGGCTTCAAGAGATCGACGAAATTGTCGCGAGTCACGGCCTCTTTGATGAATTTGTAGCCGCGCTCGTCGACGAGATGGCGGTCCGCATCGAGCGGATCGATCACCGTGAAGCGCGACCGGTCGAATTGGAAATGGCGCTCGATCAACGGCAGAGTGCCGCGTCCGATCGACCCGAAGCCGATCATGACGATGGGACCTGTGATCGTGCCGTGCACCGGCCAATTCTGCATCGTTCTCTCCGGAGATGCGCGCGCGACGAGGCGCGGACGAAACCGTGCGCCTTAAATGCGAGACTTGAAAGAAGGTCAAGGACAGCGGCGGCGCGCCGGGGGGCAGGCGCACCCCCTCTCCCGCTGCGGTGACTTAGCAGCCCTCATACCAATGCGGCAACGATGTCGGTTTGGGCAAAATCGTCACCCTTGAACAACAAGGGTGCCTGCATCGCTTTGGCGAGTGCATAGGCAAAGCAATCGCCATAATTCAAGGCGGCGGCATGTCCAGTGCCCCTGCCAAATCGCGCATGCGCGGCGCGCGCGAAATCCGCCTGTTCGGCTGTCACCGGTTCGATGCGCATTCCGGCCGCCTGAATGAAAGCGTCGAGCCATTGCTCGGCCGCTTGGGGCGTGATCCTCTTCAGGCTGCGCAAGACGATCGAAGCCTCAACCACATTCGCCGCCGACATAAATGGTTGCTCGTCACGGCCGATCTCTTCTGCATAAAGCTGGGCGTCGTCCTCTTGTCGAAAAATTGCGACCACGGCCGAAGTATCGACCACGATCACGTCGGAAGCCCATTCTCGTCATATCCGAGTATCGCGTCGGGGTTCCGAGTGTCTGCATCCGGCAGTTGTGCATAGGACCGGCCGATGGCCATCAGCTGCTCGGCCACGGCACCTGCGTCGCGCCGACGGCGTTCGCGCTGAAGTCGCTCGCGCAGCGCGGAAGTCACCGCGGACGTGAGACTTTCCCCGGTCAATTCGGCCAGCTCGGTCGCGAGCCTGTGCGCTTCATCGTTCTTGATATTGAGGTGCATCGCCTTCCGCCATGGTAGAAGTCAGCCGAACATTTCTACCATCATCGGGAATGAGCAGCAAGCGCGAGCGTCGGCCGAGCGCTGGCTACGCCCGCCCGACGCGCGCTTCGCCATCCTTGGCGAGCTTGTTGTTCGGATCGAAGGCGAGCGCGTGCTGATAGTTCTCAAGCGCCTTGGCGCGGTTGCCGAGCTTCTCGTAGGCGAGGCCGAGGCCGGCCCAGGCGTCGGCGTTCTTATTGTCGACATTGAGCGCCGCGTTGAAATCCTCGATTGCCTTGTCCGGCTGGCCGATGGCGATCAGGCTTTGGCCGCGCGCTTCATACGGCGCCCCGGCAAAAGGATTGCGGTCGATCGCATTGTCGAAATCGGTGATCGCCTGCTGTTGGTTGCCTTGGCGTTGGTAGATCAGGCCGCGGGCATGAAAGGCCTGGGCATTCTCGGGGTTCAGCCGGATCGCCTGATCGAGATCGGCGCGCGCCTCATCGAGCTTGTCCTGTGAGCGCAAGAGATTGGCGCGGGCGAGATAGGCCGGCCCGTGGTTGGGATTGACCGTGATCGCCTGGCTGAAATCGGCGAGCGCCAGGTCGTCGTGACCAGTCTGCCGGTAGGCGAGCCCCCGGTTGGTGAGCGAAGCGGCGTCGTTCGGGTTGAGCTTGATCGCCTGGCTGAAATCGGCGATCGCCTCATCGAACTGGCCGATCCGCGCATAGGCGACGCCGCGGGTATTATAGGCCTCGGCGCTGTTCGGATTGCGCTGCACGACATCGGTCAGGGACGCGATGTTGGCGGAGGCTTCTTGAGGCGATTCATTGACCACCTCGGCGACGCCGGTCCCTTGTGGCACGATGCCGTTCCCGCTCTCGCAGGCGGCGAGGCCCAGCGCACCTGCGGCAATGCCGGCAAGCGCAAGATGGCGTAGAGAAAGAATCATCAAGGTTCCCAGCCCATCCATTCCAGCATTCCGCGGGAATCTCGGCGCGATCAAGCTCTCTTGCGAAGGTCCGCCTTTAGGCCTCGGCAATCCGGCAAGATTGCGACGACCGGAAGCAATCGACCGGGCGATTCGCACCTAGCATAAGTTCATTTCCGGAAAAATGAGGGCGGCAGGGGATTTGCGCCGCAACCCGGAACAGATCGTCGCGGCAGGCGTTGCCGGCCGAACGAATCAGCGCATCCCGACGGTCGGCTTCGGCTTCATCGGCAGCAGGCCTTCGCGCTGCAGCTTCTTGCGCGCCAGTTTGCGGGCGCGGCGGACCGCCTCGGCCTTTTCGCGGGCCCGCTTTTCGGACGGCTTTTCATAATGGCCGCGCAGCTTCATCTCGCGGAAAATGCCCTCGCGCTGCATCTTCTTCTTCAGCGCTTTCAGGGCCTGGTCAACATTATTGTCGCGAACCAAAACTTGCACGCAGGGATCCTTGTCTTTAGCCGAGCCGCAGAGCGGCATTGGATGAATGAAACGATCTGTCGGGAACGCCCATCGGATGCGTTCATGCAGCCGATCGGAACGCAAGCACATAGCAGACCCGATGCATTTTGTCCAGGAGAGCCGTGGCGAGGTGGCGTCTCGGTTTGAATTTCAGTGGAGGGTGGCGAGCAGTCATTCAGCTTTGCCAGGCGAATGACAGAGATGCGCCAACAGCGGAAATTTCTGGTCGTGAGGATAACAGGCGCGAGTTGAAACATTAGCAGATTTCGGTATACCATGACCTAGTGACCTGATGGGGATGGGGTTCCCCAAAACCGCTCGATAGTGCTGATGACCCCTGCCGCTTTTGCTAGAGCGGTGGGAGGCCTTTCGCGACCCGCCGGAGAGCGGGTTTTTTTGTGCCGCGCGGGCGCAAACGAAAGTACAACGGTGATGGAAAATATCTGGTTTCAGTCGGCACTATGGATGGCGCTGGCACTGCTCGCCGCCATGGGGTCGCTTTGGATAACGATCTCAGCCGCACTATTCGAGATTGTCGTCGGCGCTATCGCGGGCAACACAGTGGGGCTGCCCCTGACGCCCTGGATCAATTACATCGCCGGCTTCGGTGCAGTTGTCCTAACGTTTCTCGCGGGCACAGACATCGATCCTCACGTCGTCAGGAGAAATTTCGGGTCAAGCGTGACAATCGGGCTAGCGGGGTTCTTTGCGCCTTATCTCTGCTGCTTGCTCTTGGCTCGGTACGGGCTTGGTTGGCCGTGGCCGCAAGCGCAGATTGCCGGTATCGCACTGTCCACAACATCTGTGGCGGTCGTCTATGCTGTGATGGTCGAAACTGGTTACAATCGTACCGAACTCGGGAAGATCATTCTTGCTGCCTGTTTCATCAATGACGTTGGCACCGTGTTGGCGCTCGGCCTCGTATTTGCCAACTACAACATGTATTTACTCCTATTCGCTGTCGTCACGATTGCCGTAGTCGCGGTGCTTCCTTGGATCGTCCCCTGGTTGTTCAAGCGGATCGGCAAACGGGCGAGCGAGCCTGAGATCAAGTTTCTTTTCTTGGTGCTATTTGGCCTTGGCGGTCTCGCCAATTTGGGTAAAAGCGAGGCCGTGTTGCCGGCGTATCTAGTCGGGATGGCGCTGGCACCGTTCTTCATGGGACACAGAGAGCTCCAGCATCGAATGCGCGCGATCTGCTTCGCATTCCTTACACCCTTTTACTTTCTCAGGGCCGGCTCGCTGATCGAAACGCACGCGCTGATCGCTGGTGCCGGATTTATCGCTATTTTCCTCATGATGAAGATGGCAACTAAGTTCGTCGGTATCTTACCGTTGACGCGGTATTTCAAATTCGACAGGCGCGAGGGTATGTACACGACATTGATGATGTCGACGGGTCTGACCTTCGGGTCAATCTCGGCGTTGTTCGGCCTGACCAACCACATCATCGATCAGGATCAATACACAATCCTGCTGACAGCAGTAATCGGCAGTGCAGTTGTGCCCACTCTCATCGCACAGATTTGGTTCCAACCTCGTTTCGAGCCGTTGGAGGAAGACGCCTAAAAATCGGCTGATAACCTGACGCCGGTTGAATCAACGTGACTGTCTGGTTTGGGTCGATTTGTTGAAAAGAGGGCGGGCACTCCACTGAGGTGTGGCGATGTCGGCCGGACTCAAACATCGGCGGTTCGGTGCTACAGCAGTCGTTTGGGGCAGCCAGCACCACAAGGTCGCCTTTTGGGTCATTCGCTACCGATTTGGTGCGCGCCGAGAATCGCTCTTTGTCCGCTCTGCCCCGAAAGCTGACGCAGT
>Ga0209415_10006569_pt1 | contig 20611 bp, 18 predicted proteins | sample PeaSoiSIISIP2007_FD_187696 | JGI IMG/M metagenome (GOLD analysis project Ga0209415, IMG submission 187696) | Peat soil microbial communities from Weissenstadt, Germany - SII-SIP-2007 (SPAdes) (version 2) | ecosystem: Environmental > Terrestrial > Soil > Wetlands > Peat | place: Germany...
GACTCTGGCCCCGCCGCAATATGCCGCCACCTACAACCAAGCCGCCCAGGCCAAGCTGGACCTGAACAACTCCAACCTGGATGACTTCGGCAATGCTTGGGCGAATTACGGCGTGACATTCAGCAACACCAGTCCGGCAATCGCCGGGACCTATTACGGGGTGTTCAACGGGTCATCTACGTATATGCGCTCGACAGCGTTCAATAGTATTTCCCAGTTCGGGAACGGTGGATGGTCATTGCGAACTTGGGTCAGGCCGACAAATCTTCCCGGAACTAACATTAACGTGGGAATCATGCACGCCTACAACGGAGTGTATGGGGCATATCTGGCGATCAGCAATACTTCGGGCACCGTTAAATTTGGCATGGGTCTGTCATCGACGGGTACGTCTTGGGATATCGCTAACCTAGCGACAGGGTCTGTAACGCCGGTAGTCAACACGTGGTATTTTGTGGAGATCACGTATGACCCTATTGCGGGTAAATACTACCAGTATGTGAATGGTGTGTTGGATGCGACGGTAACTTCATCTGCCCGGATTAGTGCCATTGCTGGTATCCAGTTGGGCACACAAAATACTACGGCATATTACTTTTCTGGCAACATGCAGGGCTTTGAGTTCCTGCCCTATTGCCAGCATCCGGCAGGCACCACATATGCGGTTCCGGCCACGCTGGCGAACATCACCGCCGCGGGCTATGCCTCGGATTGGTTTGATGCCGTCAACATGGTGATGAAGTCCCCCTGTGCAGCCAGTAGCGTGTCGGGTAATAATCCGGCGTTCAGCGTCGGCAATAAACTCTATGTCGGTGAAGCCCAAGCGGGGGCGTCCAGCATCTCCAGTGTCGTGAACTACGCTTTTCAGGGGCAGTACGATAGTGGATTATTTGCGGTTTCGGCTGCCACTAATTACAGCAAAAACCACAACACAGGAACCATTGCAATTAACGTTGCCATTACTTATTCCATTGATGCTTCCGGGCAATCGGAAACCGTCGCGACGAAGTTTGTCTATAATGCGGGGAACTACTATGGGTGGGAAGCCACGCCCGGCCTAATGTCGCGCCTGTCCTTTGGCATTATCACGCTATCGAACGGCCCGCAAAACACCTGTCCAAGCGGCTATTACCGTATCCGCACCAAGAGGAGCTTCTGATCATGGGATATTTCATCAACACGGACCTTGGCTATTACGTGGGGGATCAGATCAGCCCGCAGGACCAGGCAGTTCCTCAGCGCCCTGACGCCACCTATGAATGGTCGGGCAATGCCTGGGGACAAAACTCTGCCATGGCGGCGGCGGCTAAGGCGGCGTCCACTCAGGCCAGCATTGACCAACTGGCGTCTTTGGGGTCCGACTCTTCCATGAGCCGAGGCCTGGAAGATCTGGTGTCACTGTTGATCGCTAAGGGCACTATCGCCAAAACCGATCTGCCTTCGGTACTGCTGACGAAGATTGATAATCGTCGTGCCGCCCGTGGTCAGGCGGTGCTGTGATGGGGCCTGAAACCATCTCGGTCTGGAGCGTGTTGACCGTGGTGATGCTGCCGCTGCTGGGCGGTGGTTTCTTCCTGTTATGGACCCGCCTCGACAAGCACCAGGACACCGACGCCATCCACCATGACAATGTGTGGGAGGCAATCCATGAGCTGCGTACCGGCTTGCAGCATCATCAGGTGGAATGCGAACGGCGCTTCGTCAAAACCGACGATCTGCGTTCGCTGGAAGAACGGCTCGACGGACGTCTGGGGCGGATCGAAGGCAAGCTGGACGCCATCGCCGCGCCTTGCGGCGCCAAGGGGGCGGCATGAGCGCCGGTATCCTTCCCGCCCAGCTGCGTCAGCTGGTGATCGTTCCCGCTTTGACCGCCATGGGTCTGGGCGGACCGGCCGCCGAGGAACTGCTGCTGGGCACAGCCCTGCAGGAAAGCCTGGGTGGGGTCTATCTGCATCAGCTGGGGCAGGGGCCAGCTCTGGGGATTTTCCAGATGGAGCCTCGCACCCATGACGACCTGTGGACCAGTTTCCTGCCTCGGCGGACCGATCTGTCGGCCAAGCTGTCGTCGCTGCTGATGCCGGGGCTGGGGCGGCTTGATCAACTGCCGGGCAATCTGCTCTATGCCGCGGCCATGGCTCGGCTGCTCTATTACCGCTGCCCCGAGCCGCTTCCGGCAGCGGGTGATATTCCGGCTCAGGCGGCGTTCTATAAGCGCTGGTACAACACCGCCGGCGGAGCGGCCTCTGTCGAAGGCTATCTGACCCGCTGGAAGATGACCTGTTCTTAACCGCGTTCCATCATTGCGTCTTTTCGCGCCGCCCGGCTTTCCGCCCGGCGGTTTTTTCATGTCCGAACCTCAAGGAGATTTTTTCATGGATCAGTCTTCCATCGTTGATTTGACGCCGCTGGTTGCCCTGGTGGCGCAGTTGCTGATCGCCGTTCTCGCCGCGACTGCCACCTGGGCCGCTGCCTGGGTCAAGAAGCGGGCCAATATCGCCGCCGACAGCGAGATGAGCCACCAGTTGGACGGCCTGCTGAGCGAAGCCGTCAGCTTTGCCCAAGGGCATCTGATGACCCTGTTGGGCAATGCGGATTTCGCCAAGGTGGAAACTCGCAATGCCGCCTTGCAGTTGGGTCTGTCGTTTGTCGGTTCCCAGGCTCCGAGCATTCTGCAATCCCTGGGCATGACCGATCAGCATGTGGCCGACCTGCTGCTGGCCAAAATGGCCAAGCTGGATCCGACTCTGGTGCTGCCCGGCTCGGTGCCGCTGCCGACGGTGGCGGCTGCTGTTCCTGTCGCCTCTGCCGTCCCTGCTGCTCCGGTCGCTGCGGTTCAGCCGCAGGCCGCTGCGGCGTGATGACCCTGGCGGCTCTTCTGGGGCAATTGCTCCAGGCCGCCGCCGGGCTGCTGCCCCTGCTGTTGGCCGAACTGGCTGGCAGCAGGGAGGCCCGGTTGTCTCAGCTCAGCCATGATCTGGAGGTGAAAAATGCGCAACTGGACTGCCGTCGTCCTGACGGCATCGACGCTGCTGTGCGGATGCTCTGACCGTTCGGCCAGCGATTGCCCGCCCGTGGGGGATTATGACGCCGCCTTTAAAACCCGGCTGGCGGGAGAACTGCACCAATTGGGCGAAGACAGCGCCACCGCCAAGGTGGTCGAGGACTACGCCCAGCTGCGGGAACAGCTGCGGGCTTGCGGATAAAGAAAAGGCGGGCTCCGCAGAGCCCGCCTTTTTGCTTTTTACAGCTGGTCCGGGAGCACGCTCATGACGGTGCGCGACCCCTTGGTGATGGTAATGCCCAGGCCGTGGACCTGGGGGAGGATGCTTTCCGCATAGAACCAGGCGGTGGCCAGCTTGGACAGATAGAAGCCCTGGTCGCCATCGTTGGCGTCCAGGCGGGCGCGGGCGATCTTGGCGGAACGGGCCAACTGATAGCCGCCCAGCACATACCCCAGCAGGCGCAGCAGCGGCACGGCGGCGGCGGCGGGCAGGCGAGGATCGCGGACGGCGGCCCCCAGCAGCCATTCCACCGACTGCAAGGCCACGGCGGTGGCGGCCGACAGCTCGGTGCCGATGCCCTTCAGGAACTCGTCCGACTTGGCCGTCAGTTCTTCGGCCAGGGTGGTGACCTCGGCCAGCGCGGCGCGGGCGGTCGCCCCCTGATCGCGCAGGATCTTGCGGTTCACCAGATCATTGGCCTGAATGGCCGTGGTGCCTTCGTAGATGTTGGTGATGCGGGCATCGCGCAGATGCTGGCAGGCGCCGGTTTCCTCGATATAGCCCATGCCGCCATGAACCTGGACGCCCAGCGAGGCGACGTCGTTGCCCACCTCGGTGCACCAGCCCTTGACGATGGGATTCAGGAATTCGTGGAAGCGCAGAGCCTTGGTCCGCGCCTCTTCCTCTGGGGCCTTGTGGGCGACGTCCAGCGCACCGGCGGCCACATAGGCGAGGGCGCGCATGGCCTCGACCTGAGACTTCATGCTCATCAACATGCGCCGCACGTCAGGATGATCGACGATGCCGCCCTTTTCCGAGCAGCCGACGGCCTTGCCCTGAATGCGCTCCTTGGCGTAGGTGCGGGCCTGCTGATAGGACCGCTCGGCGATGGCCAAGCCCTGGATGCCCACATTCAGGCGGGCATGGTTCATCATCACGAACATATATTCCAGGCCGCGATTTTCTTCGCCGACCAGATAACCGACGGCGCCGCCTGCGTCGCCGAAGGACATCACGGCGGTGGGGCTGGCATGGATGCCCATCTTATGTTCCAGCGAGACGGCATGGACGTCGTTGCGCGCCCCCAAGGAGCCATCGGTGTTGATCATGAATTTCGGCACGATAAACAGCGAGATGCCCTTGACGCCCGGAGGCGCGTCGGGGGTGCGGGCCAGCACCAGATGGATGATGTTTTCCACCAACTCGTGATCGCCATAGGTGATGAAAATCTTCTGGCCGCTGATCAGGTAATGATCGCCGCTCTTGACGGCCTTGGTGCGGATCGCCCCCAGGTCGGAGCCGGCGCCGGATTCCGTGAGATTCATGGTGCCAGCCCATTTGCCGGACACCAGATTGGGCAGATAAGCGGCTTTTTGTTCCGCCGAGCCGCATTCGTCGATGGCGTTGGCGGCGCCCTGGGTCAGCATGGGGCACAGGGCAAAGGACATGTTGGCCGCCTGCCACATCTCGCCAACGGCCACATTGACCAGGCCGGGCAGGCCCATGCCGCCCCATTCGGGGTCATAGGGCAGGCCCAGCCAGTTGCCTTCGACCAGGGTGTCCAGGGCAGCCTGCCAGCCATCGGCGGTCTGCACCTTGCCGTCCACCAGCTTGGCGCCCTGACGGTCGCCGGACTGGTTGAGGGGGGCCAACACTTTCTCGGCGATGCGTCCGGCTTCTTCCAGAACGCTGGAGACCAGTTCGTTGGAGGCTTCCTCGAAGCCCGGCAGCGCGGCGATCCCTTCGAGATCGGCCAGGTCGCGCAGAACGAATTCCATATCGCGGATCGGCGGGAGGTAGGCGGTCATAGTTGGAATGCTCCTTCGTACGCGGAAAGACGGCGGCGCGGAAGCTAACCTTCGCCGCCGGTCGCGGCAATGCCCGGACCGCTCGCCTGTGGTGGGCGAAAAAGCCACCCACAGGCGAGGGACGGGAGACGGGCTTTAACGGCTCAGAGTTCCTTGGCCTGCTTGCGCAGTTCGAACTTCTGAATCTTGCCGGTCGAGGTTTTGGGCAGGGAGCCGAAGACGATGTTCCGCGGCACCTTGTAGTGAGCCAGATGTTCACGGCACCAGGCGGTGATGTCGTCCTTGGTGACCTTGGCGCCTGGCTTCAGGGTCAGGAAGGCGCAAGGCGTCTCGCCCCATTTCGGGTCGGGACGGGCCACCACGGCGGCTTCGAGCACGGCGGGGTGGCGGTACAGGACGTCTTCCACTTCCAGGCTGGAGATGTTCTCGCCGCCGGAAATGATGATGTCCTTGGACCGATCCTTGATCTCGATATAGCCGTCGGGATGCCAGACCGCCAAGTCGCCGGTATGGAACCAGCCGCCGCGGAAGCTTTCATCGGTGGCCTTGGTGTTTTTCAGATAGCCCTTCATGACGTTGTTGCCGCGCATGAAGATTTCGCCCATGGACTCGCCGTCCTTGGGCATGGGGGTCATGTCGATGGGGTCGGCCACCATGGCCCCTTCCATCAGCGGGCCGCGAACGCCCTGGCGGGCCTTCAGGCGAGCCTTGTCTTCGACGGAAAGGCCGTCCCACTTTTCGTGCCAGGCGCACATGATCGTCGGGCCATAGACTTCAGTTAGGCCGTAGACATGGGTGACGTTGAAGCCCAGGCGTTCCATGCCTTCAATGACGGCGGCGGGCGGGGCCGCTCCGGCGGTCATGCATTCCACCTTGTGCTCGATGCCGGCCTTCATCTCGTCGGGGGCGTTGACGATCATGTTCAGAATGATCGGAGCGCCGCAGAAATGGCTGACCTTTTCGGTCTTGAACAGCTCCATGATGTTTTCCAGGCGCACCGAGCGCAGGCACACGCTGGTTCCGGCATTGATGGCCAGGGTCCAGGGGAAGCACCAGCCGTTGCAATGGAACATCGGCAGGGTCCACAGATAGACCGGCTTGAGCGGCATGCTCCATTTCAGGATGTTGTCGATGGCGTTCAGATAAGCGCCGCGATGGCTGTAGACCACGCCCTTCGGATTGCCGGTGGTGCCCGAAGTGTAGTTCAGGGCGATGCCGTTCCATTCGTCAGACGGATGCACCCAGTCGAATTCCGGGTCGCCCTCGGCCAGCAGGGATTCGTAGTCCATGGTGCCGATCAGCTCGCCGCCCTCGTACTGGGGGTCGTCGATATCGATGATCAAGGGTTTGTTTTCCATGCTGGCGATGGCCGGGCCGACCGCCTTGGAGAACTCCCGATCAGTGATGAGAATCTTGGCTTCGGCATGTTCCAGGATGAACTTGATGCTGGCGGAGTCCAGGCGGGTGTTGATGGCATTGAGGATGCCGCCGGTCATGGGAACGCCGAAATGAGCTTCGAACAGCTCGGGAGTGTTGGTGGCCATGACCGCCACAGTATCGCCGATGCCGATGCCGCGCTTAGCGAGAGCCGAGGCCAGACGACGGCAGCGGGCATAGGTCTCGGCCCAGTTGCGGCGGACGGGGCCATAGACCACGGCCAACTGCTCGGGATAGACCGACGCCGAGCGCTCCATGAAGCCAAGGGGAGTCAGCGGGACATAGTTGGCGTCGTTCCGGTCGAGGTCGGTCTCGTAGGGATTGACTTGGTCAGGACGATTCATGGTGTGGTCTTCTCCCGGTCGTGGTTTTTCACCTTATCGGTTTGAAACGATATCAGACGGCGAATGTGCTGTCCTGTTTCATCCTGGGGACAGTGCTCCCAGCCAGGGGGATAGGCCGGATTATCCCAGTGGAAAGGTTGACGCCGGGCTCGTTCTGACCGACTTTCCGCGAGGCTCCTTGAACATGGGGGCAAGGGCAAGTAGCCTGTGGAAAACCGCAGGGGATCTTGGCGGAAACGGGCCGGAGCGCATGGACAATATTCTAAAGCCGATTGAAGACACGGATATGGACTCGATGTTCATTCTGCCGCTGTCCATTGTGCCGATCAAAACGCCGTCGCTGCAGTCTGCGCGCCTGATCAAGAACTCCCATCTGCAAAGCATGGTCGAGCTGTTCTATGATCGTCAGGCGGGGTCGGGGCAGGTGACCATCGACGATTTGCCGTCTGTCTGTAACTGGCCTGCCGGCGAAGTGCATCCCGATCTGGTGCTGCTTCGCAAGCTGGCCTTCATTCCCAGCTACGACGTCTTTTCCCTGCGCATCTGCCTGCGCGAGCAGAACATCTCTTTGAACGATTGCGAAAGCCTGCGTCTTAGCCCCGAGAAAGAGGCCGAGCTGGCGAAATACATGATCATGTTCACGCGCCCGCTGACCAAGATGATCTATGGCGACGATTCGGCGCAGGTCGAAACCTATGACGATCTATTGAAGATGTTCCGCGACCCCGACATCGAAAAAGCCCGCGAGCGTCTGTTCAATATGGCCAAGACCTTGGGCATCGAGGTTCTGGAGGTTCCGCGCTTTTTGGAAAATTACGGCGACACCTTCATGTCGCTGTCCTATTTCCGCCATTGCCTGGAGCGATTGGCTCCCTATTTCACGGCGGCGCTGGAAGCCCTGACTCCTGTGCGCAAGCATTTCCAATTGAAGCAGAACACCAATCTGATGCGGACCTGCGACCATATCGAGGATGTGATTAACTCGGTCACCGCCAGCATCACCGGGCGGCTGGAGCTGTTCGAGCGGCGCACCAATCAGATGTGGGACAATATCAGCCAGGAAGAATTTCGATCGGTCAAAGCCATGATCGAACGGCACCACCTGACCATCGGCGCCGCCCTCTGCGGCTTGACGGTGAAGATGAACGCCTTCGCTCTGGCCTTCCCCCACGCCCGCGCCGGCGGTCCCATCAAGCGGGCCGACTTCATGATGGGCGAGATGATGCAGGGCTTGGAGGTCATCCGCGACGCTGAAAAGCGTTACGGTGGAGTCGAGTAGGCGGCCAGCGATCCCGCTTTGACAAACAAAAACGCCGCCCTGTTGGGCGGCGTTTTGTCTTTGGGCGTAGGCTTTGAGCTCTAGGTATCCAGGAAGCTGCGCAGCTTGCGCGAACGGCTGGGATGCTTGAGCTTGCGCAGGGCCTTGGCTTCGATCTGACGGATGCGTTCGCGGGTCACCGAGAACTGCTGGCCGACTTCTTCCAAGGTGTGGTCGGTGTTCATGCCGATGCCGAAGCGCATCCGCAGGACGCGTTCCTCGCGCGGGGTCAGGCTGGCCAGAACGCGGGTGGTGGTCTCGCGCAGATTGGCCTGAATGGCGGCATCCAACGGCAGGACGGCGTTCTTGTCCTCGATGAAGTCGCCCAGATGACTGTCTTCCTCGTCGCCGATGGGGGTTTCGAGAGAGATCGGCTCCTTGGCGATCTTCAGCACCTTGCGGACCTTCTCCAAAGGCATGGAGAGCTTTTCCGCCAGTTCTTCCGGGGTCGGCTCGCGGCCGATCTCGTGCAGCATCTGACGGCTGGTGCGCACCAGCTTGTTGATGGTCTCGATCATATGCACCGGAATACGGATGGTGCGGGCCTGATCGGCGATGGAGCGGGTGATGGCCTGACGGATCCACCAGGTGGCGTAGGTCGAGAATTTGTAGCCGCGGCGATATTCGAACTTATCGACGGCCTTCATCAGGCCGATATTGCCTTCCTGAATCAGGTCGAGGAATTGCAGGCCGCGGTTGGTGTACTTCTTGGCGATGGAGATGACGAGACGCAGATTGGCCTCGATCATTTCCTTCTTGGCCTTGCTGGCCTCGCGCTCGCCGCGCTGCACGGTGGCGACGATGCGGCGATATTCGGAAATCGGCAGACCGGCTTCCTGGGAGATGTCGCCGATGGTGGAACGGATGCTGTTGACATCGTTCAGATGCTTGCCGGCGAAATCTTTCCAGCCCTTGCCGGGACGCTCGGAGACGCGCTCCAGCCAGGTGGGGTCCAGTTCGCTGCCGAAATAGCTGTCCAGGAAGTCCTGACGCTTGATCTTGCAGGATTCGGCCAAACGCAGCAGGCGGCCTTCCTGGCCCATCAGGCGGCGGTTCAGCTCGTTCATATGATCGACCAGCTGTTCGATGCGGGCATTGTTCAGATGCACGCCGTCCATCAGCTCGATCAGTTCGGCCTTCAGCTTGTCGTATTTCTTTTCGGTGGCGGGGGGCACCTTTTCGCCCTTTTGCAGGGCGGTCAGGCGCTGTTCCTGCACCTTCTGCATTTTGGCGTAGGTGTCGGCGATGCCCTCGAACGTCTCGATGACCTGGGGCAACAGCTCCAGTTCCATGGCCGCCAGAGAGATGCTGTTGTCTTCAGCTTCGCCTTCGCTCTCTTCCGGCACGGCGCCTTCGGGAACATCTTCAGCGCCTTCGACGGGTTCCTTTTCCTCGCCTTCGGCGGCGGGAGCGCCAACCGGAACCTCCGGCGGGCCGGCTTCCAGCTCTTCCTCGGACAGTTCGGCGCCGGGGCTGCCGTAGGTGGCGTCCAGATCAATGATGTCGCGCAGCAGCATCTTGCCTTCGGCCAAGGCGTCGTGCCATTCCAGCACGGCGCGGATGGTCATGGGGCTTTCGCAGATGCCGCCGATCATCATTTCACGGCCGGCCTCAATGCGCTTGGCGATGGCGATTTCGCCTTCGCGCGACAGCAGCTCGACCGAACCCATTTCACGCAGATACATACGCACCGGATCGTCGGTGCGGCCAAGGTCTTCCTCGTCCACATTGCCGGCGGTGGGCATTTCGCCTTCGCCGCTGAACTCGGCTTCCTCAGCGGGTTGGGCTTCTTCGCTTTCCTCGTTCTCGACCAGATTGATGCCCATTTCGGACAACATGGCCATGGTGTCCTCGATTTGCTCGGAAGACACTTCGTCAGGCGGCAGGGCTGCGTTCAACTCATCATAGGTGATGTAGCCGCGCTCTTTGCCGCGGGCGACCATCTTCTTGACGGCGATACCCATGGTGTCGAGCAGCGGACCGTCCAGAGTCTCTTCCTGGCCTTCGGAAACGTCTGCGGTATTCGTCGCTTTACTAGCCATTCAGTCTCTGCTCCCCGTTGGCTCCGCCGCCCAGCCCCCCGGACGGGGCGGTGACGCCAGGCGATAATGACAAAAGATCGCGTCCCGCTCGGTCGAGCGGAACGGCGATCCGACTATTGATCCGTGCCATCGTCCTTCGACGAGACAAGGGCACTCAAACGCTCCATCCGGTCGGCTGTCAGCTCTTGCGCCAAGGCTTGCTCGGCTTGCTGCAAATCGACCGTCAATTCTTTCTGCATGTACTGCTTAAGCAGCTCTTCCCATCCGGCGCGGGCCACATCGAGGGGCGCGTCAGGTTTGGAAAACGCCGCAGGTACATGAGCACTGGCTTCCAAGAGGCAGTCCAGAGTCTGCGAAAAGCCGCATGAACGTAGGTGGCGCTGCACCCCCTCGAAATCAAGGCTGCCCCAGCCATCGAGAGGCTTTAAGACTTCCTGTCGAAGCTTGTCAAGGGAGGAATCTGAAAACTGCAGCTCTCCCAGCTTCTCATGGACCTCGTCAAGCAACCGGGGGTGGCAGATTGCGGTGAGCAAAAGGAGCCGTTCGGCATGTAGCCAAGGCGACGGCGGCAAGGGGTTGGGGCGGGCGGAAATGACCACGCGGCCTGAGTAATCGCGCTGGATATAGGTCTTCGTTTTGGGCTTGGCCGGGCCGAATCCAGGGCGGCTTGATTGGAAGCGTCCGCCGCTTCCGCCGCCGCCAGGAATAAATGGCGGTCGGCTGGCGTCGCGCTGGCGGCGCACGGCATCGCGGCTGCGCTGCACGAAGTCGTAGCCGTAATCCTTGCGCAGTCCCTCGTCCTTGATCACCTCGAAGAAATGGCGGATGTCGCGTTCCAATCCCTGGCGCTGTTCCGGCGTGCCCAAGGGATGGCTGGCGAAATGGGTGCGCCACAGCATGTCCGACAAAGGTTCGGCCTGGTTCAGCACGTCTTGCATGGCGGCGGGGCCGCGTTGACGGATCAGGCTGTCGGGGTCTTCGGGGGCGGGAACCACGGCGAAGCGCAGGGACTTGCCGGGCTTCAGGACGTTCAGAGCCCGCTCGGCGGCGCGGCTGGCCGCCCTCTGGCCGGCGGCGTCGCCGTCCAGGCAGACGATGGGGTCATCCACCATGGTCCACATCATTTCGATTTGCTGCTCGGTCAGGGCGGTCCCCAGGGGCGCTACGGCATGGGTGAAGCCGGCCCGGTGCAGGGCGATCACGTCCATGTAGCCTTCCGAGACGATGAAGGTTCCCATCTGCAGGGCGGGTTCGCGGGCCTGGGCCAGGCCGTAGAGCACGCTGCCTTTATGAAACAGCGGGGTGTCCGGCGAATTGATGTATTTGGGCTGGCCGTCTCCCAGGATGCGGGCGCCAAAGGCGATGACCCGGCCGCGGCGGTCGGTGATGGGAAACATCACCCGGCCTCGGAACAGGTCGAAGCTGTCGCCGCCGCCTTCGGGCTTTTTCAGCAGGCCGCCTTCGGTGCCCTGGGCCTCGCTGATGCCGGCGGCCTTCAGGGCTGATTTCAAAGCAGTCCGGCTGTCGGGAGAAAAGCCCAGGCGGAAGCGGGAAATGGTCTGATCGTCCAGGCCGCGTCCGCGCAGATAATTCAGGCCGACATGCCCGGCGGGGCCGCGCAGTTCTTTTTCGAAGAAGCAGCAAGCCGCTTCCATGGCGTCATAGAGAGAGGCGGCGCGTTTGGCTTTTTCCCGTTCCTCCGGCGCTTGGACGGGAACCTCCAGCCCGGCCTCTCCCGCCAGCTTCTCCACCGCTTCGGGGAAGCTGAGAGAGTGGGTCTGCATCTCGAAGGTGATGACGTCGCCATGAGCGCCGCAGCCGAAGCAGTGGTAAAAACCCTTGTCCTCGTTGACCGTGAAGCTGGGCGACTTTTCGTTATGAAAGGGGCATAGCCCCATATGCTCCCGCCCCTTTCGGGTGAGTCGTACCTTGCGGCCGATCACCGTCGCCAGCGACAGCCGGGCACGCAGCTCGTCCAGAAAGGAAGGCGGGAAAGCCATGGTGGGGTGGCACCCTTATGAAATATGCCTTTGCATTAAGCCGGGCAGGGACTCAGACCAGCTGAGCCTTGACCGTGGCGCTGGCCTTGGTGAAATCCATCTGGCCGGCGTAGCGTTCCTTCAGGGCGGCCATGGTGCGGCCCATGTCCTTCAGCCCCTGCGCGCCGATTTCGGCGATGATGGTCTTGACCGCCTCGGCCACCTGTTCTTCCGAGAACTGGGTGGGAAGGAAGCGTTCGATGATGGTGATCTCTTCGGCTTCCTGCTGGGCCAGTTCGAGGCGGCCGCCCTGTTCGTAAAGGGCGATGCTCTCGCGGCGCTGCTTCATCATCGACTGCAGCATCGACAGGATTTCTTCTTCGGGAATGCCGTCGGTCAGGCCGCGCGGACGGGCGGCGATATCGCGGTCCTTCAACGCCGCCATGATCAGGCGTACAGTGGAAACGGTACGGGCATCTTTGGAAAGCATGGCCGTTTTTAAGGCATCGTTCAGGCGCTGGCGCAGCATGTCGGCCACTTATCCTCCCCCGGTGTTGTGGAAGCTTGGGAGCCTACATCAAAGATCTTGTAAATGCAAGTTTATAAGCTATTGAAACACAACGATAATTTAAAAAGCATCCAAAGCTTGACGGCGGGCGCGGATTTGCATATCTACACCGCAATTTACCTGCACCGATTGGGCGACAGTTTCTGGCGCCCACAGGGGTGAGCCTCAGTTGCGATGGCTCACCTCCGTTCGTGCGCGGCCACACCAGGATGTCAAGGAACCCTTTATGACTCAACATAAGCCGGAAGCCCCCGCCTTCAGCTCGCGCCCGCCAGGGGCGACGGCCGCCCTGATCCTTGGGGACGGAACCGTGCTGTGGGGCCGTGGCATTGGCGCTGCCGGCTCGTCGGTGGGCGAGGTGGTGTTCAACACCTCGATGACCGGCTATCAGGAAGTGTTGACCGACCCCAGCTATGCTGGTCAGATCATCACCTTCACCTTCCCGCATATCGGCAATATCGGCACCAACAGCGAGGACGTGGAAAGCGTCACTCCGGCGGCGCGCGGCGCTATCTTGCGGGCCGACATCACCGAGCCTTCCAACTGGCGTTCCACCCGTCATCTCGACGCCTGGATGAAGGCCAACAACATCGTTGGCATCACCGGCGTCGACACCCGCGCCCTGACCCGTCGCATTCGTGAATGCGGCGCGCCCAACGGCACCGTCGTCCATGCTCCCGATGGCGAATTCGATCTGCCGGCCCTGCTGGCCAAGGCCACCGAGTGGCCGGGCCTGGAAGGCATGGATCTGGCCAAGGATGTCAGCTGCACCCAGACATATTCGTGGGATGAAGGCCTGTGGAGTCGCGGCAAGGGTTATGTCCGTCAGACTGCTCCGCGCTTCCATGTGGTGGCCGTTGATTTCGGCGCCAAGCACAACATTCTGCGCTGCTTGGCCGATGCCGGCGCCAAGGTGACCGTGGTTCCCGCCAATTCCACCGCCGAAGATGTGCTGTCTCACAAGCCTGATGGCGTGTTCCTGTCCAATGGCCCCGGCGATCCGGCGGCGACCGGCGTTTATGCCGTGCCGATGATCCAGGGCGTGCTGAAGAGCGGTCTGCCGCTGTTCGGTATCTGCCTGGGGCACCAGATGCTGGCTTTGGCTCTGGGCGGCAAGACCCGCAAGATGGAAACCGGCCATCGCGGCGCCAACCATCCGGTTAAGGATCTGTCCACCGGCAAGGTGGAGATCACCAGCCAGAACCATGGCTTCGCCGTGATCGAAGAGAGCCTGCCGGCCGGCGTGAAAGTGTCGCACCGCTCGCTGTTCGATGGCTCGGTGGAAGGTCTGGTGGTGGATGGCAAGCCGGTGTTCTCGGTGCAGTATCACCCGGAAGCCAGCCCCGGCCCGCAAGACAGCCATTATCTGTTCCAGCGTTTCGTCGATTTGATCGAGAAGCAGGGCTGATTTCAGCTCTGCGCCATCATTTCGCCCTTTAAAAGACTTCAAGACCGGACGGCCCTAAGCCCATGCCCAAACGTACAGACATCAAGTCCATCCTCATCATCGGCGCCGGGCCGATCGTTATCGGCCAGGCCTGCGAGTTCGATTATTCGGGCGTGCAGGCCTGTAAGGCGCTGAAGGAAGAGGGCTACCGGGTCATCCTGGTGAACTCCAACCCAGCGACCATCATGACCGACCCCGATCTGGCCGACGCCACCTATATCGAGCCGATCACCCCCGACATCGTCGCCAAGATCATCGAGAAGGAGCGTCCCGACGCTCTGCTGCCGACCATGGGCGGCCAGACGGCGCTGAATACCGCCATGACCCTGTCGGATCAGGGCGTGCTGGAGAAGTTTGGGGTCGAGATGATCGCCGCCAAGCGCGAAGTCATCGCCAAGGCCGAAGATCGTCTGCTGTTCCGCGACGCCATGGACAAGATCGGCCTGGAATCGCCCAAGTCGCGCATGGTCAAGACCCTGGCCGAGGCCCGCGAGGCCATGACCTTCGTCGGCCTGCCCTCGATCATCCGTCCCAGCTTCACCCTGGCGGGAACCGGCGGCGGCATCGCCTACAACGCCGAGGAATTCGAGCAGATCGTCGCCGGCGGCCTGGCCGCCAGCCCGGTCCATGAAGTGCTGGTCGAAGAATCGGTGCTGGGCTGGAAGGAATATGAGATGGAGGTCGTTCGTGACAAGAACGACAACTGCATCATCATCTGCTCCATCGAAAACATTGATCCCATGGGCGTGCATACCGGCGATTCCATCACCGTCGCCCCGGCTTTGACCCTGACCGACAAAGAATACCAGATCATGCGCGACGCCAGCCTGGCGGTTCTGCGCGAAATCGGCGTCGATACCGGCGGTTCCAACGTGCAGTTTGCGGTTAATCCGGCGGATGGCCGCATGACCGTCATCGAGATGAACCCCCGCGTGTCCCGCTCGTCGGCTCTGGCCTCCAAGGCCACCGGCTTCCCCATCGCCAAGGTGGCGGCCAAGCTGGCCGTGGGTTACACCCTGGATGAACTGCTGAACGACATCACCGGCGTCACCCCGGCCTCGTTCGAGCCGACCATCGATTACGTGGTCACCAAGATTCCGCGTTTCACCTTCGAGAAGTTCCCCGGCGCCGACCCCATGCTGACCACCAGCATGAAGTCGGTGGGCGAGGCCATGTCCATTGGCCGCACTTTCCAGGAAAGCCTGCAGAAGGGGCTGCGCTCCATGGAAACCGGCCTGACCGGCCTGAATGAAGTGGAAATCGCCGGTGCCGACGGTGGCAAGAACAAGGATGCGGTGAAGGCTGTTCTGTCCCAGCCGCGGGCCGATCGTCTGCTGGTGATCGCCCAGGCCTTCCGCTACGGCCTGACCGTCGAGGAAATCCGCAGCTGCTGCTATTACGACCGCTGGTTCCTGGAGCAGATCCAGGAAATCATCGCTGCCGAGACGGTGATCCGCGAAAAGGGTCTGCCCATCGACGCCCCCGGCATGTTGCGGGTGAAGAAGATGGGCTTCTCGGACGAGCGTCTGTCTGAACTGTCGGGCAAGACCATCGTCGAGACCACCTTCCGCCGCGAAGTGCTGAACGTCCATCCGGTGTTCAAGCGCATCGACACCTGCGCCGGCGAGTTCCCGTCGAAGACCCCGTACATGTATTCCTGCTACGAGGGTGACGGCATCCAGACCCCGGATTGCGAATCCGAACCGACCGACCGCGAGAAGATCGTGATCCTGGGCGGTGGTCCCAACCGTATCGGCCAAGGCATCGAGTTCGATTATTGCTGCGTCCATGCTGCTTACGCTTTGTCGGAAGCCGGCAAGGAAACCATCATGGTCAACTGCAACCCGGAAACGGTTTCCACCGACTATGATACCTCGGACCGTCTGTATTTCGAGCCGCTGACCGCCGAGACGGTCATCGAGCTGGTGCGCAAGGAACAGTCCAACGGCAAGGTTCAGGGCGTTATCGTGCAGTTCGGCGGTCAGACCCCGCTGAAGCTGGCGGCGGCTCTGGAGAAGGCCAATATCCCGATCCTGGGCACGTCCCCCGACGCCATTGATTTGGCCGAGGACCGGGAACGCTTCCAGCATCTGTTGCAGGATCTGGGGCTGCGTCAGCCGGCCAACGGTTTGGCCATGACCCTGGACGAAGCCAAGATCGTGGCCGAAAAGATCGGCTATCCGGTGGTGATCCGTCCCTCCTATGTGCTGGGTGGCCGCGCCATGCGGATCGTCCATGATCATGTGGGGCTGGAACGCTACATGAAGGACGCGGTTCTGGTCACCGGCAAGAACCCGGTTCTGATTGATCGCTATCTGTCCGACGCCACCGAGGTGGATGTGGACTGCCTGGCCGACGGCACCGACGTCTATGTGGCCGGCATCATGGAGCATATCGAGGAAGCCGGCATTCACTCGGGCGACTCGGCCTGCTCGCTGCCGCCTTATTCGCTGACCCCGGCCATCATCGCCGAGATCAAGCGTCAGACCGGGCTGCTGGCTCGGGCTCTGAAGGTGGTCGGCCTGATGAACGTGCAGTTCGCGGTGAAGGACGGCGACATCTACATCCTGGAGGTCAATCCGCGCGCCAGCCGCACGGTTCCCTTCGTGGCCAAGGCCACCGGCATTCCCGTCGCCAAGATCGCTTCGCGCATTATGGGCGGCGAAAGCCTGGCCTCATTCAATCTGGTGGAAAAGCCTCTGAAGCATGTGGCGGTGAAGGAGGCTGTGTTCCCCTTCGCCCGCTTCCCTGGTGTCGATATTCTGCTGGGGCCGGAAATGAAGTCTACCGGCGAAGTCATGGGCATCGACGTCGATTTCCCTCGCGCCTTCGCCAAGTCTCAGCTGGGCGCCGGCTGCCGTTTGCCGCTGGAGGGCACCGCCTTCCTGTCGGTGCGCGACGGCGACAAGAAGGGCATCGTCAAGGTGGCCAAGCGTTTGGCCGGCCTGGGCTTTAAACTGATCGCCACTTCGGGCACCGCCTCGCATCTGCGCGAGAACGGGATCGAAGTGTCGGTGGTCAACAAGGTGTTGGAAGGCCGTCCCCATTGCGTGGACTCCATGCTCTCGGGTCAGGTCCAACTGGTGGTCAACACCAGCGAGGGCGCCCAGGCGGTTTCCGACAGCTTCTCGATCCGCCGTACGGCTCTGACGCACAACATCGCGCACTACACGACTTTGGCTGGCGCCAGGGCCGCGGTGGACGCGATCGAGGCCTTGCGTGGCGGAGCACTTGATGTTGCGCCTCTGCAGTCGTATTTTAACGGATCATTTTAAGGGCTACTGGCGGCGGTGATGGGACTGCCGCCAGAAATTCTTAGTCTTTTCAGGAAGATCGGATGGAAAAGATCCCCATGACTCCGGCGGGTTTGGTCACGCTGGAGGATGAGCTGAGGCAGTTGAAGAGTGTTGAGCGTTCCGCCGTCATTCGTGCCATTGCCGAGGCCCGGGAGCATGGCGACCTTTCGGAAAACGCCGAATATCATGCCGCCCGCGAACGTCAGAGCTTTATCGAAGGCCGTATTACCGAGCTTGAGGATGTTATCAGCCGGGCTCAGGTCATCGATGCAACAAGCCTTTCCGGCTCTATTGTCCGTTTCGGCGCCACCGTCACTTTGGCGGACGAGGACTGCGACGAAGAGTCGATCTATCAAATCGTCGGCGCGCACGAAGCCGATATCCGTTCGGGGCGTCTGTCGGTACATGCACCGCTGGCCCGCGCCCTGATCGGCAAGCAGATTGGCGATTCCGTCGAGGTCAGCACCCCCGGCGGCTCTAAAAGCTACGAGATCGTCGACGTTCGGTTTATCTAATCCGGCGTTGACCCTCCCCTAAGAAGCCCCCAGGTGATGAGCCTGGGGGCTTTTTTGATTCCTGGGGTCCGTTTTGTCCCCGTCGGTCGGTTCTTCGCGCAATAAAAAAGCCCCTGGGCGAAGAGCCTGGGGGCTTTTTTGATTCTTACGGCCCGTCAAGGAGCCGTTGGCGAGCCCGAAGGCCCGCCGGAATCTGGCTTTTCTTAGCCGACCACTTCGGTCTGAGCGAAGAAGAAAGCGATCTCGTTGTTGGCGTTCTCGAGGGAGTCGGAACCATGCACCGAGTTGGCTTCGACGGATTCGGCGAAGTCGGCGCGGATGGTGCCGGGAGCGGCGTTGGCGGGGTTGGTGGCGCCCATGATTTCACGGTTGCGCAGGACGGCGTTCTCGCCTTCCAGAACCTGCACGACCACCGGGCCGGAGGTCATGAAGTCGCACAGTTCGCCGAAGAACGAACGCTCGGAATGCACGCCGTAGAACTTGCCGGCCTGTTCCTTGGTCAGGCGCAGGCGCTTCTGGGCGACGATGCGCAGGCCGGCATCTTCGAAGCGGGCATTGATCTTGCCGGTCAGGTTGCGGCGGGTGGCGTCGGGCTTGATGATCGACAGGGTACGCTCGGTGGCCATTGTTTTCTCGTCCTTGTATGCTTGTTGTGGGGCCGTCGGAATGGGCTCCGGCGGTGATCCGTTGCGGGGCGCGGTTCCAGCCAGAGGCCGCCCTGCTGCCCGTCATTTCCCTCTTTCCGCTCCAGGCGGAAGTCGGCGCGTTATACTCTGTTGTAAGGCGGCTGGCAACGCGCCAATTGATGAAGGATTTAGTCCCGCTGGATAGCTTGAAATCCCATGCTTTTTTATGGCATGACAGGCTGTCTTGTCATGACCGGCGGCAATAAGCCGGAATGGCGGGCTGAGGGAAAATATAGGCTTGGGTGTAACATGAACAACCCGACCACGCGCCCCGAAACCCTGACGCGCGAAGAGCGCCAGGTTGCGGTTACCGTTCAATCCGCCCAGGACGTCCTGCGCGAAATCGAACGCTTGCGCAAAACTCTATCTAATGACGAACAGCCTCATCAGGTCAGGTTGGACGCCAAGCATGACATGCTGGAAGCGTCCGAGCGTCTGTGCAATCTGATGGGGCTTGCGGTGTATCAGATCGCCAACGGCGTCAACGGCGAGTTCCAGGGGCGCATGAAGGCGACGCTGGACGCCTTGCGTGGGCGGTTGCTCGATATGGGCACCAATCTGATGGTCGAGAAGCTGGAGAAAATCCGCGATCGCGCCGAAACGGTGCTTCAGGGGCGCAGCTATCCCATCGGTTTGGCGGCCAAGCTTGATCTGGCCTATTCGGGCATTGTCGACAATCTCAAGACCCTGGGTGCCCTGGAACGTTTGGGGGAAGATCTTCAGGGACTGGTCAGCGTCACCGAAAAGGACATCCACACTTTGGCCGATATTGAACGAGGCTTGGGCGTGATGGATGAAATGCCTGAGCTGAAGTCGCGGTGAGGCCTGGACTTCTGTCCTTTCCGCTCAAGATTGTTTCGGTCAAATACCCATGTTAACCTTGCGGTCATTCCGTTCCCTGTGTGGGGCCAGCCGGCTGGGGATGGGGGCGTGTGCCTCCAAACCGGTGACGCCTAGGCTAAGGGAGCGGGTCATAACCGGAGGACAGTTGGCATGAATTTCGCTCATCTTGACGGCGACGCTCTGATCGCCCTGGGCTTTTTGGCTGCAATCATCGTGATTGCTGTCGGCGTTTTCACCTTCGCCTTTACCCGCAAAAGCAGCCGCTGAGGGAAGGCGCGGTTCGGCGGAAGACCGATGCCGCTCAATGGTTATGAACGCGAACCGGCAGACAGATGCCCGGTTCGCGTTTTTGTTTTCAAACCCCGCTTCAAAATCGGCATTGGGTTGGGGGGGGATATACCCCACGACGGGCTTGACCTGGAACGCATCACGCCGTCCAATGATGGTCATGATGCAGCGCTTTCTCACTTTGATGGCTTTGGCCGCGACGGTGTTTTTGTCGGCCGAACAATCGGCCTCGGCCAGCAGCATGGAATTTGACGGACTGCAACGCAGTTTCGAGATGTCCGTTCCCGCCACTGCGCCCAGGCCGCTGCCGGTGGTGCTGGTGCTGCATGGTGGCGGCGGCACCTCGTCGCAGGTGCGAGCCTATAGCCATTTCGACGAGATCGCTCAACACCAAGGGGTGTTGGTGGTCTATCCCCAGGCGGTGGGGCGTCACTGGAATGATGGACGGCTGGTGCCGGGCATCATGCCCCATGCGGTGGAAACCGACGATGTGTCTTTCCTGATGGCTTTGGTGGACAGTCTGGCCCGGACCGGGTTGGCCGATCCGCACCGGGTCTATGTGGCCGGTATTTCCAATGGCGGCATGATGGCCCTGCGTTTGGCTTGCGAATTGCCGGAACGGATTTCCGCCGTGGCGGTGGTTGCTGCCAACATGCCCGAAGGAATCGACTGCACGCCGTCCCGTCCGGTTCCGGCCGTCTTTTTCCATGGCACTCAGGATCGCTTCATTCCCTGGGACGGCGGTTATGTGCTGCAATGGGCCAATATCGACCGCGGCAAGGTGGAATCGGTGGATGACACCTTGGCTTTGTGGCGGCG
>Ga0209415_10006570_pt1 | contig 20601 bp, 20 predicted proteins | sample PeaSoiSIISIP2007_FD_187696 | JGI IMG/M metagenome (GOLD analysis project Ga0209415, IMG submission 187696) | Peat soil microbial communities from Weissenstadt, Germany - SII-SIP-2007 (SPAdes) (version 2) | ecosystem: Environmental > Terrestrial > Soil > Wetlands > Peat | place: Germany...
GGAGGTTGCTCGTTCCTGCTCGGCGCGTTTCAAAGCGTCATGGATGCGGCTCATAGTTTCCTTTCCTTGGGGAGATCCTGTTGTTCAGATTGGCGCAGCCGGTCGGCCAGGGTTGCCAGAGTGCGCAAGGCTTCGACCAGATCAAACTTTTCGGACGGTGGAACCGGCGCCGTCATGGCAGCGGCGGCGTTGCCATCGCTGAGATCGAAATCGCGGGCGACGGCGTCGGCGACTTCGGCCGAGACTGTCTTCTTCTGATCGACGAAAGCGCTGACCAGGCAGTGCTCGCAGAGCAGATTGATAATGCGGGGAATGCCCAGCGAGTAGCGAAAAATGGCTACGGTGGCGTCAGGTTCGAAAATCGAGTCGCCGTTCGACCCGGCGATGCGGAGGCGCTGGGTTATATAGGACTTGGTTTCCTCAAGATTAAAAGGATGGGTTTTCGCGCGCAGGGTCAGGCGCTGGCGCAACTGGCGCAACTGGGGCTGCTTTAAGCGCTGTTCGAGTTCCGGCTGCCCGACCAGAACGATCTGCAGCAGCTTTTCCGTGAAGGTCTCGAGATTGGTCATCATGCGGATCTCCTCGAGCGCTTCGTCGGACAAGTTCTGGGCCTCATCGATGACCAGCACTGCCGTCTCCCCGGCGCGATAACGGTCGAGCAGCCAGTTATACAGACGCTGCAGGAGCTGGCTCTTCGACATGCCGTCGCAGGGAACACCGAAATCGGCCATCATGAAATCGAGGAGCTGGGGCACGTCCATGCGCGAGTTGAAGATGAACGCGGTCGCGACCTGTTGCAGGCGCAGCCATTCCATCAATTTGTTGATCAGCGTCGTTTTGCCGGTACCCACCTCGCCGGTCAGCAACACGAACCCCTTGCGGCTTTGTATGCCGTAGGTAAGGCAGGCGAGCGCCTCTTCGGTGTGCCGCGTGAGAAACAGGTAACGCGGGTCCGGATTGACGTTGAACGGGTTGGCGCGGAGTCCAAAAAAATCTTTGTACATGGCTGACCCTAGACCTCGACGTTCTCGTGATCTTTATCTTTGGGCGAGCCGGGATCCCCTCGGCCCCAGAACCGCCGCCGTCCGCTGCCATTGCCGGAACCGCCGGCCTTATTCTCGTCCTCACCCAGCCAGGGCACGGAAATCAGGAGGGGCAGATCCATGACCGCGGCAGCATCTTTTTCGGTGCGGATCGATTTATCACTAAACTCCAGAAAGACGGCAAGCACGAACCCGAGCGCCAGACCAGCGCACAGGCCGCCGGCCGCGAAAAACGGGCGGTTGGGAAAACTGGGCGATTCGGGCAGGCCCGCCGTCACCAGAATGTGCATCTGCTCTCCCTCCTGCTGGCTTTCCATGCTGGTACCCAATTCAGCGGAGCTTTTCTTGGCCAGCAGCTCTTTATAGAAGGCTTGGGCGTTGTCGTTGTCGCGGGTGAGGAGTTTGTACTGCTCCTCCACATTCGGGCTCAAGGCGGTGCGGCTCTGGTAGACGTTGATCTGGCTTTGCAGCCTCTTCTGGTCGAGGGCGGCTTGCTCGATCACGCCCTCATACTGGTGAATCTGCAGACGAAGCTGGCGGATTTCAGGCGGTTCGGAGGCGCTGGCCTTTTCGCTGCTATCGCTGGTGCTGGCGGCCGCGGCGTTGAGCTCTTTCAGCTTCTTCTCCACCTCGGCGATGTCAGCCTTGGTCTTGATCACGTCGGGGTGATCGTCGGTATAGCGCGCCTGCAGTTGCATCAATTGCCCTTGCAACTGGGTCAATTGTTGTTCGAGGGTCTGCGGATTGGTGCTGGATTGCGAACTCTTCCAGGCAGCGATCTGCTGCGCCAACATGCTTTCGGTGTAGGCCTTGTCCTGTTGAGCGCGGCTCAGCGTCTGGGTGGTGGCATCGAGTTGCGAGTTCAGCGACATCAGCATGCGCGCGTTGTTGTCGGCATCACCGGGCAGTTGACCCATGTATTGCTTTTTGAAGGCGGCCAGTTTGGCATCCTGGTCGTCGATGGAACGCTTGGCTTCGTCGAGTTGGCGGCCGAGAAACTCGGTCGTGCTCTGCGCGACTTCGGCGCGGGACCGCAGGTTTTCATCCACGATCAGCGAGGTCATGACATTGCAGATTTTTTGTGCCCGGGTTGGGTTAGAGTCGCTGTAGTTGACATTGAAACCGGGAACCGGCTCGCTGTTAGCAGAGGGTTTTCTCTTGGCGCCAGCGGCTCCCGCCGTGTTGGCAGCAGCACTCATCGACGTAATCACGGGCTGAACCAACACATTCTGCTGGATGTCGGAGATGAGCTTGCCTTCTTCCTCAGGCTTGACGAGCGCCAGGCTCTGAATCACAGGACGCAAGCGGCTGGGGCTCACGACCTCCTGGCTGAGGGTCTGGATGCGCTGCGTAAAATCGGCCGTGATGACCGGCGCCACATAGTTCTCCGGCACCTTCTGCCCTTCCACCAGCACCGTGGACGTGGAGGTATATTTCGGCGGAAAGACATAAGACACGAGGAAACCCGCTAGCGGGGCAAGCAGGGCCGGGATCAAAATGACCTTAAGGCGCCGCCGCAGCATCGCCAGATAATCGTCCATCGTCAGTTCGCGATTTTCACTCATACAGTTCACCAATCCGGCCGCCCGAAGCGGCCCAAAAACTATTCGATCCGTGTCGGCGTGGGGTGCCATTCCACCCCAACGCTGCCTACGTTCCGCTGCGCAGTGCTGCCGGTGGAACCTTCCAAGGTAATCGGGTTGTTAAAGCCCAACTCACTGAAGCGATACACCACAAAGAAGTCGTAGGCACGTCCCAGGTGTTTGCGCAAGATGGCACCGGCGGAGCCTTCGTTGTAGCTGGACGCAGCCACGCCTCCCGGCTGGATTTTCGTGTTATGGGAGTAGCCCAGATCGCCATAGATTTCCCAGGTGCGTCCCAGGGGACGGGTATACAAGAGCCTTGCCTCCTGGGTGTTAGCGCCTTCGAAGAAGCCCGATCCGGCCGAAGTGAATTTTTCGTAGCTCACACCCAGTGACGAATGTGCGAACTTGTAGCTCAGCAAGACCCGTGCGCTTAGCGACCAACGGTTGAGGTAGTTACCCAGTTCCACCACGGTGTACTCGGGACCGGCTCCAGCCGTCAAACTCATTCTGCCGGTGATGCGATACTTCAAGCGCAGATTGGCGATGTGGTTATAAAACTGGCCACCGGTAGCTGCCGGAAACTGAAACAACTGAAAAGCGTAGACGGCACCGATCTGTTCCCGAGCGGTAACCAGATGGGAGTACCCGCCCTCAATGGTGAGTTCGTCGCTGTTGATCAGTTGCTTTGCGGGGTCAAAGAAATGAGCGTCGCTGAATCCGCCCGCCACGGTAATCGCGGAGCGCGGGCTGATGGCCTGAACCCCATCCAGAATTGCCGTGTTCGCAAGCCGGGAAATGTTGCCTACCGAGCCGAACGCACCGGTGCCGAACAGGCGGCCTCCCGGCAGAGCACCGCCTAGCCCTCCGGTTCCACCGCCGGTGAAAAGACCCAAGCCGGGGACACCACCAAAGGTTCCGATGGCGAAGGAACCGTCAGGCAGGTAGCTGAAGGAGTCGCGCAGCGTCACCCGACCGGTTCGCCAGCGCGTAACCGCTTCCATGCCGACGGCCTGCAATTGCTTCACGTCATAAGGACTGCCGTAGAAAGCGCCACCTCCGAGGTACTCGAGAAAGAGATCGCTCTTGGGCCAGAATTGTTGGAGATCAAGAGCCCCGAGAACGCGGGTGATCGATTCCAGGCCGGTAGTGCCGATCTGGTTGCCCCCGTTGGTGTCGGCCGATTCGCTCACCTGCAACGCGGGCGACACGAAGCTGCGGGTCGCGGTATGCAGTTCGAGCCCGGGTTCGTCCAGACCGGATACTGGTGGGTTCTCCGGGTTCAGCACCGGCGCGGTCTGGCCGAAAGCCGGCGCAGGGGCAGGAGCGGGCTGAGATTGAGAACTACTCTGGGCGGCCACGCATACGGTCATGCCAAGAACCAGCACTGTCAACCGGATTGTTCGCAATTTAACCATGCATTTCACCCGTAGATCCCTTGATGTAACCGAGTCTCCTTTACGGGACAACAATCGTGTCCCCTGGCTGCAACGGATAATTCTGTTCGATGTGCTCCCCTTTGACCAGCTTGCGATAATCCACCGGCAGTTTCTGCTGTTTGCCGTTTTCGGTGCGCAGAACGTAAATGCGTTTGGTGTTGGCAAACTGGCTTAATCCCGCACTGGACAACGCCTGTAGAACCGTCATATTGGGCAGCATCGCCGTAGCCCCAGGGTGCAACACCTCGCCGACCAGGTAAATCCGCTTGCTGTTGATGGAGGTCACGACCACGGTTACGCGGGGGTCAGCAATGTATTTCTTCAGCTTCTCGGTCACCGACTCGGCTAACTGCTTGGGAGTCAGGCCGGAGGCCTGCACATCATCGAGCAAGGGCAGAGAGATTTTGCCATCGGGACGCACCGGCAAAGTCGCCGTAAGATCGGCTTCCCGCCACACGGCGACGTGCAGCACATCCTCGGGACCGATGACATACTCGGGTCCGGATGGGCTGGCGGAAGGCGCGACCGTTGTTTTGTCAGGGGCGTGTTTGTCAGGGGCGGTATTGTCGGAAGCGGCTTTGTCGGAAGCGGCCTTGTCGGACGCAGTCTTGTCGGAAGCGGGACTCGCGGCAGGCTGGGCGGGCGCATCCTGCGCCAATGCCATGCTGCTGCTCAAGACCAGTGCCGCGGCCACCGCTGTCCATGTCAAATTCATATCTTCTCCTCGAAACTCCTTTACTCCCCTCAAGCCCTGATCGTTGCCATCAAGACCCGTATTGTTCGTACCCGATCTGTTTCAGCTTGTAGAGAAGCGCTTTGTAGCTGATCTGCAACTCCTGCGCGGCCCGGCGCCGGTTCCAGCGGGTTCGAGTCAGGACCTGAAGGATGATTTCCCTCTCGGCTTCGCGGGAGGCAGCGCGCGCAGCATCTTTCAAAGAGATCTTTTCGCCGTTGCTGCGATCGACGCGACGCAACAGAGAGCGTAGTCCTCCCATAGCCAGCGTTTCATCGCCGAGCGCAACGATGGCTCGAGCGGCGTCTTTCAGTTCACGAATGTTTCCCGGCCAGTTGTATTCCAGAAAGAAGCTTTGGGTCACGAGAGTGAGCACCGGTACAGCCCGGCAAAAATCACGGGCGGCGGCGGCGAGAAACCAGTCGCGCAGAACGGGAATATCTTCCTTGCGCTGGCGCAAAGGAGGCATCCGCAAACAAACTCCGCTGATGCCATAATAGAGGTCTTCGCGGAACTTGCCGGCCTTGACCTCGGGCTCCAACTCGAGCGAGGTTCCACAGATATACCGAGGCACACGGCGCTGGTCCTCTCCGTTGCCAGTCAAGCCGATCTGGCGAACCAATTCTTTCTGGGCCGCCGCCGCGAGGTCGCCCACTTCCTGCAGATAGACCGTTCCACCTTGACCGTCGCAAGCCGCCAGAATCTCTTCGCTGGCCTCGGAACTCTGATAGGCCCGGAACGGCTCCGCCGTCCGGCGGGAAAGAACGTGGATACGCTCCGCCGCTGCCGCCTTTCCGGAACCGTGCTCAGCCACCACCAGGACGGGAACGTCATTCTGCGATAGCTCGCGAATTACCGCTTCCACGGTGCGCATGCCGGCGCTAACGCTTTCCAGCCAGACACGGGCTTCGCCGTTCCGCGGTACTCCTGCGGCGGCCGGGATTTTAGCTGTGTCTTCGCGTCTCTCGAAGTCCATACTTTTCAGCTGTTGCCATTCGCGGCCAAGACAGGGGGGAGAAATCTCGGGCAAATGCTCGTACAGTCTAGAGCACACCCGCTGCCAATCCGGTCAACCTCGTTGCCCGTCGCTGAAACAACATATGCTTGTATTTCAATAACTTGCGATTGCAGCCTGGGATCGCGATGCGATTGATACGTTACCACATTGCGGACAAATGGGAAATTTATTACCCACATCCAGGATAATCCATGGGCATTACTTCCCACCTTCTTTGGGGAGATAAAGCCCTAACCCTCTGCCAACAATCGCCAAGCGGGCGTTTGCCGGGTACGGAAAGAGCGGCTGTTATGTAACCTGCTTGGGAAGGGAAATTTCTTACCATCTCCTGGGACACATGAGGCTCGCGATTCGAGGCGGCGAGTGCGGCGATCCGGTCCGAGGACCACTCCTTCGCGGGCCTGAAATTGCTGGGTTCAGGTGCTGGTTTTACTTGGCTTGACGACCTGCTTTCGCATATTCTCAGATGCAAGCGCGCGCCATATGGGTAACTCGCTAGAGGTAGCTCCGCTTCCCGCCAAAGGGGAAGATCGCTTGTCGCCCGTCTTGCCCAGTTGGCAAGCGGCGATACTGTTGCTGCTGACCGGCTGGCTCTACGCTCCCATCCTCGCCCGACTGTTCTTGCAGTGGGTTGGACCGCACAGCGATCCGAATTTCCAGCACGGAATCTTCGTCCCCATTTTTGCTTTGTTTGTTCTCTGGCAGGAACGCACGCGACTGACGGCAATTGCGCCAACCCCGTCCTGGACTGGTCTTCCGCTGCTGGTGCTGGGCCTGTTGATGCTGGTTCTGGGAGTCTTGGGCGCAGAATTGTTCTTCTCGCGGGTCTCGCTGCTGATCCTGCTGGCGGGCCTGATCATTCTGTTTGAGGGAAGAACGTTCTTTCGCGCCGTCCTATTCCCCTGGGCCTTTCTGATTTTGATGGTCCCGATCCCGAACCTGATTATTAGCCGGGTCACCTTTCCGCTTCAGTTGCTGGCCGCAAAGCTGGCCACTGCAATGCTGGAAGTGGTTCGCGTGCCTGTGTTGCGGCAGGGCAATGTGATCGTGCTTGCTTCCATGCCGCTGAACGTCGCCGAAGCCTGCAGCGGAATCCGGTCGCTTCTCACCTTGGTCACGCTCGCCATCATCTACGGGTACCTGACAGAGACTCGGAGGTGGGTGCGGGTAGTACTGACCCTCTCCGCCGTGCCGATCGCAGTAGCGGCCAACAGCTTTCGCATTTTTGGCACCGGGCTGCTCGTGCAGTACTGGGATCCGGATAAAGCGGTGGGATTCTTCCACGCTTTTTCGGGATGGCTGATCTTCGTGGTAGCGCTGATCATGTTTTTCGCCGTTCATCGCTTGATCTGTCTGATCTGGGAGATCGGGCCGGCCGCGCCCGGTAACGTCGGGCAGGTGGAAGAACGGCCCGCCGAGGAAATCCGCACGAAGCCGGCGCCTTTTCGCTTTGGGCTTGTCGCTGTGCCCATCTTGGCTACGGCCATCGGCCTGCAGGCGCATTCGAACACCGAGATCATTCCGGCACATAATCCCTTGAGTTCCCTGGTCTCGCAGATTGATGGTTGGACGGGAACCGACGAGGTTCTCGACCAGCAGACCCTTGACATCCTCGGGCCGGGCGAGTTCCTGGTACGCGACTACGAGAACGCAAGCCAAACGCAACCGTGGATCAATCTCTACATCGCGTATTTCCCCACGCAAAAGGCGGGCGACACCATCCATTCGCCACAGCACTGCCTGCCGGGTGCGGGATGGATTCCAACCTCCCGGGAAGTTATTCAGCTTGCCCGGCCCGATGGATCTTCGATCCCCGTCAATCGCCACGTGGTGGCAAAATTGGGAGAGCGGCAACTCGTGCTTTACTGGTTTCAGGCTCACGGCCGCGTGGTAGCCAGCGAGTGGTGGGCCAAGTACTATTTGATCGCCGATTCGATTCGCCTGAATCGCAGCGACGGCGGAATGGTGCGATTGATGACTCCGATGTTTGACGGTGAGTCACCCGATGCTGCCCAGGCTCGCATGATGAAGCTTGGTTCGCAGTTGCTGCCGCTGATCGACAACTACATACCGCGCTGATTCTCACTGCGCCCTCAGCGCCTGAACGCGCCGCCCTCACCACGCAGTACTGATGGCATGCCTGAAGGCATGCCTTGATACGACCCTGCTTGCTAGGAGTGAATTCGGAGTTCCTCTGGTTTCGGCTTCCGTACCTCTGCGAAGGCTTGCGGCAGGAAGCGCACCAAGTCGGTCGCCACCAGAGAACTCTCGCCGACGAATTCAGCGGCCAGGTCCCCCGCCAATCCATGCAGGTAGACAGCGAGGGCGGTGGCTTCGAGCGGATGCTTTGGATGTTGCGCGATCAGGCCGGCGACCATTCCGGTCAGGATGTCTCCCGTGCCTCCAGTCGCCATGCCCGGATTGCCGGTAGGATTCACCCAGACTGTGCCATCGGGCGCTGCGATCAAGGTCCGATGTCCCTTCAGCACGACAGTCAACTCGTGCTCGCGAGCGAAGTTTCGTGCGACTTCCAGGCGGTTCGCTTGAATTTCGGCAATGCTCAGGCCGGTCAAGCGCGACATTTCTCCGGGGTGCGGAGTGATGACCAGGGTTCGTCCGCGACCGTTCAACTTGTGAGCCACTCTTTCGAAGGCATTGAGCGCGTCCGCATCCACAACGATGGGCGTATCGCCAGCAGTGCGGTTCACGATCTCGTATACGAATTTGGCGGTTTGCGGATTGCGCGAAATACCGGGACCAATGGCGATCGTCTTGCGTTCGAGCAGCGCGTCAAGGCCTGATCCGAGGGCTCGCAATGAGATCGTGCCCTGTTTCGTTTCTGCCAGCGGCTCGGTCATGAGTTCAGGATGAAACCCCGCCACGGTTGCGAGCACCGATGTTGGCGTCGCCACGGTCGCAAGACCGGCGCCGGCCCGCAGCGCGGAAAATCCCGCCATCGCCGCCGCGCCCGCTTTGCCGAGCGATCCGCCGATCACCAGCACGTGTCCGTAACTGCCCTTGTTGGCGTCGCGCGTTCGGGGCAGGAGCAACGGAGCGAAGTCGGCGGGAGTACTCAGGTGAAGTCCAAGCTTAGAGACGATGGCTTCTGGCGGTGAACCGATGGGTGCAATCACGGTTGGCCCGATCGTTATTGCCGCGAAAACGTGCGCCGGACGTGGCGCGGTGAAAGTTACGATGGCATCAGCACGGGCTTCGTCACCGGTGTCACTGCGCATGGCGTCGGCATCAACGCCGGACGGAATGTCCACGGCAACAATCGGAGCCGCCGCTCGGTTCATCCTGGCAATCGCCGCGGCATAGAGCGGACTGACCGGCGAACGAAAACCTGTGCCGAGGATTGCGTCCACAATCACGTCGGCGGCGAAAACCTCCGCGGCATCCGGTGAATCGAGTCCACTCGCTTCGCGCACGATCAGCGGCGCAATTTTCAGTGGCTGAAGCTGCATCTTCTGAAACATGACTGCTGCATCTCCGCGCGGCTCCGCCGGGTCTGACAACAGCAAAACGCGCACGGCCCTGCCCGCTTCCACCAGTTTGCGGGCCAGGACGAACCCATCGCCGCCGTTGTTGCCTTTGCCGCAGAGAATGCCGACGCGTTCCGCTTGCGGGTACTCGGAGAGGACGAAGCGAGCCACGACCGAGCCGGCGTTCTCCATCAAGGTGAGGGACGGCACTCTGAAGCGCTCCGAGGTGGCACGATCGATCTCGCGCATTTCTGCCGCGCTCACGATTTTCATGATTGCGACCCGAATGGTTCGGACCCGGCCGTCTGTTCAAGTTCGCGCAGTTGTTGCGGCTCGCCCATGGCAATCAGAAAATCACCGGCTTCGATGCGATCGTCGGGCGCGGGGTTGAAGCGCATGCCCGCCTCGCGCTTGATGGCGAGGATGATGACGCCGCTGTCCTGGCGGATGCGCGAGTTCTCGATGGTCTTGCCGGCAAACGGACTGCGCGGAGTGACTGGCACTTCCCCGATTTCGAGATCCATGCCGAGATGGGTGGTGGCGGTATCGAGAAAGCTGACCACGTGCGGACTCAGGAATGAATGGGCGATACGCTGCCCGGCAAAAACATAAGGACAGACGACCGCATCGGCGCCGGCACTGCGCAGGTGCTTCTCAGCCATGTCTTCACTGGCGCGGGCGATGATGCGGAGTTTGGGATTGAGACTGCGGGCGGTCAGCACAATATAAAGGTTAGTGGCATCGGTGGTGGTGGCAGCGACCAGACCGCGCGCGCGGTCGATCTGGGCGTCGCGCAAGGTCTGTTCCTGGGTGGCGTCCCCGATGAGCATGAGCCAGTTATCGCTGGCGAATTTCTGCGCCTTGGACTCGTTGTTTTCGATGATCACGAATTGAGCCGGCCGGCGGGCCAGCTCGCGGGCGGCACTGCGGCCGACGCGTCCGGCGCCGCAGATGATGTAGTGACCGGTGAGACGACCTATGTCACGCTCCATGCGGCGCCTTCCAAAGAAGTTCTGCAGCTCGAATTCTAACAAAGCCTGGGTAAGAGATCCGATGGCGAGAAAGACCAGTGAAACTCCACCCAGAATGACAAAGACGTTGAAGACCCGCCCGGCGTGCGACAGGGGATGGACTTCCTGATATCCGATGGTGGTCAGCGTGGTGATGACCATGTAGAAACCATCGAACCACGGCCATCCCTCGATGTAATGAAAGCCCAGCGTGCCCAGGCCAATCACGAAGGCCAGGGCGGCCGCGATGAACTTGAGATTGCGGAAAGTCCTCATGCTTCTGTGCCGGTGGGAGGCGTGATGCAGTTTCCCGCGCGACAAGTGAGTATAGCTCTGGCTGTGGTTGAGTTCAGTGACGATCAGGTTGGAGTATCACAAAACGCGGAAAAGGCTTGCGGCTCCTCACAGACAGTAAAGCTGACCGAAACCGGGAAACGGTCTCGGCCAGCGGAAATCACATCTCGACCGCAGATGCTTATCAAACTTACCTATTGTCTTCTCTTGCTTCCGCGATGTGAGCCTGTTGGCCTGCTTCTGATACAGCTCTCACAAACGCGCGCGCGCTTTCTGGGGTTGCCGCATGGCCCGAAAGAATGTTGCGGAACATCATGTGCTTGCCGTAAATGGCACGTGTCGAGTCGTTGTCCTGCTCCACCACGGCACCTTCAAGGGTCAAGCCGGCGAATATGCCTTTCGAGCGCGAGTAAGTTAGCACTTCAGTGTTCAGCAATATGTCAGTTCCGGCGGAGGTGTGCCGGCCTACCGGACCCGCTGCCACCGATCCTTCACCGGTAAGTTCGAACTTGCTGGAAAGCAGATGCTGTAAACCACGGTCGTTCATGACCAGCATGACCAAATCCACGTCTTCGATGCCGATCTGCAATCCCCAACTTCCGCCGCCAACGGAGACGAATGCGGGCGCGCTCCAGCCTTCCGATGTGCGGCACGTAGCCACACCGCGTCCGTGTTTGCCGCCGAAGACGAAGCCACCTTTGACCAGGTCGGGGACGACGACGATGCATTTTGCACCGCTTAACACTTCCTCCGGGATACCTTTGTCGGGAGTGGACATCACGGCGTGAAGAACATCCACTGATTTTTGCATGCGATCGACCGTGTCTTCGCGGGCCGAGCCTGCCCACGCGAAGGTTCCGACCAGACCGATCAAACTCATCAATAGCAGCGACATTACTTTTTTCATGATTGTTCCTTTAGGGTTACGGAACTAAGAGGAGAAAACTTCAGATGGGCTGACTTAGCTCAGATAACCTGAAAGAGAGAGAAGAACTGCTCATCTCAGTTGGCATGATGGCTCAGCGGAAGGTAGAAAGATGGTCTACATTGCTCACTCTTGCCGAAAGCGAAGTGTCACGCAGCATCGACTTTCTCCCGTGTGAGCAATCTTGCTCAGAATAGCTGGCCCGGGCGTGTCATCATCAGCATGACAGAGATAAAAGCAAGGATTGGTCCTGTATGAGAAACAAGGATGAACGTGGGTCGCTGATGGAGGCGGTTCTTCGCCAGTTCCGCGATCGCTTTCGTAGACGCATCGCCGCGGTCACTGCGTCCGTCTCCAAGCTGTTTGCGACAGTTGCGCCACCGGTTCGAAATTACGCATCGCAAAGAATGTGTCCGTTTTGCGGGCTCATCACGCCGCGGTCGAAGTCGTCTTGCCTGGAGTGCGGGAAGTCGCTCGCGCCGGCCACGGCAAGATAGATGAGTTTTCGGGGACCCTTATTTTCAGGACACTCAAACGCGCGAAGGAGATCAATGTGCTCTGGACAATTTTCGTCGTGCTTCTGATTCTGTGGCTTCTTGGTTTCAGCCTCCACATAGCCGGCGGTCTAATTCACTTGCTGCTGGTGGTTACGGTGGTGGTGTTGGTCATTAATCTGGTGAGCGGCCGGGGTTAAGTGTAAGGCTACGGCTCGAGCTTGCGAATAAGCAGCCGCACGCGTAACGCGCGTCAGCTTCGCCCTCGCGCACCCGCCATGCTCAGCGCGATCCCACCCGCGATCAGCACCCCACTGATGACCGGCGAAACCCGCTCACTGTGACTGGTCTGAACGCCAAAGTTCTTACCTCCGACCTTAATGCCCTCGGTCTCGGTTTGAGGGATAGGCACAACGAGGGAGGCGATGCCCAGCACAATCAGCAGCAGTCCGGCAAATAGCAAAATCTTCATATCAAGTCCTCGCTATCGTTAATAATAGGAAATTGCGCCGCGAGAGCGGCTAGTCGTGCAGAACCACACCGAGCAGCGAGCTGTGGACCTGCAACCCGCCCTCGGGGCCGCCGGAGTAATCCACAAAACCGAGTTTCCTGAAGCGGTTCATAAAGAAGCTCACCCGGGAACGAGTAGTTCCGACCATCTCGGCCAAACTCTCCTGGCTGATTTTGGGGACGACGGTCTGGGGCACACCTTCCTTGCCGAAATGCGCGAGCAGAAGAAGGATGCGAGCTAACCGCTTTTCACTGGAGTTGAACAACTGGTCGACCAGATCCTCTTCGTAACGGACATTACGCGCCAACAAGTAGGCCACAAACAGCTCGGAAAACGCCGGTTCGCGGTGCAGCGCATCCATCATCGCTTTCTTGTCGATCCGCTGAATCTCACAATCCGTCATGGCCGCCGCAGAGCCCATGCGCAGGGTCTGGCCTGCCAGCGCTCCTTCACCAAAGAAGTTCCCTTCCCTTAACATGCCGATGGTCGCTTCTCGACCGGTCTTGGAGACAACCGTGAGCTTGACCTTGCCTTTTTGAATATAGAAGACTGCGTCCGCCGTGTCCCCTTGGGCGAAGATTCCTTGCTTCTGCTCGAAAGTCAGATTCTTCCTGCCCTCGCCAATGGTTGCGAGGAAGGTGTTGGGATCGAACTCGCGGGTCTTCTTATTTATCAGCGCAGGTGATCCCATAAGCTGCCATTTTAGTCCTAAAGGGAGGTATTTTCACCAGAGGGCAGTGGGCTACTTTGAATTTTGGTGACGCTCTACGGCGAGAATCTGTTGACGAATATTCTCAATCCGCTTTTTGATCTCAATCGTCAAGTGCCCCAAATCCGGCCTTGTTTCGAGATCAGGCAAGAGTTTTTCCAGGAAGGCCAACTCGTCTTTAAGTATCGGCAGCCGAATCATAGGAATTTCCTCAAGCTACTTGTTTTTCCGCCCTCCGCTGCTCGGGGGCTTCCCAGAATCTTGTGACGCTGTGCGAAATCCGCTTCCGAACCCAGTTGAAGGCTGGTCACTCTTTTTCAGCCGCCAAGCTTCGTGCTGGATGCGGCTCGGTGCGGGGCAGGCCAGTGCTAAGCTCGCATTTCTCGCGCGGCTTAGCGCCACACGTGGGACAGCGGACAAGCAGCGCTTGTTCCTTCTCGGCTTTCATGACCCCCATGATGCCGGATCATTAGGTAGAAGACTGGTCAATTGTGACCAGCGCATTCACCTCGACCAACGGGGAGAGATTGTCATGGCAATCTTAATCTCCGGATGTGAGCTATCTTGCTCAGACGCAAAAGCCTGCATCTGTCATTCTAACCTCACTGAGTGTGTAGACGGAGCCGCGAACGCTGATTCGCAGCTCTCATTCACAGGTCGCTGCCAACAGGAGTCGTAAACAAGCCACGGCGAGGCGACCACATCCAGACAATCGGCGTTCTTCATCCGTGTGTGCGCCGCGCAACCTCGCGGCAGGACACGATTCGACCCTAACCAGTCTCGAACTTTGCAATTTACGGCAACACCTCCAGGCGGATGGGAGGCGTTAGCCCGCGAAACAAGGAAGGTCAAAGATCATGCCCTTAGTTCAACTGTTGGAAGTTCTCATCGTGGTGGGTGTCCTCCTGTGGCCAGTGAATCGCTTCATTCCCATGCAGGGATCCATCAAGTCAATTTTGAACGGCGTCGTGGTCATTGCCGTGGTTCTGTGGATCCTGAATGTTACTGGGCTGTTCCATTCTCTTCCCAATATCCACCTTGGGAAAGGCTGACGATCGGCAAGCGGTCGCGCAGGCCACCCGGTTACGGGACAAGAAACTTGCAGTAAGAGCAAAGCACGCAACAAATCGACAATGGAGGCAACACTTATGAATCTAGTTGGAATTATCAGCACAGCAGTTCTGTCTTTGACCCTCATCGCCGCGGCTCCAGTGTTCGCCCAGGAGCAGCACGAGCAGGAGGAACAGAAAGCCAAACCTGAGGAGAAGAAAGCGCAACCGGAGAAGTCCGCAAAGCAAGAGGAGAAACCCGCGGCGCAGCAAGAGAAGAACGCAAAGCAAGAGGAGAAGAGCGCAAAGCAAGAGGAGAAGAGCGCACAGCAGCAAGAGAAGAACAGCAAGCAGGAAGAAAAAAACGCTCAACAGCAAGACAAGAACACCAAGCAAGAAGAGAAAAGCGCGCAACAACAAGAAAAAAACACTAAGAACGAGGAGAAGAGTGCGCAGCAGGAGAAGAACACCAAGCAAGAAGAAAAAAGCGCGCAACAGCAAGAGAAGAATACCAAGAACGAGGAGAAAAACACGCAGCAGGCGCAGCGCGCCGGCGGTAACGGTGGTGGACGCATTCCCGAAGACCGCTTCCAGGCCCATTTCGGGCGGCAACACACGTTCCATGTCAGCCAGGCAGAATACAGCAATCGCCGCTTCCAATACGGCGGCTATTGGTTCGGATTCGGGGACGCGTGGCCCAGCAACTGGCTCTACACGCAGGACGTTTATGTGATCGAGATTGACGGCGTGTACTACCTGTGCAACGCATCGTTTCCTGGCGTTAACTTGGTGCTTAGCTTCACACCGTAGCCAGTTCGTCCGGTGTCGCCTGCGGACGCAACCAGCTTAACTGTGATCGGCGCGGGTCCATTCCGTGGGCTCGCGCCATTTCTTTTCCGGCGGTACGCAGCGATCGAGAGTGATGTCCCGCCGGAATCAACGAGAGAAATGAAGGGATCGTTGGTGAAACCAGATTTCGCCCAGAACGACGTTGCGGTTGGAGACGCTTGTCCCCCTCGCCGCGCAGCGTTGCAATCAGTCTCCGAGATGATATTTCTGAAGGGTCTTTTCGAGGAGTTCTATTTCTGACGGCTTTTTTGCCGGAGCCGACCTTTGTAGGGGTGCGAGGAGTGGCTGTTCGTTCCGGCACTCTTCGCGGCGCCCGATGCATTAAACTTGATCGGCGGATTGGGCTTGGTTTTGGCCGGTTTCAGCGCGAGCGCCTTTCCCGGCGTCCTCTGTCCCGCAGATCCAATGGGTGCGGAGGATTTGGCGGTTTGATGTTCCAGGCCCCTCAAATCCCGGTTGGCGCCGGACGTAGATGCTGGACGCGGTACGGTCTTGCCGACGGGCACGCTGCTTCTCGGGGCCTTCTCAGTGCTTCTCGGGGCCTTCTCAGTGTGCGAAGGCTTAACCTTGAATGTGTTGTTTTGCTGCGCCACTGCGCTCACGCTGATACTCGCCAGTGCGACCGCAACCGCCAATGAAAACCTCATCTTTGATCCCCTGCTCTCCGAAACTTTGGGCTGCTTAAGCTGCTTAATTAAGATGCACGCACCCTGCCATACGGCGCTCACATCCCTCGTATGTTAAACCCTCCATTGCGGGAAAGCACTCGCAAGAATTGCAAGGGGGCGAACAGGTTAGCCAGGATAGCAGCCCGCTGCAACGCGGCCGGTAATAAGCACGATTGGGCCAATATGCAAACTTCTGCACATTGCACGGGATATTGCCGTCGAGTTTCCTTTCGCGGGAGACTTTGCGGGACGGGGGAGACGCGGCAAGCCGCGTCTCTACAGATATCTGGCTAATACCGCGGCGATTCGCTGGCCCGCGTGACCGTCCCAAAGAGGAGGAATGGTACACTTCTTCGCCTGGCCGGCGAGGACTCGAGAAAGTTCAGCCCGCAGCTTATCGGGATCGCGTCCCACAAGAACGTTCGTCCCCAGGGAAACCGTGACCGGCCGCTCAGTGTTCTCGCGCAGCGTCAGGCACGGAATACCGAGGTAGGTGGTCTCTTCCTGAATGCCTCCGGAATCGGTGATAACTACCGTAGCGCGGGACTGCAGGCCAAGAAACTCCAGATACGGCAGCGGGTCGAGGATCTGGAGCTGACCGACATGCAGGCCGAATTCGGCAATGCGTTTTCGGGTGCGGGGGTGGGCGGGAAATATGACGGGAAGATCATGGCTGGCCTCCAACAACGACTGGAGAATGCGCTTTAGAATCGCGTCGTCGTCGACATTGGCCGGACGATGCAAGGTTACCAAGGCATAGTTCTGAGGGAGGCCGTGTTGCTTCTGACGTCGCGCGGCGGGCAGCAGCTTCACCAGAGAATCGATCATCACGTTGCCGACGCGGAAGATCTTCTCGGCGGGAATTCCCTCTTTCTTAAGATTGACATCAGCATCTTCGGAAGGCGTAAACAGCAGGTCGGCAAGCTGATCGGTAACCAGGCGGTTGATTTCCTCCGGCATGGTGCGGTCGAAAGAGCGCAGCCCGGCTTCGACGTGGCCAACGCGCACTCCGAGCTTGGCGCAGACCAGAGCGGCGGCTACGGTGGAGTTGACGTCACCGTAGACCAGCACCAGGTCGGGCCGGCGGTCGAGCAGCACGGGCTCGAGACGAGTCATGATTTCGGCAGTCTGGCGCGCGTGCGTCCCGGAGCCTACCGCCAGGTTCACATCCGGAGCGGGGACACCAAGTTGCTCAAAGAACACATCCGACATATTCGCGTCGTAGTGCTGGCCAGTGTGAACCAGAGTCTGGACGATGCGCTCACGCGTCTTGAGCGCAGTCATCACGGGCGCCACCTTCATGAAATTCGGGCGAGCGCCTACGACGTGAAAGACCTTCACTGATTCTCCTTCCTGCCATGACAATTATGCCCGACTCGCCCCGGCAATGCTGCGACGCGCGGTCGTCGTTCAAAGTTGCTCGTTTGACAATGTTCCCTGCCTCCACGTAATTTCGAATCTTGGCAGTGGGTCGTGGAGGCAGAATGAAATTCCGCTTAACTTCTCTACAAACACTTGTCGTCTGTTTCGTGCTGTGCTCGATCGCTCTGGGCCAAGATTTGGCTTCTTTCGAGAAACGCACCACGGTGAAGAAGCTCGCCAACGGCCTCACCATCATCATCTGCGAGCGGCCGGAGGCCCCGGTGTTTTCCTTCTTCACCCACGTCGATGTGGGCTCGGTGCAGGACCCCATGGGCAAGACAGGCCTGGCGCACATGTTCGAACACATGGCGTTCAAGGGAACCGACACGATTGGGACGCGCGACTATGCCGGCGAAAAAGTTGCACTGGCGAAAGTCGAAGAGGTTTATGCCGCCTACCTTGCCGAGCGCGACAAGCCCGTGGACCGCGACGAGCAAAAGCTGAAGCAGCTCGAACAAAACTGGAAAGACGCGATTGCGGCGGCCGACAAGTTCTCCGCGCCTTATAACAATGAGTTCGGCAAGATCGTCGAAGGCGAAGGCGGCGAAAACATGAACGCCTTTACTAGTCTCGATGAAACCGCATACTTCTACTCATTCCCCATCAACCGGCTGGAACTGTGGGCGTATCTCGAATCGGAGCGCTTCCTGCATCCCGTGCTGCGGCAGTTTTACAAAGAGCGCAATGTCGTGATCGAAGAACGGCGCATGCGGGTTGACAGCGATCCCCAGGGACGACTCTTCGAGCAATTCACGGAAGAGGCATTCGCGGCCCATCCTTATCACCGGCCCACGATCGGGTGGATCTCGGACCTGAATTCTTTTTCGGCGACCGACGCCCAAGCTTTCTTCGATAAGTATTACGTACCCTCGAACATGGTGGTCACCGTGGTGGGAGACTTGAAAGCTTCGGAAGCCATGCCGATTATCGACAGATACTTTTCGCGAATTCCGGCGCGTCCCAAGCCCGACACGGCAACGACCGGCGAGCCGCCGCAGAATTCCGAACGGACGGTGGTGCTGCACGAGCAGTCGCAGCCGCTTTATATCGAAGGATATCATCGCCCCGATTACCGCGACGCGGATGACCAGGTCTACGACGCGATCACCGACCTGATGTCGAATGGACGCACCTCACGCCTTTACCGGGCGCTGGTCCGGGACAAGCAGATCGCGTCGGATGCGGAAGGATTTAGCGGATATCCGGGAAATAAATATCCGCAGCTGTTCGCGTTTTACGCCTCCCCAATACCCGGCCACAAGCCGCAGGAGATGGCCGGCGCGATTCATGCGGAGATTGAGCGGCTGAAGAAAGAAGATATTTCGGATGAAGAACTGAAGATGATCAAGACGCGAGCCAAGGCAACCCTGATCCGTTCGCTCGGATCGAACGAGGGCCTGGCGTTCGCGCTCGGTCTGTATCAGGCGCGCTACGACGACTGGCGGGAACTGTTCCGCTCGGTGGACCGGATTGAAAAAGTGACCAAGGCGGATATACGGCGGGTGGCGAATCGTACGTTTACGCCCGATAACCGGACCGTGGGGATTATCGAATTTGCGCCTCCGCCGCCGGGAACTGGCGCCGCTGCGCAGGGAGGTGGACAGTGAAGCGCGCCATTCTTTTCTTCTTCGCAATGGTCGTTTCCATCGGATTATTCGGCGGCAACGGGCAACTGTGGGCGCAGACGCAGCCCTGGCAGCAGATACCGATTCCGAAGTTGCCGGAGTTTCATCCGCCGCAGCCGAAGCGCATCGAGTTGCCGAATGGCATGGTGGTGTTTCTGCAGGAAGATCATGAGCTGCCGACGATTGACGGCACAGCCCGCATTCGAGGTGGTGAACGCTCGGTCGCGGCGAACAAGACGGGGTTGATCGACATTTACCGCGAAGTGTGGCGCACTGGTGGCACCAAGTCCCAGACCGGCGATCAACTAGACGATTACCTGGAGCAGCGCGCGGCCAAGGTCGAAACCGGCGGAGGCATGGACTCGACCACTTTGAGCTGGTCGTGTCTGAAAGAAGATTTCGACGACGTGTTTCGCGTGTTCGTGGACGTGCTGAGGAATCCGGAATTCCGCCCCGAAAAAATCGGAATTGCGCAGAAGGGGGTGTACGACAGCATCTCGCGACGCAATGACGATCCCTCGCAGCTTGCAGGACGCGAAGCTGCGAAGCTGGTGTATGGGGCGAAGAACCCGTATGCGCGGGTCGTGGAGTATCGAACGGTGGCGGCGATCACGCGTCAGGATTTGGTCGAGTGGCACGGCAAGTATGTGCACCCGAACAACATCATCCTCGGCGTGGTCGGCGACTTCGACTCGGCGAGGATGGAAGCTCGACTGCGCGAGGCCTTCGCAGCTTGGCCCAAAGGGTCGGCGGTAAGCGATCCAGAGATCAAGCCGGAGCCCGCGAAGCCGGGATTTTATCAGGTCGACAAAACCGACGTGAATCAAAGCAACATTCAAATGGTTGCGCTGGGCATTACGCGCAAGAATCCTGATTATTACGCGGTCTCGGTGTTCAACGAAGCTTTCGGCGGAGGATTTTCGTCACGTCTATTTGGCGACATTCGCACCACCAAGGGACTGGCTTATGGGGTCGGCGGCGGCGTGGGAGCGAGTTGGGATCATCCCGGAATGCTGCGGCTGATGGTGAGCACCAAGAGCAAGACTACGATCGAGTCCATTCAGGCGCTCGACGAAGAGATCGCCGACCTTCCCAAACGTCCCATCAACGATGAAGAGATCAAGCGCGCCAAAGACTCGATTCTGAATTCTTTTGTCTTCCAGTTCGATTCTCCGGCCAAGGTTTTGCAGGAAAAAATGGCCTACGAGTTTCATGGTTATCCACTGGATTTTCTGGAGAATTTTCAGAAAGGGATCGAAAAAGTTACCAAGGAAGACGTCGCGCGGGTCGCGGCAAAGTACATTCACCGTGAGCAGATGGCGGTGCTGGTGGTGGGCAACACCGCGGAATTCGACAAGCCACTGTCATCGCTCGGGGCGGTGAACAAGCTGGACATTACGATTCCGGCGGCGGCGCCAGGGCTGATGCTGGAACAGGGCGAACATCCGTAAGCTACAGCGAACGAAACGATTGGGTTTGCTAAGCTTGTGGGGATAAATTTGTGATCAAGAAATTTGGACTCGTCTGTGAAGTGGCCCACGTCTCGCAGAGCGCGAGAAGTAGGGCGCACCCGTTTTCTTCTCTGCCAATGAAAATTACAGCAGGTCCTTCAAAGAGTCCCCAAAGTCGGGGAGCCGCAAACTGTGGCGGTGCAGTAAGACCCAGAAAAAAATGGCTCCTCAGGTAGGACTCGAACCTACAACCCTCCGGTTAACAGCCGGATGCTCTGCCATTGAGCTACTGA
>Ga0209415_10006571_pt1 | contig 20598 bp, 18 predicted proteins | sample PeaSoiSIISIP2007_FD_187696 | JGI IMG/M metagenome (GOLD analysis project Ga0209415, IMG submission 187696) | Peat soil microbial communities from Weissenstadt, Germany - SII-SIP-2007 (SPAdes) (version 2) | ecosystem: Environmental > Terrestrial > Soil > Wetlands > Peat | place: Germany...
ATCGGACCCGCCGCGCCCCAGCGTCGTTACATCGCGATCGGTGGACACTCCCTGAAACCCCGCCACGACCGGCACCACGCCCTGTGCGAGCGACTCTCGCAGTCTCTCTCCTTTGACCTCGATGATCCTGGCCTTCTGGTGGGTGGTGTCCGTGATGATCCCGGCCTGGCTCCCCGTGTAGGAAACGGCTTCGATTCCCAGGTCGGCGAGGGCCATCACCAACAAGGACATCGAGATGCGCTCCCCCGTGCTGAGCAGCATGTCGAGCTCGCGAGGGGGCTGGATCCCGCTCACCTCCCCGGCGAGACGGATCAGGTCGTCGGTCGCCCTGCCCATGGCGCTCACGACCACGACCACCTCGTCACCCTGGCGGTGGGTTCGTGCCACGTGGTCCGCGACGGCACGGATCCGATCGGCGTCACCGACCGAGGTGCCGCCGAATTTCTGCACGACCCTTGCCACGCGCCACGACGCTATCGGACCGTCCTGGGCTCACCCTGCGGGGCGACTCCGACCCCCTCGGGGCGGACCGGTAGGGTGTCGGGCCGTGCCCAGCGAGAAAAGAGCACGAAAGCGCGCCCAGAGGGAAGCCAAGCTTGCCGCCCTCGAACGCCAGCGAAAGAGGCGCGCCACGATCCGCCGCACGGTCACGGCCATCGTCATCGCCGGGGCCGCGGTCGGCATCTACGTAGCCGTGAACAACGGGAGCAAGACGAAGCCTCCCGCTCCGGGCAGTCAAGCGGCACTCGACGCGGTGGCCGTCAAGGCTGGGTGCCCCTCGAACCCGACCACGGCTCTTTCCAAGCAGTCCTGGTCGGCGGCACCGTCACTCACGATCAACACGTCCGCGACCTACAAAGCGACGGTCAAGACGGACGTCGGGACCTTCACGATTTCATTCGACGCGAAAGATGCGCCCCAGACCGTCAACAACTTCGTGTTCCTGGCGAATCACCATTACTTCGACTGCAACGCGTTCATGAGGGTGATCCCAGGGTTCATGAACCAGACCGGCAGCCGTAGTCAGAGCAATGGAGGCTCAGCCTCGGGGCCCGGATACCAGTTCTTGAACGAGAACGTCAGCCCATCGGGCGGGTACGTCGCCGGAGACGTAGCGATGGCGAACTCGGGACCGAACACAAACGGAAGTCAATTCTTCGTTCTGGCGGGTCCGTACAACAACAGCGGGTACTCATTGTTCGGACACGTAGCATCGGGTTTGACCGTCGTCGACAAGATCAATCACGACGGCAACTCCAACCAAGCTTCGAACGGTACACCGCCCAAGATCACCCACCGCATTCTGAAGGTCACGATCTCCACATCGTGACCCGTCCATCTTCAGCCGCGTCCGGCCAACAGGAGGCCCCATGAGCGTCGAGATCCCCGCTGCAGACGGATCGAGCCCGTCCCGACGAAGCTTCGACTCGGAACCTCCGATGTTCATCGACGCCTCGAAGCGGTACACCGCGCATATGACCACCTCCATGGGAACGATGACGATCGCCCTCGACGCCACGTCAGCCCCCAGAACAGTGAACAGCTTCGTGTTCCTGGCCCGCTACCACTACTTCGACGGGATCGTCTTCCACCGCATCATCCCGGGATTCGTGCTCCAAGGAGGCGATCCCACAGGCACGGGCCGTGGCGGTCCGGGCTACCAATTCGCCGACGAGCTGCCGCAGCCGGGACGCTACGAGCTGGGATCGCTTGCGATGGCGAACGCCGGCCCTGACACGAACGGCAGCCAGTTCTTCGTCATCTCGGGCCCTGACGGAATCGCACTACCACCCAACTACTCATTGTTCGGAAAGGTCGTCTCGGGACTCGAGACGGTTGCAGCCATCGACGCCGTGGGCTCGCGCTCGGGGAAGCCCTCGCGCACTGTCACGATCGAGTCGGTGTCGATCGCCGAGTCCGACTAGCGGAAGATCCGACTAGCGAAAGTTCAACGAGGCAGGGCGTCGAAGCCGGCCGGCTTGCCACTCACGAACACCTGGACCTCGCCTTGGCCCGTCTGACGCCAGCTGCCGTCGGGGTCGCGGATCAAGGCCGTCCGCTCGGGAATTCCCACCACTGGCAACCCGGGCGCAGCGAGTGCGATCGAGCGGTGAACCTTCTCGGCGTTCTCGTGGCCGAAGTGCGGTATGACCGCCAGCTGCTCCACCATGCCGAGCCCGACCGTGAGCGCCCCACCCCTGGGATCGACCATCGGGTCGGTGAGCACCATCGCCCCAGCCGACGACCCGGCCACGACCGCCCCGTCGCGCCAGGCCTCGAGCAGCGCCTCCCACACCAATGAAGCCTTCAGCACCGATCGCAGGTGCAATGGGGACCCTCCGCCGAGGTACGTGAACCTGGACGATCGCACTGTGGCCGCGTTGCTCTCTTCCTGTGCGTCGGGCCTGCGCAGGACCATGAGCCCGCGGGCTCTGCCACCGAAGCGGGAGAACCACGCTTCGGCCGTGGCGACGGCCTTCTCGGGATGTTCGTAGGCGGCTGCGGTGGGGAGCACGAGAACCTCCTGTCCGCCTGAGGTGGCCAGCAGCTCGGCGTCGAAGTCGCAGCCTTCGGTCCACTCATCGCCCCCCACCAGGGCCAGCGTCCCGACCGTCGTGCTCACGGCCGCCACATTAGGAGCAGTCGGCCCGGTGACGGGCCTGGAGGTGGAACGGGCACCTGCCGAGGCGACTGGCTGTGAATATGCTCGGCGGATGCCGAACGAGCGACACTTCGAGGGGAAGGTGGCGATCGTCACCGGCGCGGCTTCGGGAATCGGCAAGGCGCTGTCAGTCGCCCTGGCCGGACGCGGAGCAACGGTCGTCCTCGCAGACATAGACGAGGCCGGGGCCAAGGCCGCGGCGGACGAGATCGGGGCCGGGCCACCCGGAAGAGCTTCCGGAGTGGCCCTCGACGTCACCGATGCCACGGCCTTCTCGGAATTGGTCAGCGGCGTGGTGAGCGACCACGGGCATCTCGACCTGCTCTTCAACAATGCGGGGATCGGCGTGAGCGGCGAGGTCTCGGATCTATCCCTCGAGCACTGGAAGCGGGTAATCGACGTAAACCTGCGGGGGGTCGTCCACGGCATCGTCGCCGCGTATCCGACGATGGTCCGTCAAGGGCGAGGACACATCGTGAACACGGCCTCCCTCGCGGGTCTCATCCCGGCTCCGATGCTCACGCCTTATGCGATGACGAAGCACGGGGTGGTCGGGCTCAGCACGAGCCTTCGCGCCGAGGCCAAGCGACACGGGGTGCGGGTGAGCGCCGTCTGCCCCGGGGTTATCGACACTCCCCTTCTCGACAAGGCGAACCCGCCGGACCTGCCGGTTCCCGCCTCTGCGCCCAACGGACGTGCGTTGCTCAGCAGGACTATCGGCAAGCCCTACCCGCCCGGCTCGCTCGCCGCGGACGTTCTCGAAGGCGTCGCGCGGAATCGCCCCTTGATCGTCACCCCGCGCCACGCGCGCACCCCCTGGCGCATCTACCGCCTGTCACCGAGGCTCGTCATCGACTCGGCTCCGCTCGTGATGCGAAGGATCATGCGCAAAGCGTCACGCTGACCACGAATTGCCCGCCAGGCGGTCCTTGGCTACCCACCGGTAACATGGGACACCATGTCAATCAAGCGGGTGGGAATCGTCGGTTCGGGCATCATGGGAGCCGGCATCGCCGAGAGCGCTGCCGTTCACGGGTTCGAGGTGGTGCTGCGCTCGCGCTCCCAGGGCACGGCGGACTCGATGGTGGCCGGCATGGAGAAATCCCTGGCCAAGCAAGTCGAGAAGGGAAAGCTCCCCGAGGCCGAGAGGGAAGCCGCTCTGGGGAGGTTGACCGCCGCGACCGATCTCGGGGCACTCTCCGGGTGCGACCTCGTGATCGAGTCGGTGGTGGAGGACCTCGGGGTGAAGAAGCACCTCTTCTCCGAGCTCGACCGCATCTGCGGTGAGCACACGATCCTGGCGACCAACACCTCGACGCTCCCGGTCGTCGACATGGCCATGGAGACCGGGAGGCCCGAGAAGGTCTGCGGTGTCCATTTCTTCAACCCGGCACCGGTGATGAGCCTGGTCGAGATCGTGCGACCCATCACCGCCTCCGACGAGACGATCGCATCCGCGCAGGCCTTCGCAGAGGCCTGCGGAAAAGAAGCCGTCGAAGTGAAGGACCAGGCAGGGTTCGTCGTGAACGCCCTTTTGTTCCCCTACCTGAACAACGCCGTGCGACTGCTCGAGTCGGGAGTCGCCACGCGCGACGACATCGACACCGCGATGAAAGGTGGCTGCGGGTTCCCGATGGGCCCCTTCGCTCTCCTCGACCTGGTGGGCCTGGACACGAGCGTCGCGATCCTCGACGCCCTCTACAACGAGTTCCGTGACCCGCATTTCGCCGCGGTGCCGCTGCTGCGTCGAATGGTCGCCGCCGAGCTCTACGGCCGGAAATCGGGTAAGGGTTTCTACGACTATCACCGCTGACAGAACCGCCGAGCCTGAGGGGTGAGCGAGATGGCGCGTCGCGAACACGAGCGAGACTCGCCGTGGGTGATGCGCACGTACTCGGGTCACACCTCCGCCAGGGCATCGAACGAGCTCTACCGGACCAACCTCGCGAAGGGCCAGACCGGGCTCTCGGTGGCCTTCGACCTCCCGACCCAGACCGGCTACGACCCCGACGCCGCCGAAGCGGCGGGAGAGGTCGGCAAGGTCGGAGTGCCGGTCGCCCATCTCGGCCACATGGCTCAGCTCATGGACAGCATCCCGGTCGGCGAGATGAACACCTCGATGACCATCAACGCCACCGCAGCGTGGCTTCTCGGGCTCTACATCGCGAACGCACAGGACACAGGCGTCGATCCCGCGTGTCTCCAGGGGACCACGCAAAACGACATCGTGAAGGAGTACCTGTCGCGCGGGACCTACATCTTCCCCCCGGGCCCGAGCAGGAGGCTGACGGTCGACACCGTCGCGTACACCGTTCGCAATGTCCCGAAGTGGAACCCGATCAACGTATGCAGCTACCACCTTCAAGAAGCCGGCGCTACCCCGGTTCAAGAAGTCGCGTACGCACTCGCGACGGCCATCGGCGTCATCGACGCCGTACGCGACTCGAAGAAGGTCGACGTCGAGGAGATCCCCCAAGTGGTCGGCCGGATCTCGTTCTTCGTGAATGCCGGGATCCGATTCGTCGAGGAAACGTGCAAGATGCGTGCCTTCGGCCGGCTCTGGGACCGAATCTGCACCGAGCGTTACGGGGTCGACGACCCCAAACTGCGCCGCTTCCGCTACGGCGTCCAGGTGAACTCCCTGGGCCTCACCGAGGACCAGCCCGAGAACAACCTCCCCCGGATCGTGCTCGAGACACTCGGCGTCACCTTGTCGCGATCTGCGCGCGCTCGGGCGATCCAGTTGCCGGCTTGGAACGAGGCTCTCGGGCTTCCGCGTCCGTGGGACCAGCAATGGTCCCTTCGGGTCCAGCAGATACTCGCCTTCGAGACCGACCTGCTCGAGTACGGCGACCTCCTCGACGGCTCGCCGGTCGTCGAGGCAAAGACCTCCGAGCTCGCCGAGGAGGCATGGACGGAGCTCGAGGACGTGCTCGAGCTCGGCGGAGCCTTCGAGGCGGTGGGCGAGCTCAAGCTCCGACTCGTGCGCAGCCAGGCCGAGCGGGTGCGGCGGATCGAGACCGGCGAGCTGAAGGTCGTCGGCGTGAACTGCTTCACCGAGGCCGAGCCATCGCCTCTGCTCGAGGGTGATCCCTCGGTCGAGACGGTGCTGCGCGTCGACCCGGCAGCCGAGGCGAGCCTCCGAGAGGACGTCGCCCAATGGCGGGCGAAGCGTGACAACGACGCCGTCAAGAGGGCCTTGGACGCGCTTCGCAGGGCGGCCGAGGACGAGAGTGTGAACGTCATGCCCGCGACGATCGAGCTCGCGCACGTCGGTGGAACGACCGGCGAATGGGCTCGCACGCTGCGTGACATCTTCGGCGAGTACCGAGCCCCGACCGGGGTCTCCGGCGGAGTAGGACAGCGCGGCTCGGAGCTCGCACAGGTGCTCGAGCGCTCGCACGCGATGACGAAGCGGACTGGGCGCCCTCCGCGGCTCCTCATCGCCAAGCCGGGGCTGGACGGGCACTCGAACGGCGCCGAACAAATAGCGGTCGCCGCTCGTGACGCAGGCTTCGAGGTCGTCTACCAGGGGATCAGGCTGACCCCCGAGCAGATCGCCGCTGCGGCGCGTGACGAGGATGTGGACGTCGTCGGCATCTCGATCCTCTCGGGAAGCCACCTCGAGCTGGTCCCCGAGGTGCTCGATCGACTGCGAACCTTCGGGGTCGACGCCGCGGTGGTGGTGGGCGGGATCATCCCTGCGTCGGACGCGCAGGTCCTTCGCGACAAGGGCGTCTCCGCCGTCTACACCCCGAGGGACTTCCGGTTGGCGCAGATCGTCGACGATCTGCTGACGCTCGTCGAGCAGCAGCGAGAGTCCTCCACGGCCTGACCTGAACGGCCCCCTCCGCCGGCTTCAGGCGTTCTGCCCGAGCACCCTCAGCGCGTCGCCCACGGCCTGTCGCGTCTCAGCACCGTCGGCTTCGCCCACCACCTGCCCGAGAATCGCCAGACGGATCCCTCGCGGCGGGTCCTCTGGTCTGCGGCAGCGGGCGCCGGCCACGCCTCTTGGACCGCCGCCACGATGGCGGCAAGCACCTCGGGGGCCGGCTCGGGCTTGACCGAGACCACCTCGGGGGTCAGCGCACCCGAGCGCTGGGTCACAGAGGAACGTTCCCGTGCTTGCGCCGAGGCAAGTCCTCGCGCTTGGAGGCGAGAAGCCGAAGGCTGCGAACGAGGACGCGCCTCGTCTCGGAGGGATCGATCACATCGTCCACGTACCCGCGCTCGGCGGCCACGTAGGGATTCGCGTAGCGCTCGGTGTACTCCTCCACGAGCTCGGCGCGACGTGCGACGGGGTCCGCCGCCTCTGCGAGCTCGCGCCTGTACACGATCTCCACCGCACCCTGAGGACCCATCACAGCCAACTCGGCAGAGGGCCAGGCGAAGGCCAGGTCCGCACCGATCGACTTGGAGTTCATGACGACGTACGCGCCGCCGTAGGCCTTGCGCGTGATGATCTGGATCCTGGGAACCGTCGCCTCGCAATACGCGTAGAGCAACTTCGCGCCGTGACGGATGATCCCCCCGTACTCCTGGTCGGTCCCCGGCATGAAGCCCGGAACGTCGACGAACGTGACCAGAGGGATGTTGAACGCGTCGCAAGTACGCACGAAACGAGCAGCCTTCTCCGAGGAGTCGATGTCCAGGACCCCGGCGAGGACGGCCGGCTGATTGCCCACAATGCCCACCACGCGCCCGTCGATGCGAGCGAACCCACAGGTGATGCTCATTGCCCAATGAGGATGGACTTCGAAGTAGTCGCCCTCGTCGACGACCGACGTGATGATCTTCTTCATGTCGTACGGCTGGTTTGACGACGAAGGCATGAGGTCCGCGAGCTCCGGGGTTCCGCGATCGGGGTCGTCCTCGGTGACGACGATCGGAGGCTCCTCGAGGTTGTTCGAAGGCAGGAACGAGAGCAGGTAACGGACGTCGTCGAGGCATGTCCGCTCGTCGGGAGCGACGAAGGTCGCCACACCCGACTTCGTGGCGTGGCTCATCGCACCTCCGAGCTCCTCGAGCGTCACGTCCTCGCCGGTGACGGTCTTCACGACGTCGGGCCCGGTGATGAACATGTGACTGGACCCGTTCACCATGAAGATGAAATCGGTCATGGCAGGCGAGTACACCGCCCCTCCCGCGCAGGGTCCCATCACGACGCTTATCTGGGGGATGACGCCCGAAGCCTCGACGTTGCGGTGGAAGATCCCCCCGTAGGAGTGAAGCGATACGACACCTTCTTGAATCCGCGCTCCCGCTCCGTCGTTGAGCCCGATCATCGGCACCCCGATCGACGCGGCGAGGTCCATGACCTTGTGGATCTTCTCCGCGAAGACCTCGCCGAGCGCGCCGCCGAAGACCGTGAAGTCCTGGCTGAAGACGCAAACCCGACGACCGTCCACGGTGCCGTAGCCGGTGATCACGCCGTCGGTGTAGGGCCTCTTCTGCTCGAGCCCCATCCCGTGGGCCCGGTGTCGAGCGAGCATGTCGAGCTCGCAGAACGAGCCCTCGTCAAGCAGGTGCTCGATGCGCTCGCGAGCGGTCATCTTGCCCTTGGCGTGCTGGCGCTCCACCGCGTGGGGGGAGCCCGCGTGCAGGGCCTCTTCCTTGCGCGACTTGAGCTCCGCCAAACGCTGCGACATCGGGTGCTCCATGGGCCGCGAGGCTATCGGAGCCTCTTCCACAGGCGGTCTTCGGCGCACCGGTTAGCGGCCTTCGAACCGGCCCGGGCGGGTGGCTCCTCTGGCGCGAGCCACGGGGGCTCCTCGGCCCTCTGGGTGCGGGCTCGGCCGACTCTTCGCTCCTCTGGGTGCGAGCCCGGCCACGTTAAGTGGAACGTGTTCTCGTTTCTAGAACACGTTGCGCAAGAACCCACCTGGCGTGGCGTTTCACTAGGACCGGGGGGCGGTACCGAACGGGGTCGGATACGAACCGTCCATCCGGCGGACGAATCGCGTGGCGTCCGGGGGGGCGTGCTAAGCGGGGGAGGGGACTTCTGTGTCGCGACTCGAAGTGGCCAATGTCGAAGTCCGCTTCGGCGGCGTGGCGGCATTGCGCGGAGTCGACCTCGGTGCCGACGCCGGTTCGGTCACGGGACTCATAGGGCCCAACGGAGCGGGCAAGACGACCCTCTTCAACGTCGTCACCGGACTCTGCAAGGCGAACAGCGGAAAGGTGCTCCTCGACGGGGAGCCGATCGGTCAGCTCGCCCCTCATCGACGCGCCCGCCTGGGGATCGCACGGACGTTCCAGCGCCTCGAGATATTCGGCTCTCTCACCGTCCGTGAGAACATCCTTGTATCCGCCGAGATCCGACGGAGGTGGGCCAGAGACGGCTCGCGCCCGCGCGACGTCGCCGAGGAGATTCTCGCCGAGGTGAACCTCGAGCACCTCGCGAACGTCCGCGCCGACACCCTTCCGACCGGAATGGCCCGGCTCGTGGAGGTCGGGAGGGCCCTCGCCACCCGCCCTCGCGTGCTGCTCCTCGACGAGCCTTCCTCTGGTCTCGACGACCGCGAGAGCGACGAGCTCGGTGAGCTCCTGAGACGAGTCGCGGGCAGAGGGGTCGCCGTGCTTCTCGTCGAGCACGACGTCGAGCTCGTCATGTCCGTCTGCTCGCTCGTGCACGTTCTGGACTTCGGCCGGATCCTGGCCGTCGGCACACCCGCGGAGATCAAGTCGAACCCCGAGGTGCGAGCTGCCTACCTCGGGACCGAGGAACCGGACGGCAAAAGTGACAGAAGCGAGGTGACGGGTGCCTACGCCTGACGGTGCGAGCGGGTCCAGCTTCGGTGGTCGGGTGAACGTCATCGAGCTTCGTAACGTGCGCGCGGCCTACGGGAAGATCGAGGTTCTACACGGCATCGACCTCGTGCTGCCCGCGGGAATGGTGCTCGCGATGCTCGGTCCCAACGGGGCTGGGAAGTCGACCACCTTGAAGGTCGTAAGCGGGTTGCTGCCTCTGAGCGAAGGCTGCTTCCATGTGCTCGGGCGCCACGTGAACGGGGTGGCCCCCGACGCGCTCGCACGCGCGGGGGTGTGCACCATCCCCGAAGGTCGCGCTGTCTTCCCGAATCTCTCGGTGACCGAGAACCTGCGCATGATGACCCACACCGGCACCGCGCGATCGGCGGTCGAAGAACGAGCCTTCTCGCGATTCCCACGCCTGGCCGAGCGGCGCCGGCAGCTCGCCGGAACACTCTCGGGTGGGGAGCAGCAGATGCTCGCGATGGCAAGGGCTCTGAGCTCCGAACCCGCAGTGCTGCTCCTCGACGAGATATCGATGGGACTAGCACCGCTCGTAGTGGACGAGCTCTACGACGTCGTCGCACAGGTCGCTTCAGAAGGTGTGGCCATCTTGCTGACGGAGCAATTCGCCCGGGCAGCACTGAAGGTCGCTGACAGCGTCGCGCTCATGTCTCAGGGCCGCATCCTCGTGTCGTGTGCCCCGGCCGACCTGCCGGAGGATCTCGCCGCCCACTACCTCGGCGGCCTCGGCGAGGTCGGCGCAGACCAGGAGCAGGAGGTGCGGGTGTGAGCGCGCAGCGTCTGTGGAGAAGGCGTGCCGTGTCGGTCGCAGCTGCCTGCGTTGCGAGCATGGCGGGCGGTGCGTCTCTGTTGTTCCTCGGCGCAGGATCCGCGGCAGCGAGCACCACGACCACGACGACGACCGCTCCCTCCTCCTCGTCCTCGTCGTCCTCCTCTTCTGACTCGTCCGCCTCGCTCGGCGGGTTCCAGACGCTTGGGACGGGGTCGGGGATCACATGGACCTACGAGCAGCCCAACTTCCCGATTCCTGCGACCCCCTCGCTCGAGTTCCACCTCGGCTACTCCCAGACGAGCTACAACTCCGGTCCCACCGGGGAGTCGCTCGCCAGCACCATGTGGCCCGGCCAGGCCGCAGCGAACATCGGCGGGCAACTGGGCCTCGTGCTCTCGCCTTACTTCGGAAAGAACACACCCAACATCGTCATCCCACCGTGGCCGTTTCAGGCGGCCACGTCGTTCCCGGCCGGCCCGACCACGCCGACATCTGCCTCCCAGGACAGCCCAGGGGTGCAGATGGAGTCGAGCTCGACTGACGCAGGTGGGACCGCGACCGCCGACTTCGGGACGTCGAGCGGGGGGGCGAACTCCTCGGCGCTGCCCTCCGGGTTCATATCCGTGCAGTCCTTCGGGAGCACAGTCCAGAGCACCGTGTCCAACGGCGACGCGGTCTCGGAGGGAACGTCCGAGCTCCACGGCGTCTCGATCGCGGGCGGGCTGATATCGATCGGCGCGATCACCTCCACCGCCACCTCCACGAGTGACGGCAACGTGGGTCAGGTCTCGGGCTCGAGCACCGTCAGCCAGGTGACGGTGGCGGGCCAGACGGCCACACTCGACTCCTCGGGCATCAACGTGGCAGGCACCGGCCTCCCTGTACTCGGTTCGATTCTGCCCTCGGTGGAGAAAGCCCTTCAGATGGCCGGGATAACGATCACGCTCACGAACCCGGCCGACACCGTGAACGGCGCATCGGCAGAGCGCGTGTTGAACGGGGTCCAGATTCAGATCGACCTCACCGCGCTCGACAAGCAGATCAACCAGCTGGTGGCCTTCCTGCCGAAGCAGTTCCAGAGCAAGGTGCTCTCCGAGCTCCCGCTTCCCATTCCGAACTCGCAGATCATGACCGTCGATCTCGGCTCCATGGACGTGAAGTCGGCCGCCTCTCCCCCTTATGGCGGTGCCGGCTCCTCCGGCGACACCGGCGCGACCGGCTCGGGCACCGGACTCGGAACTTCGCCGGGGACGTCCGACCTCGGAAGCTCCGCGTTCCCAGGTAGCGAGGGAACTTCGGGCACACCGGGCACAGCGGGGTCTGCCGACTCCTCTCCGAGCGCGGGGACGGGGCTGGCCACGGCAGCCGCTCCGGCGAAGCTCTTCCAGGGGATCGGAGCCGGATTGATCGTCCTCGGCGTCATATTGGCCCTGCTCTTGGCGGGGGTGCTCTGGCGCGCTGATGCCGCCGTTGGAGCACTAACCGCCGCCCCGGCGTGCGTAGGTGAGGAACCCGCGAACCTTCTGGGAGGTATCTGAGATGGCTTCTTTCTCCATCACCACTGAAGAGCAGGGACGCCAGAGGAGGGCGATCTCCAACCGTCTCGCGGGGCTCGCCCGAGCGGTAGAGGGGACGAGGCGCGGCTCGCGCTTCGACATCCGCCAGCTGATGCTCGCATCGGGCGCGACCTGCATGGCGCTGGGGATCGTGGCGATCGTGCTCGGTTGGTACGGCGCCGCCCACAGCTCATATCTCTTCCAGGAGATCCCTTACCTGATCTCGGGCGGCCTGTTGGGCGTCGCCCTCGTCGCGGGCGGGGGCTTTCTCTTCTTCGCTTCGTGGTTCGTGCGAATGATCGAGGACAACCACCGCTACGCGGCCCGGGTAGAGCAGACCTTGAGCCGTGTGGACCACGTGCTCGGGGCGATCGCAACCGACGCGGCGGCGGCTGCATCTGACGAGGAGCCTCGACTGAGCGAAGGCGCGACGCGCATAGGTGCGTCGTTTGCCCACCCGGCCGATCCGTCGGAAGAGGGAACCACTTGGCGGTTCACGGAGGGCCCGAAGTCGTGAGGAACAGATTTCACATCGGGGGGCGGAGCGCGAGGTCTCGGATCGACGCAGATCGCGCCAGACGGATTGGCGCGATCGCCGCTGCCGCGCTCATGGCGATGGGGCTGGCTGCATGCGGATCACGACTGGCGGGAACGGCGCTTCAAGCTGCCAAGGGGCAGGCAAGTGGGAACGGCACGTCTTCGGGGCGTTCATCGGGTCTCGGGGCAGAGACCGCCGGATCGAGCGGCACCGCGGGTTCGAGCGGCACCGCCGGGACCAGCGGCTCGGCGGGATCCACCGGCACCGGGGGGGCGGGCACGGCGGGTGGAGGAGCAGCGGGGGCCAACACGGCAGTCGGGGGAACCACTGCGTCGTGTAATTCCTCCGACAACGGTGGAGCGACCGACGTCGGCGTGACGGCCAACTCGATCACGATCGGAAACATCGCGAGCATCTCGGGTGTGGCGCCGGGTCTCACCCAGAGCGCCCAGGCGGCTACCGAGGCCTTTGCCGCCTACGTGAACAGTGCGGGCGGGATCTGCGGCCGCATGCTCAAGGTCCAGACCTTCGACGACGGCAACGACACCGGCAACAACGCCGCCGACGCGCAGCAAGCGTGCCAGAGCGATTTCGCGCTCGTCGGCAGCGCGTCGGGCTTCGACAACGGAGGGGCTTCTGCGATTCAGTCGTGCGGCATCCCCGACGACGCTGCAGAGATCAGCACCCACGAGCTCGGAAACGTCCCGAACGTGTTCGGGGCGAGCCCTGGCAATGCGCACTACTGGCCGACCGGACCCGCAGTGTGGCTCAAGTCGCAGTTCCCGAACGCAGTGACCCACGCCGCGATGATCTACCTGAACGCGCCCGCCACACAGGAGCAGGCTCAGGCCGAGATGCAGGCGTACCAGTCGGTCGGCTTCAACTACATCTACAGCGTGCAAGTGTCGCCGACCGAGCCCAATTACGCCCCGTACGTCGCCAAGATGCAGTCGGCAGGTGTCCAGTACGTAACCGAGTACTCCGACGACAACTCCGCCGCCCGCCTCGTCCAGGCGATGGCGCAGGCCAACTTCCAGCCTCAGGTGGTGGACTGGTTCTCGGAGGAGTACACACAGCACTTCCTCTCCGAGAGCCAGGGCGATGCCAACGGCAACCTCGTGCTCATGGCCACGACCCCCTACGAGGACTCTTCCTCCAACCCCGGGATGCAGCTGTTCTTGAGCTGGCTGAACCGCGTTGCGCCGGGAACCCAGCACGACATATTCGGCGAGTTCGCCTGGTCCGCGGGCCTGGCCTTCCTCCAGGCTGCCAAGGCGGTAGGCGCGCACCTGACGCGAGCCGCGCTCATCTCCCAACTGCAACAGATAGGTAGCTGGAACGGCGGTGGAGTGCAGCCGCCGGACCAGAGTTTCGGGCAGAAGATCCCGAGCCCTTGCTTCTCGTACTTCAAGATCTCAGGAAACGGCTTCACCCGGGTGTACCCGTCGGCGGCGGGCAGTATCGACTGCACCTCGGGCGGTCTGGTCCACTACTGACATGACCGCCGGACGCTCTTGAGGCAGCTGCGATGCACGAGTTCCTGACGTTCACGATCATCGGTGTCGTTACGGGTGCGGCGTACGCCGTGTCGGCGAGCGGCCTGGTCGTCACGTATTCCACCTCGGGCATCTTCAACATCGGCCTCGGCGGCATCAGCATGGTCATGGCGTTCGTGTACTGGCAGCTGGTCGTGCCGTGGCACGTGCCCCAACCCTTGGCGCTCCTGCTGGTGGTCCTCATAATCGCCCCCGCGTTCGGGGCGTTGATCGAGCTGACATTCGTCCGCCGAATACGCGACAGCAGCCTGGCGGTCACGCTCGCGGTCACTGTCGCGTTGCTGGTTCTGCTCATAGGCGTCGGCCTCTACGAGTGGTCCAGGAAGACGGCGCTCGCCCCCGTGTTCTTCAGGGGCAGCGGATTCCACCTATTCGGTGTGGACGTCAGCTGGCACCAGGCCATCACCATCCTCGTGGCGATCGGCCTGGCCGGGTTCCTGCGAGTGTTCCTCTACAGGACGCGAACCGGAATCTCGATGAGAGCGGTCGTGGACAGCAGGGAGCTCGCGGCTTTGAACGGTGCGAGGCCCGCCTGGCTCGGAACCTTCAGTTGGGCGTTCGGCTCCTCGCTCGCGGCGCTGGCGGGAATCCTGATCGCACCTCAGCTACAGCTGAACGTCTTCAACCTGACCCTGCTCGTCGTGAACGCATACGCGGCCGCAATGTTCGGCCGCCTGCGCAACCTCCCCGCCACCTTCGCCGGCGCGCTCGGGCTCGGACTGCTCAGCTCCTACGCCGTCGGATACCTCCCCACGAGCGGCTTCTGGGGGACGACGGCGGTCCAGGGATTCAGGCTCTCCATCCCGGTGATCGCTCTCTTCGCCGTTCTCCTCGTCCTGCCGTCCGACAAGATCGAATTCGGGCGGGCGGGTGGGCAGAGGTCCACGCTAACGGTTCCGTCGTTCCGGCGGTCCGTCGCCGGCGGCCTCGCGCTCGTCGTGGGAACCGCCATCGCGGTCAACCTGGTGCCGAACTCCGACCTGTTCCAGCTCGGCATCGGTCTCGCTGAGGGATTCATACTCCTGTCGCTCGTGCCGCTCACCGGCTGGGGCGGGCAGGTGTCGTTGTGCCAGATGACGTTCGCGGGGCTCGGCGCGTTCGCCATGTACAAGGTGGGACACGGCAGCTCGCTTCTCGGACTCGTCGCGGCGGCGGGGCTGGCAGGAGCGGTCGGCGCGATCATCGGATTGTTCACCTTGCGGTTCAGGGGTCTGTACCTCGCGCTCGGCACCCTGGCCTTCGCGGTCGCCATGGACAACATGTTCTTCCCGGCGCCTTCGGCCTTCACGTTCGACGGAGCTGTGCCCATTCACCGCCCGAGCTTGTTCGGTCTGCACGTGAACGGGACCCACGCGTTCATCATCTTCTTGTCGGTCCTGTTCGCGCTCTTGTCGATCGGCCTTCTCGCGCTCAGACGCGGTCCTTTCGGCCGCGTCCTCAGCGCGATGAAGGACTCCCAGGCTGCCTGTACGACGCTCGGGCTCAACCTCACGATGACGAAGCTCGCCGTGTTCGCTCTCTCTGCGGGGATCGCAGGGCTCGGAGGAGCTCTCTACGGTTCGATGCGCACCATCGCCGGCGCGCTCGACTTCCAGAGCGAGTTGAGCCTCGTGATCCTCCTGCTGGTCGTCGTCTGGGGAGCCACGTCGACGAGCGGTTCGCTGTTCGGGGGATTGAGCCTCGGCGTCATCAACATCGTCGCCGGGCATTTCCCGTCGCTCGCCAACAACCTCGAGTACCTCACTCCCGGGCTCGCCGGAGTCACGCTCGGCTCCTACCCCGACGGCACCATTCCCTTCCTCTCAGAGCGCTTCCGGGCGTTCACGTCCAAGCGGGCGGTCGAGCCCAAGGCGGCGATGACGAGCCCGGTTCTCGCGACTGAAGCTGCCGGAGGGGGGCTCGGCTCCACAGACGGCTGATGTCCGAGACGACACGCGCCGAAGAGCACACGCCGGGCCGGGAGCACCTCCGCAGCGTGCCGGGTGGAAGACTTCGCAGCGCGAATACCCGAAGAGCACCATCAGAAGCGGACCCGCCCGCTCGAAGCCGTCGCAGCACGCGGGGGCGCCCACAGTCGCGCTCGGAGGCACGCCGAGCGCGCCGCGAGGCCGAGGAGCGCAGGTCCCGGCGCGAAAGCGAGCGCGGCGGACGGCGCGTCGCACTTTCGCCGCTCGGGATCGTGCTCGCCATTGCAGCGGTTCTCGCCGTGTTCATCGGAGTCGCGTTCGTGACGGGATTCCTCACACCGCCGGGAAGCTCATCTCCCGCCGGCCCTCCCGCGTCGGCCCAAGTCGTCGCGAGGTCCCAGGCGGCGTCGGTCACCTTCGAAGGATCGGTCGGATGGATCGCAGACGACGGAAACGGCACCGTGCGGCCATTCAACGTGAGCTCGGGGAGGTTCGTCGGCGCCGCCACCGAAACCGGCGGGAGACCGATCGCGTTGTCCGCCGGCTACGGCGGCATCTGGGTGGCGGACATATCCGGGAACCAGGTGTCGGAGATCTCGCCTTCCACGGGCAAGGTTTCCAAGTCACCGGTGCAGGTCGCCCAGGGTCCCGTCTCCGTGGCCACGGGAGAGGGCGGGGTGTGGGTCGCGAGCCTCCTCTCGGGCACGGTCAGCCTTCTCGACCCCCGGACCGGGAACGTCCTGGCCTCTGCAGCTCTGCCCGACGGGGCCGTGCGGCTCACCTTGGGTGACGGATACATCTGGGTGACCGGTCAGGCGAACTCGCTCACTCGCGTCGACCCGCACCCACTTGGCCTGTCGCTCCAGTCGAAGTCCGTTCGCGTCGGAGAGGGCCCGATCGGAGTCGCCTTCGGCGATGGCTCGGTCTGGGTCGCGAACGCGCAATCCGGCACGGTGAGCAGGGTCGACCCGCGCACGATGTCGGTCACCGGGACTTTCGGAATCCCCTCTGGCTCTGGGAGTTCGGGAAGTAGCGGGTCGGACCCTACGAGCATCGCGGTCTGGAACGGAAGGGTGTGGGTGGGCGTCGGCCAGCGCGCGGCGGTCGTCGCGCTGGACCCCAGGACCGGCGCAGAGATCGGATCGGCCGTAACACTTCCGGGGGTCGCACGCGACCTGGTCGTCGGAGCACAAGGCGACCTCTGGGCCACCACGGCGAACCCGGGCACCGTCGTCCGGTTCACCTCTAACTGAGGTTGCTCGAGGAGATGGGTGAGCCGGAGGGCTACTCCTCGACGAGCTCGACCAGGGTGCCGAAAGCCCCCTTGGGGTGCACGAAGGCCACCGTCGTGCCCCGGGATCCCGGCCGCGGCGCTTCGTCTATGAGCCGCCCACCCGATGCCTTCACCGCCTCGAGCGCGGCCGCGCAATCGGCGACCCGGTAACCGACGTGGTGCAGACCCTCGCCGTTGCGCTCGAGGAACTTCGCCACCGGTGAGTCGGTGCGCGTGGGGCTCACGAGCTGGATGTACGAGTCCGCCACGGCGATGAGCGCCTCCTCCACCCCGTCTCTGTCGACGCGCTCTCGGTGTGTGACCTCTTCCCCGAAAGTCTCGCTGTAGTAGGAGATGGCCTCGTCGAGGTCGTTCACCGCGATCGCGACGTGGTCGATCTCCGTTAGAAGCGGTGGGCGGCGGCCTCCGGCGGCCTCGGAGCTCACGCGCCGTACCTGCGGAACAACGTGATTCGCCCCTCACCGACCTTCTCGCGCGTCTGCGGATCGTCCACGCCGAGACCCTCGTGCGGGGAGAGGCACAAGACGCCGATCTTCCCCTCGTGCATGTTGTGGTGCACCTGGTATGCCGCCTCCCCCACTTCTCCGAGCGGGTAGACGACCGAGAGGGTGGGCATCACCTTGCCGTCGCATATGAGCTGGTTCGCATCCCAGGCTTCTCTGTAGTTGGCGAAGTGGGATCCCTTGATGGTCTTGAGCCGCATCCACAGGTGACGATTGTCGTACTCGATCATGTACCCCGATGTGGCGGCGCACGTGACCACAGTCCCACCGCGCTTGCACGCGAACACGGATGCCCCCATCGTCTGTCGCCCCGGATGCTCGAAGACGATCTCGGGGTCGTCACCGGCGAGCGCGCGGATGTCCTTGCCGAGACGACGCCACTCGGACTCGTCCTGGGTGTGCTCGTCGGACCAGAAGCGGTACCCGGCGGCCTTGCGGTCGATTACAGCCTCCACCCCGAGCTCGTGCAGCAACTGCACCTTCTCCGGCGACGACACGACGCCGACAGGGACCCCTCCGCCGTTCAGCACGTGCTGAACTGCGTATCCACCTAGTCCACCGCTCGCGCCCCACACGAGCACCCGGTCACCTTGCTTCATCTCTGCGCCGTTTCGCGAGACGAGCATGCGGTAGGCCGTCGAGTTGCACAGCGCGTTCACAGCCGCCTCCTCCCACGTCAGGTGCGCCGCCTTCGGCATGAGCTGGTTGGCCTTGACCACCGTGAGGTCTGCCAGTCCACCGAAGTTCGTCTCGAACCCCCAGATGCGCTCGTTCGAGGCGAGCATCGAGTCGTCGTGCGAGGACGGGTCCTGATCGTCGACGTAGTTGCAATGGACGACGACCTTGTCGCCCGGCTTCCAGTTGCGGACCATCGACCCGACCCGGATCACCACGCCCGAGGCGTCGGAACCGACGACATGGTGCTCGAGCACGTGACGAGCGCCCCAGACGCTCTCCTTTCCCAGTCGCTGCAGGAACCCGAAGGTCGGCAGCGGCTCGAAGATCGAGGTCCAGACGGTGTTGAAGTTGATGGCGGACGCCATGACCGCCACGTACGCCTCGTCGGGGGCCAGCTCGGGAACCGGCACCTCGGACACGTGGAGGGACTTGCGCGGGTCCTTCTCGGCCGAGTCGAGGCCGGCGAACATGTCGACCTCCGAGGCGAGAACGTGCGCCGCCCTGTACGACTCGGGGAGCTCGATCGCCGCCAGCTCGTCTCCGCCAGCGCCCGCCAGGATCGCTTCTGCGAAAGCTTGCATGGCCCAGGACGATACCCGTAGAGGCTCCCGCCCACCTCACCCGGTGGGCCGGTCTCCAGCGCTTCCTTTAGAATCGTGCACCTTGGGCGTCCGAGTGGTCGCCCACCGAGCCCCACCCCGGAGGTAGTCATGGCCGGTTCCGTCATCCTCGCAGGTGCCCGCACGCCGATAGGCAAGCTCTCGGGTGCGTTCGCCGGCTTCAGCGCGATGGACCTCGGAGGATTCGCCATCGCGGCGGCACTCGAGCGAGCCGGTATCTCTCCCACGGACGTCGACTACGTCTTCATGGGCCAGGTCCTCCTGGCGGGCCAGGGGCAGATCACGGCTCGCCAGGCGGCGACGAAGGCCGGCATCGCGATGTCGGTCCCGGCGACCACCGTGAACAAGGTGTGTCTGTCCGGTCTGAACTCCATCTACCTCGCGGACCTCCTGATCGGTGCGGGCGAGGCGGACATCGTCGTCGCAGGCGGCATGGAGTCGATGACACAGGCGCCGTACCTGCTCCCCGGCGCACGTGCCGGCTACCGCATGGGGGACGGAACCCTCGTCGACTCGATGATGTACGACGGCCTCTATTGCCAGTTCGACCACTGCGCGATGGGACTCGGCACCGAGAATTACAACAAGGTCGCCGGAATCAGCCGCCAAGCCCAGGACTCGTTTGCCGCGCTCTCGCACGAGCGCGCTGCGACGGCCATCAAGGACGGCCGCTTCGCAGACGAGATCGTCCCCGTGTCGGTGCCCCAGCGAAAGGGCGAACCCGTGGTGGTGGACACCGACGAAGGTGTGCGCCCGGGCACCACAGCCGAGTCCCTTGGCGCGCTGAAGCCCGCCTTCGACAAGGAGGGGACGATCACAGCGGGTAACGCCAGTCAGATCTCCGACGGCGGAGCGGCGGTGGTCGTCGCCTCCAAGGCCAAGGCGGAGCAGCTCGGCATCGCGCCGCTGGGTGAGGTCCTGAGCTACGGACAGGTCGCCGGGCCCGATGCGAGCCTCCTGCTCCAACCGGCCAACGCGACGCGTCAGGCGCTCGCCAAGATCTCGAAGTCTCCCGCGGACGTGGACCTCTTCGAGATCAACGAGGCGTTCGCAACGGTCGGTCTCGCCTCGATGGCCGACCTCGGAATCACCGAGGACGTCACAAACGTGAACGGCGGAGCGATCGCCCTCGGCCATCCGATCGGGATGTCCGGGACACGTCTCGCCCTCACGATGCTGCACGAGCTTCGCCGCCGGGGCGGAGGGCTCGGGGTCGCAAGCCTCTGCGGGGGCGGCGGCCAGGGCGACGCCCTCGTGCTTCGCGCCGCCGGCTGACACAGCGACCTGACAAGGCGGCCTGACACAGCGACCTGACAAGGCGGCCCGCGGGAGGCGAGCCTCACCACAGTCCCATACCCGCAAGTTGGCCGTTCACAGGCCGTTCCCCTCCACAGAATCGAGGGTGGACCCGCTGCCCGGAAAGCGGTGGGCTGAGCATGACTCAGCCGGCACGGGAAACGGATCGAGGGGGATGGCTATACACCGGCGGCCAGCCGTTGCGCGTCGCGTCAGAGAGGTGGGTCTCGGGATCGCAGCCGGGACGCGCTCGCTGCTGACCGGTTCGCGTCGAAGGGCCGCGCACCTTCACCACTCTCGGCGCCGCGCTCTGCTCGCCCGGTCGTCGCTCGGAATTTTGGGAGCGTTGTTGGCAGCTGCCGCGCTCGGAGCCCCGTCTTCCAGCCGAGCCCAGCTGCACGTCGCGCGCACCTTCGACGCCTCGGCTTGGCCGGGGCTGCTC
>Ga0209415_10006572_pt1 | contig 20597 bp, 22 predicted proteins | sample PeaSoiSIISIP2007_FD_187696 | JGI IMG/M metagenome (GOLD analysis project Ga0209415, IMG submission 187696) | Peat soil microbial communities from Weissenstadt, Germany - SII-SIP-2007 (SPAdes) (version 2) | ecosystem: Environmental > Terrestrial > Soil > Wetlands > Peat | place: Germany...
GGATTCGGAGGCGAGGAGAGCGCGGGCGCTTCGTTTCTCTCGCGCGACGGCTCGCCTTGGAGCACGGATAAAGACGGAATCATCGCAGCGCTGCTGGCGGGCGAAATCACGGGTCGAACCGGAAAAGATCCGGGCGAGCTGTACGCGAAGCTGTGCGAGCGACATGGGAATCCGGTGTATGAACGGATCGATGCGCCGGCCAATGCAGAACAGCGGGCGGCGCTGGGCAAACTGTCGTCGACCGATATCACGGTATCCGAACTGGCGGGCGAAAAGATTCAGAAAATTTTGACGGCTGCGCCGGGGGACGGGCTGCCGATTGGAGGCGTCAAGGTAATCGCCGAAAGCGGATGGTTCGCGGCGCGGCCTTCGGGCACCGAGGACGTCTACAAAATCTATGCCGAGAGTTTTCGCGACCAGGAACATCTGCGCAGGATTCAGGAAGAAGCGCAGCAGATGGTGGGCGCGGTTCTGAAAACGGCTCAGCGCGGGTAGGGATGGCCGCGCAGGGTGGTCAGGGCTCGATAGATTTGTTCGGCGAGAATCACGCGCGCCAGTTCGTGAGGCATGGTTAGCGGGGAGAGCGCCACCAGCATATCGGCGCGCTTTTTCCAATCCGGGGGCAATCCGTCGGCGCCGCCGAGGATAAAGACCAGATCGCGGTCGGCTTTATCGATCAGGCTTGTGAAGGCGGCGGAATCGAGTGCGCGGCCTGCGGGATCGAGCAGAATTTTCGTCGATGAGGGATGCTTCTCCCACGGGTCAAAACGGCGCGGCTGAATCTCGCGCATCTCGCATTTCATGAAGCGGGAGGAGCGCTTGAGATACTCCTCCGCCATCGCGTTGGCGTGCGGGTCGCGCGCCTTGCCGATGTAATAGAGAAACAGCTTCAAGCTTTTTTGCGGAAGAACGGGATGCCGTCGCGAAACTCGGCGAAGTCCACTTTGTCGCCGATCTGTACCCGTTCGCCCGCGAGGCGAGCCGTCAGGCGATGGCCGGAGTCGAGCGAAATAATCGCGAGCTGATACGGAGCGTCGGCGACAAACTGCTCGGGCGCGGCGTAAATCACGGTCTCGGTGTAAACGGTTCCAGGTCCGGGGCTCGTCATGCTTGAACCCCCAGAATCGTGACCACGGCGGTTGCGCCGGAGCCGCCTAGATTTTGCGCCAATCCGAGAGAGTGGCGATCCAGTTGACGCTCGCCCGCTTCTCCGCGGAGCTGCATGGCGACGTCGCAGATTTGAGCGACGCCAGTCGCGCCCACGGGATGGCCTTTCGATTTGAGGCCGCCGCTGGTGTTGATTGGCCGAGGCCCCCTGAGGGCGGTGCAGCCTTCCAGCGCGTAAGGTCCACCACGGCCCTTTTCGACGAAACCGAGGTCTTCGGTCGCGATGATTTCGGCGATGGTGAAACAGTCGTGCACTTCGGCAAACTGAATGTCCTGCGGAGAAACGCCAGCCATTTTGTAGGCTTTTTCTCCCGCGGCCTTCACGGCTCGAAAAGTGGTGATGTCGTCTTTTTCGTCCAGGGCGACGTGATCTGAGGTTTGCGCGATTCCCAGCACTTTCACGGCTTTCTTGGTGAATTCGGCGGCACGATCCAGCGGCGCGATCAGGACTGCTGCCGCGCCATCGCTGATCAGGGAGCAATCGTAAACGGTCAGCGGATCGGCGATCGGTTTGCCGGCCAGCGCCTGTTCCATGGTGATGACTTTGCGCATGTGCGCCTGCGGATTCTTCGCGCCATTGGCGTGATTCTTCACGGCGACCGCAGCCAGCATTTCGCGGGTGGTTCCGTACTGATACATATGCCGGCGGGCGATCATCGCGAACAGGGCCGGAAACGTCGCGCCGGCGCGACCCTCGCCCAGCATGTCGCCCGCCCCGGCCAGGATTTCGGTGACCTTGGGGGTGGTCTGGGAGGTCATTTTTTCCACACCCCCGACCAGCACCAGATCGTACAGTCCGGCACCGACGGCCGAAACGGCGTGAAAGAACGCCGATCCGCTCGAAGCACACGCGGCTTCAAACCGCGTGGCCGGGACTCCCGTGATCCCCATGGCGCCCGCAATGTAGGGAGCCAGGTGGTTCTGGCCGACGAAAGACGGCCCGGCGAAGTTTCCGAGGTAAAAAGCTTCTATCTTTGAAGGACTTACGTCCGCGTCCTCCATACATTTCTGGCCGGCTTCGACGGCCAGCGAACGCAGGTCTCGATCGGGGAACGCGCCAAAGGCGGTCTTGCCGATGCCAATCACGGCGACAGGTCTCATATATCATTAGAATATCGCGAGAAGCCGATAGATTCACTGCACGTTTTGGGAATCCTGGGCGTCATCGTCTAGTAGATGGCGAGCGTCCTGGCAACTTTTGGTCGACCAATGAGCGAAGCGCCGGGTTTTACCCGTTACGACGCGGTTCCGCTTACCTCGGAGCAGGAGACCCGCTTTGTCTCAGAGAACATGCGGCGCGTGTTCCTGCTGATCTACCGCATCGTTGGCAACGTGCCGGATGCGCAGGATCTGACGCAGGAAGCGTTCATCAAAGCGCTGCAGCGGCAGGATCAGTTGAAGGATCTGGATAAGGCCGCGCACTGGCTGTCGCGAATTGCCAGCAACACCGCCATCGATTTTCTGCGCCGCAGCGGGCGCGTCAGCTTTTCCGGAATCGACGAGATGCCGGAGCCGTTTGTGAGCGCTCCCGGAGAGAATCCGGAGCAACTAGTCTTGCGGTCCGAGCATCGGGAGCATCTGGAGAACGCGCTGGGCGTGTTGACGCATCGGGAGCGGACGGCGCTGCTGCTGCGTGACGTGGAGGGATTGCCAGCCGAAGAAGTGGCCGCGCGGCTCAACTGCTCGAAGGCGACGGTGCGTTCGCACATCGCCAACGGACGCGTGAAGCTGCGGAAGTTTTTGGAGAGAAAAGCATGACCGCGCACGTCGCCGAAACAAATCTGGCGCTGTACGTCTCGGGCGATGTTTCGCTGTGGCGCAGCGCGCTGGTGAGTTTGCACCTGGCGCAGTGCTCGCGCTGCCGGAATCGCGCCGACGCGTACCGGTCCGATCGGACGCAGATCCAAAGGATCGCCTCGGAAATGCCTGTCGGCGTGGAAAGCGAACCGGATTGGGACCGGCTGGCGATGGAAATGACGGCGAACATCCGCGTGGGTCTGGCGGCGGGCGAATGCGTGGCTCCGCGGCGTCGAAAACCCGTGACGCTCGGCTGGAGGCCGGCGGCGGCGATGGCCGGATTAGTCGTGGTCCTGGCGAGCGCATGGTGGCTGAATATGCCGCCTTCGACGACTCAAGCTTTAGGCCGTGCGATGACCGCGATCTGGCATGGACACGGCAGCGTGATGCAGGAAGAGCGCGGGTTGGTAGTGGAGGCCACTTCATCGGGAATCGAGCTGCGGGAAAATGGCGGCACTTTGGGAGTTTCGCAGGGCGCGGCGCGTCCTCTTGCCGTTTCGGTGAGCGTGCAAGGGTCGGCGAGCGCGCGCTACATCAATGCCGATACCGGCCAGATGACGATTACGAGTGTGTATGCGCAGTAAAGCAGTTCTGATCACGCTGGCGGGTGTTGCGTTATACGCGCAAACGCCGAGCCTCAAGATCGACCTGCCTTCGGATTCTCCGGTCACTCTGGTTTCGGTCGATTCGGGAGGCACGGACGCCAGCGCACGCGGCGGCGCGTTCTTCGTCGACGTGCATGCGGCCCTGCAACTCCGCAATTCGAGCCAGCGGCGAGTGCGCGCGATTACGCTCTCCGTGGTTTCGCAGGAAGTGACGCCGGGGGGCAAGGGATCGGTGTCCGTGCCGAGTCTCGACGTCGCGCCGGGGGAAGTATTTCCGCTGGGCGTCGATTTGAGATTGCTGCGGCCCATCGGAAGCGTTAGCGGCACGGCGGTTGAAGTGAAGCTCGATGGCGTGCTGTTCGACGATCTGAGTTTTTACGGGGTCGACAAGCTCCATTCGCGGCGCACGCTGACGGTTTGGGAGCTGGAAGCTCGGCGGGACCGGCAATATTTCAAGAAAGTGCTCGAAACCGCGGGCCGCGACGCGCTGCAAAAAGACATGCTGGACAGCTTGAACCGGCAGGCGGATCGTCCGCAGCCGGGGGTTCAGATGGTGCGCGGACGCGCGACCAACGCGGATCCGGAGCGCGAGGTGAGCTTCGCGTTCCTCCAGCTTCCCGGCGCTCCTGTCGAGCCGACCAACGGGATGGCGCACATCGCCGGCAACGAAGCACGCGCGCCGCGCGTGGAAGTGCATAATCGCAGCGAGCGGCCGGTAAAGTATCTGGAAATCGGCTGGATCGTGAAGGACCAGCAGGGCCGCGAATTTCTGGCTGCATCGATGCCCGCCGACGTGAACATTTTGCCGGGCCGGTCCAGCCAGGTGACTCAAGACGGGGGGTTGCGCTTCCCGGAGCGCACGGCCATACAGAGCATGACGGGTTTCGTGTCGACGGTAGAATACGGCGACGGGTCGTACTGGATCCCCAGCCGCGCGTCGTTGAACGATTCCAAACTTCGCCGCCTAGTGGCGCCTTCGCCGGAAGAGCAGCGTCTGTCGCAGATCTATCTGAAGAAAGGCCTCACCGGACTGGTCGAGGAACTGAAAAAATTCTGATCCCGCTTGAAATCACTCCCGAGGAAGTCAAGCGACGCCTGGACTCGGGAGAAAAGCTTCACTTGATCGACGTCCGCGAGCTGCACGAACACGCGCAGGCTCGTATCGAGGGCGGCGAGTTAATCCCCATGCGCACCGTTCCGGCCGCTCTTGGCGATCTGAGCACGAAGGCGGGCGAAGCGCCGCTGATCGTCTACTGTCACCATGGCATGCGCAGTTTGAACGTCGTCAACTGGCTGCGCGAGCAGGGCGTCGGACCATGCCAGAGCATGGCTGGCGGAATCGACGCGTGGAGCCTTACGGTTGACCCCTCCGTGGGACGCTACTGATGAAGTTTTATTTGAAGCCTACCTGAACGACGTGCCGAAAAGCGAAGAGTTGGCTTCGCGAAAAGGGAATCGACGCGTCGGAAGTCGACCTCAATCGTGGATTGAGCGCTGCCGAGATCGACAAGGTGATCGGCACGCGCGATTACAAGACATTTCTCAACACGCGGAACGAACTGTATCGCGAGCGGGACATGAAGAACAAACCGCCCTCCCGCGATGAAGCGATCAAGCTGATGGCCGCGCATCCGAATCTGATTCGGCGGCCGATTCTGATGAATGGCTCGAAGATCGCGCTCGGGTTCGATGAAAAGCAGTTCGCGGACGTCAGCGGGCTTTGATCGCGGCGCCCGGTTTCACGCCTTCGACCACCTTGCCGTCCCGCACCACGAAGACTCCGTTCACCAGCACATACGGGATTCCTTCTGAATACTGATCGGGCTTTTCGAACGTCGCCTTGTCGATCACGCGAGCCGGATCGAAAATGGCGAGATCCGCGTCGGCGCCCGGTTTCACGCGGCCTTTGAGCGCCATCTGGGGCGAGACGGCCTCCACGCGCTGTGCGGGGAGCAGGGTCATTTTCCGGATCGCAGTCATCAAAGGAACGATTTTTTCATCGCGCGAATAGTGTCCCAGAACGCGCGCGTAGGTTCCCGCTCCGCGCGGATGGCCCTTGCCCTGCGTAATCAGTCCGTCGCTGGCGATCATGACATCGGGATGCGCGACCGCCTGGCGAGCGGCTTCTTCCGGAATCGCGTGCAGAATCACGCTGCCGCCTTCTTTGCGATAGCGCGCGAAGGTTGCCTCCGTCAGACGTTCTCCGGTCGCCACCCATTGCAGATCTTTGTAACTGATTCCGAGCCGCTCCTGCCAGCCTTCGTCGAACACCGCTGAATCGAGGCGGGTTTGTCCCGCCGTGTATGGATAAGCTTCGGTCGTGATATCGAGGCCATGCTTGCGCGCGCCCTGGATCATCTCGATCGCCAGTCCGGTCTGGCCCAGCGCCATGCTCGTAATGTGGACGATGTGCACTGAAGCGCCCGTGATCGCGGCGCCGGCGATCATTTCTTCAAGCGATTCGGTGACCGATCCCGGCTCCAGCGCTCCTGGCGATCGAATGTGTACGTAACACGGCACGTGACGGTCGCCGGCGATGCGCATCACGGAAAGAATCTCGGGGTGCGTGGCCGACGGCACATAGGCGATCCCGAGGCCGATTCCAAGCGCTTTTTCGTCCAGGCCGCGGCGAATCAGATCTTCTGTCGCGTGGATCTCCTCGGTAGTCGCGCGGCGATGCGCCGCAGGACCCGTGGGCAGAAAAGTTCCCGGGTCGTGCATCACGGCCATGCGAGCCGGAATATGGCCCGCGGTGGCTCCAAAGTTGATCAGCGCCTTGCCCTCGCGCTGGGCGTACCATGGCGCGACGGGGGAAACGCCGACCTCCAATTCGAGCGCGGTGGTGACGCCATCGCGGGCTTTGTAGCGATAATTTTCGTCGTCCTGCCCGTGCGAATGCAGATCGATGAATCCGGGCGCGACTACCAGTCCCTTGACGTCGACGACGGTAGCGCCGCGCAGTGGAGCCTCGGAGATCGCCGCGATGCTGCGTCCTCGGATGCCGACGTTGCGAACGGCATCCAGACCCGACTCCGGGTCCATTACGCGGCCGCCGCTCAGCACGATGTCGTAGGTCTGTGCGGAAAGAACGCCGGCGATTGCCGCGAGCAACAGCGGCTTCATATTTTCAATCCGCGGCCCTGCTGCCTGGCGCGTTCGAACGCGAGATGAGCTGCCGCGACATCCTCCACGGCAAGACCCAGCGATTTGAATACCGTCACTTCTTCTCGCGACACACGCGCCGCCGCGGACTCGCCGAGCTCCGCAACCATGTGCGCTTCCCCGGCTCCGATCACGTCGCCCGATTCCTTCATCGCCGCCGCGCGGGAATCGACGAACAGCCGGGATCGCTTCACCAAGGCCGAATCCATTTCACACTGGTTCGGGCGAGTGGCGCCAACCGAGATCACGTGCGCGCCATTCTTTACCCAATCGTTTTCAATAACCGGGGTGGGCGAGGCCGTCACCAGCACGATCACGTCCGCTCCGCGCACCGCCACTTCAGCCGATGCCGCCGGCCGCGAGCCCGTGGCGCGCGCGAAGGCGTCGAGATTCGAGCGCGTCGGGCTCCACGCGCGAACTTCTTCGAATCGCGCGACGTGCGCCAGCGCTTCGAAATGGCTGCGCGCCTGCACTCCGGAGCCGAGAATCGCCAAAACCCGCGAATCCGGCCGCGCCAGTTTTTTCACCGACACCGCCGACACCGCCGCTGTTCGAGCTTCGGTAATATAGCGACCATCGAGAATCGCGTCGAGCGCGCCCGTCGCCGGATCGAGCAGAATGATGGTGCCCAGGTGCGAAGGCAACCCGCGCGCGAGATTTGAGTGATACACCGTCACCAGCTTCGCGCCCAGCGCCGGCGTCGACGCCACATATGCCGGCATCAGCGCAAAGAAGGCGTGATGCTCGGCGATTTCCAGCACCGTGCGCACCGGTTGCACCACTTTACCGGCGGAGAAAACCGCCAGAGCCTGCTCCATCGCCGCGATCAGATCCGGCATGGTCAGAACATCTCGAACATCAGCTTCGGTCAGAAAAAGAGGCATAGTTATTGGGCTCGCCGGAACAACCAGTACACGGGAACGCCGATCAACACGATCACGAGTCCCGGCCACGTGCTCGACGGTTTGTAGACGAATAAGACGATCAGCACGGCCGCGGCGCCCAACAGGTAGAGCGCGGGAATCACCGGGTAGCCGAAGGCTCGATAAGGCCGCTCGGCGTCGGGGCGCGTGGATCGCAGACGAAAAATTCCGGAAATGGTCAGAAGATAGAAAATCAGAGCCGCTGAAATCACGTAGTCGAGCAGATTGCTGTACAGGTTCCCGTACGTTTTGGTTTCGACGTTGTAAGTCCGGGGCAGCACCAGCGCCGCGGCCCATACGCCTTGCAGCACCAGGGCCCACGCGGGAACTTTCGCCGCGTTCAGCGAATAGGCTCGCCGGAAAAACAGCTTGTCCCGCGCCATCGCGTAATAAGCACGCGCGCCGGTGAGGATCAGGCCGTTCATGGCTCCGAACGTCGAAATCATGATCAGTACGGCCATGATGGCGGCGCCTTTGTCGGGGAAAATCGCTTGCAGCGTGGCTGTGGCGACGCGATCGGCGGGCGCATGCTGGATCTCGGTGAGCGGAAGCGTGACCAGGTACGCGACATTCGCGAGAAGGTAAAGCGTAATTACCAGACCCGTTCCCAGCGCGAGCGAGAGCGGAACATTCCGCATCGGGTTTTTCACTTCACCGGCCGTGAATGTGATGTTATTCCAGGCATCGGAAGCGAACAGCGATCCGGTCTGCGACACGCAAATGGCGGCGAACAGGCCGAACGCCGTCGCGGCCGTGACGCCCGCGGCAACGGGATCAAAATCGTGGGCAGTCCACAGGGCGGCGCCGAAGTTGGCGTGAATCGCGTTCGCGTTCCAACCGAGCAGCAATCCGACTACGATCAATCCGGCCAGTGCCGCTGTTTTGGTCGTCGTGAAGATGTTCTGAACGATCTTTCCGTATTGGAGCCCGCGCGTGTTGGTCCACGTTAAAAGAGCGATCAGCAGGATCGCTGCTACTTGCGCGGTCGACAGCGATATTGCATAGCCGCTCGAGATGTGGACCGGCGGAATGATGTAATTCGTCTCACTGACGGGCGACCACAGGACTCCCAGGAATCGCGCGAATCCTACGCCGATGGCTGCGATCGTGCCGGTTTGAATCACCATGAACAGCGTCCATCCGTATAGGAATCCCCACAACGGAGAATACGCTTCGCGCAGATATACGTACTGGCCACCCGCGCGCGGCATCATCGACGCCAGCTCGCCGTAGGAAAGCGCGCCCGTGACGGTGAGAAATCCGGTGAACAGCCACGCCACCAGGAGCCATCCCGCGCTGCCGATGAAACGAGACATTTCTGCCGTCACCAGAAAAATTCCCGACCCGATCATGGACCCGATGACCACCATGGTCGAGTCGTACCGGCCCAGGCCGCGCGTAAATTCGGAATCGGTGTGGACCTGGCTGGACGGCGTCAATCTCGACGATTATGACAGATACAGTATGATTGTGCGTTGACCGCAACGCACGGGAACACATCGTCAAGCGCACATCCATTACGCCGGGAGGATCTCCCGATGTACCTGGCCGGCGCCGCCGCGGTGTGCTGCGTGGTGTCGATCGCGGCCTTCGAGCTTTTGATGGGAGCCACGGTAGTCGCGCTGATCTTCACGCGGCGCGAGTGGCGACTACCGCCCATCTGGCTACCGCTGGCGCTGTTTTTCGGCTTGACCATCGTGTCGCTGGCGGCATGCGGCCAGTGGCGCAACGGGTTCCCGCAAGTCAAGAAGTTCTACGTCTACCTGATGCCGTTCCTGATCGTCGCCGCGTTCCGCACTGCCCGCCAGCTTCGATGGGTCGCTTTAGGATGGGCGCTGGCGGGGTCGCTTTCGTCGGCATGGGCGCTGAATCAGTTTTATAACAAGTGGGAAGACGCGAAAGATGCTCACGTCGATTTTTACAAAGCCTACGTCGCCGACCGCATCACCGGATTCATGAGCCATTGGATGACTTTCAGCGGCGGAATGATGATGGCGCTTCTGATTACGGCCGCGGTGATTTTTTTCTCGACCGACCGCCGCTGGATCGCGTGGCTGGTGTGCGCAGGCGCGCTGATCTCAGTGGCGCTGATCGCCGCCGAGACGCGTAGCGTGTGGTTGGCGACGGCGGTCGGCGGCGCGTATCTCATCTGGTTTTGGAAAAAATGGGCTCTGATTGCGATTCCAGTGCTCGCGGGCATTCTTCTGCTGATCAATCCTTTCGAGCTGGGCGATCGCATGATCTCCGTGTTCAAGCCCCACGGCGATACCGATTCGAACGCGCATCGAGCCATGTGCCGCGCGATTGGCTGGCAGATGATCAAGGCGCATCCGCTGCTGGGCGTGGGACCGGAGCAGGTCGGTCCCCAGCATCTTGAATATCTTCCGCCCGGCACGCGGCTTCCGCTGCCTACAGGCTATTACGGACATCTGCACAATATCTATTTTCACTACGCGGCCGAGCGCGGCGTGCCGGCCATGCTCGCGCTGATGTGGTTGATCGGGCGAGCCCTCTTCGATTTTGTCGGCGCCGTTCGCCGCCATCCAGCAAACAAATGGGTGCTGCATGGCGCGATCGCGGTCATCATTGGAATCCTGGTCGGTGGTTATTTTGAAGTGAATCTCGGCGATAGCGAGGTACTCGGCATGTTTTTAGCCGTGCTCGGCTGCGGCTACGTCGCCGTGATGGAGGAAGAATGCAAGGCATAACAAAAGGCCTGATGATGGACACTCCGCTGACGCTCACCCCAGTGCTGGAGCGCGCGGCTCGTCTATTTCCGAAGAAAGAAATCGCGACCCGCACTGATACGGGGATGCATCGCTACACATTCGCCGATTTTCATGCGCGTGTGCATCGCCTGGCGTGGACTCTGGAACGCATGGGCGTGAAACCCGGCGAACGCGTCGGCTCGCTGTGCTGGAACACGCATCGCCATCTGGAGTTGTATTTCGCCGTTACATGTTACGGAGCCGTGCTGCACACTTTGAACCTGCGCCTGGCGGCGGATCAGCTCGCTTATATCATCAATCACGCCGACGATCAGGTGATCTTCGTCGACGCCTCGCTGGTTCCGCTGCTCGATCAGATCCGGGGCGAGCTTCCCAATCTTCGCGATGTGGTTGTGCTCGACGATACGGGCGATTACGAAGACCGGTTGGCGGCCGTGCCCTCCGCTCCGTTCGCCTGGCCCGTACTCGACGAAACCGCCGCGGCCGCCACTTGTTACACCTCCGGAACCACCGGCCATCCCAAGGGAGTGCTGTACACGCATCGCTCGCTGGTGCTGCACAGTTACGGCCTTGCGATGGCGGATACGTTCGCCTTGAGCGAGCGCGACACGGTCCTGCAACTGGTGCCGATGTTTCACGCCAACGGCTGGGGCATTCCGTTCGCGGCTGTTATGGTGGGATCGAAAATCGTCCTTAGCGGGCGTCATCTGCAACCCGCCGACATCGCCAATATGATCGAGACCGAGCGCGTCACCTTTACCGCCGGAGTTCCCACGTTGTGGATGGGATTGTACAGTCTGCTCGAAAGCGAGAAACACGATATTTCGAGCCTCCGCACGATCGCCTGCGCCGGCTCAGCGCTTCCGCGGCAGTTCGTCGAGTGGTATGAGCAGAAGTACGGGGTTCGCTTCATGCTGGCATGGGGCATGACGGAGACCACGCCGATCGCGACCGTTATGGCGGTGAAAACCCATGTCGAATCGTTACGGGGAAAAGACCGCTACGATCTGCTCGCGCGGCATGGACTTCCGGTGGCCGGAGTCGACGTGCGTATCGTCGACGAACTGGGCAAGGAACTCCCCTGGGACGGCAACACGATGGGCGAATTGCAAGTGCGTGGTCCGTGGATCACGTCCGGTTATTACAACGATCCTCGCGGCGAGGAGCGCGGACGTGTGGAGTCGTTTATGGACGGCTGGTTCCGTACCGGCGATGTCGCGACCATCGACGCCGAAGGCTATATCCAGATCATGGATCGCACCAAGGATCTGGTGAAGAGCGGCGGCGAGTGGATCTCCAGCGTCGATCTGGAAAATGCGATCATGGCGCATCCCAAGGTGATGGAAGCCGCGGTGATCGCGATCGCGCATCCCAAATGGCAGGAACGCCCTGTGGCCGCGGTCGCGCCATTGCCGCAGTTCCGCGGTCAAATCACCAAAGAAGAGATTCTCGAATTTCTTTCGACTCGCGTGGCCAAGTGGTGGCTGCCCGATGATGTCGTGTTCATCGAAGCAGTCCCCAAGACGAGCGTCGGAAAATTCAACAAGCGGGCGCTGCGCGAGCAGTTCAAGGATTATTCGCTGCCTTCGTAATTTTGAGAATCGCCGCCCCGTAGCGCTCGGCTTTCTTCTCGCCGATTCCGGGAACTTCGCAGAGCTCCGCGATCGTGGACGGGACCATTCGACAAATGGCATCGAGCGTCGAATCGTGCAGGATGACATACGCCGGGAGCGCGAGCTCTTTCACCAAATTACGCCGCCACTCCCGCAGCGCTTCTCTTAATTTTGGATTCGCCGGCGCGGTTTCGGCCGCCAGCTTCTTGCGAACGGCGCGAAGCCTGGATGTCGCGGGTAACGGCTCCGCAAGCCACTCGAGTTCGACGCCGCACTGATCGCAGGCGTCGCAGCGATTCCATTTCGGAGTCTCTCCGAAGTGCAGACAAATCTGCCGATGCCGGCACTCGGCTGCTTCCGCGAATCGGCGCATCGCTTTGTAGCGATCCCACGCCCGATTGCGCTCGCTGGGGTCCTGAAGCTGTTGAATGAAATGCACCAGCAGCCCGATGTCGCGTTTCTGCCAAAGCATCACGCAATCCGCCGGGAGACCGTCGCGGCCCGCTCGTCCCGCCTCCTGATAATACTGTTCCAGCGATTTCGGCAACGAAAGATGCACTACTGCGCGCACGTCGGCTTTGTTGATCCCCAACCCGAACGCCACAGTCCCAACGAGAATGCGCTTCTCTCCCGACATCCACGCTTCCTGATTTTTCTGGCGGCGGGTATTGTCCATTTGTCCGTGATAGGCGACCACCGGCAAGCCGCGATGCGATAGCAAAGCCGCGGTTTCTTCCACCGACTTGATCGTCGGCGCGTACACGATCACGTTGCCTTCGGTGTAATAATCGAGCGCCGCGTAGAGAAGCGGGTCTTGTTCACGCGGGCCGCATTGCCTCGCGATGTAACGCAGGTTCGGACGATGAAAACTCAGGACGATTCTTGCCGGATCGCGCAAACGGAGCTGCGCGACGATGTCGTGCCGCACCGCGCGTGTCGCGCTGGCCGTGAACGCAGCCACGGGAGTTTCCGGAAACCACTCGCGCAGCGCGCGAAGCTGGCGATACTCCGGACGGAACTCATGTCCCCATTCGGAGATGCAATGCGCTTCGTCGATGGCGAAAAATCCCAGGGGCACTCGCTTCAGCCAATCGAGGACATCGTCTCGCACCAGCCGCTCCGGCGACAGGTACAGCAGGCGGAAAGCGCCTTCCTGCACGCGGCGCTTGATCTCCCGCTGCTCACCCGAATCGAGTGCGCTGTTCAGAAACGCGGCCGGAATCCCCGCTTGTTGCAATCCCGCGGCCTGGTCCTGCATCAGCGCGATCAGCGGACTGACCACCACGCAGGTCCGCTCCATGGCCACGGCGGGGAGCTGGTAGCACAGCGATTTTCCACCGCCCGTGGGCATCACGACGGCGACGTCGCGGCCGTCGAGAATGCTGCGGACCACCGTCTCCTGTTTGGCACGGAATTCGGAGTAGCCCCAATGCCGTTTCAGAAGTGTGAGAAGAGCAGCGGAATCCAAGAACCAGTATTACGTTTTTCGCAGCGTGGCGAGCCCGGTGGCCGCGCCGATCAACAACGCGCCGGCCGCACGATTGGTCCAGTTCGCGTAACGCGGCTGCCGGGCCAGTTCCGACGCGCCTCCGGCGGCAAGTCCATAGCCGAGCAGAATACAAAATTCGATCAGCAGCGAAGTGACGCCCAGGATTGCCACCTGGAGCGCAACCGGATGATGCACGTTGATGAACTGCGGCAACAGCGCCGAGAAAAATACGATGGCCTTGGGATTGGACGCCTGCGTCACGAATCCGCCGCCGAACAGACGCGCGGCTCGCATTTCTTTCGAATCCTGGACGTCGAGAACCGCGTTCTTGCCGAACAGACCCAGGCGTCCCAGATAGATCAGGTACGCCGCGCCGAGCCACTTTACAGCGAAAAACAAGTTGTAGGAAGCCAGCAGCAGCGCGCCGACTCCGGTCGCCGAAAGCACGAAGTACGCGGTGTTCGCCGTCAGGATTCCCAGATTTGACGCGACGCTTTTGCGCGCTCCACTTTTCAGCGCGCTCGAAAGCACGAACAACACGGCTGGGCCGGGAATCAGGCACAAGACTAATTCTGTGGTCGCGAACATCCACCACGTCGCGGGGGCGACGGACCAGTTCATTTACAAACTATACGACAGGTGTGCGCAGCGCCCAAGGCTCGCGAATGGCCGCCAGCGTTTTTTCCCGCAGCGCTTCGCTCAGCTCCAGACCCACCAGGTATTTCGAGCCGTATCGCACCACGTGCTTTACCGATGCGGCGCCTGACAGGTGGATTCGTTCCGCGTTCAGCATCACGCGGGAACGTGCGGTGATCGGCGCGTGCACTTCCACCCGCATTCCGGTTTCGGAAACGTCAATACACTGCCCCTGCGCAAACTTCGCCTGCCCTTGTGCGTCTTCCCAAGTCAGCCGGACAACCCCGACATATGGGACGCGGCGATGGCGTCGGACATCTTTTGACATGGTCCTCTAAGAGTGTTATCGGACGCCGCCCATCCGCCCTTTAGTACGATGTTGATTTATGTCCTACGATCCTGAAAATCGCTATTGGATGGGTGACGACGACGGCGGCTTCTTCGACGATGGCGGCGGCAATGGCGACGATGGCGATGATTATGGCGATCAGGAAGATGACGAACAGGATGATCAGGACGGCGACGACCAGAACGGCGACGATCAGGACGATCAAGGAGATGACGGGGGCAACGATCAGGGCGGCAACGGCGATGGTGGCAACGGCGGTGACGATGGTGGCAACGGCGGCGATGATTTCAACGATCCCGACGACCTCATCCAGCTCGACAACGACGTAGCGCTTTCCGCCGACGATTTTCCCAACGCGTCGGCCGCCGACTTCGAAGACGACCAGGGCAACTGGACCCCGGACAATTACCAGCAATCCGCGCAGAACCTCTTCGGCGATCACGAATTCTTCGGCGACAACATGGTCCAGCAGCGCGTCGACGAAGGATATCAGCCGTTTCAGAACGATCAGTTCATGCGCGGCTTCGACGAAGTGGCGCCGGGCAGCTCTGAAACCGCGCGCCTGTTTGAGCGGGAAGGCCACCTCTCCGCGTTCGGCTTCGTCTCCATGGCGATGCTCGAATACCTGCGCATGCGTTATACCGGCATCGATCTCAGCAATCTCGACGTTTCCATCCCCGGCCGCGGCGAGCGCGTCGAACCGCAGCCGCTTCCGCCCGCTTTCGATTCAATCCAGGTCGCCGATGCCGTCGATTTGCGCAAGCACTGCACTCCCATCGGCGATCAGGGCCAGACCGCCCGCTGTTCCGCCTTCGCCTGGACCCACGCCACCGAACTGGTCACGAATCTGAAGGCCGGAAACACGGATCGTTTATCGCCCAGCTACACCATGCTCCAGTTCCAGCGCATGCAGGGCGACGCCCAGGATTATCGCTACGCGTACACGGGAGGAGACGGAACGGTCAGCGGCACCGATCCAGGCCAGGTGCTCGCCGCACACGGCACTTGCCGCCAGGATCTATGGCCCGATTCGAGCGAAGTACCCGTTACGTCGGAGCGCGTGCTGACTTCAGATGCTGAACAGCATCATCTGGACGCGGCCCCATATCCGATCGCGCTTGACGATGTTCGCAAAGTTCTGAGCGCGGGATGCCCAGTGCATGTCGCCATCAACACGGGGCCGTCGTTCTCCGACGTCGGCCGCGACGGCATCTTCAGCGCCGCCGAAGAACCCAGCGGACGCCATGGGCGCCACGCGATGCTGATCGTCGGCTATACCGGGAATTTCTACATCCTCAAGAATTCGTGGGGCGAATCCTGGGGCGATAAAGGCTACTGTTATCTCCCCAAGAACGTCCTGGCCGAATCCGACCCCGACCTGGTCGCGGTGCTGGTCAGAAAAACCTAGAAAGCTGTCGCAGTGATTCCGTTAGTTAGCCGGTTCCTTTTAGCGGCGCGAGATTAACCGCTCCCTGCGGTCGCGGCTCATTTTCGACACGAGCCGCGACCACAGGGAGCGGTCAAAGTCACTATTGTTATCGCAGTCTTTAAAAGCAGATCCCCCTCGCTGCGCTCGGGCTGGCGGGCGTGGTAACAGCAAACTAATAGCTGTCCCAGTGATCGTTAGTTGGGTTCCTCCCTGCGGTCGCGGCTCATTTTCGACACGAGCCGCGACCACGGGGAGCAGTCAAAGCCACTATTGTTATCGCTGGGACACCTGACTAGAGTTACTTGGCGACCGGCGTCAGCTCACGGCTTGAAATGATGCGGTCGACCAAGCCGTATTCCAGGGCCTGCGGAGGCTCCAGAATATAGTCGCGATCCACGTCGCGGGCGATCTTCTCTATCGGCTGGCCGGTCGCATTCGCCAGAATCTCATTCAGCGTTTCGCGCATGCGCAGGATTTCCCGCGCATAGATATCGATATCGGTGGCCTGGCCGGCCAGTCCGCTCATGGACGGCTGGTGGATCAGAATCCGCGAATGCGGCAGCGTATAGCGCTTGCCCTTGGTCCCGCACGCGAGCAGCACGGCCCCCATCGACGCCGCCTGCCCCACGCAATACGTCACGATGTCGGGTTCCACCAGGCGCATCGTATCCAGGATCGCGAGGCCCGCGGTAATCGACCCGCCGGGCGAATTGATGTACAGCGAAATATCCTTCTCCGGGTCCTCCGCCGCCAGAAACAGCATCTGGGCGATCACCAGGTTGGCGACATTATCGTCAATCGGGGTGCCCAGAAAGATGATGTTCTCCTTCAGCAGGCGCGAGTAGATGTCGAACGCGCGCTCGCCGCGCGAAGTCTGCTCCACCACCATGGGCACTAACACGGAATTCTCCAAGACATTGCTTTCTCCTTCATAAAAACGCGATCAATCGCCGGGAGCCGCTACTTCGCCCGCAACGGAAGACCCCTCTCGTACTCTATGATACGCGACCCGAGCAACTTCCCAAACACAGCGTCATTCCACGCCGGTGCTGCGCACCCAGGACTCGACTAGCTTCGCCGCCAGCACGGCTTGATCGTGCCCGTGCGGATCGAGGGGCTCGCGCAACGTCGCAACGTCGCCGCAGTTCACCGGCCGCGTCGACCAATCCGCGATCATCGCCGGCGTCACTTCGGGATGAAACTGAAGGCCATAGACCTTCGAACCGTGGCGAAACCCCTGATGCCGGGTCCGCTCCGACCATGCGAGGTGCTCGGCTCCGTCGGGAAGATCGAACGTCTCTCCATGCCAATGAAAGAATGTCGACGGCGATGGAATATCGCGGAACAGCGGATCGAGCTTGCCCACGTCGGTAAGATGAACCGGCTCCCATCCGATCTCCAGCTCGCGATTCCGGTAAACCCGCGCTGCCAAGGCTTTCGCGATCAATTGCGATCCCAGGCAGATCCCCAGAATCGGCACGCCGTTTCGGAGTCCACGTCTGATTTCTTCGACTTCGCCCGCCACTGCGGGATCATTCGCCGACATAGGACCGCCCAGCACAATCATCGCCCGGTAATCCTCGGACGGCCGGGGATCGTCTAACTCATGATATTTGAATGGTATACCTAGCCGATCGAGTGTCTGGGCGAAATGACCCAGATGCTCCCAGGTCTCATGCCGGAATACAAGAATTGACATAGGATAGCTCCTATAAGCACTCGATTCGATCTAAACTGTATTTAAGCTCAGGTTACTATCCGCCGATAAGTGATTGGGGAATCATGAGGATTCTGATCGCCGACGACAGCATCGTATCACGTCACCTCCTGGACGCCACTTTGCGCAAATGGGGCTACGAGGTAGTAGTCGCGTGCGATGGCGTCGAAGCGTGGAACGTCCTTCAAGCCGACAATGCGCCCAAGCTTGCGATTCTCGACTGGGTGATGCCGGGTCTCACAGGTCCCGAGGTCTGCCGGCGCGTCCGTGAAAACGCCAAAGAGAAAGACACTTACACGTACATCCTGCTGTTGACTTCGAAAAGTCTCAAAGAGGATTTGATCGAAGGCATGGAAGCCGGCGCCGACGACTACGTCACTAAGCCGTTTGACCAGCATGAGCTAAAAGTGCGCCTCCGCGCGGGAACCCGCATCATTGACCTGGAACGCGAGCTGGTGACGGCCCGCGAAGAGCTGCGCGAGCAGGCGACCAAGGATTTTCTCACGCGGATCTGGAACCGCTCATCGATCCTGGACACGCTGCAACGCGAGCTGATTCGCGCGGGGCGCGAGCAGCGGTCTGTCGGCGTCGTGCTGGCCGATCTGGACCATTTCAAATCCATCAACGACACCTACGGCCATTTCGCCGGCGATGCGGTTCTGCGCGAGTTCACGCGACGCATGCAGGGTTCCATGCGCGCTTACGACGCCATCGGCCGGTATGGCGGTGAGGAATTTCTGATCGTGCTTCCCGGTTGCGACCAAAACGCGACGTCCACGCAAGCGGAGCGGATGCGTGCCGCGCTCGCCGCCGGTCCGATGGAAATCAACGACGACAAGCGCCTGGTCACGTGCAGCTTCGGCGCCACCACGTGGCTGCCGGGCTCCGGGAGCGATTCGGAAACGTTGATCCGCATTGCGGACGATGCTCTGTACGCCGCCAAGCATCAAGGCCGGAACCGCGTGGTGTATCAGCCTACTTCAGCCGAAAGCGCCGCCAGCGCCTCGAAAACGGTCACCTCGAAGTAGCGGGCACGGGATTTCGCGCGCCGCCTTTGCCGATCCGCGTCGCCAACCGGTATCCCATCAGCACCACCCAGATCGCGGCATACATCAATGGCAGCCGCACATCCGATTTCACCAGCCAGTAGTAATGAATCACTCCTGCCAGCGCGCTGAAATATATCAGCCGGTGCAGCGCCTGCCAACGCCGGTAACCCAGTCGCCGCACCCAACCCGCGGTCGATGTGACCGCCAGCGGGATCATCATCGTGAAAGCCGCCATCCCGATGGTGATGAACGGACGCTTCACAATGTCCTTGCCCATTTCGTTCCAGTCGAAAAATTTGTCCACCACTACCCACGTGGTCAGGTGCAGGAATCCGTAGAAGAACGCGAACAATCCCAACATTCTGCGGAATCGCACCAGTTGCGGCTCTTTGAGAAGCATCCGCAGCGGAGTGATGATCAGCGTGATCAGCAGAAACCGGATGGTCCAATCCCCGGTGTCATGCGTGATGTATTCCACTGGATTGGCCGTCAAATCCTGCTTCCATGCCCGCCACCCGAGCTGCATGAGCGGGATCAGGCACACCAAGAACAGCAGGACCTTGGTCCATCGGCTCAGCAGGATTTTTTTCATCTTAAAAGCGCGGAAAATGGGGTCAGACCACTCTGTCCCCGCAGTAATTCACTTGTGCCGCCCCAAGCCAGCATCCGTGGACAGGGCGGTCTGACCCCACTTTTCCGCATCCTGACCTTTAGTGGAATTTGCGGAGGTCCATGCCCGTGTAGAGGCTCGCCACCTGATCCCCGTAGCCATTGAAGATGATCGTGTTCCGGGGCAGGAGATCGGGCAGGCGCCGTTCCTTGGCCTGGCTCCAGCGCGGATGGTCCACTTCCGGATTCACGTTCGAATAAAAGCCATACTCTTCCGCTGAATATTTTTTCCACGCCGTGGGCGGCTCTTTTTCGACGAACCGGATCTTCACGACGGATTTAATGCTCTTGTACCCGTACTTCCACGGCACCACCAGACGCAGCGGAGCCCCATTCTGATCCGGCAGCGTCTCGCCGTACATTCCCACCGCGATCAACGTCAGGGGATGCATGGCCTCATCGATGCGCAGCCCTTCGACATACGGGAGCTCAATTCCCGCCGCATATGGGCTGAGCTCGATTTTCGAGTTGTAGTAACTCTGAAACGCCACGTACTTGGCTTTCGACGTCGCCTCAAACTGCTTCAGCAACGCGCTCAAGGGAAATCCGATCCACGGAAATACCATCGACCACCGTTCCACGCAACGATGCCGGTAAATGCGCTCCTCGAGCGGAGCGATTTTCATAATTTCATCCAGATCGAGCGTGCGCGGCTTGGTAACTTCGCCTTCTACTGAAACGGTCCAGGGCCGGACCGGATCCAGCTTGCCCGGCGCATTTTTGCCGGGATCCGCCTTGCCCGTCCCGAACTCATAGTAGTTGTTGTAGTGCGTCGCCAGATCGAAGGGAGTAATCGTCTCAGTCGTGCTCAGAGGACTCTTCGCGCCGCTCAGCTTACCCGCCGCGAGAGCCGCGAACGGAGTCATGAATACGGCTGATCCCGCGGCCAGAAAGCTGCGCCGGTTCAGATAGGTGTCCTTCGGGGTAACGTCGGAGTAATGAAGGTCAGTCGGCTTTCGAATTATCATAGCTTTTCCTTCATATTACCTCGCGCGGCGTCAACGCTCGCTGGCGAGTCCTTCAAATGAACGGCTACCCACCGCGCCCGGTGGTCGCGGCTCGCGGCCGGCCTACTAATAATACTTCCTACGGTCCATTCCCGAGTAAAGCCCGGCCACTTGCTCGCCGTACCCGTTAAACTTAATCGTGTTTCGCGGCAGAAGCTCCGGGAGGCGATGCTCCTTGGTCTGATCCCACGGGCGATCTACTTCCGGATTGACGTTGGAATAAAACCCGTACGCGTTCGGCGCGGCACGATTCCAC
>Ga0209415_10006573_pt1 | contig 20593 bp, 13 predicted proteins | sample PeaSoiSIISIP2007_FD_187696 | JGI IMG/M metagenome (GOLD analysis project Ga0209415, IMG submission 187696) | Peat soil microbial communities from Weissenstadt, Germany - SII-SIP-2007 (SPAdes) (version 2) | ecosystem: Environmental > Terrestrial > Soil > Wetlands > Peat | place: Germany...
AGTGTTAGTCTGCCCGACTCGAGAGCATTTTCATCCGCTTCCGCGGGCCGGAGGCCCATGAGGGCAGACCACGAAAGGTGATGGTCTGTCCTACCTCGCCTGCTGCACAATGGGAGCATGGCCGAAATTCAACCTGCCCGCTACACCTGCTACCGCGCGGCCGGACCGATCTCGATCGATGGCAAGCTGGATGAGCCGTCCTGGCGCCTGGCGCCCAAGTCCGCGCCGTTCGTCGACATCGTGACCGGCGAGCCGGCCTGGTTCGATACCCGTGTAGCGCTGCTCTGGGATGACGATCACCTTTACTTCGGTTTCTGGATCGAAGAGACCGACGTGTGGGGCACGCTCACCCAGCGCGACTCCAAAATCTGGGAAGAGAATGATATCGAGCTGTTCATCGCCGGGCGCGATGCTTATTACGAATTCGAAATCAATGCGCTCAACACGGTATACGAAGCTTTCTGGATCTGGAAGGACATTCACAAGCCCGGCGGGCGTTATTACGGACGGCCGGAGTTCGATGCCGCGACAGAGCGCACCATGGTGCTCGATGGCGTCGGCGGCCACGTGCATCCGCGCGGCGAGCGGTGGGGCTTCCTCGACTGGGATTTCCCGGGGCTGAAGACCGCGGTCGACGTGGATGGCGCAGTCAACAGCCGCAGCCGCACAGACCGCGGCTGGACGGTCGAGCTGGCATTTCCGTGGAAGGGGCTGGAGCTGATTGCGGATGGGCGATCACTGCCACCCGCCGATGGCGACGTGTGGCGGATCGATTGTTCCCGCTTCGAGAAGATCGGCCGCCGGCGCGAAATCCTCGACCCGTGCGCCGGTTGGACCTGGAATCGCCACGGCCACTACGATTCGCACATCCCGGAGGTGTTCCCGTACGTGACATTCTCCAGCCGGTCCGTAGCCGGATGAGCCCGACGGCAGGGTCGCAGTCTGGGAATGGGGACTCCGCCAGTGGAAGCTTGCAAGGCCAAACCAATAGTTGGCAAACCAATAGTGCGACATCAGCCCTTCAAGATGCTATCCTATCCCCGTCGCCATGGAGAATGCCGAGTCGACAGGGAGTCAGCCAACGGTGCCCCGAAAGAAGCAGAGGCTGCGGGAACTCCTTCAAGGCCCCGGCGCGATCAGCGAGCCTATTTCAACTATCGCGGCGTTCGTGAAGGATGTCGACGACACGTCCAAGAAATGGCAGGACGTGGACATCAAGAAGCGCGAACTAGATGATGAGAGCTTCCTCAACGATGCCCGCATCGTCGGGCAGACATGGTTTCGCGGTCAGGGAAGCAGCCGCCTCAGCCTGAGGCCAGGTTTATACCGCGAAGACACATGGGAGCACCTTAAGAAAGCCACGCCCTCAGCCGACGACGGGGACCAACTTTTCGAAGCGCTTCTCGAAATTGAACACGAACTTCGTATCGACTTCACCAGCTACGGACACCTCTTGAACGAGTCGAACCAAGCAAAGAGCCCCATCGACTGGTATTTCCTGATGCAGCATTATCGTCTTCCGACTCGATTGTTGGACTGGACTACAAATGCGCTCGCAGCGCTGTTCTTCGCCGTCGACGGACACTCCCCATACTTCCGCGAGCGTAAGGCGCACGATTCGGCCGACAATTCTATTTCGCTCCAGGTCGCGGTGTGGATGGTGGACGCCTATTGGCTCGCAGACAGTTTAAGTGACGAATGGGGCGCTCCCATACTCGCATACTCCGCCGACGCGTCCAAATACGTGCCGCCCCTCGACCAAGTTATAGAGCGCGGAGATGATACCGAAGCTTTGATTCCGAGACACTCGATGCCGATTGAGCCGCCCGCGATGCACCCGCGGGTTGCGGCGCAGGAGGGCCGATTCATCATTTTTGGCCGGACCCAGGACTTGCTGGAGGAGAAGGTTCTGCTCGGCAAGGACGACGACTGCAAGGTTGAAGAGTGCCGGCTAAGGCAGATCCGGTTTGAGGTGAAGGACGTTAACGCGGTGCTGGGCGAACTCGCGCAACTGGGAGTTTCGAGACGAACGCTGTTTCCGGACCTGGGTGGGCTTGCGGAGTTCGTGCACTGGAAGCATTTTCATAAGGTTTCGCAGGCAACGGCGTCAGCTGACTGACTCGCAGCGGCCTGGCAATTTCCGCCAAGGGTCGCAATGCAGCGTTGACCGCCGCCACCGGCGGCGTCATTGCACGTGCAGTTCTTGCGGGACGGGCTGGCGGCGCACCTTGATTTTGCTCTCGTCTTTGCGGGCGGCGGCAAGGTCGTAGGCAAGCTGCATCCGTAACCACGTCTCTTCCGTGCTGCCGAATGCCTTCGTTAGACGGATCGCCATTTCCGGGCTGATGCCGGACTTGCCGTTAACGATCTTGGTGAGAGTCTGCCGGCTGACGCCGAGAATTTTGGCGCCGGCGGTCACTGACAGGCCCAAAGGCTCAAGGCAATCGTGCCGTACGATGCGACCTGGATGCGCCGGGTTCTTCATGGGCATGTCGTTTCCTCCTTAGTGATAGTCGATCAGTTCAACGTCAAAGGCGTCGGTTCCTTCAAAACGGAAAACAATGCGCCAGTTGGCGCGTACCGTCACAGACCACAAACCTCTCAGATCGCCTTTGAGCGGGTGAAGGCGATACCGTGGGAGATCGAGAGCTTGCGGCGTGGTGGCGCTGTCGAGCACCGTAAGGATTCGCTGCACCGTCTCCAACAGGTCCGGGCGTATCCCGCTCCTGTCGCCGCGTTCATAGAGCCGCTTCAGGCCCCGGTGCTGGAAGCTCCTAATCACTAGCTTACACCGTAAATTGGATGTTGTCAGTTGTCAAGGTTTTATGCGCTCCCGAAATACTGAGAAACGCTCCTTCGTCAACGCGGCGCGGAGCAACCCGAATCCGCACGCATACTCCGCAGGGGTGAGCATGGCGAGGATCGCGAGCGGCGAGTTGATGCGCATGCCGGGCCCTATGGTACATAGAACAGAATGTTCTCCAGCCGGTCCGTCGCTGGATACCAGCGCCGATAGCCGTTTGTTAATAGGGGATTCCTCGAAGCACCCTGCGTCCAGTCGGTGCTATAATTAAGTTGTTTCGGCACTCAATCTCTTTTTAAAATGACCAAACATCCGAAGGGCACGGGCGCCCGGATTCTGCTCAGCTCGGTTTTTGGCCCTTACGCGCAGGACGACGCGTACGGCAGCCGCACCATCAATCCGATGGAGTTGTACCACAACCAGGTGACGCGCGAGCAGGGAGTGTTTTCGCTGCGTATGTTCCACCGGTCGTGGGGCATCCTCATGATCCAGCGCAACATCTCGGCTCCCACTACGGTGCTCGATTTCCCCACGCGCGAGGCGTTTGAGTCCGAGCTGACGAGCCAGGACTACGATATCGTCGGCATCTCGTCCATCATCGTGAATGTGGGCAAGGTGCGCGAGATGTGCCGGATGGTGCGGCGGCTGGCGCCCAAAGCAACCATCGTGATAGGCGGGCACGTGGCCGCCGTTCCGGACATTGAGAAGATGATCGATGCCGACCACATTGTGCGCGGCGACGGCATTTCCTGGATGCGCCGCTTCCTCGGCGAAGATGAAACCGCGCCGGTGGCACATCCCGAGATCGTGTCCGGATTTGGCGCCCGCACGCTGGGAATCAAGCTGCCGCAAACCAAAGGTTCGACCGCGGCCACCATCATTCCGTCGGTGGGCTGCCCGATGGGGTGCAACTTCTGCACCACCTCGGCGTTTTTCGGCGGCAAGGGAAAGTATCTGAATTTTTACAACACCGGTGACGAGTTGTTCGGTGTGATGAACCACATGGAGACGAAGCTGGGAGCGCGGTCGTTCTTCATGATGGACGAGAACTTCCTGCTGCATAAGCGCCGCGCCATGCAGTTGCTCGAACGGATGAAAGCGGACCACAAGCCGTGGTCGCTGTATGTCTTCTCGTCCGCCAACGCGATCAGCCAGTATTCTATGCGCGAGCTGGTGGAGTTGGGCGTCTCGTGGGTCTGGATGGGCCTGGAATCGCCGCACTCCGCCTATGACAAGCTCAAGGGCTCCGATACCCTGCGGCTGACGCGCGAACTGCATGAGAACGGGATCAAGGTGCTGGGCTCGACCATCGTCGGCCTGGAGCACCATACACCGGAAAACATTCACGAGGAAATCGAGCACGCGGTCGCGCACGACACCGATTTCCACCAGTTCATGCTCTATACGCCGGTGCCCGGCACGCCGCTGTTCTTCGAAATGCAGGAGCAGGGCCGGATGCTGGAGGGCGTGGATCTGGCCGATATTCACGGCCAGGGCCAGTTCAATTTCCAGCACGCCGCCATTTCGCGCGAGGACTCCAAGCGGTTTCTGGATGGGGCTTTCCGCCGCGACTTCGAGCGCAACGGTCCGAGTATCTACCGCATCTGCCGCACCACGCTGGAAGGCTGGCTGCGCTATAAGAACGACCCCGATCTGCGGGTGAGAGCCCGCTTCGCCCGGGAGGCTCGCTCATTGCGCGACGGCTATGCGGGCGCGCTGTGGGCCATGGAGCGCCACCTGGCGAGTACCAACGCCGCCGTTGCGGAGAAGATTCGAACCTTGCGCCAGGACGTGGAACGCGAGTTCGGTTTCTTCTCGCGCGTGTTGGGCCGCGCTCTTGGGCCGATGATGCTGTGGTCCGCTCGCCGCGAAGAGCGCCGTCTGGCCAACGGCCAAACTTATGAGCCGCGCACCATCATCGAACGCAGAAACTGGACATGGTCCCCAACTCTGTCCGCGCCTGCGCCGCTGGCGGTGCTGCCGGTGATTGAGGAATCGTCGGCGGGTTAATCGGTTCTCCTGATTACAGCCCGCGCTTTACGGAATCAGGGCTTTTCGAATGGGCTCCACCCAGGCATCTTTGGCCATGTCCCAGACGATAAAGTCTGAGTCGAACTGCCAATAGGTCCAGGCCCATCCCAGCGACTCCGCGGTGCGCGCCAGCCACGATGTGTAGAGGACGCGCGATTCCATGGGGCCCTTATCATACGCGCCGAACTCGCCCAGCAGGATCGGCCTGTTGTGCGCCTTCGACCACTGCTGAACGCCGGCGAAATCGTCCACCACCCGCTGTTTCTCGGCATCGCTGCCCCACGTCACGCCTGAAAGGTGCGCGGTCTGCTTGCTCCAGCTCGCGCCCTGGTGGGTGAACTCCATGGGCAGATAGTAATGAACGGTGACGATGAGGTGACGGTCGTCCTCCGGCAGATCGAGCTTGTCCAGGGCGTGAATGCCATTCCAGAAAGGGGGGCCAATGATGACGTTGCGCACGGGATTGGTTTTGCGAATCACCGCGAGTGCCTCTTTCAGAAGCGCGTTCCAGCGCGCGTCCGTCAGCTCGCCGTTCGGCTCGTTCAGGATTTCGAAGACGACGCTTGGCGGCGCAAGCTGGTAGACCTCCGCGACTTGTTGCCAGAAGGCCAGCAGTTTGGTCCGGCAGGTGTCGGCGTGCTGCGCGCAGAACTCGTAGTCGTGTTCGTCGAGAATCACGGTGAGATCGTTGGCCAGGGCGTTCTTCACCACCCAGTCGAGGGTCTTCAGCCAGGCCGGGTCCAGCCGGTTCTTGGCATCCATGTGGCCGAAGGCCTGCAGGTTCACGCGGACAGTCTGGAACCCCGCTTCCTGGATCTGTTGAAAATGGCGCTCGTGGAACCGGGCCTTCGCGAAGTTGTTCCACAGCGGGTCATAGCCTACGATGTTCACCCCCCGGCGCATTGTTTCGACTTGATCGAAGGGACCGATCTGCGCGGACAATCTGTCCACAACCGGGCCGCACACGACGAGGGCGGCCAGCGCCAGGAATCGCAATGATGAGGTCATTCCTTACTATTAAAGCTGAAAATGCGGGCGATTGCTGAAAGAGGGGGGGTGCGACATAGAAATGGAGGTCTCTTCACTTTAGGCGGAAATGGCCAAAATGTGAGCAAGCTAAAGCGTGCCCCACCAACGCACTGTGCGCCGCTGGTAGGGCACGCCCCAGCTTGCCCGTGCAACCTGGTCCGGCGAACGCTCGCTCCAGGTCAGAACCTGAACAGATCGAACAGGTCGCCGATGGCCGGGGTATTGCCGGGAACGTAGGGAGTCGGGCCCGCCGTGGGGTTTGGCAGGTTGTCGCGGCTGCGTCCGGTGATCGGAGGAAGGCCCCAGTTGCGTTCGATGAACTTAAGAATTGACACGTGATCGGTGTAGGTGTGGGAAACGTAGCCGGGTTTCGCCAGGGACGACACGACGACTAGCGGGATGCGAGTGCCGTCGCCGAAGAAATCGAGCGGTTGCACATAGCCGGAGTCATAGTAGCCGCCGCCTTCGTCGAAGGTGATGAAGATCGCAGTGTTCTGCGAAAGCGTCGGGTTGCTCTGCACGGCCTCGACGATTTTCTGGACGAACCCTTCGAACAGGTTCAGCTTCGACGATGCCGGATGGCCGTCTGTCCACCCGCTCGGCTTCACGTAGGAGACAGCCGGCAAGGAGCCATTCTGAATCGCTGTATAGAGATTCACGGTGTCCTGGATGTTGGCACGCATGGCGGGGTTTGTCATGACCGAAGTCGAGTATTGGAAGGGGTTGCAGATGTTGCAGTACTGGTCGCTCGCCGGGCCAACCGTCCCGAAGTTGAGCTGATACGGGTCGGTGAGATATTGGTTGAACTGATCGCCGTAGTAAGCCCATGAGACATTGTGCGCGCTGAGAACGTCGGCGATGCTGGGCTGGCTGGTGGGAGGTATGGTGAACGGAGTGTTGCTCGGGTTGGTGTTCGTGTAAGCGTTGGAGCCATCGCCGAAGTAGCCCGGGTTGTAGTTATTGAGCAGGTAGTAGCGGTTCGCCTGGCAGTTCGGCTGGACTGGCTTGGCCAGCGACGCGAGATAGCTGATGATGGGCGCGACTCCCGGCTGTGACAGGTCCGAGCAGTTGCTGTAGGATCCCCCGCCGTAGACGCCGGTGGAAGCGCCATTGGTGCCGAAGCCGCCGTAGCCGTCCTCAATCCACCAATTATTCGTGCCGGGCACCGGGTTCGGGTTCTCGATTTCGTCGACCGGACCCCCGGCCCAGATGGTCTGGTTGTGCGGAGGCACCGCCGGGTTGCCGTTACCATCGCTGAACCAGATGGCGTCGCCAAACCCCAGCATGATGTGATTGGCGCCGGTGCCTCCCATGACTGCCTGGTGGTAGTTGTCGCTCATGGCGAACTCTTGTGCCAGCGAGTTCAGATACGGGGCATCGCCAGCCTGCATATTGTAAAAGCCCATGGAGGTTGAGCCTTCGCCGGTCGTAACCGAAGTGGGTGAATATTCGGTGCTGAAGTTAGACGGCTGCGGAACGCCGTTTACGTTGGAGCCCACGGTTACCTCCACCCACGGAAACAAATCGGCCAGGCAACCGCTCGGGTTCGCGGTTGTGGCGTAGCTGGCATTGCAGTCGAGTTGTTGCCACATCTGGTAAAAACGATGTACCGGGCTGTTCGCGTAGGAATCATACGGAAAAGTGTCCGAGCTGGTTGAGTTTGTAAGTTGGAACGGACCTGGCAGCAGAGTCGAGTAAGGGGCAGTCTGGCTGACTCCCGTGATGCGCGAGTCCGGAACCTTGCCTGTCAAATTCGTTCCTCCACTCAGCATGTATGGGTAATACTCTGTCGCCAGCCCGTCTTCAGACGAAGTGGCGTCGGTAAGCGTACAGATGCCAAAGTTCGTACAAACATTGGTTGGACCTCCCGCCAGGGGCGCCGGAAGCGGGCCATAGGTCGTCTTGCTCTTGGGACTCGGATCATAAGTTGAATTATTGGTCACGTCGGCGGCATACTGCGTGGCCGCCGAGTATTTTCGGCCCGGCGAGCCGTCCCTTCTGATGATTCCTTTGGAAAGCAGGTTGTCGACGGACTCACCTAACCTCGGGGTGTAGGTCGCAAACACATGATCGAAGGTGCGGTTTTCTCCGATGATCACAATCACGTGTTGAATGGGCGTTGCAGTTTGAGGTGTCACGTCCTGGGCTTGCACCGGGCCAAGGCTCATTTGCCACACCAGCAGGGCGAGGGCGCTGACACGCAGGTAATCTACAGTGTGTTTGATCACATGCTTCAAGGTCATGTAAAGACTCCTCTCTGGTTCTCTCCAGGTGTAAAGTTGAACTGCTTGGATAAGTGTACTTGCCGAGGTTTAAGGAAGACTTACCATTGGGTTAATTCTCGGTGTCAGGATTCGCGCCGCGGTCCGTTTCACCACATACGGCGGGCGCTGCTGGTTGCATTGCTCACGAAGGGCATACGGTCGCGGGCAATGCTGGGGAAGCTGCGGCACGGCAGGTGAAAACACGCGGTCTGTGCCGCGGGACACCACTGCTATTGCTGCTGCGGAGCCTGGTCGCAGCGAGCCGCTTCGATGGCGGCGAACAGCGCCGAGGGCTTGATCGGCTTGGTCACGTAGGCGTCCATACCGGCGTCCAGACAGCGCTGCTGGTCGCCCTTCATGGCGTGCGCCGTCATGGCGATGATCGGAATGTGCCCTCCGGCCTGGGCCTCGCGGGCTCGCAGAGCGGTGGTAGCCTCGAAGCCATCCATGTCGGGCATCTGGACATCCATCAGAACCAGGTCGAACCGGCGGGCGTCGAACAGATTGAGCGCCTCACGGCCGTTGCCGGCCACGGTGACGGTATGGCCGCGGCGCTCCAGCAGCTTGCGGGCGACCAACTGGTTGACTGTGTTGTCCTCAGCCATCAGGATCCGCAAAGGGTGAGCGGGCGTTGCCGCGCCTGATGAATCGGCGGGGGCTGGTGAAGCCGGGGCGAGCGTCATGATTCCCGGGGCCGGCTGAAGCGCCTTTCGCAAGGCGGAGCGCAACTCGGCCCGGCGCACCGGTTTGGTCAAGCAGGCCGCGATGCCCTCCTGCCGGCAGCGCGTCAGCTGACCTTTCTGACCGGACGAAGTCAGCATCATCACTACCGGCCGCGCCAACCCAGGCGATTCCCGCATTCTGCGGGTGAGAGCGAAGCCATCCATCTCCGGCATGTGGACGTCGGTGAGCACCAGGCGAAACGGTTCACCTGCGAGCGCGGCCTGCGCCAGCCGTTCGAGCGCGGCCGGCCCATCGGCCGCCAGACTGACCCGCATCTCCCACCCCGACAAGGTCTCCGCCAGGATCCGCCGGTTGGTGGCATTGTCATCCACCACCAGCACCGAGACTCCAGCCAGAGAATCGACCTCAGGGGCCGGCGTTGACACCGCCCCGGCTGCGGTTTTCACCCGGCTGGTGAAGTGGAAGGCGCTGCCCCGGCCCGGTTCGCTCTCCACCCAGATGCGGCCGCCCATGATGGCGACCAGGCGGGAGGAGATCGTCAGACCCAAGCCGGTGCCGCCGTACTTGCGCCCCATGGAGGTGTCGACCTGGGAGAAGGCTTCGAAGATCAGCTGCTGTTTGTCGGCCGGAATGCCGATCCCCGTATCGCTGACCACAAAGTGCAGCGTACAGCCGTCGGCCGTCCTGCCGTCGTTCATGATGCGCAGGCACACTTCACCCTGTTCGGTGAACTTGAGGGCGTTGCCCAGGAGGTTGGTGACGACCTGGCGCAGGCGAGTGGCATCGCCATGGATGAAGGCGGGCACGTCCGGGCACACCTCGCAGGTAAGCTCGATGCCTTTTCCCGAAGCCCGTAACCCGAACGCCTTGACGGTCTCCTCCGCCCAGCTTTGCACCGGGAAATCCATCGTTTCCAGCTCCAGCCGGCCGGCTTCGATTTTGGAGAAGTCGAGGATGTCGTTGATGATGGTCAACAAGGCATCGGCCGAACCGCGGGCTATGTCCAGGCACTCGGTCTGCTCCGGAGCAAGCTCAGCTTCCAGAGCCAGTTCGATCATGCCCATGACGCCGTTCATCGGAGTGCGGATCTCATGACTCATGTTGGCCAGGAACTCGCTCTTGGCGTGGCTGGCGGCCTCGGCCTTTTCCTTGAGCGCGGCAGTCTCTTTAAGTTGGCCGCGAATGACCTCGGCCTGGCGTTTGACGCGATTCCGCAACACGCCGACCCAGCCGAGCACGGCTAAAGTGATCGCCAGCACCAGGGCGAGCACCAGCAGAGCATGCGTGGCGGTCCACCAGGGCGGGCTCAGCAACACTTCCACATCCTGGGGCGTCCGCAGCAGGATGCGAAAGGACGCGGGCCGCACCACGCCATCTCCCATCGTCATCTGCTGTGCATCCACCTGCACGGAACAGATTCCGGTAATGCGGACCGTGCTGCCTTCGCTCCAATTGGGAGCCGCATAGCCGGGCGGAGCCTTCGCCAGAACGGCGGCGAACAGAGTTTTGCCCGACAGGATGGTCAGTGTTGGTTCTACGGCAGTCCGGTCCTGGCCGATCACTTTGCCCTCCATCCGGACCAGCGTGGAGTCGTGGTCGCCCCGAAAGGCCTCCGCCGGGGTGACGGGTACGGGAAGAATGGGCCGACCGGCTCCCGCCAGGCGGAATGTGGCGTCCGTGACAGTGGGCGTGAACCCACCGCCAGCCAGGAAACCAACCACATCGACCACGTCTCCGACTTTGGCCGGCGTGGGTTGAACTGCCTGGGCACAGAGCCCCTGGGTAGCGTCCTGGATGCAGAGAGACTGGCCGGGCCAGTGCAATGTGACCGGCCCGCGCACGTGAACCCGGTGGCGAAACGTGACGTCGGGCTCGTAGAGCAGCAGGCTCTTAATGGGACGCATTGGCAATACGAACGGATCGGGCGGCGCAGGAGCTTCGATCTGCACCTGGGACATGGAAGGAAAGAACAGGTGGACTCCAGCCAACTGACGGTAGGCGTTGAAAAAGGGGGCGACGTTGGCGTGAACCTTCACCTTGGCATCAACCAGGCGGGCGTAATCCACGCCCGGTTCCTTGGGCGTGGTGGCGCTCACTTTGCCGTCACTCAGGGCGAGATCCAAGGTGACATCCATTTCCGTTTCTCGCACCGAATGAACCACGCCCTCGGCCTCGATCCACTGACCATCTTCCTCCCCAGTCAACATCTGCGCGAGGCTGGCGCGAGGAACTTTCTCGGGCAGAGGAGCTTCTCCGATTACGCGTATCTGGGGATGATCGACGACCGGCGCGTAGTCTCCAGGGCCGGTCACGCCTCTGATATCGATCAGTGAACCGGCGTGAATCGGCAGCACGGGTCGCGCCGGCACCGCGACGAAGATGCCGCCGGTTTTGTCGAGAACGAACAGCGCGCCGTGCCTGGCATCGATATAGGGATCGTAGGAGGTCACCACGGCCTGCAGATGTACAGGGTAGCCGCGAGCCCCTTCTTGCGCGGTCATGTTGTGGGCCGCCCGTGCCGACGTCAGCAGGGGCAAAGAGCCCGAGCCGGTTGGGGCTGGCTGGGCGCTGGCCATAGCTCCTGCAAGCACCAGCGTGACGGCGGCAAGCAACCGCCGGCCAGGGGCCGGTTGCCAGCCGGATACCGCTACCCGAACGTCGATCCCGCGGAGGTCGGTCAGTCGATGCACCTCGGAGTTGATATCGGCGGATGTCCGTCGGACCTGCACACTCATGCAGGCCCTGCCCTGGGGCATCCTACCCATTTCAGACCGTTCCGAGGATAAGGCACAAGACCACGCTGGATAGGGGCCGGCAGGTTGACTAAAGTCTTACGGCGCAGGTGTTGAGGGAGTGGCTTAAACTTGCGTGCCTGACCGCACGGCGGTCAAACCAGGGTGTCCACGGAGGATTCTATTTTGCCGTTGCCGGCATAGGAGGCCATCGCGGCGCGTATCTCCTCGAAGAGCGCTTGAATACGGTTCAGCAAGGGAGCGATCAGCAACGCCTCCCGAAGGTTGGACGCAATTTCGAGCTCCCGACAGGCCTCGGCTAACGCGTCGGCTCCCATCTGGCTGGCGCTGCCTTTGATCGTGTGGGCTTCGGCACGGATGCGCGGGAAATCGGAAGCTGCCAAGGCTCCGCGCATGTGCTCAATTCGGTCATCCGTATCTGTGCTGAAAGCATCGATCAGCTTGACGATCAGACCATCGTCGTCGGCTGCCGCTTCCAGCAGCAATTCAGGGGGCCACCAGTCTTGCCGCGTTGGGCACCCGCACCTTGTCGCCAGGCCATCTGATGGTGGTAAAGGGATCATCCACTATCCTCCCTAATCTCAGAGTTACAGATACAGAACTCTTCTCTCAAGTGTTATGCCGGGCGAACACGGCTGACAATATTGCCTTTGGTTCACCGACTGCCCGCAACCGAGGGGGTGCCGGCAAAGCAGGTAAGCACCTCAACTACCAAACGTTAAATGGAGTCTCATGTCCGTTGTCAGCATTGACTTGGAGCTCTGTCCCAGGGCTAGGCTAGAGGGGAGTTGTGCTGCGCCACGCTGCCTCGTCAGCATTTGGCGCCTTCCAGTGCGGATGCCGCACGTCGGGAACGATCATGAACGCGTATCCGTTGCTACTGAAGACGCTCGATCCCACTCGGGAGCGGATTTCGAGGCACTTGGCGCCTAACCGGACCAGATGCCTCCGTGCGGGCCTGATCGCCGTCGCCGTGCTTGCTGTCAGTTCCTGTGCCGGCCACCGCGCCGCCGCCCCGCTGGAGCGAATCGAGCAGGTCGCGGCCCTGCCTTTTCAGGTCACGGGCCACCGCATTCCAGTCCACCTGAAAGGCTGGGTCACCCTCTCGGATCCAACCACCAACATGATTTTCATGGAGGACGGCACTGGCGCAGCCCGCGTGAATCTCACCTTTGTCAACATTGACCTGAGGACCGCCGATCTGGTGGAGGTGATCGGCGAGGTGAACGAAGGCGGTTCCGCGCCCACGATTGTCGCCAGCGAAGCCACGCGCCTGGAAGGCACACACGAACCGCGCGCTCTCCCAGTCCGGGTCGCGGATCTTACCGCCGGCCGAACTGGCTTCCGCTTTATCGCGGTGGAGGGCGTTCTTCGTTCCCGGCACCAGGACCGCTCGGGTTACACAGTCGTCCGATTAGGTTCGGGCGCGACTGTGTTCGAGGCTTACTGCGCCCCGGATGCCTTGCCGGATTTCAACGGCAAAATCGGCGCGCGCCTCCGGGTACGCGCCGTGGCCAATCTGAGCCGCGATATCTACGGCCACACGGCCCGGGTTCAGGTTTGGGTTCCCCGCAGCACCGACGTCGATGTTCTGGTGCCGGCACCGCAAGGCATTCCCGTTCGGACCATTCGTGAGGTGGCTTCGTTGCCCGGGGATTCGCTGGCCGAGTCCATGCTTCACCTCCGCGGCAGCATCGTATCCGGCGGCGTGCGCGAGGAATCGCGAATTGAGGATGGCAGCGGCTCCATTCGCATCCGCCAGGCCCCCAACGCAGCGCTGCCAATCGGAGCGATAGTCGACGTCCTCGGCTTTGCCGAACTGGGCCAGGGCGAACTCAGGATTACCGATGCCAAGCTGGCGCAGGCGAACCCCGGGTCCAATCCCGCCGGCCATGACCATATCATAACGTCGGTGGCCGAGGTTCACACCCTCAGCCCCGAAGAGGCCGCCGGTGCTATTCCGGTTCACGTCCGGGCCACGGTGACCTACATCAATCCCGAAACCAACACGCTTTTTGTGCAGGACCAGACTGGTCCCACTTACGTAAACGCTTCGCGGATCATCCGGCAACTGAAAGTGGCGGCGGGCGATCTGGTGGATCTGAGAGGCGTCACCGGGCCCGGCCAGTTCGCGCCGACGATTTCCGGCGCCGTCGCGGTGGAGCGCATTTCCTCGTCTTCCATGCCGGCGCCGGCGCCGGTCGCCTTCGACGACCTGTTTTCCGGAAAGCTGGACAGCGCCTGGGTGCAGACCGAAGGCATCGTGCTCAGCGTGGCAAACGGGCGTCCCACGTTGGAGGACAGCGTCTCCGTGCAATGGGGGGACCACCAGTACCTGGTCCTGGTCCACAATCCAAACGCGCGCCCCTTGCCGCCGCCGGATAGCCGCGTCCGAGTCCAGGGGGTTTGCGGGTCGTTGTTCAACGCCAGGCGGCAGATCGTCGGCATTCAGATCTACGTGCCCTCGCCTGATTTCGTGCGACTGCTGGAGCCCGGTCCGGATCCGGCCACGATGCCGCCGCACCCCATCGATGAGCTCCTCCGCTTCTCCTTCGCCGATTCGACGGGGCACCGCATGCGAGTCCGGGGCCTCGTCACCCTGACCAGCCCCTCCGGCCCGTCGTACGTCGAAGATACCGGGGCCGGCGTCAAGATCGTCAACCATGCGCGAATGGATCTCCGTCCCGGCGATGTGGTCGATGTCATCGGCTTCGGGCACTCCGGCCCGTTCAGCCCGGAAATGCGGGACGCGCAAATCTCGCTCGTCACGCGGGGACCCGCGCCCTCGCCGCCTTCCATCACCGTGGACGAAGCCCTGGAAGGCGCCTACGACTCCAAGTTGGTCAGCATCGACGCGGCCGTTGTCGACCAGCTCACAAGCTCCAACCAGAACGCGCTGGTTCTCCAGGTGAGCGGCAAATTGTTCAACGCCACCCTGGATCACGGGCGGGTTCCACTCCTGGACCGGGGCAGCATTGTCCGGGTGACCGGTGTCTGTTCTATTGCCTCCGAGACAAATCTGGCCTACCGCATCCCCAAGTCGTTCAGCCTCCTGCTGCGCAGCGCCGGCGACATCACGGTGGTCCGCTCAGCGGCCTGGTGGACGCCCGGGCGCCTGCTGACCGTACTCGGCTCCGTAGTGGCCTTGCTGCTCGCCGTTCTGTCCTGGGTGGTCGTGCTGCGGCGCAGGGTCCGGTTACAGACCGCGGTGATCAGCAAGAAACTGCAACAGGAAGAACTGCTGAAGCAGGCCGCGGAGCAGGCGAGCCGGGCGAAGAGCGAGTTTCTGGCCAACATGAGTCACGAGATCCGGACGCCCTTGAATGGCATCCTGGGGTTCGCGGGGCTGATGGCGGAAAGCGGACTTACCGGTCTCCAGCGGGAGCAGAACCAAGCCGTGCGCTCGTCGGCTGAGAACCTGCTGGTCGTGATCAACGATATTCTGGACTTCTCGCGCGTGGAAGCGGGCCGGCTCGAGCTGGAGTCGGCGGATTTCTCGGTCCGCAAGTGCGTCGAGGCTACGCTGGCTTCCGTCCAGTCGCTGGCTGCCGAGAAGGGCCTCACGACCTCGCTTCAGATTGGCGACGACGTGCCGGACTGGGTCCGGGGCGACTCACACCGGCTGCGCCAGGTCCTCCTCAACCTGTTGGGCAACGCGGTGAAGTTCACCTCGGCCGGCGGCATCGCGGTGCGCGTATCCCCGGCTCCGGAGCAGAACGCTGCTGCGGCCGGCTCGAATGGCGCGCTGCTGCCCCCCAGATCCAGTTTGCCGTTTCCGACACGGGACCCGGAGTCCCCGATTCTCAGCGGGAGCTCATCTTCCAGCCTTTCCGGCAGGCCGATGGATCCGTCACCCGGCGCTTTGGCGGCACCGGCCTTGGCCTGGCCATCTCCCAGAAGCTCGTCAACCGGATGGGCGGAAGAATGTGGCTGGAAGGCGCCGAGGGCCAGGGCAGCACTTTCTTCTTCACCGCGCCGCTCCTGCCGGGCCAGCCCCCGGCCGGGGGCGCGGAACCCGCGGTCGCCGCTGGCGGCCAACCGCCCGCGGAGCCGTTGCCGTGCCCACCCATTTCCATCCTGGTCGCGGAAGATAACGCGGTCAATCAGCTTCTCGTCCGGACTCTTCTGGAAAAGCGCGGTCACCGCGTGACCGTGGTCGGCAACGGAGCAGCTGCGCTGACGGCTTGGAGCCAGAACCGCTTCGATTGCATTCTGATGGACATTCAGATGCCGGAAATGGACGGATACGAAGCTACCCGCCGCATCCGGGCCCACGAGTCGGGGAATGGAGCGCACATCCCCATCATCGCGTTGACCGCATACGCCATGAAGGGAGATCGCGAAAGGTGTCTGGAGGCCGGGCTGGACTCGTATATCTCCAAACCAATTCAAACGGCGGCGCTCGATGCCGCACTGGGAAGCCTCATCGCCCGCCCGGATTTAAGCGCCGTCTGAGCGCGTTGCCCTGCGGAAACCGATTCGCAGCCGAGGCGGCTGCCGCTACCGTGTCCGGTCACGGTCTGGCTGTCAGCGCCTGCGTCCATCGGTTAAAAAAGATATTGAGATTTTAAGGATTCTTACACCACTTTGTGGTCAGCACCCGTAGTACCCCCTCTGGTACCTGAGCAGTACCTCCTCGCCCAATGTCAGGGTTACAAATCTTCTTGCGTAGGCCTAGTCTCTAGTCGTGGCCTATATTTAGGCCGGCAAGGCTCATTCCAAGGAAGGAATGAGGGATCTATCATGCGAATCCTGGTGGCAGAAGACAACTTGGTTTTTCAGAGGGTGCTGCATGCCATGCTAACCCAATGGGGCTACGACGTGGTCGTGGCGAGCGGCGGCGAGGAGGCATTGCGCCTGCTGCAAGACGAAGAAGGTCCCCGGTTAGCCATCCTCGATTGGCTGATGCCTGGTATGGATGGCATCGAGGTATGCCGCCGTGTTCGCGCCCGCAACAGTCTCGACTATACGTATATCCTGATTCTCACGGCGAAGACGGAAAGCGAAGATCTCTTGACGGCGATGGAAGCCGGCGCCGACGATTATGTCACCAAACCATTCAAGTCTCCCGAGCTGAAGGCCCGTCTGCGAGTGGGTTGCCGAATTCTCGAACTGCAGAATCGACTCCAGTTCACGCGGAGACCGGTGGTGATCGCTCCCCGGTTCAACGTCGCAAAAGTGCAGTGACCTGAGGAACTTATAGGCCACAATCTGGGTCGCGATTTCGCCACACTACGAATATCGGACTCAGCAAAGAGCCACCAGGAGCCTACTCGGCCACCCGTGCACCGCAAAATCTGCTGCCTAAAGCGGCCTCGCTGCGCGAGAATGTCGATCCGCCCCGCTGCCGAAGGCCACGCCTCACCGGCCGCAGGATTGCCAAAGCACAGAAAACAAAGGCGAAGACCGCAAAGCCATTTCTACCGTTAGTGGTGGCTGGTTAACAACCGCCAGTATGGTAAGCCAAAGAATTCAGGAGGAAAATTGAGAATGAAAGGGGCTCTTACAATCTAACTCCGTGAATGCCGATAGGGGGATGCCAAGCGATGAACTCCACACTGACCCCAAATAGTCCGGCGGCGCAGCACTCGCAATCCTATGGGGCGAAGTGGACACCTCCGTCATGGCTGCTGGAAGTCGCGCCCGGCGATGACAGCATAATAGCCGAGCTGATTGACGTCTTTAAGACAGCCACCGAAACCAGCCTCCAGCAGATGCAGACCGCTCTGGCCACGGTGGATGTCCCCAGACTCCGCACCGAAGCCCATAGAACCAAAGGCAGTGCCAGGCAAGTCGGGGCTGACGCCCTGGCAGAAGTTTGTCAAGCACTGGAGCTTGCGTCCAGTCTGACACCGGTGTCGCGCCTGGCTGAACTGGTGGCTCGCGGTCAAGAACTGCTGGCCGAAACCGGCAGTGCGATGACCTCATATTCCAGCAGTCATAAAGCTGGGGACCCGTCGGCCCCGCACTAGAGCCGGGTGAATGGGCGCCTCTAGCGCGATCAGTCGTGTGAATGAGCGTTGAAACGACATGCTTGCAGAAACAACCATTGTGCGTCTGTTGCCGGTGATTGTCGCCCTTCTGCTCGCCGGCAGGTTCTGCCTCACCATACTGTCGCACCGCGCCAGGAGTCAAAGCCGGCGACTGCTTTCCTGGCTTGATTCCGGCCCACAAGGCCGGGCACGGAATTCGCGCCGCGGGCCCCTGAGTGTGGCAACTGCTGCGATCGTCGTGCTGCTGGGCGGCGGCGTCTGGAACGTTGGCCGGGCACAGGCGCAAGCACCGCTGCCGGTTCTCACCGAGGCTGCTCAATTACGCAGCCTCACTTCCAAAGAAGCGCAACGCGAGTATCCCGTCCGTCTGCAGGGCGTGCTGACCTATTACATGCCCGAATCGCGACTGGCCTTCTTTCAGGACGCGACGGCCGGCATTTACGTCAACATCCTGGGAAAACCTCCCGCGGCGCACACGGGAGATCTGGTCGAGGTCGGTGGCGTATCCGGTGCCGGGTTCTTTGCGCCGGAGGTGGAAAACCCGGAGATACGCGTCCTCGGCAAAGCGCCGCTACCGCCTGTCCGGGGTTTTTCGCTGGAAAACCTGCTCGATGGTGAACAGGATAGCCAGTTTGTCGAGGTGTCCGGCATCGTGCATTCGGCCCGAATGGAAAGGATGCTGCTGGCTCACAGGCAGGAAGGCCCTACAGCTCTGGCACTCGTCATCGCAAGCGGCAGAAGCAAGTTCAAGGCATGGATCGCCAACTTCGACCGAACTGCCGCCTATGCATCTCTGATCGATGAACGTGTTGCAGTCCGCGGAGCCTGCGGGTCGCTCTTCAATGAAAAGCGGCAACTGATGGGAATCCAGTTGTTCGTTCCGAGTCTGGATCAGGTGCAAGTCATCGAAGCTGAGCAGGGGGACGGTTACGCACGTCCGATTCTCCCCACCAACAATCTGATGCAGTTCACGCCGGCAGCCGTTTCGGGTCACAGAATCCGCGTGCAGGGAACCGTGACTCTCTACAAACCGGGCCGGTTCCTCTACATCCAGGATGCATCCGGGGGTGTCAGAGTGGAAAGCCCGCAAACCGAAGCGGTGCGGGTTGGCGACCGCGTCGACGCGATCGGGTTCCCCACCGCCGGGCAGTACGCACCGGTCCTGGAAGATGGCGGCTTTCGGCGACTCGGCCCATCTGCTGCTGCGCCCGCGCCGGTGGATTTGACTCACGCCACCAGCCTGACCGGCGACCACGACGCCGAACTGATCCAGATACAGGGCAGACTGCTGGGCCACTCGATGCAAGGCGACGATCTGGTGCTGGCGATGGAGACGAACGGCGCGACCTTCGCCGCTTTATTGAGCAACAATCGCTCCTACACGCGAGTGCGGTCGATTCCCATTGGCAGCCGGCTCAAGATCACGGGCGTGTGGTCGATCGAAACCGATGAGTTGCGGCGGCCCACATCCTTTCGAGTGTTGCTGCGCTCCGCAGAAGACGTGGTCGTGACCGAGCTGCCATCGTGGTGGAACGCCGCCCGAATTCTCATGCTGCTGGGCTCGCTTGCGGTGATCATTGCCCTGAGCGCGGCGTGGGTAATCTTCCTGCGCCGCCGCGTGCGCGCGCAAACCGCTGAATTGCGGGCACAGGCCGCAGAATTGTCCCGCGCAAACATGGAACTGGGACAATTTGCCTACGTGGCGAACAAGGCAACGCGGGCCAAGAGCGAGTTCCTGGCCAACATGAGCCACGAGATCCGCACGCCCATGAACGGCGTCATCGGAATGACCGGACTGCTGCTGGATACGGAGCTGTCGCCAGAGCAGCGTGAGTATGCGGAGACGGTGCGGCGATCGGGTGAAAGCCTGCTCACCGTGATCAACGACATTCTGGACTTCTCGAAGATCGAAGCCGGCCATCTGGTGATCGAATCGTTCGCGTTCGACCTTCGGCTGGTGATCGAAGAAGTCAATGAGATGCTGGCGCCGAGGATCGAAGACCGCAAGGTCGATCTGGTGCTGGAGTATCTGCCGGAGCTGCCGCGGCATTTCATCGGAGATGCGGGGCGCATTCGCCAGGTGGTGACGAACCTGGTGGGCAATGCGCTCAAGTTCACCGAGGATGGCCACGTGCTGGTGACCGTGAAGTGTGAGTCCCAGGACGGGGAGAAGGCGCAGATCCGGGTTGCGGTTGAAGATACCGGTGTGGGAATTCCGGCGGACAAGTTGCATAAACTGTTCGAGGAGTTCAGCCAGGTGGATGGTTCGATCACCCGGAAATTCGGCGGCACGGGACTGGGGCTGGCGATTTGCAAACAACTGGTGAAGCTGATGGACGGCGAGGTGGGAGTGACCAGCCAGTTGGGCGAGGGCTCGACTTTCTGGTTCACGCTGCCCCTGCAACTGGATGCGCAGCCGCACGTGGAGCCGGTGCCGGCGGCGGACCTGCGCGGCCTGCGCGTGCTGATCGTGGACGATAACGACGTCAACCGGCGCATGCTGCACGAACAGATCACCAGTTGGGAAATGCGCAACGGCAGCCACGCGGGGGCCACGCAGGTGCTCCCGGCGCTGCGCGAGGCGCTGGCGGCCGGCGATCCGTACCGGGTGGTCCTGCTGGATTACCAGATGCCGGAGATGGACGGAGCGACGCTGGCGGCAGCCATTAAGGCAGACCCGCTGTTGCGCGACATGGTGGTGATCATGCTCACCTCGGTCGGCCAGTGGAGCGAAGTGCGGCACATGCAAGGCGCCAGTATCGATGCCTGCCTGGTGAAGCCGGTGCGCCAATCGCAGTTGCTGAACACGCTGGCGACGGCGTGGTCCAAGAAGCTGCACAGCGGATTTGCCACGCGGACCAACGCGCTGCACGAGATCGCGGCGCTGAAAGCGAAGCTGGCGGACAGATTTGCCGAGGCTCCGGTGCGGGTGCTGGTGGCGGAAGACAACGTAGTGAACCAGAAGGTGGCGGTGCGCATGCTGGAGCGGGTGGGGCTGCGTCCGGACGTGGCGGCCAACGGGCGCGAGGCGGTGGA
>Ga0209415_10006574_pt1 | contig 20588 bp, 16 predicted proteins | sample PeaSoiSIISIP2007_FD_187696 | JGI IMG/M metagenome (GOLD analysis project Ga0209415, IMG submission 187696) | Peat soil microbial communities from Weissenstadt, Germany - SII-SIP-2007 (SPAdes) (version 2) | ecosystem: Environmental > Terrestrial > Soil > Wetlands > Peat | place: Germany...
AAGATAGACGAGTTGTTCGAGCGGCCTCGCTTCGCCGATCATTCGTGGGAGTCGATAGCCGACTTGCTTGCTACGGCAGAGCGCATTGCGGCGGAAAAGTACGAGCCGTACAACCGGCTGATTGACACCGAGGTGCCACTGTTCGATGGCGAACACGTCATCTTGCCAAAAGCCACGTACGCCGCCTGGGCCAGCATCGTTGACCTCGGCATCATTCAGGCGGCCCAGGATTACGAGAACGGTGGCATGCAGCTGCCCCGGGTGGCCGAATTCGCCGTGACCACGCTCTTCTCGGCGTCGGCGCCCGGCATGGGACCTAGTGGTCTTACGGCGGCGAACGCTTCGCTTCTGGTCGCGCACGGATCTGACGTGCAGCGGAGAGTCTTTGCCATCCGAGAGTTCGAAGGTAAGTGGGCGGGCACCATGTGCCTGTCGGAGCCGCAGGCCGGATCGTCACTTTCGGACATCACGACCAAGGCGGTGCCCGACGGCGATGACTTCGATCGGGACCCGATGGGAGCGCGCTACCGCCTTACGGGTGGCAAGATGTGGATCAGCGGCGGTGATCACGAGCTCACCGAAAACATCGTTCACCTGGTTCTCGCGAAGACGCCGAACCCTGATGGCACGGTTGATCCGGGCACCCGCGGGATTTCCCTCTTCATTGTGCCTAAGTTCCTGGTCGATCTAAATGGCACGCTCGCCGAGCGCAACGACGTGTCGTTGATTGGACTGAATCACAAGATCGGCTACCGCGGCATACCTAACGCGTCGCTCAGCTTCGGCGGCGGAAGTTACTTGCCCATGGCCAAGAGCGGAGCCATTGGTTATCTCGTGGGCGAAACTGGCCAGGGTCTACGCCAGATGTTCCACATGATGAACGCCTATCGGATCAGAGTGGGCACCGCAGCCGGCGCGATTGGGTACGCGGGTTACGCCGCATCGCTCGAATACGCACGAGTGCGGATTCAGGGCCGGGTCCGTTCGCCCAAGGGAGCAGACGTAGTCGCTAGTCCCGTGCCGATCATCGAACACGCGGACGTCAAGCGAATGCTGCTCGCCCAGAAGGCGTACTGCGAAGGGGCAATTGCGCTGTCACTGTACTGCGCGAGGCTCCTCGACGAGCAGAAGACTGGCGGGGCCGAGGCCGCGCAGAAGGCGTCCGTGCTTCTCGATACCCTTACCCCGATTGTCAAGAGTTGGCCGAGCGAGTGGTGCTTGGAAGCCAACAACCTGGCGATCCAAGTGCACGGCGGCGTCGGCTACACGCCCGAATTTCCAGTCGAGCAGTTCTGGCGCGACAACCGACTGAACATGATCCATGAAGGAACGCACGGTATACAAGCGCTTGACCTACTTGGACGCAAGGTGGTCATTGATGACGGAGTTGGCCTAACGCTGCTGCTCAACGAAATAGGCGCAACAGTTGAGCGTGCTCGAACGAACCCTGAACTTTCGAAGTACGCCGACCAGTTGCTGACGGCCGCACAGAAGATTCGCGAGGCGACGGGCGAAGCTTGGAAGACCGGCGATGCCGACGAAGCACTCGCCAATGCGACGCCCTACATGGAGGGTTTCGGACACGTCGTCATTGCCTGGATATGGCTCGACATTGTGACGACCACGTGGCGGTGCGACAAGCTCATAACCGACGGAAAACGAGCGGCGATGAGATACTTCTTTGCCTATGAGCTGCCAAAGGTGGACGCGTGGTTGGCTGTTGCCCGCGACCGGGTACTCGTGTGCGCAGAAATGCAAGACCGGTGGTTCTAGACGAATAACGGGGAATCGTCGCATGAATGAACAGATGACCAGGAAGCTTGAAACGATTCGAGGATAAGGAGGGTTATCCCGTGACGAGTCAAACTGAAACGACGATAGTGGGGCAGGTTCGTACGCCCCGGAACCGCTTCGCGCACTTAAGCGGGAGCATCCACAACGACGAGACGGCAGTGGGTTTGGGCTTCAGAGGCGGGACCGTTGCCGGGAGCGTTCACATGGACCAGTTTCCGCCGCTGCTGCTCGAAGCATTCGGGCCGAGCTGGTTCGAAACAGGAAGCCTGTCGCTGTACTTTCGCCAGGCGACCACGGATGGGGATCCAGTCCAAGCGATGGTTGAGAGGCCCACGGCATCTGGCGCTGACCTTCAAGTCCGAGCTTGGATGATTGAACCTAGTTGGACCCTCGTGGCCGAGGGCACGGCGTCGATTGGGAATCCGTCCGAGCCCACCGCTCTTTACGCGCGGGACCTGCGGCCCGTTGATCCAGATCAGCTGCGCATGCTCAAACACATTCATCCCGGAGATCACTTGGGCGACTTGGAGCTTCAGGTGGACGGCGACGAGCAGCGTCGTCTGATCGACGAGCAACTGATGACCGAGCCACTTGGTTGGTACTCCGAGTCGTCGCCGTGGGGAGGGCCCATTGCGGCGCCATCGGCGGTCGTGAGGTTGCTCTACAGCGAACTGTTGGAATCGCTCAAGGCCTCGATCGGGCAACGCGTCGGTCTCTTTGGTGCCATCGAGATTCGATTCCTGGCCGGACCGATTCATCTTGACTCGACGTATCACGTGTCCGGCGAGATCGTGGCGGTTGGCGAAACGCCCAAGACCGAGGTGCTGTGGTTTGACAGTTGGGGGAGCGCACCGGATGGCCGGCAACTCGTAAAGATGCGAATGATGCTCCGACAGATGAAGGCGGCCTCGCCTCTCTACCCTGAGTTGGCGGGCGCGGGAGAGACGTCCTCGCCGCCAGCCACATCGCAATCAACCGCAGAGTAAGGAAGAAGGCAAGATGGAACTTGATCTGGGCCTAGAAGTAAATGTGTTTCGGCACGAGATCCGAGAGTGGATCGATCAAAACGTTCCCGCGGGCCTGGTTGAGCTCGCTCCATGGGGATTTCCCGTAGTGAGCAGTGTGAATCTGAGCAATGACCGCGAAAGGGCGACGGCCAGTCCCTTGTACAAGCAGTGGGAGCAGAGTCTCATGGGGGCCGGACTTCTCTGCCCGAACTGGCCCAAGGAGTACGGTGGGCGCGGGCTTAGCCCGATTGAAATGGTGGTTTTCGAAGAGGAGTGCCAGCGGGCGGGAGTTCCCAGGATTGAACGAGGCATGGGCGAGCGGCTGGTCGGGCCCGCGGTGCTCGTTCACGGAACGCCGGAGCAGAAGGCGTACTTTCTGCCCCGCATCGTGTCCGGCGAGGACATCTACTGCCAGGGATACTCCGAACCGGATCACGGTTCTGATCTTGCGGCCATCGAAACAAAGGGCGTCGTCGACGGGGACGAGATAGTGATAAGTGGGCACAAGACGTGGACCTCGGGAGCCCGGCGCGCGAACATGATCTTCATCCTGTGCCGCACGGACCCTGCAGCGCCACGGCATCGGGGGATTAGCTACGTACTTGCCCCATTTACACCGGAGAATGGAATCGAACTTCGGCCCGTCAAACAGATGAATGGCTCGTCACAATTTTGCGAGGAGTTCTTCGAAGGGACGCGGGCCCCACTCTTCAACATCATCGGCGGTTTGAACAATGGCTGGCGACCGGCTATGAGCACGTTGGGCTTCGAACGAGGGGGCAAGGCGACCACTGTCCACCTGGGCTTTGAGATTCAGTTCTGGGAGCTCTTGCGCCAGGTGCAAGCCGCTGGTCAAAGCGCCGACCCCCTGGTGAGGCAACGTCTCGCCTGGGCTTTCACTCAGGTTTCACTGATGCGTTTTGCCGGCCTGCGTTTGACGGCCCAAATCGCCAAGGGCCAGGCGCCGGGTCCGGAAGCTTCGATTGCCAAGGTGTTTCGCACGGAGTACCATCGGCGCTTCGGTGAGATTGCCGTCGACCTCACCGGCACCAACGGCATGATCCGACCCGATGGTGGCGGCTACCCCCTCAACTATTGGCAGGACGTATTCCTATCCAGCCGGGGCGCCACCATTTACTCCGGGACCAGCGAGATCCAGCGCAACATCATTGGCGAGCGGGCACTCGGGTTGCCGAAAGAACTGAGCCTTGTCTAACGAGAGGGCGCATCAACTCGAGAGGACCGCGTCTCCGGCAACAAGGCGTGTCGTTTCGGAAACGCAAGCATCGGTGCTGCTCGACGTGGATCATCTGGCGGTATCGATCCATTCGTAACGGCCTCTCGGGTTAGGAGACTTGGCATGGCGCTTCGCACACTGAGGGTGTTGGAGATAAGCGGCGGCATAGCCGGGCCCGTTGCGGGAATGCTCCTGGCCGATCATGGAGCCGACGTCATCAAGGTGGAGGCCGGAGCCGGAGACCCGGCGAGATCCACCGCCGGCTTCTGTGTCTGGAATCGGAACAAGCGTGGCATTCTGCTGGACGTTTCTTCCCACCAGGATCGCCTGCGGCTGGAGGAGCTGCTCGCAGGGGCGGACGTTTGTATCGATTCGTCAACTCCGGCGGATGTTGAAGGGAGCCTCCTCGACCACGATCGCTTGGTGTCGCGCTATCCCGCTCTCGTTGTCGTCTCTACCCCTCCGACCCCGGGTCGCAGCACGCCTTGGTGGGGCGGTCAAGAGGCCAATGGTCTCCTCGAGGCCTTTAGCGGCGCGGCAGTAAAGCAGGCGTCGTACGAGGGTGGCCCCATTGACTCCGTTTTGCCGGCGCTGCTGTATATGCAGGGCGCGTGGGCGGCAACCTGCACGGTGGCCTCTTTACTAGAGCGCCGGCGATCGGGCAGGGGACAAGTGGTGAGCGTTACGGCATGCATGGCGCTCTAGTCACGTCAATGCTCGGCTACACGTTCCGTGAGGGAGTGTCGACGGCAGCTCAGCCCGGAGCCCCAAAGGGGCGCAGCCCTCTTTACCGGATCTACCAATGCGGTGACGGGGAGTGGCTCGTGATGGCCGCGCTTACCGATAAGTTCCATCGCCGTGCTTTCGAAGTCCTGGGACTTCAGGCCTTGCTGGACGATCCGCGCATCTATAACAAGCCCGGCGTGGTCCTCACCCAGGAAGCCGACCGGCGTTGGTTGATCGATATTTTCGAGGCTGCATTCCGTGCCAAGCCCCTGAAGGAGTGGCTTCGCATCCTGGGGTTGGCGGGGATTCCGGCGGCGCAGATCAGGACCAACGACGGATGGCTTGACGATGAAATAATTCGGCAAGCCGGGTTGCGCGCCGAACTGGATGATCCCCAACACGGCAGAGTTACCATGCCCGGCCTGTTCGTTGACCTGCACGACTCGCCGGGATTGATTTGCGGCCCCGCACCGCAATTCGGCCAGCACAGCGAGAGCCTTGCGTGGCATCCGCAGAGTGTTGTCCCGCGTGGCGACGCGCCGGAAACGGTGAGCCACGCTGGCGGTCCCCTCAGTAACTACCGCGTCGCCAATTCCGGAACAATGGTGGCTGGACCAATGACCGGGAGCCTGCTGGCCGAGTTAGGCGCGGACGTCGTGAAGGTCGAGTCGCTCGAAGGCGATCCGTTTCGCGTTATGGGCTATCCCTATAACCGGGGCATGCGCTCGCTGAGCGTTGATTTCGGATCGCCGGACGGCAGGGAGGTGCTCGCCAAACTGGCGGCGAGTTGTGACGTGTTCATATCGTCAAACCGCCCGCTCACTGCCGCGAAGTTGTGCCTCGACTATGAGTCCGTTCGACGATGGAACAAAGAGGTCGTCTACTACGGCATAACGGCGTTCGGTGAAGTAGGTCCCTACAGCAATGTTCCGGGGTTCGATCCAGTGCTCCAGGCCCTGTCGGGAATGATGCGGGGACAAGGGGGTCCGGAAGAGCCCGTCATGCTTACCTCCGCCTTGAACGACGTCGCGACGGCAGCGCTTGGCGCCTTCGGAGTAGCTGTCGCGCTATGGCATCGGGAATCGACACGAACTGGCCAGTGGCTCGGCGTGAGCCTTGCGCAGGCGTCAACATTCATGCAGTCTGGCGAGTTGGTGTCGTACCCCGGTCGACCGCCGCGGCTAAGCGGCGCGCGGGACCGACGTGGATCGGGCCCGGCTGATCAGTACTACAAGGTCGCCGACGGCTGGGTACGCGTCGCACCTCGTGGAGCGCGTCGGCCCACTGGTGGCATCGTTGAGCAGATGCTGCAGGGAGACGTTGCGCACCACGTTGCCGAGATCGACGCCGATCTAGCTCTCCGGTTGAGGGATACGCCGTCGGCCGAGGTCCTGCAATTCTTGTGGCGCGAGGGGATACCTGCGGTTAAAGCCCGATCGGCGAACGAAATTGTGGGTGACCAAGACCTGATGGCTGAGGGTGTTCTACATCTCCACCATGCCGACAGGGGAGGAGCGGAGGTGTATATGGCGGGACGACTGGCGCGCTTCAGTCGCACCGAGGAAAGCCGGTCACTGGCACCGCCGGGGCTCGGCGAGCACTCGGTTGACGTCCTAAAGGAGCTGGGCGCATCGGAGGAACAGATAGCGGCGCTCGTCGCAAGTGGGATCGCTCGGGCCGGCGAGGCATTCCATTTCGACGATGTCGTTCAGTATCGCTAATGGTGCGCTGGGGGTGGGGCACACGCCATTCCATTGCCAAAGGCGAGAATGCGGCAGCCAGCGATCCGCCTCTGATCAAGCTTTGTAACGTTCCTCATAGTTCGGCTGGTTCCGGACCGACTGACTCAGAAGATGCTATTAATTGAGTAACCTGAGGAGACGGTATGCCCGAAGCTGTAATTGTCGCAACCGGCCGAACACCCATTGGTCGAGCGTCGAAGGGATCGCTCGTCGAGCTGCGGCCCGATGACCTCGCGGCGCTCGTGGTCAGGGAGGTAATGGCCAAGATTCCTCAGCTTGATCCTCACAGCGTGGAAGACGTGATTCTCGGCTGCGGCTTCCCAATGGGCGAGGCGGGTTTCAACATTGGCCGCGTGGTGGCAGTACTCGCTGGTCTCAGCGACGTACCGGGCGTCACGGTCAACCGATACTGCTCATCGTCCTTGCAGACAATTCGCATGGCCGCTCACGCAATCCGAGCCGGGGAAGGCGATATTTTCGTCGCCGCGGGCGTCGAATCAGTGTCGCGCACGTACGTGCTGCCAGCCGAAAGAGAAAGGGCCCTCAACCCGCTCTTCAGCGACGCCATCCAAAGATCGGCGGCAAGGTCCGAACGTATAGGTGAGCCGTGGATTCCACCATCGGGGCTTCCGGATGTCTACATTGCCATGGGCCAAACGGCCGAAAACGTCGCCGAGATTGAGAACATCGCACGTGAGGAGATGGACGAGTTTGCCATGCTCTCGCAGCATCGCGCGGTGGCGAGTCAGGAGAACGGGTTCTTCGAACGTGAAATCATCCCTGTGACCCTTCCGGACGGGACCGTTGTTGCCAGGGATGACGGACCGCGGCCCGGCACCACCATGGAAAAGCTGTCGCAACTAAACCCGGTCTTTCGCCAGGGCGGCACGATCACGGCCGGGAACGCCTGTCCATTGAACGACGGCGCCGCGGCTGTCGTCGTGATGAGTTCCACCAGGGCGAAGGAGTTGGGCGTCACGCCTCTTGCCCGAATCGTTTCCAGTGGCGTCAGCGGACTCAACCCCGAAATCATGGGACTCGGACCCATTGAGGCCTGCCGGCAGGCAATGAGCCGGGCGGGCATGACCATCGATGACATCGATCTCATCGAAATCAACGAAGCCTTTGCCGCACAGGTCATTCCAAGCGCTCGTCACCTAGGCGTGACGTGGGACAAGCTGAACGTCAAGGGTGGGGCCATAGCCCTTGGTCATCCCTTCGGAATGACGGGTGCTCGCATCATGACAACGTTGCTCAACGCGCTGGAAGACGAGAACAAGATGGTTGGGATGGAATCCATGTGCGTTGGTGGTGGCCAAGGCATGGCAATGATTGTTGAGCGACTTAGCTAAACCGACGACGCTCGGTTCTCGGCCAGTCTCTAAAGATCCCGGCCCGTCTGCTCCATTCCCAGCTCACAACGGGGTTGGCTTACGTCAATTCTTCTGGAGGCTCGATAGGTTCAGCCGCCGGGATTCCTTGAACCATGGGAGGAGCTAGAGCCGGACTGTCCAGCGCAGCCGGCGGCCCTCCCTCAAGTCTGGCTGCAATGATCTCCCATCGGTGACAGGCGACTTGATGGTGACCTGCTCGCGCTGGGTCGCCGCGGAGGACGGGCTCCTCGTTCGCGCAGCGCTCAATGGCGTACGCGCATCGGGTTCGAAAGTGGCACCCCGAGGGTGGATGACGGAGGTCGGGCGGTTCTCCCTGGATCACGAACACACGTCGACCACCCCGCACGACTATTCGTGGCACCGCGGCGACAAGTGCCTGGGTGTAGGGGTGACGGGGATGGGAGAGCACATTATCCGTGTCGCCCAACTCGACCAGCTTTGAGGCGTACATGACGCCCACTCGGTCTGCCGTTCTCGCCACCGCTGCGACATTGTGGGAGACGATCACGTACGTGAGCGCTCGCTCTTTGCGTAGTCGTTCCAGTAGCCGAAGCAGGACGGCTTGTAGCGAGACGTCTTGACCGGACAGAGGTTCGTCAAACAAGACCAGAGGGACCTGAGACGATAAGGCGCGGGCCATCGTTACTCGTTGGCGCTGCCCTCCGGATAGCTGATGGGGCCGCCGGTCGGCCAGCTCGGCGTCGAGGCCAACGAGCCTCAAGAGCGCCACGGCCTCATCGCGCAACTCCGGTGGAATGCGGATCCGTTGCGGAGCGAGTGGCTCAACGATGCTTTTCCAGACTGGCACCCTGGGGTTTAATGCAAGGTCCGGATCCTGAAACACGACCTGTGGATAGGGCGGCGGCGTGCTGCTTCGCCTCGCGCCGTTGTCGCGGTAGTGGGTCTCAATCGTGCCAGAGGTTGGCTTGACGAGACCAGCGATGGCCTTGAGCAGCGTCGTTTTGCCAGATCCCGACTCGCCGATAATTGCGAACGTTTCGCCATCTCGAACGTCGAAAGTGACGTTGGATACCGCCTGTAGCGGATGCTTTCGCCCGCCGTAGGTCACGCCGAGAGCGCGCACTGACACCAAGACTTGGGCGTCACTCGGGGTCACTGCGCCCTCACTCGGAGGTCTAATTCGCCGTATCGAAGACAGCGCGTCTGTCCGCCGTTGTCGACCGTGACGAGTTTCGGAACAGTCAACGAGCACCTCGGTTCGGCGAAGGGGCAGCGAGGGTGGTATCGGCAACCAGAGGGCGGATCCGTTGGACTAGCGGGTTGCCCTTCGAGTTGCGCTTGTTGATCTTCATCGCCAGTGATCGCGAGTTCATCACTGGCCGCCATAACCAAGGCTCGCGTATAGGGATGGGTCGGCACGGTGACAACGCGCTCGGTTGAGCCCGCATTGATCACCTGCCCGCAGTACATCGTGACGACCCGGTCGCACATGTCGCTCACCACGGCCAGGTTGTGCGATATCAGCAGAATCGATAGGTCGTGCTCGTCGGAGATGGAGCGAAGCAATGCGATTATCTGTGCTTGGACGGTGACGTCGAGAGCCGTCGTTGGTTCGTCGGCAATGAGTAGCGCCGGATTCCCAGAAAGCGCCATTGCGATCATCACCCGTTGGCACATGCCGCCCGAGAGCTCGTGCGGATACGATCCAAATGAAGTTCGTGGACTTGGGATTCCCACTTGGCCCAGGAGCGACAGCGCATTCTTTTGAGCGTCGTCTTTGGAGAGCGTTGGGCTGTGAACACGGATGACGTCGACGATCTGGCGTCCGATGGTTATCGCGGGGTTCAGTGAGGCGCGGGGCTCTTGGAAGATCATGCTCATCCGACGACCGCGAAGCGTCCTCAGCTCCTTCTGCGTGGCACCTAGCAACTCGAGGTTTGCAAATCGTATGCTTCCGGTCAGCCTGGTCCCGACCGGCGTCAAGCCCATGATGCTTAGCCCGGTGAGGGTCTTTCCGCTCCCGCTTTCGCCAACCAGGCCGACCAACTCGCTGCGGCCCACTGAGAACGTCACGTCATCGAGCAGCATCTGTTGTCCGAGCGCCAGGCGGAGCCCGCTGACCGAGACGAGTGGGTTCTCTTCGTCGTGGTCGCGCCAGACCGCATCGCCCAGACCTGCCGGGACTGTCTTCGACTTCACGGTCCTGCGCGTTTGCAAAGTGCCCTCGTTCGCTGAGCTCTGAGCTCTACAGCGGCGCTAGTCCCCACTCAGCAATCCCTGGCTGAACATCTCCAGCGCCCCCCGTACCCCCACTTCTTTGATGGCTCTTGATGTTGGTGCTCCGGTCTGAGCGTAGTGGTGCATCGCATCCATCTCGATTCCAATTGTCGCAGCCGTCCAGAAGCCCTGTAAGGCCGTTACTCGATTCAACGAGGCCTTCTGGCCCACCAGGACGTCGAGAGGGGAGCGGGAGATTCGTAGCGCGAGAGCGGTGACTTCCGCGGTCAACTGATCGGAGGGCACGCAGAAGTTCGCCCAGCCCCAATTCACTGCGGTCTCTCCGTCAAGCGTGGAGCCGATGTCAAAGGCAATCTGTTTGGCGCGCCTGACCCCGACGGTGAGGGCGAGCAGCGGGGGAGTGAGACCGGCTCCCATGGGAAGTCTGGGTAGGCCAATTTGAACGTCAGAGCTCACTACGACGAGGTCGCAACACTCGCACAGCTGCGTGGCGGCGCCGTAGCAATAACCGTGAACACTGGCGATGACAACCTTCGGGAGCTCCCAGATCCGGCGAAAGGTTTCAAAGGGGCGGTTCATCCGTCCAAGCACCGAGGAGACCTCATCGGAGCCCCGTTCGCGGCCGAGCTCGTGACCCGACGAGAAGCCTTTCCCGCTGCCCTGAAAAATCAGCACTTTGATCGACCGATCGGTAGCCAGATCAGCGAGAACATGGTCGATCTCTTCGAAGACCTGGGGGTTGAACGCGTTGCTCTTAGAGGGTCGATCGAGGAAGAGCCAGCACAGCGGACCCTCTTGCCGGACCCGAATTGTCTCGAACGATGTCTCTGTTAGCACTATTCCCCCCAGCGGGCGGCGCGCCGACCAGCCGGCTGAATCAGTCGACTGAGGAGACTCTATCTAGCCCTGTCACCTCTGTCAAGCCCATACCAGGTCTCAATACGTGCGTGTCGGACACCGAACTATCTGGTAGCGAACAGTTCGAGAGTCACTCGACCCGTCAGGACGTGAGAGTCATGGGTCGAAGGGAACCAGTTGTCGATTTTCGTCACGGGCATTGTCGAGAAATATTGGCTTCTCGCTGTCCCATCAACCCCTCAGCTTGAGGGGCCGGCGGGGGATGTCTTCTGACTCACCCGTTCAGCCCGCGTCGCCGACACTTGGATGGCTTGGAGGCCAACTCCTTCACGACGTCACGCAACGTGGGCCGAACTTGGGCTTCGCGAATGGGCCCATGGCGACGTGAGACCCGGTTTGGCTTGACAGCGGTATCAGGGCTAGATAGAGTCTCCTCAGTCGACTGATTCAGCCGGTTTGAAGCGGGCCGCCCGCCTGGGGGGAATGGTGCTAACAGAGCAGCGCGACACTTTACCGGCGGCCCTCGACGGATTGCGAGTTCTCGATCTGAGCGGGGGTGTTGCTGGTCAGTACTGCGCCAAACTCCTCGCCAGTTTTGGGGCAAGCACGGTGCTGATCGAACCCCCCGAGGGCGCATTCACTCGCACGATGGGACCAACCTTGTCCTCTGGCGAACTTTCCACACGATCGACGATGTTTCGGCACCTCAACCAAGGCAAGACGAGTGTCGTGGCGGATATGTCAACGCGAGAAGGCAAGGAGCGCGTGTCATTCTTCGCCAAGCGAGCGGACGTCGTAATTCGTGACGACACGACGATCTTGGATTTCGATCTTGACCCGTCGACTATCGAGTGTGTGATCGGGGAGTTTCCCAACGTCGGTCCGTATGGGAGCTGGCGGGGCAGCGAGATGATCCATCAGGCGATGTCAGGCACCATGTTCATGACGGGCCATTCCGGCCGCAAACCGCTCTACGGCCTTGGACGCCGGGCCTACTTCGCGTGCGGGACCACGGCTTGCGCGAGTGTGCTGGCAGCGCTCCACGAGCGAGACGCGTCGCGACTCGGTCAGGTTGTCAGAGCCACCGTGTTCGAGTCAGCCGCGGCGATCGGGCAGAACCTCGTTAGTCAGTACAGCTACTCAAAGACGTACGAGACCCGGCAACGATACCCCGGCTTTCTCGCTCTACTTAAGTGTCGAGACCAGTGGATGGTCTTGTTCGCCATCCGTCACTGGGAAGAATTGTGCCAGGTATTCGGACTCGAGCACTTGCTCGGCGACGAGCGGTTTGCCACCCAGGCCGGACGCCTCGAGCACTGGCCCGAAGTGACTGATCTGCTTCAGGAACGGGCGGGGTCGCGCTCGGCCGCGGAGTTGGTTGATGCCCTCCAACGAGCCCGGATCAGCGCCGAGGTCGTGGCTCTACTCGCAGACTTGGTTAAGTCGGCGCAGTGGGAGGCGCGGCGGATTTTGAGGGCGACCGGCGATCGAGGGGACCGAGTGGAAACGGCGCTCGGGCCTCCGTTCACGGTGGGCAGTACCGAGTACGTGGGCGCGAGGACAAGTCCGCGGCTGCTGAGAGGGTCGGATGCCGAACGCGCGGCGAACAAGGTCGCGGCCGAGTGGGCGCAAGCGTCAGCGGGCAACGGACCTACTGCGAAAGTCCGCGATGTTGCACGTGACGTGAACCGCACGCCCGCAACCGATGCCGGACCATTGGCCGGCTTGCGTGTGATCGACTTCACCACCGCATGGTCAGGTCCCTTCGCGGCCCGAAGCCTCGCGTACCTTGGCGCACAGGTCATCAAAATTGACGCGCCGAGTCACATGGATTCCTGGCGGGGCGCTCTCGACGGAGGTCGACGTGACTGGTACCCCGACCGAGAACCCGGGATCCACCCCTGGAATCGATGCGTTCTCTTTAATACGCAGGGTCAAGGCAAGTGGTCACTTGGCCTCGACCTCAAGATCGCCGGAGCTCGGGATGTGCTGCTCAAGTTGGCCCAGGTCTCGGACGTCGTCATTGCTAACTTCACCCCCGGTGTTCTCGAGCGGCTCGGCATTGGCTACGACTCACTGAGCGAGCTGAACCCTGGCGTCATTGTCGTTGAGATGCCGGCCTTCGGCCCGAACGGTCCCGACAGCGGTCACCAGGGGATGGGTAAGACGATGGAAGCGGCCAGCGGCATGGCCGCTCACATGGGCTACGGCGACGGAACGCCGGTCCTTACGGGCCCGGCGTACCTCGATCCCATTGGCGGGCTGAACGCGGTGGCCGCCACACTGATGGCGCTTCACTATCGCAATCAAACGGGTCGCGGCTGCCGGGTCGAGGTGCCACAGGTTGAGGCGAGCCTGCACTGGATTGGCGAACACGTCCTGCACCAGGCCGAAGCCGTCGACGCCTGGGTGCCCGATGGCAATGCGGTGCCGTACGCGGCGCCCCACGACGCTTACCCGTCGGCCGGTGAAGATGAGTGGATCGCCATTGCCGTGGGGGACGACGATGAATGGCAGTCCCTGTGCAAGCAGATGGACCGCCTCGATCTGGCTGAGTTGCCGAAGTACTCCGACCTCGATGGCCGGAAAGATCATCGTGAGGAATTGGACGCGATCATCAGCCAGTGGACCAGTCAATTCAAGAAGCAGGAACTAGCGGCGAGCTTGCAACTCGTCGGCGTTGCAGCCGCACCCGTGGCCAACGGTGCGGATGTGGCCGCTGACGAGGCTCTGCTGGCCACACACTTCATCGAACAGCTCTCTCATCGCGAAGCGGGCTCTCACCGCTATCCCACCCTTTCGTACCTCTTGACTCGCACCCCCGGTGGTGTGCCTCGCGCTGCTCCGTGCTTTGGCGAACAGAACGATGCCGTCCTGCGAGATGTGCTGAGTCTTCCCGACGCGCTGATCGGGGAGTTGAGGCGCTCAGGTGCCGTCGCCGATGGCCCCATCATGGCGTCTCCCCAAGGAGCGTCAGCCCAAGAGAAGCGGTTGGATCCACCAAGTTCCGGCGGTTCAGACTCAACGTCCGTAGCCGCGGAAACGACGTAACCATGCGAAGGAGATTGCCATGAAAGTACCCGACTATGAATCGATTGCCCTAGCCATTGACGGACCGGTCGTCACGGTAACGCTCAATAGACCAGAGCAAATGAATGCTTGGGACTGGCGAATGCACCGCGAACTGCGCCACGCCTACGCCATGCTCGACGCCGATGACGAAGTGCGCGCCATCGTTCTCACGGGCGCGGGCCGCGCGTTTTGCGCCGGAGCGGCGCTTGCTCCTAAAGGGACGACTTTTGACGGATCGCAAGATAGATCAGCGTGGGACGAGCGCTACCCGGGCGAGGTCCGTGACGCGCCCGAACTCCTGACTCCTGTCATTGCGGCGATCAATGGTGCGGCCGTAGGGGCCGGCGCCACGATGGCCGTCAGTTGCGACATCCGCATTGCCGCCTCCGACAGCAAGATCGGCTTCGTCTTCAATCGACGCGGTGTCATGCCGGACGCGGATCTCATTTGGTACCTTCCTCGCCTGATCGGGTACTCCCGCGCGATGGACGTGCTGCTCACGGGCCGGATCTTCACCGGCCTGGAGGCTGAAGAGATGGGTCTTGTTTCGAAGGCGGTGGCGCGCGAGGACGTCCTAACAACTGCGCAAGCGCTGGCCCACGACATCGCGGACAACGTTGCACCGGTCTCCGCGGCGATCACCAAACAGCTCGGGCGGCAGTTCCTCGTCGAGAACGATCGCGGCCGCGCCCTCGAACGCGAGCGGGAACTCTTTCGATGGACAGGTCAGCGAGCCGACGCCCGAGAAGGTGTCGAGGCGTTCTTGGAGAAGCGGCCGGCTAGGTGGACCCTGTCGAAGAACAGGGATCTGCCTGAGGAACTCGGCGTACGGCGATGAGGCTTGGCGTCCCGACCGGTCGAGGCACGCCAGAAAATCTGGCGAAGAGAGCCAGCGATCTCGAACACCTCGGGGCCGACATCCTGTGGGTGTCTGAGCTTTATGGTTTCGACGGCGTCAGTCTCATGGGTTTCCTGGCCTGCGCCACCAAACGAGTCCTCATTGGCTCGAACATTCTGCCGTTCTACTCGAGGACACCGTCACTGCTCGCGATGAGCGCTGCGGGCGTCGATGCCCTATCGGGCGGGCGGTGCATCTTGGGCATTGGAGCATCGGGTCCACAAGTGATCGAAGGCTTCCATGGGTTGCCGTTTGACGGCCCGGTGGGCCGGGTCGAAGAGATCATTGAGATCTGCCACACGATCTGGCGGCGGGATCCTCTTGTGCACCAAGGGAGGTATTACGAGATGCCGCTGGTCGCGAACGACGGTCCTTCGCTCGGGAAGCCGCTCAAGATGATTGACCATCCGGTTCGTGATCGGATTCCGATCTTCCTTGCCGCACTCGGAGCGCGAAACGTTGAAACCGCTGCTCGATACGCCGACGGCTGGCTGCCAATCTTCTTCTGGCCCGAGCGATGGGCCCGAGTGTGGTCAGAGCCGCTGGATGCCGGTCTGGCATCGAGAGCAGCAGGGTTAGGGCCGCTGGAGGTGGTGGCGAGCACGACCATCGCGATCGGCGAAAAGCTCGATGATCTTCGAGAAGCGGTACGTCCGCAGCTCGCCCTCTACATCGGTGGGATGGGCGCCAAAGAGAAGAATTTCTACAACGACCTGGCCCGTCGTTATGGCCTGGAGGGTCCCGCTCGTGAGATCCAGGATCACTACTTAGCGGGCCGGCGAGACGAAGCCGCTCGCGCGGTGCCCGACGAGCTCGTCGACGGTACGACGGTTATTGGATCGCCGGGATTCGTCAAAGAGCGGCTGGCGGCATACAAGGAGGCCGGCGTCACCGTACTGAACGTGAGAGCCGTTGGCCCGGATCCGATGAGAGATCTGGAGTTTGTGCGGGAGTGGATCGATGGTTAGCCCGGCCGCGCTGAGTGGCGCGCGGGTTGACGGACTAGGCCGAGAAGGCAGCGCGTGAAAGGAAGGACAGCATGATTTTTGGCTTTAGCGAGGAACAAGAGGAGTTACGACGCGTTGTACGTCGATTCATCGAGAACAAGTCTCCCTCCACCGAGGTCCGTCGTCTGATGGAGACCGTAGAGGGCTACGACCCTGCCGTTTGGTTACAGATGGCGAACGAACTGGGCTTGCAGGCCCTGATAGTTCCGGAGAAGTTCGGGGGCGCCGGGTTCGGCTACGTGGAGTTGATCGTGGTACTCGAGGAGATGGGCCGAGGTCTTCTGTGCGCTCCCTACTTCGCCACGGTGGCTCTGGCGACGAACGCGCTCCTGCAGTCGGAGGACGAATTAGCCAAGTCCGACTACCTGCCGGGAATAGCGAGCGGACAGACGATTGCGACGCTCGCGATCACCGAACCCAGCGGACGCTGGGATCTCGGCGGTACCGAGTTCATGGCGGTGCAGTCGGGCGAGGGATGGCTCTTGTCAGGCGTCAAGTCGTTCGTGCTCGATGGCTGCACGGCATCGTTGATTCTTGTAACGGCGCGGACGCAAGAGGGTCTATCGCTCTTCGCGGTTGATGGCAACTCGGCGGGGCTCACGCGAACTTCGTTATCGACCTTGGACCAGACTCGCAAGCAAGCCAAGCTGGAGTTCGAACGAGTGCCGGGACGACTGATCGGGGGCGATGGCGCCGCCGGACCGGGCCTGACCAAGACCCTCGATTTTGCTGCGGTCGCGTTAGCGGCCGAGCAGGTCGGCGGTGCGCAGCGCGTGCTGGAAATGAGTGTCGAGTATGCCAAGCTCCGCGAACAGTTTGGCCGACCTATCGGCTCGTTCCAGGCCATCAAGCACAAATGTGCTGACATGTTGCTCGAAGTTGAATCCGCGAAGTCCGCTGCCTACTACGCGGGGTGGGTCGCCGCGGAGGACACTGACGAACTCCCAGCGACGGCCAGTTTGGCGAAGGCCTACTGCTCGGAAGCCTTCTTTCACGCGGCGGCGGAGAACATCCAGATTCACGGAGGCATCGGGTTCACCTGGGAGCACGACGCTCACCTGTACTTCAAGCGAGCGAAGTCGTCGGAGTTGTTCCTGGGCACGCCGGACTATCATCGGGAACTTCTCGCCCAACGTATCGGCATCTGATCCCTGCGACCTTGCCCTATGAGCGGAGTGTGGTAAATGGCTGAGGCATTCCTCGTTGGAGGCGTTCGTACGGCGCAGGGACGCTACGGAGGGGTTCTGGCTTCGGTGCGTCCAGACGACTTGGCTGCGTTGATGGTGCGAGAAGTGGTCGGCCGCACCGGCATCCCCGCAGAAATGATTGACGAGGTAGTGCTTGGTGCGGCGAACCAAGCCGGGGAGGACAACCGTGACGTCGCGCGGATGGCCGTCCTCTTGGCTGGTCTGCCCGATACGGTTCCGGGCTACACGGTGAACCGGCTTTGCGCCAGCGGTCTGACGGCCGTTGCCTGCGCGGCGCAGGCCATCCGCTCAAACGAAGCGGAGCTCGTGATAGCCGGTGGCGTGGAGTCGATGACGAGAGCGCCTTGGGTCATCGTGAAGCCGGGCACACCCTGGTCTCGTCCCGGCGAGCTGGCCGATACGTCACTGGGGTGGCGATTCATCAATCCGGCCTTCGCTTCACACGACGCGGCCATCCCTGTCGGGTCAACTCCGGAAACTCGAAAGATGACCTTATCGATGGGCGAAACGGCTGAGGAGGTCGCCGTACTGGACGGCGTCACGCGCGAAGAGAGTGACGAATTTGCGTTGCGCAGCCACGAGCGGGCGATCGCGGCGATGGACGCTGGACACTTCGCGAGCGAGATCGTGCCGGTACCGACTAAGAGCGGTGAGGTGGTACTCGATGAGGGACCTCGGCGAGACACGACACTCGAGAAGTTAGGGACCCTGCGTCCGGTATTCCGCCCGAACGGCGTCGTAACGGCTGGCTCCTCGTCTCCACTGTCTGATGGTGCGGCTGCGGTGTTGGTGGCGAGCGAACGAGCGCTGGAACGCTACGGTCTGGTGCCGCGAGCACGCGTCGTCGCTAGTGCTAGTGCGGGAGTTCCACCGAACCTCATGGGGCTGGGTCCAGTACCTGCGACCGAGAAGGCGATGTCAATGGCTGGTTGGACGATCGGCGACATCGGCTCGGTGGAACTCAACGAAGCGTTCGCTGTTCAAAGTCTTGCGGTGATGAGGCGACTCAAACTCGACGGCGAAGTCGTAAATGCTGACGGCGGTGCCATCGCGCTGGGTCATCCACTTGGCTGCTCCGGGGCCAGGTTGCTAGTGACGCTGCTAGGTCGCCTAGAACGCGAAGGTACCCGCCGCGGGCTGGCAACCCTCTGCGTTGGGGTGGGCCAAGGCGTCGCGATGCTGGTCGAGCGGGTATGAGAAGCCATACGCCAAAGGCCTTGCCAGTTGATCGAAGGAGGGTCTCGTGAGCGGAGCTATTGGTGTCGTGGGCGGCGGGCGGATGGGAGCGGGCATTGCGCAAGTCTTTGGCGTCATTGGCTATGACGTCGTTGTCAGTGAAAGTAGCGAGGAAGAGGTTCTCGCCGCCCAGCGACGAGTTCGCGATGGTCTGCAGCGAGCGATTGAACATGGCGCGTCGGGCTTCGATCCCGAAGTTGTGCTGGGGCGCGTGAAGGTTGTCGCCGACGTCGCAGAGTTGCCAACTGACGCCCAGCTCGTTGTGGAGGCCGTTCCTGAAGATATGGCCCTCAAGATCGAAGTGCTGAGGGCGATCGAACAAGCGGTGTCGGCGACTTGCGTGATAGCCAGTAATACGAGTTCGCTGTCCATCAACCAGCTGGCGACTTCGCTCAACAAGCCCGAGCGTTTCTCCGGCATGCACTTCTTCAATCCGGTTCCCTCCTCGCTGCTCGTCGAGCTCGTGGTCGGCGGGCAGACATCGCCCGAGATCGTTTCGAGGCTGTCCGCTTGGGTTCAAGAGCTTGGAAAGAGTTCGATCACCGTCAAGGATTCGCCGGGTTTCGCCACGAGTCGACTCGGTGTTCTGCTTGGTCTTGAGGCCATGCGCATGCTTGAGGAGGGGGTAGCCAGCGCTGAAGACATTGACCGGGCAATGGAACTTGGCTATCGACACCCAATGGGTCCATTGCGTTCGACCGATCTAGTCGGTCTTGATGTGAGGTTGGCGATTGCCGAGTACCTCAGTCGAACGCTGGGCGAGCGATTCAGTCCGCCGCAGCTACTTCGAGAAAAGGTCAGACGAGGCGAACTTGGACGAAAGACCGGTCAGGGATTCTTTCGATGGGAGTGAGCGGGATCGTTGGCGGTGTGAATGCGAGATCGATCAAGGGTGCGCTGGAACAGTTTGGCAACGAATGTAGTGCCTCGCGCTTGCAATCACGACGCGCGCTTGGCGTTGGCGAATACTGAACGTTCATGATCAATAAACAAGTTCCGAGCCTCGCCGATGCCGTCCAGGGAATCGAATCCGGCGCCACCATCCTGGTCGGCGGATTCGGTGGCGCAGGTTTACCGGTCGAACTGCTTGAGGCACTCTTGGAGACCGACGTTCGAGACCTTACGATCGTGGCGAACAATACGGGTGCGGGTGAGCGAGGGCTGGCGGCGTTATTCCGCGAAGGCCGGGTAAGGAAGGTCATCTCTTCCTATCCTCGATCGAAGGGGTCAATCTGGTTCGAACACAGGTACCACTCGAACGAGATCATTCTGGAAGTCGTGCCTCAAGGGACGCTCACGGAACGGATACGTGCTGCCGGCGCCGGAATCGGGGGCTTCTACACGACCACCGGTGCCGGGACTGATCTCGCTGTCGGCAAGGAAACTCGCGTCATCGATGGTCGCGAATATCTTCTGGAGTCGCCGCTCTTTGGGGACGTGGCACTGATCAAGGCCAAGAGAGCCGACCGCTGGGGCAATCTCACCTACCACGCCACGGGTCGCAACTATGGCCCGACGATGGCGGCTGCCGCTCAGCTGACCGTCGTGCAGGTGAGCGAAATCGTGCCGCTAGGTGCGATCGACCCCGAAGTAGTGATTACGCCGGGCGTACTTGTCGATCGCGTCGTCGAAGTGACTGAGGCTGTGTCATGACTCGTCGAATCCCAGATACTGACGAATTCCTGGTTCGAACGGCAAAGGTCCGAAGGAACACCCGGCAGCTCGCCGCCCGGCTTGCCGCCGACATTCCCGAAGGATGGTTCGTCAACCTTGGCATCGGAAAGCCGACCGTTGTCGCCGACGTGGTCGACGCCGAGCGCGAAATCATCTTTCACAGCGAGAACGGGGTGATTGGCGTTGGCCCATTTCCCGATGATGCAGACAGAGACGATGAATTGATCAATGCGGGCAAGGAGCCCATCACCACTGTCATCGGAGCGTCGTTTGTTCACCATAGTGACTCGTTTGCCCTTGTTCGTGGCGGACACCTCGACCTCGCAGTGATGGGAGCGTTTCAGGTGGCAGAGAACGGTGACTTCGCTAACTGGATCGTTCCCGGCGCGAAGACCCCGGCCATCGGTGGGGCGATGGATCTGGCCATCGGTGCCCAGCGCGTGTGGATCATCATGGATCTCTTCGATCGTCATGGTAAGTCGAAGATCTGCGGGCGCTGTTCGTATCCGTTGACGGCTCGTGGCGCGGTCGAGCGG